>ENA-ORBV01005773-ORBV01005773.1-microbial-mat-metagenome-genome-assembly--contig:-NODE-5773-length-22429-cov-5.595070_pt1 | contig 22429 bp, 19 predicted proteins | sample MGYA00237777_ERZ505514 | MGnify/ENA primary metagenome ERZ505514 (study PRJEB26160, sample SAMN06269048) | microbial mat metagenome | isolation source: Oligotrophic lake microbial mat | place... | reverse complement strand
CTACACCTCTCTATTCGTCGGCAGCGTCAGATGTGTATAAGAGACAGATCCAGGGCGCCGTTTTCTATTTCTCGTGAGGTTCCAACTCAGACCGCCGATGCTTGCCGGCTAGCGGCGGCTTGAGAGCACTCATTGCGACGACTCGGAGGCGTTGCAATGGTTGAAAGCAACCGTTAGAAAGGTGCAGCAAGCAGGCCTGCAAGACATGAGAAAGATCTTCCTGGCAACTGTGGTGGCGATGGTGGGTAGCTCGGTGGCTTTGGTGGGCCAGTCCCGCGATAGCCGGTACGACAACCCTGGCGATGGCCGCAATGACACGCGATACGACGATCGCACTAACGGCGGTCGTAACAACAACGACTACGGAGTCTCGGTGCAGGTTCACCGGGCACCGCCGCCTCCCCCTTCTCCGGCTTACCGCTCGTATCGTCCGGCGAACCCCGGGCGGAACTTCATCTGGGTGGATGGCTTCTGGAACTGGCGGGGCAATCGCTACGCCTGGACCACTGGTTACTGGGCTCCCCGGCCGCATATGAGCGCGTTCTGGGTTGCACCGCGGTACGACCGCGGACGATATTACAACGGTTATTGGGGCGGCCGCAACGACAGGTACCGCGGTCAAGGATACCGCCGTTGACTCCATCCGCAAAAGCGAACGCCCGGACGATTCAAGTCCGGGCGTTTTTCTTATCGTGACGCGAGCTTAACTTGCGAAGGACGCGAGCAAGCGCTCGATGGCCTTCTTGTTCTTCTTGACCTTGCCTTGTTCGATCAGCCTGTTGAGCATACCGTCGCGCATCAGCAGATAGCGCTCGGTGGCGGCTTTCTGCTTGAGGTTCAACTGGATGGTTTTGCGCATGGCTTCGATGCCGGCAGCCTCTGGTTCTTTGCGTTCGGCGATGCGAGCAACCACCCACTGACCAACGATCGAGATGGGACCGGCGGAAGCGCCGACCGGTTTGTTGAGCAAATCGCCGAGCATCGAGGCTCCGCCCAATCCGTCAATGGAACCGTCTGGCGCGAACTCCGGTGAGGTCTTCAACTCACCGCCGAGTCCTTTGGCGATGGCGCGCCAATCGGAACCGGGAACCAACATTTTGTCCGCGGCTTCTTTGGCTTTCTGCTGGGCGATCTTCTGGGATTCCACGTTCTGGAAGGCTTCCTTGATACGGTCGCGGGCTTCTTCGAAGTCAGCCGTGCGGGAGGGTGTGATGCCCGTCACCACAGCCACGGCCAATTTGCCGACCTGCGGTTGCTTGACGTTGGTCACACCATTGATCTTGACGTCGAAGGTAGCCGAGGTGAGGTCCGCTGCCTGACCGAGAATGGGGAGCGCTTCGCCCGATCCGATCTTTTCGCCCTTGATGAGTTGCAACTTGTATTTGGCCGCGATCTCTTCCGCCTTGGTGGGATCTTTGATTAGTTCCGCGCGGGCGCTTTCCATTGTGCGATTCATCATTTCGTCCACCTTACCGCGCTTGGAATCGGCGATGATCTGGCCCTTCATTTCTTCGAACGACTTGATGCGGGCAGATTCCTTTTCCATCGATTGGATGATGTGGTGGCCGAATTCTGAAGTGATGATGCCGCTGATTTCGTTGGGCTTGAGGCCGAAGGCCGCGGTGTCGAATACCGGAACCATCGCTCCATGCTTGAACCAGCCGAGGTCTCCACCTTTGACGGCGGAACTGGTGTCGTCGGAATTCTTCTTGGCGATTTCGGCGAAATCCGCACCACCCTTGACCTGCTTCAACAGCCCTTGCGCCTTTGCGAGCAAAGCGGCCTTGTCGGAATCCGGCTTGTCTTTGGTCATCACCAGAATGTGGCGCGCATGAACGCGCTCTTCGGTTTTGAAATTGTTGATCTGCTTGGCGTAAAGGGAACGGATTTCCGCTTCCGGCATGTCGAGCGTCGACGCGATCTGTGCTTCGTCCGCGACGAGGACGGTGAGGTTGCGCTTTTCAGCGATCGGATAATTGTCTTTGCTGTTGTTGTAGAGCGCGCGCATGTCAGCTTCGTTGGGGATGACGAGGCCCTTCAGCTTCTCGGCGCTGAACGACACGTAGTCGATCTTCAGCTTGACGTTGCGGCGATTGTATTCGGCTTGCACGTCTTTGGGCGAGACAACCGCAGCGTCTTCCACGAGATCGCGTAGGCGAATGCCAAGCTGGTTCTTGCGCATGTCCTCTTCGAACTTATTGACGGTGAGACCCATCGAAGCCACGGCAGTTTTATAGGCATTCTTGTCGGCTTGTCCACTTTGAAAAATGTTCGGCAGCGCGGTTTGGATCACGCGAGCCAATTCTTCGTCGGGAATCCGATTGCCGAGCTCTTTCGCCATCAAGGCCCCTGCGCGATCTTCGATCGCACCGTCCACAAGTTGCGGAACATAGGCGCTGATCAGTTGTGGAGGGAGGCGCTGGCCACGAACCAATTCCTCGACGCGCGAACGGATATCGCGGGCCATCACTTTGTCATCGCCGACAACGGCAAGCACCTGATCGTCATCCATATTCATGGAAGGGCTTCCAAACCCGGGGATCAGCGTGACAACCATGGAAAGAGCCACGAGGCTCAGCAGGACAACCAACAGGGTGCGCATCGCGGATTCGCGATTGCGGAACAGATCAAGCATACTCACTGGATTATAACTTGACAAAGGGGCACAACGCTTTCCACAGCCTTGGCGCATGATGCTAGCTTGGAAAGTGTACGCTCTTTTTCTTCTGTTTCTTCCTCTTCTGACTGCCAAAAACGCCTATGTGCTCAATTCCGGTGACGAGACGGTTTCCGTGATCGACATGGAGTCCCTAACCGTTAAGAAGACGTTCCGCATCGGTAAAGAACCGCATCATCTGATGGCGACTCCCGACGATCGGTATCTGATCGTTGCCAACGCGGTTTCGAATGAACTGGTCTTTCTCGATCGCGAGACCGGGGAAGTGAAACGCCGGATTCCGAACATCAGCGATCCTTATCAGATTGCCTTTAGCCCCGATCGCAAGTACTTCGTTTCCGCTTCGCTGCGTCTGCACCGCACCGATATCTATTCCGGTGCGGACTTCAAGCTGCTGAAGCGGGTTGCAACGCCGAAGGGTCCAAGCCACGTGGTCTTCGATCGGAACTCGACGATGGTCTTCGCGACGCTGCAGGATTCCGATCAGATCACGGCCATCGATTTGAAGACGCAAGAAGTGGTTTGGACCATTCCAACAGGCAAGCAGCCGGCGGGCATCTGGATGACTCCCGATGACAAGCACCTGCTGGTGGGCATTCTGGGGCAGGATTTTGTGGACGTCATCGACTGGCGGGCACGCAAGCGTGTCAAGCGCCTGGTGACAGGCGAGGGTGCGCACAACTTTATCCCGGCGGGAGACGGGCGGCACGTCTATGTTTCGAACCGGGCGTCGAACAAAATTTCGAAGGTGGATCAAGAGACGTTGACGGTAGTGGACGAAATTCCCGCACCCGGCGGACCGGACTGCATGGAGGTGACCGCCGATGGCAAACAGATCTGGTTCACATCGCGTTGGATTCGCAAGGTGACCATTGTGGATGTGGCGAGCAAGAAGATCGTCAAACAGATTCCGGTAGGCCGGAGTCCGCACGGAATTTACTTGTATGCCCATGCGCCTCGCCGTTAGCTTTGTCCTTGGCACGATCCTGCTGGCGCAGGCGAAGCGACCTTGCACGGGTACGCTTTATCTCACGATCGACACGGGCTCGATGCAGCCGGCTGAGGAGATCGCCGGGATTCTGCGCAAACACAAGGTCAAGGCGACGGTGTTCCTTGCCAACGAGAAGACTTTTAAAGACGACAAGGTGCTCGATGCTTCGTGGGGCGCTTTTTGGAAGTCGTTCGCCGCGGATGGGCACGTGTTCGGATCGCACACCTGGCGTCATTGGTATTTTCGGAGTGACTTGCCCGATGGGGAAAGCGTGCTCTATACCGGTTGGTATACGGGCAAAGCCACCCTCAATCAGGAACAGTTGTGCGAAGAGTTGGATAAGCCACGCGATGCCTTTGAAACCATGACCGGCGTGAAAATGGCGAAGTTGTGGCGTGCCCCCGGCGGTGCGACCACCCCACGCACCTTGGAATACGCCCAGGCCTGCGGTTACAAGCATGTTGGGTGGACTCCCAATGGATTTCTGGGCGACGAACTACCCAGCAATCGCTACAGCAATCAGGCGCTGCTGAACAAGGCGTTGCGCACGTTGCGTCACGGCGACATCCTTATGATGCATTTGGGAATCCGTTCGCGGCGGGATCCTTTCTGGCCGATGCTCGATCCGTTGCTGGCGGGCCTGAAACAGAAGGGCTTTTGTTTCGCGACAATTGAATAGGATGTGGGACTGGATCGCAGAGAAGTTTACGGAACTGCACTCGTGGACATTCGAGGGCCTGGTGCAGCCGGCGTTGTATCGATTCGGATTCATGAATTGGGATGAGCGCGCCTATGAGGCCACTGAGTTGTTTCTCATCGGAATCATCGAATTGCTGGCGCTTTATGTGCTTCTGCGTCCACTGGAGAATTTTGCGCCAGTGGAAGCGTGGGCGGATCGGCGCGAGACGCGTGTAGATGTCCTCTATTCGATGCTCGCGAAGTTGGGCGTGGTGCCGCTGTTTCTGTTTGTGGTGCTCACGCCAGCCTTTAACTGGATCAACGGCAACCTGCGAATGAACGGCGTGATTCCGCCGAATCTGGAGGATTTGATTCCGTTGTTGAAGGATGCGCCGGTGTTCAGTGCGATCGTCTATCTGGTGATCCTCGACTTTGCCGACTATTGGCGGCATCGGTTTCAGCATCGCTTTAGCGTCTGGTGGGCGATTCACAGTTTGCATCACAGTCAACGGCGGATGACGTTTTGGACCGACGATCGCGAGCATCTGCTCGATCATGTCATTGCGGGATTTTGGCGTGCGGCGATTGGGTTGGCGATTGGGGTTCCGCCGGTGCAGTTTTTGGAAGTGACGCTGGCGTCGGCCGCCATCGAGTCTTTGTCTCATGCGAATGTGCGGCTCGATTTCGGATGGCTGCGTTGGTTGATCGTGAGTCCCAGGTTTCATCGGATGCACCATGCGATGGCCATTGGGCACGAGGGACCGGCGAAGGGCTGCAACTTTGCGCAGGTGTTTGCGTTGTGGGATGTTGTGTTTGGCACTGCGAACTTTGAGGTTGCGTATCCGCCGACGGGCGTGAGCGATCAGTTGGAGGGTCGAGACTATGGGCACGGTTTCTGGGCGCAGCAGTGGTTGGGTGTGCGCAGGATTCTGCGCGAGGTGAGAGGCTGATGCGGCGACGTTCTGTATTGCTGACATTGGCTGCGGCTACTGCTGCCGCGCAGCCTCCGAATCCGCAAGCGGACGCGCTGCATGAGAAGGACCTGAAGCTTCCCAATGGAAAATCGCAGAAGGATGAGATTCTCAAGGCGGACCGCGAGCGGAACATCGAAGATGCGCGCGCGTTGGCTAAATTGACCGAGGCGCTGAGCGCGGATATCGAGAAGAACGATCGGTTTGTGTTGTCGATTCCTACACTCAAGAAGCTTGATGAAGCGGAGAAACTGGTGAAGCGGATCCGTGGGCGGATGAAGCGATATTAGTTCTTTTGCGACAGCTTCCAGCGGATCTGGCGCAGCATCCCCTGCCAGATTCCGGCATCTTTGCGGCTCAGCTTCATTCTCCGCACCAGTCGTTGAATCTTCAAACTCGTCGAGGTCTCAACCGTCTCGTTGACGTATCCGGAAAGCTGCAATGATTCCTGCAGTAGCCCGATGAGGCGCTCTTCGCTTTCGGCGTCTGCAGGAGCAGAGTCTAAGGAAGCGCGGCGGTCATCGAGTTCAGGGATCCCACGTCCGCGTGCCGCGAGTTCGTACAGGCAGATCGCAACGGCTTGGCCGAGGTTCATCGATCCGTGTTCCGGACGCGAGGGGATGGTCAGAAGCCAATGGCAATAGGCGAGATCGTCGTTGCTGAGGCCTGACTTTTCGCTTCCGAACAAGACCGCGACTCGTCCCCCGACGGCCATCGTTTCATGAATACGATCGGCAGCCGCTTCTAGCCGTACGATCTCGTGGCGTGCTTCTCGTGGGCCGATGGATGCGGTTCCGACAACGAGTGAGCAATCGGCAGTGGCTGCGGCGAGGTCATCGAAATCGCGCGAAGTTTTGAGAACATCCTCGGAATGCGGCGCGGAACGTGCTTCTTCCACCGCGTTGCGATAGGCGTTGACGAGCCGCAGGTCGATACAGCCGAAATTGCTCATCGCACGCGCGACCGCGCCGATATTGAGCGGATTGCGAGCGGAAACGAGAACGACTGCCAGGCTCATGAGCCGGAGGATTTTCGGATGGCGTCCAGCACGCCGTTGACAAATCCCACAGATTCGTCGCTCGAGAACTGGCGCGCGAGTTCGACCGCTTCATCGATGACTACGGGCGCTGGCGTTTTGAGCTCGCGCATTTCGAAGACGGCCATACGCAGAATGTTGCGATCGACGATCGGCATACGCTCCACTCGCCAGTGTTCGGATTTTGTGGTGATCACCGCATCGAGCAATTCGCGATGTTTTTCCGTGCCTTTGACGAGCGTTTCCATGAATGCATCTGAAATGGGCTGCTCACCTTCGTGCTCTTCTGTGGATTCGCCCGAGTAGAGCGTTTCGTAGAAATCCTGTATCGCCGCTTCAACGGCCTGTTGGCGGATATCCGCCTGATAGAGGATCTGCAGGGCGCGTTGGCGCGATCTGTGGCGTGCTGGCATTCTATTTCAACTGGCGGATGAGGTTCGCCATCTCGATCGCAGTCATGGCGGCGTCAAAGCCCTTGTTGCCGCTCTTCGCACCAGCGCGATCAATCGCCTGTTCGACAGTGTTCGTGGTGATGACACCGAACGCCACGGGAACGCCGGTTTCCGACTGTACGGATGCGAGCCCACTAGCGGCATTGCCGGCAACATAATCGAAGTGTGGGGTATCACCTTTGATGACTGCGCCAAGGGCGACGATCGCATCGAAGCGTCCGCTGGCGGCCAGGGGTTTGGCTGCCGCGGGCAGTTCCCACGCGCCAGGCACGCGAATCACTTCCACTTTGCTGAGATCGGCGCCGGTGCGCTGCAAGGCATCGAGCGCACCTTCGAGAAGCTTCTCGGTGATGAAGCTGTTGAACCGGGCGACGACAATGGCAAACTTCAGCTCCCGGGCGCTGAGATCACCTTCAATAACTTTCCAAGTCATGGGATACTGAAGTTTAAGCCCTATTCTAGCGCACGTTCACGCGTGCGGCCCTAGTATCAACGAAAACAAACAATGGATCCGCAGTTCATCCGCAACTTCTCTATCATTGCGCACATCGATCACGGCAAGTCCACTCTTGCCGACCGTCTGCTCGAGTTCACTGGCGCTCTGACTTCCCGCGAAATGATGGCGCAAGTGCTCGACTCGATGGATCTCGAGCGCGAGCGCGGCATCACCATCAAGGCTCACGCCGTCCGTCTCAACTATAAAGCCGACGACGGCATCATGTATCAGTTGAACCTGATCGATACACCGGGCCACGTGGACTTCACATACGAAGTTTCGCGCAGTTTGCAGGCGTGCGAAGGGGCGTTGCTGGTGGTGGATGCGTCGCAAGGTGTGGAAGCGCAGACGCTGGCGAATACGTATCTCGCGCTGCAGCACAATCTCGAAATCATTCCGGTGATCAATAAGATCGATCTGCCTTCGGCCGAGCCGGAACGGATCCGTGAGCAGATTGAGCAACTGGTGGGCATCGACGCAAAAGATGCGGTGCTCACGAGCGCGAAGAGCGGAATCGGCATTAAGGATGTTCTTGAGGCGGTAGTGATGCTGGTTCCCGCGCCGACGGGGGATCCGAAGGCTCCGCTGAAGGCTCTCATTTTCGATTCCTGGTTCGATCCCTATCGCGGTGTGATCATGTTGGCGCGAATTGTTGAAGGTACGCTTCGCGTTGGTCAGAAGATCGTACTGATGTCCAACGGCAAGGTGCTGGAAGTGGATGGTTTGGGCTACCAATCGCCGAAACCCGTTCCCTGTCAGGAACTGGGCGCAGGCGAGGCGGGGTTCCTGTTCGCCAACATCAAAACCATTTCCGATGCGCAGATCGGCGATACCATCACTGACGCCGCCAACCGCGCGACTGAGGCCCTGCCGGGCTTTGCGGAAATCAAGCCGATGGTGTTTGCGGGCTTGTATCCTGTCGAATCGCACGAGCATGGTTTGTTGCGCGATGCGCTCGAAAAGCTGCGATTGAACGATAGTGCATTCAACTTCGAGCCTGAGAATTCGGTGGCGTTGGGCTTTGGATTCCGTTGCGGATTCCTGGGGCTGCTGCACCTCGAAATCGTGCAGGAACGGCTGGAGCGCGAGTTCAATATCGATCTGATCACGACCGCGCCGGGCGTGCGGTATCAGGTGACGAAGACCAACGGCGAGGTTGTTTTTGTGGAGAATCCGCAAAAGTTTCCGTCGCCGCAAGAGATCGATTTCATTGAGGAACCGATTATTGACGCGACGGTGATCACGCACGGAGAGTACATTGGCGAGATCCTGAAGTTGCTCGAAGAGAAGCGCGGCACGCAAAAGAAGTTCGAGTACCTGCAGGGCGGACGCGCGATGCTGGTGTACGAGATGCCGCTCAACGAGATCGTGCTGGATTTCTATGACCGGTTGAAGTCCGCGTCGCGCGGCTATGCGTCGCTGGATTATGTTTTGGCGGGGCATCGCATTTCGCCGATGGTGAAGTTGGATGTGCTGGTGGGCGGCGAGGCGGTCGATGCGCTGTCGATGATCGTGCATAAGGATGTCGCCTTCGAGCGCGGTAAAGATCTGATTAGCCGCTTGCGCAAGCTGATTCCGCGGCAGATGTTCGAGATCGCGCTGCAGGCGGCGATTGGGAACAAGGTCGTGGCGCGCGAGACGATATCCGCGATCCGGAAGAACGTGTTGGCGAAGTGCTACGGCGGCGACATCACGCGTAAGAAGAAGCTGCTGGAGAAGCAAAAAGAAGGCAAGCGGAGAATGAAGCGCGTGGGCAAGGTGGAGATTCCGCAAGAGGCGTTCCTGGCGGTGCTGAAGATTGGCAAGGCCATCAGCGATGACGATGACTAGAATTTCTATTTGAGCGGAAACTTGGCCAGTACGATGTCCTGGATTCCGTCGTCAATCGTCACGTACTTAGCCTGCTCGAATAACCCCCGCAACCTGCCGACAATGTAGTCACGCGAATGCCAAGTCGTGTGATACCAAGCGGGCAGGATTCCTTTGAATTTGGACGATCGCCGGTGGAGAAATCCCTCTTCTTCAAGCAATTTGTTTGCATTCGCGCCATGGACGGTTAGAAAGAGAAGTCCGCCGGGCTTGGATTGCGTACGACCGGGACAACCTGATGGAGGTCGTGCCTGCGTTGCGGGCATTCGGGTTTGTGAATACGCCCGATCACGTCCTCGATCAAGAGGACGCTATGTTGGGCATGGGCGTTCCTCCGCTTCGGATCGAGGTTTTGAAGCGCGCGACCGGCGTCGAATTCGAAGACTGTTGGCTTCGCCGGAAGACCTCCGGCGGAACAAGCTCGCCGCAGGTCGGCCGAAAGACTTGCTCGACGTCGAGGAAGTATGCTGAGAATGATGCGGCTAATTTTTCTCATCCCTGTCCTTGCCCTCGCCCAAACCCCGGACTCTCGCGAACTCGCCGCCACAGGACGCACCGGCATCCTTGAATCCCCGATCCCCTTTCTGGCAGTCGGCGCGAACTGGCCTGCGGGAACCGATGCCCACGTCATGATTCGGGCTTCGAACGATGGCGTTCGCTGGTCCCGCTGGACTCGACTCCGTGCTGCGGCGGACACCTGCGACGCGACTCCAAGAGGATCCTCGCCGCTGACTTTCTTCGAAAACTGGGATTCCCGCTATCTCGAATACCAACTCGGCCCCACAACAACCGACCTGAAGTTCGTTTTCGTCGACCCCGGACACACGCCCGCGCGCAAGCTGGAAAAGATCCAGGCCAAGAGACCGCAGGCAACCGCCACCAAACCCGATTTCATCAGCCGCATCGAATGGGGCAGTCCAGATGGCGACAAGGCTCGCGGCTCGCTTTCCTATACGACGGTGACGCATCTGATCGTCCACCATTCCGCCGACGGATTCACAGGCACCGACTACCCGGCTTGGGTCCGCGCCATCTGGCGTTATCACGTGATGAACAACGGCTGGGTGGACTTCGGCTACAACTGGGCGATCGACCCCGCGGGCAATTTGTACGAACGCCGCGCAGGAGGGGACAACGTCGTCGGGGCGCATTTTTCCTGCCAGAACGGCGGCACGATGGGAGTGGTGATGCTCGGGACATTCACCAACGCGCTGCCGACGGAGGAAGCGATGAAGACGCTCACGCGGTTACTGTCATGGAAGGCGGGGCAGCGCGAGATCGATCCGCTGGGACGCACACTGCATCGCGGCATGAACGCGGCGATGGACAACATTTCGGGACATCGCGACGGCAACCGCCTGCCGGGATCGTGCACGGTGACCGAGTGTCCTGGCGACAAGCTGTATCCGGTATTGCCGCGGATCAGGCAATCGGTGGTGGAACTTTTGGCTGCCGCAAAACAAGAGGTCTTTCTAACGGAAGACTTCGAGAATCCGGAACTGACTGGCTGGAAAGCCGACGGGCAATGGCGTTGGTGGGATGGCATGGCTTGGTTCGGCGTTCCCGAGACCAAGACCTACGAGACAGGCACCGGTTCGCTCGAATCCGTGGAGTTCGCGCTCGCTTCTGACGCGGTGCTGAGCTTCCGCAGTTGGCACGATACCGAAACCGAGCGGCTCGACTTCGATCGCAAGTTTGTCGAGATCAGCGTCAACGATGGCGATTGGCAGACTGTTGCTGAGGTGACCGGCATGAATAAGGAATGGTCGGCGCGCGAAGTGAAGTTGACCGCTCGCGGCAGGGTAAAGCTGCGGTTCCGGTTCGATACCGTGGATGCTCAAAACAACACCGGCTATGAGGGCTGGTATGTTGACGATCTCCGCGTGATCTGCCGCTAGTTGGTCGTATTGGCGAACGACACATCGTCGGCCTTGGCAAAGTTCTTGTAGTGGATGCTGACTTCCGCAGAACCCCAGACGCGTGTGTTGATTTTGCTTTCCACATGCCTGGGGATGGCGCGTCCGTCGACGATTTCGTATTCACGAACGAACTGCACCTTCTTCAAGAAGATGCTCGGGCTCTTGACCAGTTCACCCGCCTCGCGCAACGGCAGATTGGTTTCCGGATCGATCCATAACTCGCCTTTGAACAAGCCAATGGCTTTCTTACGAGGGCTGAGTTGGAACACATGCACCCGCACGTTGTTCTTGGTATCCAGGCCCTTGTACTTGAACTTGTAGTTTTCGTTGTTGATGGCGATCTTGCTGGTGTCTTCTCGCGATTCCTGCTCGGTCTGGATGTAGCGGGCGATCACTTCTTTTTTGATCGTGTTGTCACCCGAGAATCGCAGCTTGTCCCAGGTCACGCGGCCCACCTTGGTGATTGTTCGCAAAGCGCTCAGCGTCCCGAATTTCTTCAGTTTGGGAAGGGATGCCTCAACTTCGGCATCCATTTTGATTCCGCTCAGGTCGTTACCTTTGATGGCCGTGACGTACTTCGCGATCAGTTCGTTCGACGCGTCGTCCGAAGCGGATTCGAGAAAGGAGTCCCTATCGCCAGCCGCTGCCAACGTCAGACCCAACCCGAAGACTGCAAATACCGAAGAAAATGTTCTCACTGACCCTTATGCCTGTTCATTTCAGTAACGTTACGGCCCTGGTACAGAAGACGAGTAACAAGCTGATGAAGTTTCTTTTATTCTACCGCACTTACCTCTTATCGGTCGAGAACCTGTAAGACGTAGCGGTGTGGTAAGTCTGGCCGGGTTCGAGCACAGTCGACGGAAACTTCGGCTTGTTGGGCGAGTCGGGGTAGTGTTGGGTTTCCATGCAGAAGGCGCTGCGCTTGCCGTAAGATTTGCCGCCCTTGCCCTTGATCTTGCCGTCCAAAAAGTTGCCGGTGTAGAACTGCAGTCCTGGTTCCATGGTGGACACTTCCATCACGCGTCCGGACTTTGGATCGTGGACGCGCGCTGCCAGGAACATTACGGGTCCGGTACGGTCCAGAACCCAGTTGTGATCGTAGCCTCCGCCGAAGGCGATTTGCTGATCCTTTGTGTCGTTGATCCGTGCACCGATGGCCGTGGGCCTGGTGAAGTCGAACGGGGTATCTTTGACGTCGGTGATGTCGCCGGTGGGGATGAGGCCTTTATCGACGGGAGTCATCTTACTGGCGTTGATCTGGACCTCATGCGCGAGGATATCCGGTTCGCCGGAGAGGTTGAAGTACATGTGATTGGTGAGATTCACATGGGTGGTTTTGTCGGTCGTTGCCGTATAGTGGATTTCCAGCGCGTTGTCGGCAGTGAGTGTGTAAACAACCTTTGTTTGCAATGTTCCGGGGTAGTTTTCCTCGCCATCGGCGCTGGTGTACTTCAGCTCGACCGAGGCGTCGGGACCGGCCAGCGGCGCGCCTTTCCAAACCTTGAGGTCGAAGCCCTTGGTGCCACCGTGGAGGTGGTTCTCGCCGTTGTTCACCGCAAGTTGATAAGTCTTGCCGCCCAAGTCGAATTTGGCTTTGCCGATGCGGTTGCCGTAGCGCCCGATCAAGGCGCCGAAGTGGGGGTGATCGCCGAGGAATCCGTCGAGGGAATCGAAGCCGTGCAGGACATCGCCCATCTTGCCGTCGCGATCGGGGGTGTCGATGGAAACGACGATGCCTCCCCAGGTAGTGATTTGGGCTTTCATGCCGTTGACGTTGGTGAGGGTATAGAGGTCGACGGGTTGGCCGTCGGCAGTCTTGCCGTAGTCCTGCTTGGTGACTTTGGGATTCATGGGAGACTCGGTTTTCGCTTCCTTGGCTTCCGGTGCTGCTGCCGGTTTTGAGGAACAGCCGGACACAAGGGTGATCAGAGCGATGGCGGCAGCTGCCGTGGCGGGGGCAAAGTTGTTACGCATGGAACCTCTCTATCGTATGACATCGAGTGAGGTTTTATAGGTTCGCGTGTCCGTTCCTTCCGCGTTCTGGACACGTCAGATGAAACAACGGTCGCCTTTCGGATGGAGATCGGGTTGGGTCCTTAGCCCTCTAGTCGTCGAAAGTATTACCGAAGCACTCCGCGTGCCATTTAGCGGTTATGGACCGGACTGATCCCTACCTATCAGTTTCTTTGCCCTGCCACCACTGTCCGCGCCGGATGAAGCCCATTGGACGAAAGGCCCTTAGCGGCAGAGCTTCATTGAACGTTTCCGGTCTAACTCAAGCCAACCTGCAGGTGCGATCGATGTTGTGGGGACTGGGCGCGAACCGATCGTGACATCAACGTACTCCTGAAGGATGTCCAGAAAATCGCTCGTGTGTTTGTAGTCGACGTGGTCGACGTTCCACAATCCGGAAGTGCGAATCTTGTCGTGACGACTGAAGCTTCCCAGCCAACCCGGAGATGGTGCATCCGCATTGCCAGAATCAGCGGAGAGAAGCCCAATCAGATTGCGCACGATGAAGGCTCGATCGCTCTCGCGTGACGGTTCGTCATCAATCGTCAACCACAATAGTGGCATTGCTCCGATTGCGACGGAAACCCTTCGCTCTAGATCCTGTCCCTCATGTCGAGTTGCGGTTCCAGCCGATTGACCCATGCCCCAGGACGAAACCGCCCACTGATTTTCACGGCTCGCAATCGCGTGACCGGCGTACAGACGAAAGATCGAACCTCGATGATTGCCGGACCCCGTGCTTGTGCCTCGCTGCGCCGATAAGCGATTCCAGAGTGTGGAGCGCGAGCCCTGAATAACGCCGTGAGTTCCCACTCTCACCACTCTCAGCATCTGGCTCTTTTGCCGAATTTCTCCGTCCTCGAAGAAAATGTAGACGCCCCGACGCGGACACTGTCGAGCGCCCGCCTCCGACAGTAGCCGCTTGCCGCGAAAGCCGGCTTTAAGTCTCTCTAGGAGCGCGTAGCATCTCTCCTGGTCCCGCTCGCGGGCGGAGGTGGACCCCTTAGTGTTCAAGGTGCTCATTTAGCCACCGTATCTGTTGCCCGATACCTAGGCCTTCCATGGGCACTTCTTTCGTGCATCCATGCTGGATGATCATACCAATGAGATCCTGCCGATATCGCTTGCCTGCCAGTAATGTGACCTTGTCATTCGCGCTAAGCCGCGTGCTGAGCTTCGACCAAACATGGTGGCTCCATTGGCGGCGCTCTCCGCGGGGCCTACTATTGAGAGTTTCGTCATAGGGAGCGATTACTTCATTGGGTTCTACGAGACCGTGTCTAGCGGATAGAAGGAACCATCCATCACAATACCGTTCAACGAATTGTCGGCTCTTGCTGAAGAGCGGTGAGTTACACAGGCCCTGAGCAGCGGCGGAATGCGAAACCTTTCCGGCGACGCAAGCGACCAAGCCAATGTGTGCCATTGGTTAATCGGTGAAAGTGAAGCCCAACTTTATGCTTGGCGATGTCGGTAGAAAGCTGGTTGAAAGCTGGTACGCTCCAACGTTCTGCACTGGAATTTGCTAAGGCAGTTCCGGCCGATGCACCCAAAACGGAATCCAACCTTAACTCACTAGGTGTCGCGCTCCGGAAAGTAGGCGAAGGCTTCGATAGCCCACTGCCTTGGACACTCGATTGATTCGAGCAAGAACATTGGCGAGTTCTGGTTTCTGACCCTTTTTGCCATTGATTCCGTATCGTCAGCCGCCGGCGTCACAGAGGTACTACTTGGTGCCGCTTGGTGGTGGCATCGTCCAGACTGCTTTGTCGAAACTGATAGACTGGCGTCTGCCATGAACCGCAGACAATTCCTCCAAACCCTCGGCACCGCGGCGCTGCCTCTGCATACCCTCGCCGCACAACATCGCGGCAAGGTCAAGATCACCGACGTCAAAGTTATGATCGTCCGCGGAACCTGGGACTGGAACCTCGTCAAAATCGAGACCGATTCCGGACTCTACGGTATCGGCGAAGCCTACTGGGGCTTTGGCGTGAAGGACATGATCCTCAATCAGTTCAAGGCGCTGATCGTTGGCGAGGATCCTCTGAATGTCGACAAGCTCTATCACAAGATGCTCATGCGCTCTGCGGGCCAAGGCGCTGTGGGAGGCGTGACGGTGACCGCGGCCAGCGGCATCGAGATCGCCCTGTGGGATCTGGCTGGCCGCATTCTGCAAACACCCGTCTGCAATCTGCTCGGTGGACGCTTCCGCGATCGCGTCCGCTTCTATCGCACGCTCCAGACGCCCGATAACGTTGAGGATCAGGGCCATTGGCGCGCCCAATGCCAAGGCATGATGGCCGAGAAATTCGGCTGGACGGCGTTCAAGGTGCAGGGCGATGGCATCCCGACCAAGGCGGATCCAGACTACAAAGAGCCGGGTCACGACGCCTACACCCGCGGACTCACCAATCGCGATCTGCGTCGCATCGAGAAGGCCATGGCGACTGTGCGCGATACCGTCGGACCCGACCTGGACTTCGGCGTGGAGGCGCATTGGAAATACGATGTCCGCGATGCCATCAACATGTGCAAGGCCATTGAAGGCGTGAAGCCGATGTGGTTGGAAGATCCCGTTCCGGCAGGGAATCCGGAAGCGATGGCGTCGGTGACGCGGGCGTCGAACGTGCCGATTTGCACGGGCGAAAACCTGTACACGCGCGAGGGCTTCCGGCGGCTGATTGAGCTGAATGGCTGCGACATCGTCCACATCGATATCCCGAAGTCGGGTGGGTTGCTGGAATCGAAGCGGATCCACGATCTGGCGGATAACTACTATATTTCAACGGCCGCCCACAATCCGGCGAGCCCCGTGGGCACGATCGCGTCGGCGCACGCGGCGGCATCAATGCGGGATTTCCGCGTGCATGAACTGGCCAAGTACATCGACTGGTGGCAGGATCTGGTGGTGATGGAAGGTCCGGTGATTGAGAAGGGCTATCACGTGATTCGGGATAAGCCGGGCTTGGGAGTGGAAATCAATCCAGATGTGGCGAAGGCGCACCTGGCCCCAGGGGAGAAGTGGTGGGGATGAGTTTCCCGTGGCAGGAAAGACGGTGATTCCGTAGGCCACCTCTGTTGTGGTCGGCACCTGTTCCCAACGAGAATGCGCCGAACGATCCAATGAGCGAACCCCTGGAATGTCGAATTCTATCCGCCTTGAATCCTCCCGGTGTCGCAATCGCAGTGCTTCTTCATCTCAAAGGCTTCGACGACGCAACCCCCGGCATTTCATCTCGAGCGGCGCGGCGATTGGATGCCTTTTCTGGTGGAGACTCGGACGATACATCGATAAGGCACGTCGCCGGGACCCGATTCAAAGATCGATCACTCTTCTCTGCGCAACAACGCTTTGGACGCTCGTCCTCTGGGCCATCATCGCAACCGGGGTTCACGGAGACGCACTCACAATCGCAGTCCTGGTCAGTGCCGCAGTCCTCTGGCCCGCGCTCGGATTCCTCGCCGCACGCGACGTACGCCCTAAGCACCTGATATCCTGACCAATTCAACCCATGCCTGCAAAACGAGAAGTCTCCGCCGACAAATTCGTCTTTGGCTGCCATCGCTTCGGCTTCGGACCCGCGCCCGGCGGCAAAGGTTCCGTCGACGTCGAAAAGCATGTCGTCCCGCTCGTCAAGACCGCCTATGAACAGGGCATCCGCGCCTTTGATTCCGCAGTCCTCTACCGCGCGACGCTGCAACTCGGACGCGCGCTGGAGATCCTGAACATCGATCCCAATGAGATTAAGTTCCAGACCAAGTGCCTTCGCTATCTGGGACTCGCCGCCGCCGACGGATCCGTCGAACATCAGCCCGAGGCCTTGCTGCAAGGCATCCCCACGCGCTATCACGGACTCACCGACAAGTGGGACACCTCGCCCAAAGGCGTCGAGCAACAGATCTGCCGCGAACGGATCGAATGGGGTGGACGCACCATGGTCGGCGTCGCGCTGCACGATCCGCCGGATATGGAAAAGCAGGTCGGCCTCAATTGGGAAACCGACATCCGGCCGACGGTTGCGTATCTGAAGTCCGCTAAGAAAGCTGGTTTCTTCGAACGGATCGGACTCGGTATTAAAGAGCCGGATTTCGTCCATCGGTTTCTTGTCGAAGAACCCGGCACGCTCGACTACGCCGGGCTCACGTTCTGCCCGTCGATTCTCGGTCCGCTGATGAAGATCATTGACGCGAGTCATGCACAGAACTTCGAAGTCACACTGATGGGCATCAACTATGGGCAAGCGTTCACGCTCACTGAAGATCCCGCCACTGCGCCGCCGTTCCTCTACAACTATGAGAACGCCAACGCCGAAGAGCGGGCGCTGATGTCGCAGTTCTACCGCATTTGTGGATCGACTCCGCTACTGCACTTGGCCGCGGCTGTTGCCGGATTATTGGTGACTCACTTCCCGAAGTCCGTTACGCAGATCGTGACGTCCACGATGACTCCTTCGCGTCTGGTCGAAACCATGAAGCTGGTGCGCGAGACGGAAGTCCCCGCGCCGGTGTGGAGCGAGTTGAAGTCCGCGGGCTTGATCCCGAACGAGTTTCCGACCTCGTAGCGTTTCCGATATACTTGGGCGCGTGGTACTTGGCCTCGCGCTCATTCTCTTTATCGCTGTGGATTTCGAACGCGACGTTCGTCCCGTTTTTGAGCAGTCTTGCGTGAAGTGTCACGGTGGCGCGGCAGGCGCAATGGCGGGACTCGACCTCCGTAACCCGGCCAGCACCCGTAAAGTCATCCAGGCAGGAAATCCGGAAGCCAGCCGTCTTTTCCGCGTCATCGCAGGCTTCGACAAACCCGCGATGCCCCTGGGTGGCGCGGCGCTGACCAAGCCGCAGATCGAAGCGATCCGCGAGTGGATCGCCAGCGGTGCCGAACAAACGGCCAGCCAAACTACCGGAGCCAAGCCGTGGCCTTACCGGCTTCCGCAAGACACAGCGAACGCCAGCATCGACAAGTTCATCGATCGAAAACTGGCGGAAAACCAGCTTGCCGCGAAAGCCCCGCGCGCCGATCATCAGATGCTGATCCGCAGGCTGGCTTTGGATCTGACGGGGCTTCCACCTGAAGCCGCCGACTTTCCACTGACCTATGCGCAAGCTGTCGACAAGTATCTGGCTTCTCCAGCCTATGGCGAGCGCTGGGGGCGCCACTGGCTCGATGTCGCCCGCTACGCCGATAGCAATGGATTCGAGCACGACTTCAATCGTCCGAACGCCTGGCGGTATCGCGACTACGCGATCCGCGCGTTCAATGAAAACAAACCATTCGATCAATTTCTACGAGAACAGATCTCCGGCGATGAGTTCGATGAGCCTTCGAACGACGCTCTCATCGCTACGGGATTTCTGCGCAACTACGCCAAGGTGGGTTTTCGCGAGAAGGACAATCCGGAGTTCCGGCTTGAGTATTTGGACGACATGATCGCGACGCTGGGACGTGGAGTGATGGGCTTGACCGTGCAATGCGCGCGTTGCCACAACCACAAGTTCGATTCCATCGCGAAGTCCGACTACGATCGCATGAAGGCAAGCCTGTGGGGCTATGTGGAAGTCGATCATCCGCTGGTTCCGCGTGAGGAAGCCGCCCGGTGGGAACAGACGAATCAGGCGATCCAAGCCAGACTGCAAGCCGTCCGGCAGCAGCTCGCCACACTCGAAAAGCCTTACAAAGATCAACTTCTGCCAGCGAAACTGAAGCGCTTTCCGCAAGCCGCGCAGGATGCCATTGCCATGCCTGAAGCGCAGCGCACACCGGGACAGGTGCTGCTCGCGAACCAGATCTTGCGAACTACCAGCGTCTCATCCGCGGAAGCCGCGCGCATCATGCCTGCCGACGCCAAGTCGCAACGGCAGGATCTGCTCGACCGCGCCGCCGCAATCGAAACCCAACGCCCCGCGCCGATTCCCGTTGCCGCGGGTATTACTGACGGCGATTTCCGCTTCACACCCGACGGACCCGGCGATGAACCCGCCCCCGGCAAAGGCATCCAACGCGCAGCCATCGAAGGAGCGTTTTTGTTTCAAGGCGCTGGCAAATACCGCGTTCCTCCCGGTTCGGAAATCGACCCGGGATTTCCCGCGATGCTGGTCAGCGGAACGCCTCCTGTCGCGCTGCCGCCAGTTCACGGGCGCACCTCAGGACGCCGCCGCGCACTCGCCGAATGGCTGGTCTCGAAGCAGAATCCGATGACGGCGCGGGTGTTCGTGAATCGCGTCTGGCATCATCATTTCGGCCGCGGTATCGTCGCGAGCCTCGACAATTTCGGCCGCATGGGCGAGCCGCCATCGCATCCCGAACTGCTCGATTGGCTGGCGCTGCGCTTTCAGGAATCCGGGTGGGATGTGAAGGCCTTGCACCGGTTGATCCTGTCGTCGAATGCTTATCAGCGCAGTTCCAGCTTCGATCATGCGGACAATCAAGGCAAAGATGCGGCCAACGCTTATCTGTGGCGCTTTCGCGCGCAGAGGTTGGAGGCAGAAGCCGTGCGCGATCAGATCCTCGCCGCTTCCGGATCGCTTAACCTCGCGATGGGGGGCCCGGCGATCTTTCCGCCCCTGCCTGCCGAAGTAAAGGCGCAAATGTTGCATGGCATTTGGGAAAAGCAGGAAGACGGCCCGCAAACGTGGCGTCGCAGCGTCTATGTCTATCGCAAGCGCGGACTGCCGTTTCCTCTGTTTGAGGCTTTCGATCTGCCCGATCAGAACATCACCTGCAATCGGCGCAACACGACCACGGTTCCGACGCAAGCGTTGACGCTGATGAACAACGAGTTCGTGCTCAAACAGGCTGGGCGCTTGGCGAATCGCATCAAAGAACTGACGCTCGATCGCGCCAGGCAGATCGATCTTGCGTATCAATTCACCTTGGCCCGCCCACCGCGAGAAGACGAGCGTGCTCTTGCGCAAGAGTATCTGCAGTCGGGCTCATTGGATGGCCTTGCGCATGTCCTGTTCAACACCAGCGAGTTCTTATACCTGCGATGAGAATCAACCGGCGCGACTTCCTATTTCAAGCAGGCGGCGGACTCAGTGGTCTCGCGTTCGCGTCCATGCTGCACGGCCAAAGTCCCTATGCAGCCAAACAAGGCCATCATCCGGCGCGCGCCAAGGCCGTGATCTCGCTCTTCATGTGCGGCGGTGTGAGCCAGATGGATTCCTTCGATCGCAAGCCGATGCTCGACAAATACGCCGGTCATCCGCTCACAGGCAAAGGCGATGTTGTCGTTCGGCAGGGACATCCTGGTCCGCTGATGCCGAGTCCATTCACTTGGAAGCGCTACGGTCAAAGCGGACTCGAAGTCTCCGAACTCTTCCCAACGATTGGCGCGGCGCATGCGGACAAGCTCGCATTGATTCGCAGTGTGGTCGGCAAATCCAACGATCACGTGCAGGCCCACTATGAACTTGCTACGGGCGTGATTCGCATGGGATATCCAAGCGTCGGTTCGTGGATCACCTACGGGCTCGGCACCGAAAACCAAAGCCTGCCTTCGTTCGTAGTGATTTTCGATGCACGGGGAGGCCCATTCGGCGGGCCTGCGAACTGGTCTGCTGGCTTCATGCCGGCGGCGTATCAGGGAACGGTGCTGCGGTCGGCGGGGGATCCGATCATGGATCTGCATCCGCCCGCGAGTATCTCTCAGGAGGATCAAAGAACGCGATTGAAGTTGCTTGAAAAGCTGAACCAACTCGACATCGAACGCAACCCCGGCAACTCTGAACTTGCGGCGCGCATCTCCGCCTATGAACTCGCTTATCGCATGCAGGGTGCTGCGCCAGAGGCCGTCGACACGCAGAAGGAATCCGCTGCCACCAAGCATCTCTATGGGCTCGACGACGCGATCACCGAACCGTTCGGACGACAGTGTCTGATGGCTCGGAGGCTGGTCGAACGCGGCGTTCGCTATGTGCAGCTCTATCACGGCGGGCTCGGCAATCAGAACACCGACACGTGGGATGCGCACGACGACATCCGATCGAATCACACCAAGCACGCGGCGGAAGTGGATCGCCCCATTGCTGGTTTGTTGAGCGATCTCGCGGGTCGCGGCCTACTCGATTCCACGCTCGTCGTCTGGCAGGGTGAGTTTGGACGCATGCCGATTTCGCAGCGCGGCATGGGCCGCGATCACAATCCCGGCGCGATGTCGATCTGGATGGCAGGCGCGAAGATTGGCGGTGGCCAGATCATTGGATCCACCGATGAGTTTGGTTACAAGGCCGCCGAACAGCCGGTCTCCGTGCACGATCTGCACGCAACGATTTTGCACCTGACGGGACTCGATCACAAGAGACTGACCTACCGTTTTCAAGGCCGCGACATGCGCTTGACCGATGTCGAAGGCGAGTTGGTTCCACAGATCGTCGCATGAACCGGTGACGGACGTGAGGTCCGCCACCAGTTGTGGTTAACGCTTCAGCGTCGGAATCATCTGCCCGAAGAGTCGGGTAATGTCGATCCTCGCACCGAAGACGATTCGGGCGTCCGCTTTCACTCGGTCTCTTGGATTCGTTGGAAAGTTGCCACCGAAAGTGAAGAAGAACGGACTCGCAGGAATCTTGAAGTAGCCGCTCACATCGATCCGGTTATGAAATCTTTCGGCTAGGCGAGCGTCCAGGTCTCTTTGAGTGAGTGTCGCAGCGGCGGGGAACTCAGATTGGCGATAGACGTCGTAGCGTCCGAAGACGGTGTCAACCCAGAAGATCGAATCGGGCGCGTTGCCCGGCTCGTTCTTGATCTCCATGTGCCCGATGCGTCCGCCTGCGGCCATGAACTTGTAGACACCGGCCTGTCCGGAATCGCCAGTTGCGTTGTCTACGGTCATGAATCCGGCCTTGGCGATCGGCGCAATGTAGAGCGCGTTGTCAAGCCCTTGAAACGTCCACTGGAACATCGAGGGGATGAATGGTGTATAAACGCCACCCTCGAAGTAAAGCTGGTTACGAGACTGAGTGATTTGGAATTCCAGTGGGGCAGTGGCGGTTCCCATCATTGCTGGCGGAGTGGCCGGGGCTGCTGCAGGCGCGGCGGTTACGCGCGGTGTTTGCGTGAGGTCCACAATTTGGTAGGTGTTGATTAACCAGTGGCTACGGCGCCGCAAGCGCAGGATCTCGTCAACCTGTTCGCGGAGTCTCTTGTTCTTCTCCGCTTCCCGAAGCGGCACCTTCTTTGGTTCTCCTGCAGTTGAGTCCTTGCTGCTCGCCGCTTGGTCAGTTTCAGATGGAGTATTCATCTGCACAACCTGTTCGCGGAGTCTCTTGTTCTTCTCCGCTTCCCGAAGCGGCACCTTCTTTGGTTCTCCTGCAGTTGAGTCC
>ENA-ORBV01005772-ORBV01005772.1-microbial-mat-metagenome-genome-assembly--contig:-NODE-5772-length-22429-cov-8.644417_pt1 | contig 22429 bp, 12 predicted proteins | sample MGYA00237777_ERZ505514 | MGnify/ENA primary metagenome ERZ505514 (study PRJEB26160, sample SAMN06269048) | microbial mat metagenome | isolation source: Oligotrophic lake microbial mat | place... | reverse complement strand
GATACGGCGACCACCGAGATCTACACCTCTCTATTCGTCGGCAGCGTCAGATGTGTATAAGAGACAGGTGTAACAACAGTCTCCATCATCGCGTTTTAGGTGGTTTGATAAACTCATCCTAGCTATCTATCTATTAGCCTATTGCTATAAGTTAAACAGTAAAGCAAGTAGCTTTTATAATCAGTTGCTCCAGGCCGAACGCTAGAAGTAGGTTGTAGCAAGGTGCAACAAGATATAGAGCAACGGTAGATGTCACTCGAAAAAAACCCGATTTTTGGCCTTTCAAGGTTACAACAAGATAACTTACTGCACAGCCAAACAAACAACATAAGTAAGCTTCGGCCTTGTGTCAGCATGCATAATAACCATAGATGAATAAGTAGATAGGTCAGAAAGGACTGTTGTTACACCTAATTTGCTATGTGTTGTGACTCTCTCCGGAGGAGTTTCTATGATGACGAAAGACCAACGGCCGTGGTGTTCATCAAATTTGTCGCACGCCTGACATGCCATGCATTTTCCGTAGATCTCAGTACAAATGACGCAAGCCGATTTTTTTGAATTCCAAAAATGTGAGCAGAAATAATGTATCCTGTCGTTGGTTTTTGTGGACAGACGTACTAAAAGCCTAGGTATCATTCAAATAAAATACAAACAGATAACGGACACTTCTATGTTTAGACAATACCACGTCTTCCACCCTCATCATTGTCACTACTGCTCTTTGCACTGCTACTACCAGAATACTCCTCAGCACTAAAGAAATCGGAGCTGTCACAGCAGTCGTCAACCAATGGCATTTCATCTAGTACATCTAATTCGTCCGCATCACGCTCTGTCTGGACTTTTTCATCATGTGCAGTTTGCTGGGGAGTTGCTTTATCCTTTGATTTGAATCCTCCACGCTTTGGCTTGTAGCACTTACACAACTTGCTAGAAGCGCGGCTGTGGCCGTGCTGCTCGCATCGCTTGCAATATTTTGACATGTCTGTGCCCGGTGCAGTAGGCTTCTTCTTACTTGCCGTTGCTTTATCTTTATCTGAATTGTCATCATCACTACTGTATCCTCCATCCATACCAACACCGGACTTGTACGTGGATTGCCGCTTTTTACGTTCTCGTTTTGCCACCACTGTGTGTTCAATTAGTTTGTCATGAAATTTCTTTGATCTTTTCTTTTTCCCAGCAGTTGTCTTTGTCTTGGCTATGCGCTTAGCTCGTCTGAGATGCAAACCCTCCAGGTAGTGGCGCACATCGTCCGTCATCACAATGCCGAACTGCTTGAAGACTTCTTCAAAAAATGGCAACACGCCCAACGATGTGACACACAAAGCAATACATATCCTGTTCGACAGTGAGGCAGTGCCAGAATAAACTTTGTTTTTGGGAGCAATCCATGCAATCGTATTGTTGAGTGACTCATTCTTGTTCGTGTCCATGTCATGACAGACCTCTCGTAGGGCATCAACAGCAACGAATCTAGCCAATTTTTGTTGTAGAAGGTTGTACAGCTTCGTATCTCGTTCTTTGTTCCTATAATACTTTTTCCTTCGTGATCGATGCTCAGCTTTGGTGATAGGGCCAACATATTGTGGCTTGCGTCGACACCAATCACCACAATGTTCATGATTGTCAAAATGATGTTCGAGCACAGCCTTGGCCCTTTCCACAATTACATCATCCGTCATGTCCTCTTTCAGGGTTCTTGCCATGTAAGCAAAGTTCGTGGAAATCCTGAGGACGTCACACTTCGTGAGCGTGTGTCTATCCGCAACTTTCTTGTTAACCAACCTGTACAGCTCGCCTTTCAAAGTGCGCTTTCGGTGGTTTGGATCGGCTAGAAATTTAGGCTCCTCCATGTCACTCGGAAGCATTCCTTTGTCTGGCCTCTTGGTTAAGTTTCCATTGCGATTGATTATCATAGGAATCTCATCCGTGTTGTTGTTGTGGCAGTGATCAGCATTTGACCATTTGCACTTTGCTTTTATGGCCGAATCATCATCCGTAACGATGGTGTCAACGATTACTTGTTCGTCTCTGTTGAGCCTGACAACCATATCCAGAATTGCTTGTGGTTCCATGCTGCCGGAAGACCCATCCCAATTCTTGGAGCACGCATGTTCCGGCACTTGTTCATCTTCAGTGTGGCGACGGTTCCATGACTTACAATAACAGCAATGCTTGCTTTTGATGCACCAAATGATTGGCTCACGGTGGTGCTCACTCACTAAGCATGCATGACCAGACAAACTGTTATACGAATGCCCACTTGAACGGCCCGACCATCCCATGTCGCCAGCTACTCTCACCCGCGGCCATAGTTGTTGTGGCAGTTGCTTTTGTTTCCATAAATCAAACAATAACACACCGTCGTTATCAATTTTGTCTCCCAACAAATGTTTCACCTCACGCTCCAGATTGCCACGGATAACCTTATCACAGATGGCCTTCAGCTGCGGAGAAACCATCTTCTCTATGTCACCAAATGCCGACTGCATGCTCGTTGATTTTGGCAAACCGAGAAGACCACACAGTCGTCCTGCTTCCATCCCGCCATCACCACTCCACATAAAACTCAACACGAACAATATGTTGATTGCAAAGTCTGTGGTCCTTGTGATCAATGGGCTGCCAGCATCCACGGGCAACGGAAAATCAGCGGATGCAGGTCGTTCAATAGCAACAAACGTGCAGAGCTCATTGGTACATTGAATTCGAATATTTGTTGCTATGCAGCATGTGGGTAATGAAGCGACAACAGGGCTCTTGCAATGCGGGCAGAAAGTATGTTTCTCAATAATGTTTTTCAGCTGTTGGGACTCAACAATCACTCTGGTCTTGTCGGCGGGCTTGCCTCGCCCGGCAGAATGCGATCCAGTCAGTGTTGATGGAGTGTCATCAGAGCCGCATGTTACTATCTCCATGGTTGGCATTGTTGCTGTTTCTCGTGTGGATGGTGTTGTTGATATGTCATTGTTGTCGTTGTCATTGGTGGGGATTGTCATTGCTTTTGACTGTCGTCTTGTCTTTCCAATAGATGGCACGGTCGATCCAGGTAAACACCATCCATTGGAAGAGTTCAATTTTCTAGACTCAGCCTTTGCTTTTGGCTTCCATAGCCCTCTTGCCTTGCTATTGGGTGACACCATCTCTTCTTATCATGCTTTGACTCAGTTGTCCAACACAGCCACAAAAAAGATGTTTAGACATTTCGCTAATATCTTGTTTCTGAGACCCGCCCTGCGGGCATAACTGTTTTTGTCTAAATAAAGTAAGGTTTTAACGTCTAAAAGTTTGGCGCAACCAACAGAAATTGTTTGGGACCCACAGTCGCCCACCTTAGTATTATACATCCTTAAAGCAAATTTCTGCTGTTTTGAGCACTCGCATTGCAATGATTTGTAACTGCTAATCAAATAGGGAAGGGGGGCCTGCGGAATGGGATTGCTGCCATGAACCGTCCACATCCAGGCATGACATTCCTTGCAGTTGCCCTGATGTCTCTTGACACAAGAAAGACAAACATGAAACGCGTTGCTTCCAACCGTTCCATGCCTCAAAAAATTGTTCGTGACGACTTTCTTCAACTCGGGAGTGGTCTTCCCAATGACAAGGACATCATCATTTGCCCACCTTTTCGTCTTGGGGAGAGAAGTGTCAGTTTCATAGGAAGAATCATCACATGCATCTTTGCTTTCGGACTCAGACATGGGCTCAACTTCGTCTTCGCTCTCTTCTTCTTCGCATTCTTTGTCGTCACTTTCTTCTTCTTCACTTCCGTCGTCCTCGCTGTCAGTGTCCTCACCAAACAAACGATTCTTGAACACTTCGGGATGTCTCATATTTTTGGAACCTGACACAATTTATCAACGGGAATCACTCCACAGCTACCTTTCCTCAATTCCACCCCAGAAACACATTGCACCCTTCCTGCATGGCCACAGTGAAGATGGACTCCCTTGGAACCCCCAGCAGGCCCTTCAGTTCTCCTCCAAGCTTAACATGTCTTAACTTTAATTGTCATGCGTTTCTCTGCACACTCAAAATGAATTTTCTAGCGGAGATCTCCAGCTCCGCTGCCTTAATTACGCCAGGTTTCGCATGATCAAAAATAATAATGATGACCAGGGTGTAAAATCAGCGTCTGTCCATCAACAGCTAGCCTCATCACCCGCCGCCAAAACAAAAAAATTGAAAAATTTGAATGATTTTAGTACATGTATTTTTCGCATCAGTCTGTCGTCTAGCTAGCTAGCTAGAGTAGATAGCTTTTGTATTCTACGTCCTATTGAGGTCTACTTGCTACTAGTTGAGTCAGTAATAGCACCAGTATCAGCTCTCACCAAACTCAATCATTGGTTGTATCGGTGCAAGGCAGGCAAAATCTCATTGTCTAGAAGGCAACAATCTCCATACAAAACACCGTCAAACAAAATTAATACATCCATCCATCCATAACACCATGACTAGTGACGAAATAATAGACGAATCCACGACCGCCCCATTTTTTGTGAGTCAATTGCAAAAACGCATGGCCAAGCTGGGGGATGCTGCCAGCAAAGAATCCTTGCAAGCCTTGGCCAAATGGATTGGATTTCGACGCAACTTCATCCAGGAATTTTCGAAAGCCCTCGTCGAGGCGGTGGCCGATCCCAACCAACTGGCATTGACGTATGCAACCAGCCCTGGGACGGCTACAGCAAATGACACCAACAAGGCAGCACGCCAGTGGGTGTATTTGCAAATTCTACACGAAGCCATAATTTTGGATTCGGGCACTTCTCGATGGGATCGATTTGCCGAAATGAGAGAATATTTGGGAGAATATTGCATGGTGGAAATTGCCAAGAAAAAATGCCTAGACGCAGCCACCATCAAAAAAGTCGAGGGATGTGTCAAACAATGGGATGCCGTCAGTGCGTTTGGAGGACCGACCCTCATCAATCTCATCAAAAAACAATTGACAGCAGCTGCAGCCGCGCCCTCATCGTCATCGTCTCCAAAGACGGCTGTGGATGCTGCAACAACACCATCCTCACCCAAGAGAAGTACAACACCAACATCGCCCAAGAGAAGCAAAACACCACCACCTCCAACATCAAAGTCACCCACCCCTAGTAAAAGCAGCAGCCCCAAGCGAGAGCGAGACGCATCGCCGCCAAAACCAGCAACCGAGAAGGAAGAAACAGCATCGCCTGCAGAGGCTGCCGTTGCTGCTACACCACCACCCAAGCAAGAACAACCAAAAGAAGAAACACCCACGTCACCAGAACACAAAAAGAAAGTCGTAGCTACACCCGAATCCACCAGCAAGCCCAAGAAACGAATCGAATACGATTTTGAATCCAAAGTGAGTTATTGCGTGTTTCATCTTATTTTATTTGTTTTTTCAAAGCTTGTTGGTTTGTTTCTAAGAAAATTCGTTGACTAGCTAGACACTCACACAAACTCTCTCTATCTTTCAATCTTTCTATTTTTAATCATTTGCTTTCCAACACAGAATATCCCCCCGGGCAAGGTGGACGCCAAAGATTTTCTGGATCCCTGCAAAGCCATTGCAACCTTACAAATTGCTCGTGATCTGAGAAATGATTCTGCCGTTCAATTATCTTCCTTGCTCGAAAATTTGCCTGCCGACATTAAAGAAATGTGCGAACAAGCCGAGAAGGAAACGACACAAGAAGGCGGCGATGGCAAGCCCTACGAAGTACCTGCCGACAAGGCTCGAGATTTGTCCCTACGGACCAGTGAAAAATTGCTCGACTTGGATTTGGAAGAACAGCTCGGAAACATTCATACCTTTGCCGAAATTGTCCAAAAACAGAGGGAAGCACGGCTGCAACTCATTTATTTGCTCATCAGATCACGATGCAAGTTTGGGTCCATGGAAGCGGGAGAATCTTTTTACAATCTCGACAAAACGGCGGCAGAATTGAAAGAGCGAAAAGAAACGCTCTTGGATGCCATGGCGTTGGAGGGTTTGGATTTTGAAGAGACCAAGGAGGATGAGGCCGAAAAAGCCAAAAAGGAAAAGGCCCAAGAGCTCGCACCCTTGGCGTGGTATCTGGAAGAGCAAGCGAAAAAAGAAAAAGACGAGGGCGCAGAGGAACCAGATGCCAAGCGTGCCAAGGTCGAGGCAGCACCCAGTGAGGTGTGATTCAGTCATTCTTGAAATACATACTATTATTCATCAGAGCCATCGTGGCGTGTGTGTCCAACGCGACCACACATACAGTATTTCATAACGCTTCTCCGTGTCCTCATCTGATGCAAATAGTCTGGTGCTACAACTCGTAGAGGGGGCCCTAGTAGTAATTTTGAAATCTTGGTATTTTCTGATGAGACAGGCTGGATAGATACCGTCCTTAGTCCAGCAATCAGCTATAATTAAATAGTAAAAAGGATGTCATCTTGCTTGTTCAAAAGAATGGATTTGTAAGTAAGTCTAGCTACTCTAGGTGGGGCTGGTCGCCGGTACACAAAACATGTTCGTGGACGGGAATAGTGTGCGTCTCAGTTTGTCAATCGCGAGGCGACCTTTCCAACGGGAGCCTATGCTCACACGCCTTCATTTTCCGTGCACCTCTCGGCCAAAATTTCCTTTCGCTAACCGTGATACCGATCCGACACCGGTACTCCTATTACTGGTAGTAGATAGCTCTCTACTAGCTAGCTACTAGCTAGCTAGTAGAGACAGCTAGTGATTGGCAGGTTAGCTGGCATGCAGTACTATCGGTATCGTAGTAGCTCCACTAACTAGTAGTAGCACGAGGCATGGCAGTTCCGAATTTATACATGAAAGCCAAGCCTTGGCCGAACACTTCATCGTCAACAAAGTACATGCATTGCCTTCCTTCAAGCCAAAACACGCATGTTGAACGTAAACATTCTGATTAGTAGGACAAAAGAAATAGGAGTAGACCTAGTATTTATTAGAAGAATGATGAGATTGCACAATCGATGCGTGAGCAGAGCCTTTCTTTTTCATCGAAACGAATGGAGCGTGGCCTTTGTCATCTTGATTGTCTTCTTGTCGGTTCGACTGGACAAGGCCGTCGAAAATGCTCGAGCCAGAGTTAAGCTGGACGATGAATTGACGTACTTTAAAAAGACTCATCAAGCGGAGCGTATCAAAGAGTGGGTGACATCCCAATACTGCAAAGCAGACTTGGAAATATTGTGTCCTCCAGCGATTCCACTGCTGAATTCTGTCAGTACCTGTGATATTGCATTTGATCCTCCACTACGGTTTGTTCTGGATCTGCCAGAAACAACACAAGGCTTGAGAAGTACCAACAGCAACAATAATCCCACAGTTGAATCAGGCTGTCCATTGACCGAATTGATCAAACACTCGAATTGGCACGATCACGACACCATCAATGAGTTTAGCGCGGACGATGTTTTGACATATTTCATTGCTCACGTATTGGAACAAGTACGGTCCAAATCCGTAAAATCTTTTCGCAGCGAAAAGGATCGTAGCATTGAAGAATTTGAACAGAGCCGACTGATCGAGAGTGCCCTGGCTTCCGTCACCAACCTCTTTTCCCTTCCCACAAAATTTGACGACGAAGGAAATGGCTTATCCACCAAGGCGATTGATTTGAAAATGATCAAAAAGATGTGGTCCCGAAATGAGGTCATTTCCCTCATGCACGATGCCGTCCTGTGGCATACTCACCATAGACGCAACGGATCCACAGAAGCAGGAGCTGCCCTGCGAGTGAGTCGTCAGATGCCCAGTTTTGTCTTCAAGTTCCTTCCGTTGGTCAAGGAACAAATTCAAAACCTCGAGCTGGACGATACGACGCAACTGCGAGTGCAAAGGTTGTACTCGACGAAGCAATCCGCACCTCTCATTGGAAAAGCAAGCCCACATTCTGTGGTAAAAGACAAACAACAACTACTAGAGGAAGCAGAACTTTCGGCAGCCGATCAATGCCTTTGGGCACACTATGAAGAAGGATGCCTCATCAGTCATGATTGTATGTTGGCGTTGGAGACGGCACCACTCAAATCCGAAGATGCTGCTGGTCGGACCTATGATCTTCCATTGATATTGGTCCATCTGTATACATTCTTCTCGGCTGCCTTGATGTTGTGGACGGTGGCGCGTCTTTTGGAGCAGGAGGGATCTCGTTTCGTGGAAACACCACCCGAAATGGAAATTCCATTCATGAAACACCGCCACAGCAGCAGCAGCAGCGGCAGCAACAACAACAACAACAACCACAAAAGTACAAAGCACGAGGATCCTGAGGAGGTCAGTCGAGAGAGAATACGAACGATGCAAAAGGCTTGTTTAGGATATTTAGCAACGAGCAGCAGCATTGGCTTGGCGGCACACTATTGGGTTCCGAGTCTGCAGTTTTCAGATTTCTTGGATGGTCTGTGTTTGGGCCTCTTGGGCTTTCTCTCATTGCATGTGGTCCCCTATAAGTCACCCTATGGACAATGTGGCAATGTTCACAAGCGCCATGAAAAGTCAGGCCATTCCTTAGATCGGCCACCAACCGATCGACACTACAAAAAGCGAGCGTCTATGGAACCATGTAGTGGTTCAGTCTAATCTGTAAGATCGGACCGGCTGGATGTAATGCATACTTCTGTTTATAAACCGCAGTTTTTGTGAAGCACTAGGCTTCAAGTGGTTTCCATCCAACAATTCGTAGCTTGACCAGTTTGCCCTTATAACTAGCTAGTCTTTCATAGCTGTGTTCTGGCCCCTATTTTCATGAATCCACACGTTTGCTAATGCAGAATCAAGCCGTCTGACTTGGCGAGCGACCAATGACGTATCACGTCACAAAATCTGAGATGCGGCCACCCTTGTGACCTCGTGAGCAATTTCATTCCTTTTTTCTATTTGGCATCATAACTGCCATATGTAATCCAGAGCATCACTCATATCTTGGATCGCATCGGTGGGATGCGCACTCCCTGCCCGACTTCACGGGAGCCAACATACCCAGTTTACTGAGCTTTGAAGTGCTTTCCAGTGTCAAAGCATATTGTTTACATAAATCTCAGCCATCCGTCCTCCCTTTGTTTCCTCCACCCATCACTGTTTTTCACTGAACAACTAAACCCATTCACACTATCCCAGAGCAGTTGCTTTGCTTGCTTTGGCAGCAGCATGTGTTAGTGCCAGATAAACTTGATATGTACTAGTAGGTGCACAGTGCTAGTATGCAGCAACGGGCTTGTGAACCAGCGAGGTAGGTTTCATTCAATCCTACTTGCTGTAGATTTAGAGCCCGTCTGAACCACATATCCGGGATTCAGTGTTTGACTTTTTAGGGTGCAAGCGGACAGACTATGAAAATCAAAACTCAGGACACCTCTCTGAACCACTCGTGTTATTCTTGTCCACTGAGTCGGTCTATTCATACTTATTAGGGTTGAGATTGATGACGTGTGATCAGGGATCCAATAATTTTTGCAAGAGATGCGCTATCAGCCGCGACAACCATCGACAACAAGCATGTAGTTGTTCTTGTATAGCTATAATCTAATTTGCCAGTCTAGACAAGCAGAAAGAAGTCTTTATTTTAGCATGTTGGCCTTTAGGCTTACTCTGTTGGTCTGTCTGTGCATTTTCGGCCTTGTTGCTGCTGTAGAAACAAGGAACAATGCTGCTGCGGACAAGCTGAAACTCTCATCAATATTTTCAGTGTTGGCTGTTTCTGATGATGCTGGTTTGGGTGATGATAATGACGATAACAAACATCAAAAGAAGGAGCAGAAACCGCACAGGACGCGCACAAGGCGTTTTGTCAATTCAATCTTTTACGAGCTTGGCCCTTACTACGTGCGCCGAGCATACAGGATGGATGCTGCATCCTTTTGGGAACTCCATCGAATTTTGAAGCCTTGTCTTGAGAGTAAGAAAAAGCCAACCCACAAGCGAAAAGGGGCAAAGAATGGCCTGATATCAACCGAAATTCGACTGAGCTCAGCCATTCGTTATTTCGCCGGAGGAAGACCAGATGACATTAGTCTTGTGCATGGCATTTCACACTCTGAAGTATTCAACTCAGTTTGGAAAGTTTTGGATGCTGTGAACAAGTGCCCAGAGCTGGACATTTCTTACCCTACTGACCACAATACACAAAGGAAAATTGCCTATCAATTTAAACATCGAAGCCAAGCCGGATTCGGTTGTTGTGAGGGTGCAATCGATGGCATGCTAGCATGGACGGAGAAACCCACGGAAGCCAGTTGCAAGCGCGCAAATTGTGGTGCCAAGAAGTTTTTCTGTGGTCGGAAGAAGAAATTCGGTGTCAGTCTGCAGGGCGTCTGTGATGCCGAATGTCGCTTCTTGGATGTCTCAATTGGTCATCCTGGAAGTACGTCAGATTATCTGGCCTTTCGGACATCATCATTGTATCACAAGCTAGAGACGGAAGGTTTCTTAGCAGATGACGTCTGCATCTTTGGAGATAATGCGTACGTTACAAATGGATACATGTCAACGCCCTTTAAAAACATCCGAGTTGGCCACCGTGATGACTACAACTTCTTCCATTCACAGTTGAGAATTAAGATCGAGTGCGCTTTTGGGCAATTTGTCAATCGCTGGGGAATTCTGCGTCGCCCACTCCCAGCAACTCTTGGCATTTACAAGATCAATGCCCTTGTTATGTGTCTGGCCCGACTCCACAATTACTGTATTAATCGCCGCTTGAAGGATGCTCCCGCGCTCGCAAAAGACAGCGTTGAAATTGCGTCACATGGTGGGATCCCACTGGAACGATCGGCTCTGAATGAAATGTCCCCAGACCAATTGCTTCACGGAGGCGAACACTTTGACGAGTGGGATCGAGAAGGCCTCCGTGGTGAGCTTAGGGCAATTGAAAAGAGAGCGAGACGTCGCCGTGGTGGTAAGTTGCTACGCGATGAGATGCTTGACATTGTTGTTGACAAACAGTTGCGCCGTCCTAGGCCACAGGCATGGGAATAAACAATAGTAAAAACATTTTAACACAGATAAATATTATTTTTAAATACTATGTTAAACACCAATCCAAACACTTCACTTCTTTCTGATTATTCTTCTTCCTTTTCTTCTCCCATCTCAGCCGAGAGCTTGCCGTTCATAAAGTCGACGTGTTTTTTCAGATCTTCAAGGTTTTCTTGTTCTAGATCGAGCATCTTCTTGTACACTTCTTTCCTGCTGGTGCTCTCGGCTTCAATGTATTTGATCTCGAGCTCCATGGCCTGTTTGCGGGCAAGTCGCAAGCTGTCTTGCACGGAAGCATAAGACAACCGTTCCATAGATCTGGCAACACCAGTTCGGAATGCCTTCTTTTCTTTTTTATCAGCTTCTTCTTCCGCAGATTTCTTGCGCTTTGTTTGAACCTGGGCAGTATCGACGATGATGTTTCCATCGCAATCGATGCTTACTTCCTTGGACAAAACGTTCAGCATGTTGGAGAGCAGACCTTGTGTGTCGGCTAAATGCCAGAGCATCAGCAAATGCTCTTTGTTCGCATACTCTTTGCGGAGAAAATTGGCACGGTTGTCGCCATCTTGCAGGTAATGCTCCTCGGTGAAGTGACCCTATCCTGGATCTTTGAATTCATTCTGTCCGAACCCATTGCCACTCTTTTCCCAGTCGTAGATGATCTGCAGATAAAGACATAGAGAGCAAGATGCAGTAGATTAAATCATTTATAAGCACAGAAGTGCGTCAGAAACACTTGCCTTGATCAACATAGCGCGACAGTCGGCAAACCGGCTCTTTACATCATCTGCTGTGATGTCGCCATCTGGCATGTCTTCTCGTTTCAACTCAATTTCAAAGGCAAAGTTCGAATGCAGGTCAGGAAGAGCCTCAGTGGTCAAAACAAGAGAGCGATCGTTCCACAATTTGGCAACGAGCTCATACCAATCCAATGGCCTGTTCTGATTGTTTCTGGCATCCAAAGTCTCGCGATCCATGCAATTGTCTTTACGCATAAGCGCTTCGATCGCACTCTCATGCAACATGCACAAGCACATGCGTAAGAAAGGTTCGTTCGTTCGCCAGGCCTCACGAGCTTCTTTCTCATTCTTATCATTCTTCATTCGTTCCTTTTCTGCCTTTTCTTCAAGTATGTCATCAACAATCTTCTGCTTAGTTTGCTGCAAGAAGGCCACATCGTTGTCCTCAATCACAGGGTGGGCAATTAACCAATCGGTGCACTTCTTTTTGGAGTAGTGCTTGCTCTTATGCGTTTCGATCCCGAACTGTTTGGCGCGACGCTGCATCTCTGCTTTCAGATCGTCGGAAGTTGGCAAGAAAGAGGCTCTCTGTTTAATTGAATAATAAGGCTCTTGAAAAGGGTCACCCAATGATCGGTCTTTGTCATCAACAGAACGAAGACCCAGGCACATGCTCATAAGCATCCGCTTGCAGTTTGCGGCCTCGTAAGCCGCTTTGCATTCAGAAAACTGCAAGTCCAGCATTTCCTCCTCTTCTTCCTCTTCTGCGAGGTCATTTCCAGAGTCATCATCCGAAGGTTCAGCACCTGTTTCGCACTGTGCCAACACACCAGGGCGCATGCGAGAGATTTCTATGGCCTCTCTCTGCGCCATTGGATTATGTCCTTCCCACTGAGTCCAGCCTACCGGAGCCGCGGCAAAGGCCTGGACAGGACGAGGGGAAGCATTCTTCCTAGCGTTAACAGCCTTTGCGGCAGCTTGCATCATCATCGTCTCTTGTTGTTATTTTCCGAAATTGCAGACACTGTCTGAACCACAACAACACCACAAAGATTTTGATCGTGTTAAGCGCATTGCTGTGCGCATTGCTGTTTTGGCGGCTAATTGGGCCGCCATCTCTCCTCCGTTTGTCCTCCGTTGAATTCGAATCTCCCTCCAGATTCTATTCAAATTGAGCCAACAACAAACTAGCTGAAAGGCAAGCCATTGGCTTGAAGGATTAGGCATGTTGTAGATAGTTTGCAATGATCGTTCTGCGAGATATGCTTTCTCAAAAATTTCGGCGACGGATTTGGGATTTGGGAAGCTGAACTGCCAAAAGTCGGCCAGTGTAATCCCGGCTGAGACGGGAATGGCCAACAGCGAGTGACTTTGACCAATCAGATCACACTCTCAATCAAAAATCCAAACGGCCCACGATACCCTCCGTGGGGCCATTTGGGTCTGTTTGGCCATAGCTAAAAAGATCGCATCTCGGAGCTTTAGGCTATTCCGAACTCCAAATCCCAAATCAGAACCCGAAAACACAGTGGTTCGGACGGGCTCTTAGTGCACCAGGTGCGTCGTACCGGGTATCCCGATAAAACTTGGACAGACTACCTACCAGTAGCAGTACAATGAGACAGTGAGGCAATAGCGAAGAAGGAATCTAATCGAGTGCTGGTGTGTGCTCAGGATCGATTCAAGCACACTTGACACTGACTCACCAGCGTCATTGAATCTTTCCCGTGCCGTTTTTGGTCCTACTCGACGTCAGTGTTCCTAAAAAATCATCTTTTTGGTTCGAAGTTGTTCGGCTGAATGGTTATTGAAGGAATAAATCAACGGCCTGCGCTGTTTTATTTCTTGATGCCACCAGCCCATCATCGCGGTTGCTGATTGATTGATTCTTCTATCTATTGGCATACTGGGACTACTGTAGTACCTTATCTCATTTCTCATCAGCAGTACTTTTTTAAAAGTATTAGTGCCCTAATTCTCTTGCAAGTTTTTCTTCTTCTATCTTTATCCTTCTCGCCATCAAGATGATGCTTTCTCTTTCAGCCTGCCGTTTGGGAAGTTTTACCACCAATCGGAAGGGTGGTGCAAGTCTTGTGCAACGTTCCATCCAGGGAGGCCGTCGTGCCTTCCTGACTCAGCGTCCCTCCATCAACAACCAAACATCTCTTCTCGCTCGTGCTCAGAAAGAGCCTTGGACTCCTCGTCGTCTTGTGGGGCATTGTTCCTCTTCCTTTTCGACTTTGTCTTCTTCTCCTTCTTCTGTTGTGCCCGGAAAAGAAGGACCTCGCCCTCGTCTCAAGTCGACTCAAGCCTTGTCGGCTTATGACACGGAAGAAGAAGAAGATTCGTTGTTGGATGTGCGCACCAAAGGCTTTGCCGCGGCGGCTGAGCTTCGGGCCATCCAGCAATCCACGGAAACGTCGTTGTCCCATGAAGAGGCCTGGATGATCAATCTTGGTCGCGGCGATGACAACGAGTGGTTAACTGGACCTCGTGCCGAGGAATGGTTTACGGGCATTCATCCTCGTATCTGTCCTGGTAAGTAACAAGAATTACATATCCTCGATGACGGATTGATATGTATTAGTATATTGTCGCTTCTGCAATCTTTATCTCATCCACATGTTGAATGTTTCATTGTTTTTATCGCGATTTTATGATTGGCAGGTACCGACGCCCAGGGCAAACTTCGATCCCTACCTCTCCCAAACCTTAGTTGTGTCACGCGCCAAGCCGCCAAAGACTATTTTGATAATAGCTGGACCCTCTTTGAAACACTCTTTGCGGGGCTCAATGGAGAAGAATACTTTTATCGTCCCCCTGTTCATGGACTACGCCATCCCCAGATTTTTTACTATGGTCACACGGCTTGCTTGTATGTGAACAAGCTTCGTGTGAGTGGAGTCTTGGACAAGCCCGTCAATGCGTACTTTGAAAGCATTTTTGAAGTTGGCGTCGGTACGTACTGGCGATTTCTTATTTGTGGCATGCCATCTTTGCGCCTTTTTAAATACTCACAGAACGGCTACAATACGAACAGATGAAATGCTCTGGGATGACATGCACAAAAATGACATGTTGTGGCCTACTGTCCGTGAGGTCCATGAATACAAGCAGAAAGTTTATAAAACTGTGGTGGACGCCATTATGAATCACCCTAGTTTGGAGCCAGCCCCTGGTGATGAAGGGGTACAAGTTAACCAGACCCATCCCATGTGGGCCTTGTTTTTAGGCTTTGAGCATGAGCGTATTCATTTGGAAACTAGCTCGGTCTTGTTCCGTGAGGCCCCTTACCATTTGGTGCAGACGCCCGAAAACTGGCCACCCATGCACCCATCGGCCACGAAAGAAACAAGGGGAAACGCCACGTCCGTGACATCGAATCCTGTCGAAGGAAAACATTATCCCGCCAATAAAATGATATCTGTCAATCATGGGAGCGTGGATTTGGGGAAACCAGCCGATTTTCCCTCGTTTGGTTGGGACAATGAGTATGGTGAACGCAATGTCCAGGTACCTCCATTCAAAGCGAGTGAACACATGATCACCAATGGAGAATTCTGGCATTTCGTTGCGGATGGGGGTTACCGTACTCGGGAATACTGGTGTGAAGACAGTTGGCATTGGAGGACCCATCGTAACATGAAATGGCCTTTCTTTTGGGAGCCAGCTGGGCCAGCTGGGACGCACGAATTCAATCTTCGTACCGTCTTTGAAATTGTAAATATGCCATGGGATTGGCCCGTAGATGTTAACTACTACGAAGCAAAGGCATTTTGTCGCTGGAAGGTACGTAAACGAATATCGGCGAAAAGACCAATCGAAAATAAATCACTTATTTCTCACACAACTCTCACTTTTGGCCCAAAGACTGCAGAGGAAGGCTCGCCGACTTCCCAGCCATACAGGGTCCTGACAGAGGCCGAGCATCATCTTATCCGCAATAGGGACCACGGATTGAACGCAGCACGCAACGATGTTTCGGCTGACAAAGTTATGGTCACAGGTGGGGAAGATTTTGCTTCTGGGACAACCGGAACGAACCTCAACTTGGCATATTCGTCTCAGAACCCTGTGGATTATTTCCCTCCCTCTCAAACTGGCCATCGCGATACCACAGGCAGTGCGTGGGAATGGACCGAAGATCATTTCAATCCACTGAAAGGTTTTGAAGTGCATCACGTGTATGATGACTTTTCAACGCCTTGCTTCGACGGGAAGCATTCTATGATTGTCGGAGGATCGTTCATGAGTACAGGGGACGAGGCCTCCACATTTGCGAGGTTTCACTTCCGTCCCCACTTTTTACAACATTCTGGTTTCAGACTTGTCGCTTCGGACGACCCGGCTCCAGCGACGCATCTGTTTGCGGGCAACTTCGAAGGACAGGTTGCTGCCGCTGCTGCTGCCACCGCTGCTTCATCTACCAAAGAAGCAGGACACTATGGTTCTGGCAGTGAGAATGTCTATGAAACAGATGATAGCTTGCACATGTACCTTGGCTTGCACTATACCAATTCCGGCAAGAACGAAGGCGTTGCTCCCATTCTTCCCCACAACAATGCACCCAACCATGGCCTCAATTTCCCACAACGTGTCGCGCAGATTCTGACGTCATTGGAACCCGAACAAACCAACAACAAGGCATTGGACATTGGCTGTGCCGTTGGTGGGGCTTCATTTGAATTGGCCAAGACATTTGATCATGTTGATGCATTCGATTTCAGCGAATCTTTTGTGAAGGCCGCGAAGCGCATGCAAAATGTACATGAGAAAGAGGTTTCATTCCGTGTCCCCGTGGAAGCCGAGCTTTTCGAGGAAGTTAAAGCGGTCCACGACAACGAAGTCACCGCGGACATTCGTTCCAAGGTCAACTTTTTCACTGGCGACGCTCAACGAGTAGGCGAGATGAACCTCAACGGCAAGCTTGCTACGTACGATGGCGTGGTCATGTCGAACCTCCTTTGCCGTCTGCCCGACCCCAAAGCCTGCATTGATGGTTTGCCTCACATTGTAAACAAAGGAGGAGTTGTAGTGATGGTCACGCCTTTCAGCTGGCTCCTTGAATTTACACCCAGAAGCAAGTGGTTAGGTGGCTTTAATGACCCGGTTTCCAAAGACCCAATCTACTCGAAGGACGTCCTCAAGGAGCTAATGGAGGAACGTGGTTTTGAAAAGATTCACGAGGAAGAAGTACCCTTAGTCATCCGTGAACATCAGAGGAAGTATCAGTACATCATCAGCGAAGCCACTGGCTGGCGCAAGACTGAGTAAGGGGTTCATTTACTATTATTTACCTCGCCATAGCTTGTCGGAATGGCGCGGTGTGTCACCAGACCTCCCTTGGTTTCTCATCGCTAAGACGACACCAATACATATTGCACATTTTTAGTCCATACTATCTTGCCGTAACATGAGCAAAATAATTTTTCAAGCAAAACAAGTAAGAACATTTCGTGTTATGAAGCTGTGTGGTGTCATCAGGGACCAACATGTCGTCTAGTCGATTGCTGTGATGAGGTCCTGCGTAGCATAGGGACGGTTGTTGGAGTGTTTGGTAATCAAGAGGCGCTGACCAGCAGGTTACCACTGTCGCTGTACTGCCTTTTCGCTTTCTTGTTGAACCTTCTTGAAGTCAGAAAGCAGCATATTGGCAACATTGCCGTAGGTGTTACCCTCGGAAGCAAACAGAACCTTCTTTGGCAAATCAAACCAAGGACTCCTATAATCAGCGTCGTACAACTTCTCAATATCGGCTTCCATCTGTGGATCTTTGATGACTTGCTGCACAAACTTTTTGGCTTTGAGCTCTTGTTTGAGAAAACTGGTCGTTCCAAAGAATTCATCATGCCCCATAGGCACTTCCCCGGGCGCGTCCGCCCATCCAGATTCTCCAAATTCACGCCAGACGCCATTACCAAGTCGCTCTAAAAGAGCCTTGGCGTCCTTTTGGGCGTTATCCATACTTCCTACGAAATTAATGTACTTCCAGTACTTGCCTTTGACAAATTGATTAGGATCGTATGTTTGCCGCTGTGCCGCATTCCCACCGAGCCTAGTAACAGCTTCCAGCCTCTCGATTTGCGGATCCCAGTGCGTAGATTTGCACGTGCGAATGCCCTTGAGGAATTCGGTCGAAGTAGGAACGTTTAGTAAGTCCTTCGTGCTCGTGCCCTTTAAGCAAAACATGCGGGGTATTTTAGTGCAGCAAATTTTGTGGAGCAATAATCGCTTGCGAACTGCCGTTTGTGTGTAGGCCAATGCAAATCGTTCTTTGGGGTCACGGACAAAGATGGCACGTGTCCAATCTGGCGACGTCATGATTTCACTTGCTCGTGTCAAGCTAAAGTCTCGGAGGTAGACCAGTCCCTGATTAATAGCCTCGGGATTTTTTCGATCGTATTTTTGTGTTTTCCAATCCTCCAACCCCATCATGCGCCGGAAAAGTCGCTTGAATTCGTTTTCTGCGGCATGAGGGGTAGCAAAGAAGACCAATTTGTATTTCTCAATCACAATGGGTGCGGCCTCTCCCTGAAGAGGACATTTCCGATAGATCCAATCTCTGGGTTCGACCAGTGGGCGGCCGCCCAATGTAGCATGGTCCACGGCCGTTCTGGGCGTGTCACTCGTGAATTTTTTGGAATCTGTGAAATTAAAGAGCGGACTTTTATAATCACCGTCGTAGTATTCTTCAATCTCTTGCTCCAGCTCTTTGTAAATATATTCTGTTACTTTGGAGCTGGCATCTCTTGCATGCCTGGTACCATCCTCACTGGCAAAAATGGGCAACAAATTGTTGTCCCCCCAGCCAGTGGCACCAAAGTGTTCCCACACACGAAGTCCTTTCAACAATCGTTTGGCATCCTTTTGGACGGTTTCCAAGTGTCCCACAAAATTCACATATTGCCAATACTTTGGCTCCATGCGTTCCGATTGCGGATCCCAATGTGAATCATGACAACTTTGAATGGCCGACATGAATTCGTAAATGGGTGGGGGTGCCACATTGCAGTATATTTTTCGTTGAGTGTTGCAACACGTATCCACAAACAGCTGTGATTCGACGGCCTTGTCCAAGTAGGCACTTAAAAATCGTTCCTTGGGATCCCGGACAATTATGGCCTTGGTCCATGTGGGATCTTGCAGAATTTGGGATGCATAGGATATATTGTAATGATACAAATATTTCAAGCCATTCACATCTGGAACATGTGGCAATCCCTGCGTGGTTTGTCGCCAATCCTTGTATCCCATCATGCGTCGGAATAGCATTTTCCACACGGTACATCCCACTTTGGCTTGGGCAAAGAAAATGAGTTTGAATCGTTCTACCACAATGGGTGCTGCCTCTCCCGGCATTTTCTGATAAATGAAATCATTGGGTTGTACCAAAAATCCCGAATAATCTTCACCATCATTATTATTCATTTTATCAGCAGGTTCTTCTTGTTGTAGATTGTCATTCGCGGGCGGAGGGATCTCGATTTCCAACGAATCCATAGCATCGGCATCATTCATTGTATTGACATGTACATTGGCATTATTGTTGTTGTTGTTGTTGTTGGTATTGTCATCATCTTCAAATTCAGCCGCTTCTCGTGCCAATCGTTCCAAGGCTTCTTGTCGTACTTGGGCTTCCAATGATTTTTGTTGGGCATATCCATCGGCAGCCGCATTCCCGGTAGACGTAGGAAGCTCGGGTGGTGTGGCACCATCCGTGGCAATGACCTGATTACTCGACGACGATGATACAATCTTGGAAGATCGATAAATGGTAAACAAGACGGAAGCAAAAATGGCCACCAATATTTGCGTGTACATAATCTCGACGACCCGGTTCATGCATTTTTTGGCTTTCTTCTTCTTTTTGTGATTCTCGGCAATGCCATTAATGGTAGTCACAGGCATTGTGGACGACGGGGCGAAGAACATCCGTTTGACTTTGGACAAGAACGTCATGCTTATTATTTGGGCAGGTCAAAAAAAGAGTGTAATGGAAGATTCGATATTAGAGGTGCGACAGCATTTCTTGTGTGTCTGTTTCTTTGGTCCTTGTATATATTGTAGGGATGCTACCAAGTAGGTCTTTGACTCTCTGACTTCAGTTAGATAGCTAGCTAGCTAATAGTAGTTGATAATGGCTGCAATATTGCTAAAATATCGCTCACATCCATGGTGGTCATTGAAAGTCATCGTTTTGAACCGGTGTGTTTGCAGGCAATCTGAATGTCATTCACGCGAAAGATGGCTCGAAAATGTGTGCGTCATATCTTTTTTCTTACGACAACGCGTATAACAACCGCAAATCATCGAGGAGCTGATTGCTTCAACAACAAATCGGCCTCAATCAGTGAGATATCAACCATCTGCATGGACGACAATTAAAAGAGACATCCGAAGCTGTTGTTTTCTTTCAGACTATTAGATCGCTATTGCTACCATAACAACAAAACATCAACCATAACAATGAAGTCTCCTACTGTGCACCTATGTCTGTCTCTGCTGGTGGTCCTTATCGCTGTTGCCACACAACAACTACATTGCCATGCCTTTTGTCAACAACCACTGGTTACTCGTCAACAGAGACGGATAGTAGTACCACTGGCCATGTCATCCGAAGAGCCGGCCAGTGCATCGTCATCATCATCATCAGAAGAAGAACCACCCAAACCAGAAGTTGTTTGTCCCAATTGTGATATGTGCGATGGTAGTGGCCGGTACGTGCCAACGGAATGAATAGCATGTGTGATGACTACGTACTGCTGTATTGTACTGCAATGGATCAAATCAAAATTGCTGGGCTATGCACGCCTTTGAAATCCGTGGTATCCTCATCCTAATGATTTTTTTCTTCTATGATTTTCTCCTTTATTTTTTATTAGAATTGCGGGTGGGATCGGTGCCATATTTTCCTTCATCCCCATCAAGGCGTATCGGCCGTGTCCCAATTTTATTGAACGGGGTGGAAACTACCAACGAGCAGGGCAAGGATTGGATGAAATTGCCTTTGGAAAAAAGAACCTAGATAAATTCAATAACTAACTAAAACCGATAGTTGCTATACTCCTAGGTTGGATTGTTTGCGTGCATCAGATACTTGCTTTGGGATGTAAAATAATGGAAGCTGCACTTCACTCAGTCAAGGCATAGTACAAACTATTTGAACCCTACTCCCGGCCAAATTCTCAAGTCTATAGACAACCTACCGTACAATTCCTCCAACCGATGAGCCAATCCGAAAAGCCTCTGACACTACAGTACAGTGCCAGTGGCAGGCAAGCCAACCCGTCCAACTGAATCCAATGGAACTGAAAACGACGGAAAAAACCTCATCTGCGGCCGACGTGAAAATAATGGAAACTGCACTTGACAAGCTCGTACTGTCCCGTATGGATTGGGCTCTATTCTTGAAAAATGACAAATAAGTTATGACCAACTGAAATCCGCAAGCCGATGATGACCTAGGGTTAAGTTCCCTGTATCGGTCGGTGCCTTCCAACGAGCTCTCCGTCACACCGCAACTAGAGTACCACCGCTTCTTAACACAGGCCAAACGGATAAAAACTTTATCTGCGGTGAGTCACATGCCGATTACGGTCCACTGAGGCGGCGACCACACAGGCCAAATGCCAGAAGACGATTGAATAAAAGGTGGATTTCTCTCTACTGTACTGAACGATCCTTTTTTTCAAAACTACTACTCCGAGTACTACTGAAGAGTTCGTACCGTCCAACGGCGAATCAATCCGTCATGCTTCTCACAGTAATACTCCAGTACTGTACGGTGCCAATACACTGGAAACCGGATCTACCAGCGACGAGGAGCCACACCAGAGAGGCAGATTACATTCCAAGAAGAGCCAATCGCCAGCATACAGTAGACGCAGGCGTCACAAAACGTAGATAGTAGAGGATGTTTTACGTTTAATTTTATAGAGGGGTTTAATTTTATTGCATGAACTCGACTGTTCATGCTCAACGACTAGACTACAGCAAACAAATTGCAAAACCAGCACGAAACACACACAAGAACAGAAACGGCGCGCAATCAATAGTAGCTATCTCGTGTCCCTCCAGAAGAAATATATATCAGAGATATATAGTGGGTTTGTTGGATGGGTGGAATTGAAAAATTCCGGTTTTTTGTTTTTGGATTGTATCCAAGTGGTTTTGTATATATTTCTTGGAGTGATTCTGGTGGTGGTAATAAATTATCCCCCTACAGAAAAAAAAGGTAGAAAGACAATGTTAACAACAACAAATAACAAAAATAAATATAACATATATATACAAGGGCAGGCAACGGAAAGATCGCGACGTACCGAAACCATATAGTGTCTTTCCCTGACGCTTGAGGGCATAGACAACATCCATGGCAGTGACAGTCTTACGGCGGGCATGCTCCGTGTAGGTAACACTATCACGGATCACATTCTCAAGGAAGACTTTGAGGACACCACGGGTCTCCTCATAGATCAAGCCTGAGATACGCTTGACACCACCACGACGAGCCAAACGACGAATGGCAGGCTTGGTAATACCTTGGATATTATCACGAAGCACCTTACGATGACGCTGTGGTTGTTAACAATGTATTGGATTGGGATGATGAAAGGTTGTTGTGAGTTACAATTGATATCAAATATATATATATATATATATCTATAGTACGATGTTGATACTAGTACAGTAGGAGGAGTGTCCGCTCGTCTCGTTCTTA
>ENA-ORBV01005768-ORBV01005768.1-microbial-mat-metagenome-genome-assembly--contig:-NODE-5768-length-22441-cov-4.464899_pt1 | contig 22441 bp, 21 predicted proteins | sample MGYA00237777_ERZ505514 | MGnify/ENA primary metagenome ERZ505514 (study PRJEB26160, sample SAMN06269048) | microbial mat metagenome | isolation source: Oligotrophic lake microbial mat | place... | reverse complement strand
GGACAGCACCGACCGGGCCGCGGATTATGTCGCCTGCGGTGTCGCGCTCGCGCCCTATGCCGACTATCTCGTGTGCAACGTGTCGTCGCCGAACACGCCGGGGCTCCGCAACCTCCAGGGGCGGACCCAGCTTTCGGACCTGCTCAAGCGCGTGCAGGACGCCATTGCCAAGAAGCCGGTGCCGCTTGTGGTCAAGATCGCCCCAGACGCTTCAGACGCCGATCTCGACGATATCGTTTCGGTCTGCCGAGACCTGCGGATGGACGGCATCATCGTCGGCAATACGACGCTGTCGCGCCCGCCCTCGCTGCGTTCCGAGCGGCGCGCGGAAACGGGTGGCCTCTCGGGCACTCCGCTCACCGCCCTGTCGACCGATGTCCTGCGCCGGACCGCCGTGCGCGCGGAAGGGCACTTTCCGCTAATCGGCTGTGGCGGCGTCGGCTCGGGTGAGGACGCCTATGCCAAGATCCGGGCCGGGGCGAGCCTCGTGCAGCTCTACTCGGCCATGGTCTACGATGGGCCGCCGCTCATCCGCCGCATCAAGGACGAGCTGGCTGCGTTGCTTGCTCGCGACGGGTTTACCTCGGTGACGAACGCCATCGGCGCCGATCTACGTTGACGCCTCATCTAGGTACTGCCCGGCGTCAAATTTGACGTAGGCGCTCGCCGCATCGAACGCGACGCCTATCGGGTCGCCGCCCGCCGCCACGATATCGGCCTGCTTCTGCAACAGGATGCGCAGCATCGAGACACCCTGGTCGGACGACATCAGATGCTCCTCCGAGTGGAAGGTGATCGCCCCCTGTCCAACCTGGGCCTCGACATCGCCGGGAAATCTCTGGTGCTCTTCCGGCGTCAGTTCCGCCCAGGTCTTGCCATTGTAGCGTGACCTGAATTTGGTGAGTTCGCCTTTCTCGCGGACCCGGCCGGCGACATAGATGCGGTAGTGGGTGTCGTCGATCGGCAGCGTCCAGCCAATCGATTCGACCATGCCGTACTGCGCGACCTGCGGGTTGGGCACGACGCGCAGCGTTGGCACCACGGCCTCGGTAACGCGGCGAAGCCGCTTGCCGTCGGAACCGGGCCGAATCGACGTCGATTTCACACCCTGACGTCCGTATTCGAATTTCACTTTGGGAAAGGCGTTCATCTGGGCGGCGAACTGAGGTCCGCTGAAGGAGCCATGCAGGATGGGCACGTGATAGGGATCGACCACGTTCTCGAAATGCTGCAGCCAGTTGCAGGGCGCGATGGCGATGCCGCCGCTGCCGATGCTGGAATCGTCGGCCTCGACGAACTCGCCGGGTTTCAGCACCTCCAGGCATTCGTAGCGCGGCAGCAGCGGCTTCCTCTCCGGCGGGCCGAGATAGGCGAAGACCAGCCCGTAGCGTTCCTCGACCGGATACCAGGGCTGGCGCACGCGCTGGCACTGCGCACCGGTCGGGTTGGGCTCACACGGCATTTCCAGGCAGCGCCCTTCGACGTCGAACAGCCAGCCGTGATAGCAGCAGCGGATGCCGCGCTCCTCGACCTTGCCGTAGTAGAGCGTCGTGCCGCGATGGCAGCAGCGTGGATAGACCACGCCGGTCTTGCCTTGCCCGTCGCGAAACAAGATCAGTTCCTCGCCGAGGATCTTGACCGCGCGCGGCGTCGCGCCAGCGTCCGCCGCCATGCCGACCGGATGCCAGTACCGCCGCAGCAGTTCGCCCATCGGTGTCCCGCGCCCGACCTCGGTGAGCCGCGGATTGTAGGTCGGCGGCGCCAGATTGTAGGCAGAGCGGATATCGGTGGTTGCACTCATGCTGGACTCCCTACTCCACCTTGGCGCCGGATTGCTTGATGAGGTCGGCCCAGATCGGCGTCTCGCGCGCCAGGACGGCCGCGAGCTCGGCCGGGGTGGAGCCGACCGGCGTCTGGCCCTGGGCGATCATCTTCTCCGCAACCTCGGGCTGGGAGATGACCGCTTTGATCTCCCGCTGCAGGCGGCCCACGATGTCGGCCGGCGTTCCGGCCGGCGCGTAGGCTGCCACAAAAAGGCTGAGGTCGAAGCCCGCGACCAGCTGCTCGGCAAAGGTCCCAAGCTCGGGCATCGATGCCGAGCGCTTGGCGCCTGCAACGGCCAGCGGCTTCACCCGGCCGGCGGCGATCTGCGGCTTGGCGCTGGTCGGGCTGGCCCAGGTGATGTCGAGTGTCCCGTTGGCCACGTCCTGCAGGGCCGGCACGTCGCCGCGATAGGGCACGTGGGTATATTGACCGCCTAACGATTTCTCGAACATCAGCCCATAGAGATGGGCGCTGGAGCCGATGCCCCAGCTGCCGTAGGTCGCGGGCCGTCCCAGCCCCTTCACCCATGCGGCCATGCCCCTGAGATCGCTGAACGGCGCATCGGCCTTCACCAGCACCAGGATGGTGCCGAGCGAGACCAGCGAGACCGGGATCAGATCCTTGTCGGGATCGAACGGCAGCTTGGCGTAGAGCGATGGATTGTTGGTATGGGTCGAATTCGTCGTGAGCAGGAACGTGTAGCCATCAGGCGGCGCTCTCGCGACGATCTCCGCGCCCACAATCGTATTGGCGCCCGGCTTGGGATCGACCAGAACCTGCTGGCCCAGCCGCGTCGTCAACCCGTCGGCGATCACCCGCACCAGGGCATCGATCGCTCCTCCGGGATTGAACGGCACGACGATGCGGATGGGCTTGGTGGGCCAGGCGGCTTGCGCCCAGCCCGCCCCACTGAACCCCGCTGATCCGAACAGGGGAGCGGAAAGTGCCGCCCCGACGATGCTTCGCCGACCGAGCGCTTTTCGCAGCATTGGCTTTCCCCCTGGATGGCCGCCTTAGTCTTCGCTGAAACTTAGCCACGCCCGTGGCCGATGGATAGGTCACCTGCTGCCGGAATGAGGCCTGCATCGCGGAAATCTGGGCGGCAGACGCGCCTGTAGGGAACCCATACACTCCCACCCAGGGAGAAAATGCCTTGCCGCTCTGGATACCGATCACCATCGCCGCCGCGCTGTGCCAGAACATCCGGACGACGATGCAGCAGAAGATCCGCGGTCTACTCAGCGTCGATGGCGCGAATTTCGTCCGCTACCTCTACGGCGCGCCCCTGGCGCTGGCCGCCCTCGCCTTCCTCGTCTGGGGGACCGGGCGGACGGTGCCCACGATCACGCTGGCCTTCCTCGGCCTCGTCACCATCGCGGGCGTCGCCCAGATCGTGGCGACGTCACTGATGATCCACTCTTTCTCGCTGCGCAACTTCACCGTCGGCACGGTCTACTCCAAGACCGAGACGGTGTTCGTGGCGCTGTTCGCGACCTACATCGCCGGCGAACCGCTGGCCTTCGGCTCCTGGATCGGCATCTTCGTCTGCCTGGGTGGCGTGGCGATCCTGAGCGTGCGCGGCAAGCTCTCCGACATACGCGGTATCCTTGCCGACCTCACGCACAAGGGCGCGGTCTACGGCATCCTGTCCGGTGCGGTCTTCGCCATCGCCGCCGGCACGATCCGCGAGGCGTCGAAGCTCCTGACCGAGGGCGATTTCCTGATCCGCGGCATCACGGTGCTCGCCTGCATGAACACCATCCAGGTCGTGCTGATGGCCTTGTACCTTGCTCGACGCGACCGGCCGCAACTGGGCAAGGTCTGGGTCAATTGGCGTTCCTCCATCTGGGTCGGCATCTTCAGCGTCCTCGGATCGGCCGGTTGGGCACTGGCCATGACGCTCGAAAATGCCGCGCTGGTGCGTGCCGTCGGGCAGATCGAACTCGTGTTCACCTTCATTTCCTCGCGCCTCGTCCTCAAGGAGAAGCCGTCGATCGGCGAATGGATCGGCAGCATCCTCGTGATCGGCGGCGTCGTTCTCATCCTCGTAACGCGGTGACCTCATGACCGAACAGACAAGGCCGCTTCACGGCCTGCGCGTCCTCGACTTCTCGACCACCATTGCCGGCCCGCACTGCACACGCCTGCTGGCCGACATGGGCGCCGACGTGATCAAGATCGAATCGCCGGACGGCGACCTGATGCGCTCCAGGCCGGTGCAGCGCGACGGTGCCGGCACGATGTTCGGCCAGCTCAATGCCGGCAAGAGATCCATCGTGCTCGACCTCAAGCGCCCCGAAGCGATCGCCGCCGTGAAGAAGCTGATCGCCAAGGTCGATATCGTGGTCGAGAACTACAGGCCGGGCGTGATGAAGCGGCTGGGCCTCGACTATCCCGAGCTTGCCAAGATCAACCCCCGTCTCATCTACGGCGCGATCTCGGGCTATGGCCAGACCGGCCCCGGCGCCGGCCGGCCGGCCTATGCGCCGGTGATCCACGCCTCGACCGGCTACGACATGGCGCACGCCTTCTACCAGCAGGGCCGCGAGCGGCCTGACAATTGCGGCATCTTCGTCGCCGACTATGCCAGCGGCGCCTATGCGATGGGCGGCATCCTGGCAGCGCTCCATCAGCGCCACGTCACGGGCAAGGGCCAGATGGTCGATGTCTCGATGTTCGAGACCCTGGTCGGCATGCTGCTGGGCGAGGTCAATCGTGCGCAGTTCGACTTCGACATGCCGTCGCGGCCGATGTATGGGCCGGTCGAGGCCAGCGACGGCTATGTCATGCTGGCGACGGCGAGCGAGAAGACTTTCCAGGACATGGCGACGGCCGCCGGGCGGCGCGACTGGCTGACCGACCCGCGCTTCAAGAAGTATGCCGACCGCCGCATGAACTGGGACAAGTTCGTCGACGAGTTCGAGGCCTGGTCCAAGACCATGACCGTCAAGGAATGCGTCGCGATCCTCGAGAAGCACGGCGTGCCCTGCTCGCCCTATCTCACCGTCACCGAGGCGCTGAAGGACCCGCAGGTCGCCCATCGCGGGTCGCTCTGCACCATCGAGGACAGCGCCGGCAGCTATAAGTCACCGGCGCCACCCTTCCGTTTCTCGGGCTCGCCCCTGCAAAGCGGGCCGAAGGTGGCAGCACTGGGTGAGGACACCAGGAGCGTGTTGGCCGAAGCGGGACTCGGCGCGGCAGAGATCGAGGCTCTCGTAAAATGATCCAGGCTAAAATGATCGATCCGCGCACGCCCATCCTCGTCGGCTGCGGCCAGATCACCGACACGACGGGCGCACCGTCGAGCGATCGTTCGCGCGTCGCCTTCTGTGCCGAAGCAGCAGCCCTCGCGCTCGACGATACCGGCGCGGCGATCGGCGGCCACGGCCTCGGCCACATGATCGACGCCATCGCCGTGATGGAGTTCTTCAGCGACATCAGCCCGCGCTTCGCCTCGCCCTACGGCCGATCGAGCAATCCGCCGCAAAGTGTCGCCAATCGCCTGCATGCCCATCCGCGGCAGCTGCTCTACAGCCACTCCGGCGGCAATATGCCCCAGTACCTGGTGAACCGCTTCGCCGAGGAGATCGCGAACGGCGAGACCCAGCTCGCGCTGATCTGCGGTGCCGAACTGCTGCGCAGCACGCAGATCGCGCGCAGGGCCGGGCAAAAGATCGACTGGAACGAGGATCCGGGCGGCGGCGATCCTGTCCGCATCGGCGACTCGCGCTGGGGTTTCAGCGAAGAGGAAGCTCGCCACGAACTGCGCGCCGCCATCCATTTCTACCCGCTGCTGGAGAATGCGATCCGCGGCGGGCTCGGGCGCGACGTCGACAGCCACATGAAGGCGATGGGCCGGCTGTTCGAGAAGCTTGCCGGCGTCGCCAAGGCCAATCCGCTGGCGACGCGGCGCGAAGGCTATAGCGCCGATGCCCTGTCGACGATCTCCGACGACAACCGCTGGATCTGCTTTCCTTATCCCAGGCTGATGAACGCCAACGCCATCATCGATCAATCGGCCGCCGTGCTGATGACCTCCGTCGAGAAGGCGCGCGAATGGGGCATCCCGCAGGACCGCTGGGTGTTCCTGCACGGCTGCGCCGATGGTACCGACACCTGGGTTGTTTCCGAGCGCGAGAAGCTCGATGCCTCGCCCGCCATCCGGGGCTGCGCGCGCATCGCGCTCGACATGGCCGACAAGAAGGTGGCCGACGTCGCGGCCTTCGACCTCTACAGCTGCTTCCCGTCGGCGGTCGAAGTCGCGATGACGGAAATCGGCATCGCCGAGGACGATCCTAGGCCGATCAGCGTCACCGGTGGCCTGCCGTTCTTCGGCGGTCCCGGGAACAATTACGTCACCCATTCCATCGCCGAGATGATGAACGTGGTGCGCCAGAAGCCGGGCTCGTTCGGCATGGTGACGGCCAACGGCAACTACCTCACCAAGCATTCGGCCGGCCTCTACTCGACGGAGCCGACCAAGGGCGCCTGGAAGCGGCAGGACCCCAAGAAATTTCAGGCCGAGCTCGACGTCCGGCCGAAGTGGAAGGTGGAGACCAGGCCGTCCGGCACCGGCATGATCGAAACCTACTGCGTCACCTACGGCAAGGATGCCCCGGAGCGCGGGTATATTCTGGGCCGGCTGGATGCCACAGGCGACCGCTTCGTCGCCATGGCCCCCCAGGAGCCGGCCATCCTGGCCGACATGCTGACGCGCGAACAGCTTGGGCGTAAGGTGGCGGTCTCCGATGAGGGCGGTCGCAACGTCTTCCGCCCGATTTAGGTGAGGAACGGATGTCTAATATCCTGAGCGCGGCCCAGATGGCCGAATTCAACGAGAAGGGATTCACTTACGCGCGCGGTCTCTTCGCTCCCGACGAGGTGAAGCTTCTCACGCGCGCGATGGAGGAAGATCCCGCCGTCCGCGACAGCATCCTCGACCGCCGCGATGGCGAGGGCCGTTCGACCCGCATCGCGCTGTGGAACCGCGCCGGCGACAGCGTCTACGGCCTCGCCGCCCGCACGCACCGGATGGTCGATACGTCGGCCGCCCTGCTCGGCGGTCCGGTCTACCACTACCAATCGAAGCTCACGGCCAAAGAACCAGAGGTCGGCGGCGCCTGGGAGTGGCATCAGGATTACGGCTACTGGTATTACAACGGCTGCCTCAGGCCCGACCTGCTCTCGGTCATGATCGCCCTCGACAAGACCGACCGGAACAACGGCTGCCTGCAGATTGCCACGGGATCGCACAGGCTCGGCCGCATCGACCACACGCCGCTGTCGCCGACCCAGAACGAGGTCGACCCCAAGCGTATGCCGCATATCCTGGAGAAGTGCCCGGTCGAGTATTGCGAACTCGAGGCCGGGGATGCGCTGGTCTTCCACTGCAACGCCATCCACCGCTCCGACGCCAACCGCTCGCCCAACCGGCGCTGGACCCTGCTGATCTGTTATAATCGCGTCGACAACGACACCTTCACCCGGGTCGACGACCGTTACTACGTGCCGCTCGATCGGGTCGACGACGAGGCGATTCGCCGGGCCGGCCTGCGCTTCGCTTCAGGTGATCAGGAGCATTTCGCCAGCAAGCCCTACGTTCCGGACCTGCGCAAAGCATCTTAGCCGGATGGGGTTGCCATGGACGTCCGCAAAGCCGCAGCGTCCGACATTGAAGCAACCGTAGACCTCGCGGAACGCAACCGGCAGCAGTACCAGAAGTACCAGTCAACCTTCTGGCGCAAGCACTCGCAATCGGCGGCGATGACGAAGCTGTTCTTCATGCGGCTGCTGACGGAGCCCGGCTCGTACTTCCTGGTCGCGACCGAGGGCGGCCAGTTTCTCGGATTCCTGATCGCGCGACAGTTTCCGGCATCGCCTGTCTTCGATCCGGGAGGCGCCACCTATCTCATCGACGATTTCTGCGTGATCGAGCCCCGTCACTGGCTGACGATCGGCGAAGCGCTGCTCTCCCATGCCACGACACTGATCCACGAACATGGCGCGGTGCAGATCCTCGTGACCTGCGCCGATCGCGACCTCGCCAAGACCGAAGTGCTGCGCCGGTCGGAACTGAGCATCGCCTCCAACTGGTGGACGAAGCCGCTGAAGTGAGTCTCCCGGACCGCGGGCCTCCGGCCCGCTCTTGATTCTGAAGCGAGCCGGAGGCTCGCGGTCCGGAAAAATCCTTACGCCCTCAGCCGCTCCAGTGCCGTGCTGAGTCGCTCGCGGGTCTGCTCGGCCTGGCTGCGGCGTTCGCGCTGCTCCTCGACCACCTCTTCCGGCGCGCGCGACACGAAGGCCTCGTTGCCGAGCTTGGCGTCGATCTTGCCGACCTCGTCGGCCAGCTTCTTGATTTCCTTCTGCAGCCGCGCGCCTTCGGCCTTCAGGTCGATCACGTCGGTCACCGGCAGGGCGTAGGTCGCCTCGCCCACCACGATCTGCAGCGCCCCCTTCGGTGCCGTGGGAGCCGGCTCGATCCCTTCGATGCGCGCCAGCCGCTCGATTGCGGCACGATGCGTTTCCAGCCGGTTCGCCGTCGTGCCGTCGCCGCCCACCACCAGCATCTTGAGCTTTGCCGCCGCCGGCACGTTCAGCTCCGCGCGCGCCGAGCGGATGTCGGAAATCAGCTTTACCAGCCAACCCATCTCGGCATCGGCATCAGGCGCGAGAGCCGGCGCCGCCGGCCAGGGCTGGCCGATCAGCGCGCCATGCTCGGCACGGTGCCCGAGTTTTTCCCACAGCTCCTCGGTGATGAACGGCATCACCGGGTGCAGCAGCTTCACCGTCTCGCGCAGCACGAAGGCCGTGACGGCGCGCGTCTCGTCCTTTTCCGCCCCGTCAGCGCCTTGCAGGATCGGCTTGGTCAGCTCGACGTACCAGTCGCAGACGATTCCCCAGATGAACTCGTAGAGCGCGCTTGCCGCGTCGTTCAGCCGAAAGTCCGTCAGCGCCTTGTCGATCACCTTATTGGCACGCGCAAGCTCGCCCAGCATCCACTTGTTGACCGTGAGCCTGGCGGTCGCCGGATCGAACCCCTTTGGCAGCGCCGCGCCGTTCATCTCGGCGTAGCGCGTGGCATTCCACAGCTTGGTCGCGAAGTTGCGCGAGCCCTCGACCCGGGCCGGCGCCAAGCGAAGGCGGCCGGCCTGCGAGGCCGCCAGGGACGCCACCGTGAAGCGCAGCGCATCGGCGCCGTACTTGTCGATCAATTCAAGGGGATCGATCACGTTCCCCTTCGACTTCGACATCTTCTGGCCCTTCTCGTCCGTCACCAGCCCATGCAGGTAGACGGTGCGGAACGGCACCTCCTTCACGAAGTGCATGCCCATCATCATCATGCGGGCGACCCAGAAGAACAGGATGTCCCAGCCGGTCACCAGGACGCTGGTCGGGTAGTACTTCGCAAGCTCGGGCGTCTTGTCCGGCCAGCCCAATGTCGAGAACGGCCAAAGAGCCGAGCTGAACCAGGTGTCGAGCACGTCGGGATCACGCTCCAGCGCGACCTCCTTGCCGTAGTGCTTCAGCGCCGCCGCCCTGGCTTCTTCTTCCGTAAGCTCGACGAAGACCTTCTTGTCCGGTCCGTACCAGGCCGGAATCTGATGCCCCCACCAGAGCTGGCGCGACACGCACCACGGCTGGATGTTCTCCATCCAGCGGAAGAACTCGTCACGGCCGCGCTCGGGCACGAATTTTACGCGGCCGTCGCGCGCCGCCGCGATCGGCTCCTGGGCCAGCTTCTTGGCGTCGGCATACCATTGCTCGGTGAGATAAGGCTCGACCGGCACGCCGCCGCGATCGCCATAGGGCACGGCATGGGTGTGCGGCTCGATCTTGTCGAGCAGGCCCTGCTCTTCCATCTCGGCCACGATCTTCTTGCGCGCGTCGAAGCGGTCGAGGCCGCGATATTTCTCGGGCGCGTTCTCGTTCAGCCGCGCGAACTTGTCGAAGATATTGATGGCTTCGAGGTCATGGCGGCGACCGACCTCGAAATCGTTGAAGTCGTGCGCCGGTGTGATCTTGACCGCGCCGGATCCCTTCTCCGGATCGGAATATTCATCGGCCACGATCGGGATGCGACGACCGACCAGCGGCAGCACGGCATGCTTGCCGATCAGGTGCTTCCATTTGGGATCATCGGGATGAACGGCGATGCCGGTATCGCCCAGCATCGTCTCGGGCCGCGTGGTGGCCACGACGATGAATTCGTCGGCGGCGCCCTCGATCGGATACTTCAGGTACCAGAGGCTGCCCCTCACCTCGCGCGACTCGACCTCCAGGTCGGAAATCGCTGTCAGCATCTTGGGGTCCCAGTTGACCAGCCTGAGGTCCTTGTAGATCAGCCCGGCCTTGTAGAGATCGACGAACACTTTCAGGACGGCGCGAGAAAGCCCCTCGTCCATGGTAAAGCGCTCGCGGCTCCAGTCGCATGACGCACCGAGGCGGCGAAGCTGGCCGGTGATCGTGCCGCCCGAAAAAGCCTTCCACTCCCAGACTTTGGCGAGAAATTCCTCACGGTTGAGCAGCTTCTTGTTGGCGTCGTTCCGCGCGGCACCCTCGACCGCGAGGCCGATCCCTTCCTGCTCGAGGTTGCGCACCACGACCATCTGGGTGGCGATGCCGGCATGGTCGGTACCCGGCTGCCACAGCACGTCGTCACCCTTCATGCGGCGCCAGCGGATCAGGATATCCTGCAAGGTGTTGTCGAGGGCGTGGCCCATGTGCAGGCTGCCCGTGACGTTGGGCGGCGGGATGACAATGCAATAGGGCGGCTTGGCCGACTCGGGATGGGCGCGGAAAGCCCCGGCCTGCTCCCATTCGGGGTAGCGGCGGGCTTCGATTTCCTTGGGGTCGTAGGTCTTGTCGAGCATCTCTTGCCTTATAAACGAAAACGCCCCCTCAATGAAAAAGCCACGGCGAGCGCCGTGGCGTTGGATTACGGAGGGCGCCTCTTGGTCAGCGGCGGGTCAGCCGGACGATCTCACGTTCGACGAACCGCTCGACCATGGGCGGCAGGTTGCGGTCGAGCCACTCCTTCAGCATCGGCCGCAGCATTTCCTTGACCAGGTCTTCGACGGTCTTGCCGTTGGCGTCGATGGCCGGGCCGGGATTGTGGGCAGCCGGCGCCGGCACGCTTTCCTGCACGGCCTGGTTGAGCCGCGCAAAAGCCGAGCTGGCGGCACCGACCGCGCCCGAGCCGACGAGCGCGCCATCATGCGCCTGGTCGAGGGGCGGCTGTTCGAACGACGGCTGTTCGAAGGAAGGCTGCGGCATCTCCGCCGCCCGCGCCGGATCGATCCGGGGCAGCGGAATTGGAACGGGCCTGTTCCCTGTGGCGCCGGACTTGGGCTCCTCTATGAGGTCGGTCAGCATGAGAACGTCGTCGCGGCCCGCGCCGCCGGTTGCCGGCGGCAGCCGCGGTTCGACCGGGGGAACGACGGTCGGGCGGGGCGACTGGCTCAACGCCTGTTGATTGCCGACCTGGGCGCGCGCTTCGTCATCGGAAATGATCTTGCGGATGGAGGCGAGGATATCGTCCATCGACGGATCGTTGTTCGCGTTCCTGGCATCGCTCATCTGCTACTGCCCCCCGCGGCGGGACTGCCCGTGGAAACGTTACCCGATGCGGCAGGGGCTGCGGTGTCGCCGTTGCCCCAGCCGATCCAGCGGGAACCCACGTCGTTATAGTACCTCTCTTCGTCGTAATATTCGACCGGAAGAGTGAGGCTCCGGGCCGTCAGGCGGCCGATGCCGGCGAGAACTCCGTAGTACGAAACCTGCACGTCGTGGCGCGCCTGGATCAAGTTGACCTGTGAGTTCAGCAGTTCCTGCTCGGCGTTCAGCACGTCGAGGGTGGTACGCGATCCGACCAGGGCTTCCTGCCGCACGCCGTTCAGGGCCACTTCGTTGGCGCGGACCTGGGCTTCGAACGACGTCACCCTGGAACGCGACGAGTCGAGCTGCCGCCAGGCGCGGATTACGTTCTCCGCCACGGCCCGGCGCGCGCTGTCGAGCTCGTTGCGCCGCTGGCCGACCAATTCCTTTGCCTGCCGTATGCGCGACCACTCGCCGCCGCCCTGGTAGATCGGGATCGTGGCCTGAAAGCCGAGAATATAGTTGTAGAACCTGTCGCCGGGGACCTGCACGTCGAATTGCTGCTGGACAGTGCCCACGAGGTTGATCTGGGGCAGCAGTGCACCGACCGCGCTGTTCACGCCGTAAGTTGCCGCCGAGATGCGATACTGGGCGGTGACCGATCGGGCGCCGCCGTCCATGGCAAGCGCCACGGCCTCTTCTTCGCTGCCCGGTAGGCCACCGACCAAGGGAATCTCGCCCAGCTTGGCCGGCCTGATGCCCACTGTGCGCTGGAAGGCGGCTTCGGCGATGCGAACCTGGGTGTCGGCCTGCACGAGGTCGGCCTTGGCCAGTTCAAGCCTTGCTTCGGCCTGCGACACGTCGGTGATCGTGAGTTCGCCGACGCGGAAACGCTCGCGCGTTGCATCGAGCTGCTGGACGAGAACGTTGACGTTATTCCGCCGCGCATCGGCAATGGCGATGTTCTGAACCAGATCGGCGTAGGACGTCACCGCCGACAGGAGCACGCTCTGCTCGGTATCGGCGAGGGCGGCGCGCTGCGCCTGGATGTTGGCCTGCGCCTGCTTCGTGTTGGCGACGGTCTGGCCGCCGAGAAAGATCGGCTGGGTCAGCTGGAGCACGGTGGACTTGCCGTTCAGGGTAAAGAAGGTCGGCGCCAGGGGCTGGCCCGGTGCCTGCATCGCGTAGTTGGCGTCGATGTTCTTGTTGTAGTTCAGCGACAAGGTCACCCGCGGTCGCCAGTTTGCCACCGCCTGCGCCAGCGTCTCGTCGGTCTGCCGCAGCAAAGCGCGGCTGGCCAGAAGATCGGGATTGGAATTGTAGGTCGTCGACAGGACCTCGATCAGGCTCTGCGAGCGTGCCTCCAGTGGCGCCCCCAGCCCGACCGCAAGCGCGAGCCCTGCGGCTATGCAGGCATGACTCAAACCGGGCGGGATACGCATGGGACTGACTCTCATATGGGAACGGAGCCTAGCACTGCGGCAACGAGCATTGGTAGCCCCCGATGCAGTGCTCAGGCTGGCCGGCGTTTCATCAAAAAGTGAAGCGCGGCGGCGATGCGAACCCCGGCAGGAGCGGCGTGCCTGCCTCGAACAGCGGGCGGCCCGACGTCACGCCGCCATCCTTCACGAAGATCTGGGCGACGCCCATCGCGCCTGGGGCCCCGGAGAGGGTGACCGCAAGCCTGCCGCCTTCGGCCAATTGATCGAAGAGCGCTTGAGGAACCTGCCGAACCGCCCCCTCGATCAGGATGACGTCATACGGCGCCGAGCCCGGGACACCCTGCTCCAGCTTGCCGGTGATCCACTGGACGTCGGCTAGGCCAAGATCCTTGGTCGTCTGCTCGCCCGCGGCCGCCAGTACAGGGTCGCTTTCGAGGGCCGTCACTGCTTTCACGAGCCGTGCCAGAAGGGCCGCGCCGTAGCCCCGGGCGGCTCCGACCACCAGACCCCTGTCCTCGGGCTGGGGTTGAAGCGTCTGGATCAGCCGGGCCAGAACCATGGGTTCCATCAGGTAGCGGCCGCCGCCCAGCGGCACATCCTCGTCGGCATAGGCCACGGACCGGACGGAATCGGGCAGGAATCGCTCCCGCGGCAACTCGCCCAGCGCGGCCAGCAGCGCCGTGTTGGTCACCCGGTTCGGCCGGAGCTGGCCTTCGACCATGTTGCGCCGTGCGAGAGCGAAATCCGTCATCAAGCAACCTCTACATATAGCGGTGTTTATAGGCGGCACGCGGCGACAGCGTCAAAGGGCGCTCCGTCGCGGCCCCTTGGTCCTTGCCTTGTGCCTGCTCCGACCGCTCGGCTTGACCGTTCTGTCGCAGCATGAGTATAGCAGCCGCCGTTCCTCGCGCGGCCTGGTGGCAGAGTGGTGATGCAGCGGACTGCAAATCCGCGTATGCCGGTTCGATTCCGGCCCAGGCCTCCACGAACTGCGACGAGCGATGCCCTTGCGTGGGGCCCTTGCGTGGGCAGGCATGCTCTGTCAAAACATCGCGCCTTCGCGGGCTGGATACCGCCGCCCGCGCCGATTTCCATTCCGGAGTAGCTCAGCGGTAGAGCAGGCGACTGTTAATCGCCCGGTCGTAGGTTCGAGTCCTACCTCCGGAGCCAATCGGGGCCGTTCTCGGAAGAGAGCGGCCCCTTTTTGCCTGTGGAGTTGTCCCCATGGCTAGCCCTCCTCTGCCCGACGAAAAGGTCGAACTGATCGACCACGTCGTGGCTTTCCAGGGGTACTTCAAAGTCGGCCGCTATTCCTTCCGCCACAGCCTCTTCAGGGGGGGCCAAAGTCCCCTCGTCGTTCGCGAGGTCTTCGAGCGCGGCCATGCCGCGGCCGTGCTGCCCTATGATCCGCGGCGCGACGAGGTCGTCCTCATTCGTCAGTTCCGGGCCGGATCGTACGTCGCCGGGATCCACCCCTGGGGCTGGGAGACGGTCGCCGGCATCATCGAACAGGGCGAGACGCCCGAGGATCTGGTGCGCCGCGAATCGGTCGAGGAAGCAGGGCTCGCGATCGGTGACTTGATCCCGATGCACAACGTCATCGCCAGTCCCGGCGCGATGTCTGAGACGTGCGCGCTCTTTGTCGGCCGCGCCGACACGACCAAAGCCGGCGGCGTGTTCGGCCTCGAGTCGGAAGGCGAGGATATCCTGGTCAAGGTCGTGCCGTTCGCCGAAGCTCGCGCGATGCTCGACCGCGGCGATATCGACAATGCGACGGCCGTGATCGCCCTGCAGTGGCTGGCGCTTCATCGCGCCGACGTGCGAGGCCGCTGGCGCTAAGCCGGTTGCGCCAGCGTGCTTGCAGGGGGGGCTTCTCCCTGTCTACCGTCCGCCCGGGAGCGCAGGGTCAGCACAGTGAGCAGGTCATGAACGTCCGATCGGGTTTCATCGAAAGCATCGGCAACACGCCGCTGATCAAGTTGCGCGCAGCCTCCAAGGCGACGGGCTGCGAGATCTACGGCAAGGCGGAATTCCTCAATCCCGGCGGCTCGGTAAAGGACCGCGCCGCGCTCGCGATGATCCGCGACGCCGAGGCGCGTGGCACGCTTCGCAAAGGCGGCGTGGTGGTCGAAGGCACGGCCGGCAACACCGGCATCGGCATTGCCCTGGTCGCCAACGCGCTGGGCTACCGCTCGGTGATCGTGATGCCCGAGACGCAGAGTCAGGAGAAGAAGGACATGCTGCGCCTGTGTGGCGCCGATCTCCGCCTCGTGCCTGCGCTCCCCTATGCCAATCCCGGCAACTACGTCCGCTATTCCGAGACGCTGGCCAAGGAGATCGCCGCCACCGAACCGAACGGCGCGATCTGGGCGAATCAATTCGACAACGTCGCCAATCGCGACGGCCACTACCGCACGACGGGGCCTGAGATCTGGGACCAGACCGACGGCAAGATCGACGGCTTCACCTGCTCGGTCGGCAGCGGCGGCACGCTGGCCGGCGTCGCGATGGCGCTGAAGGAACGCAATGCGGGCGTGAAGATCGCGATCGCCGATCCGATGGGCTCGGCGCTTTACAACTTCTACGCCAAGGGCGAGCTGAAGGCCGAAGGCAATTCGGTCACCGAAGGCATTGGCCAGGGCCGCATCACCAAGAACCTCGAAGGCGCACCGATCGATCTCGCCTACCGGGTCACCGACGAGGAAGCGCTGCCGGTTCTGTTCGACCTCATCCAGCACGAGGGCCTCGTGCTGGGCGGCTCGACGGCCATCAACATCGTGGGCGCCATGCGCCTCGCACGTGACCTTGGGCCGGGCAAGACCGTGGTCACGGTGCTGTGCGACGGCGGTTCGCGCTATCAGTCGAAACTGTTCAACCCGGCGTTCCTGCGCGAGAAGAAGCTGCCGTTGCCGTCCTGGATGACATGAGAGTCGTCGTTTGCGGCAGCCTCAATATGGACGTCGTCGTGCAGAGCGCGCGGCGCCCGGTAGCGGGTGAAACGCTCCTCGGCGGCACGGTCTCGTTCCTGCCCGGCGGCAAGGGCCTCAACCAGGCCATCGCCGCGGTCCGTCTTGGCGCGGCAACGGCCATGGTCGGCGCCGTCGGCAAGGATGCCTTCGCCGATGGCTTGCGCAGCTTCCTCGCCGACAACGATGTCGACAGCTCGGGCGTTAGGGAAATCGACGGACATGCCACCGGCGTGGCGCTGATCCAGGTGGCCGGGGGCGACAACGCGATCACCGTCGCCTCGGGCGCCAACCTGCATCTGACGACAGAAATGGTCCGCCAGGCACCGCATCGCGACGAAGTCTGGGTTGCGCAGTTCGAGACGCCGCTCGCCGCGACGGAAGCCGTCCTGCAGCGGGCGCACGCCGCCGGCGCCCGCACCATCCTCAACCTGGCGCCGTTCGTGCGCCATCCCAGCCGGCTGCTGAAGTCGGTGGACATCGCGGTCCTGAACGAGATCGAACTGTCGCAGGCGACCAAGACGGAACTCACCTCCTCTAGCCCGCTCGAGTCGATCGTCGCTGCCTGCGAAGCACTGCGCTTGAAAGGCGCCTGCACCGTGGTCGCGACGCTCGGAAAGCGCGGTGCCGTCGTGGTCACCGCCGAGGGCGCAACTCGCATCCCTGCGCTGAGAGCCAAGGTCGTGGACACGACGGGCGCCGGCGACTGTTTCGTGGGCGCCCTCGCCGCCCGCCTGGCCGCCGGCGCAACGCCGGTCGAGGCCGCCCGCTACGCCAATGCCGCCGCCGCCTGTTCCGTCGAGCGATTGGGCGCGGCGCCCTCGATGCCAACATCAAGGGAAGTTGCGGCGCGTCTGGCGAGGGCCTAAATCCCCTCCATGGTCGAAGAACTCTTCCGTCAGGACGCCTATCTCAAGGAAGCCGAGGCCACCGTGACCGCGCTCGACGAGCGCGGCGTGCGGCTGGACCGCTCCATCTTCTATCCGACCGGCGGCGGTCAGCCCGGCGACACCGGCGTGTTGCGCTGGGACGGCGGCGAGGCCCGCATCGTCGATGCGCTGAAAGCCGACGGCGGCGACGTGCTGCATGTGCTGGCACCCGATGCGGCGCGGCCGGCGCTCGGCGCCAAGGTCCAGAGCGCGCTCGACTGGGAGCGGCGTTATCTCCACATGCGCATGCACACCGCGCTGCATGTCATGTCGGCGGTGATTAAGGGCAACGTCACCGGCGGCCAGGTTGGCGCCGACAAGAGCCGCCTCGACTTCAACCTCGAGGGCGAGGTGCCGGCCAAGGAATGGGTCACCGAAGAGGTCAACAAGCTGATCGCCCTCGACCGGCCGGTGACGCCGCAATGGATCACCGACGAGGAACTGAATGCCCGGCCCGAACTGGTGAAGACCATGAGCGTGCGCCCGCCGATGGGCGCCGGCCGCGTGCGCCTGCTCGCGATCGAGGGCGTCGACCTGCAGGCCTGCGGCGGCACCCACGTCGCGCGCACCGGCGAGATCGGCCGCGTCGAATGCATCAAAATTGAAAACAAGGGCAAGATGAACCGCCGGTTCGTCATTGCACTGACCTGAGGAAACGCAAGATGGACTACGCAAGACCCGACGCGCTCGTCAGCAGCGACTGGCTCGCCGCGCGCCTCGATGCGCCCGACGTGCGCATCGTCGACGGCTCGTTCTATCTGCCGGCGCAGAAGCGCGACCCCAAGGCCGAATTCGCCCAGCAGCACATCCCGGGCGCGGTGTTCTTCGACATCGACGAGATCGCCGACGAGAAGAGCTCCCTGCCCCACATGCTGCCGCCGCCCGAGAAATTTGCCTCGCGCGTACGCAAGCTTGGCCTCGGCGACGGCAACAAGATCGTGATCTACGACACCACGCCGATGACCGGCGCCTGCCGCGTCTGGTGGATGTTCCGCACCATGGGTCACAAGGATGTGGCCATCCTGGACGGCGGCCTGCCGAAATGGCTGCGTGAAAACCGCCCGGTGACGGACGACTCGACACCGCCGCGCGACCGTCACTTCACCGCCCGGCTCGACAACACGCTGGTGCGCTCGGTCGACGATATGTTCGGACTGATCGAGAGCAAGCGCGAGCAGATCGTCGATGCCCGCGCCGCCGCCCGCTTTCGCGGCGAGGCGCCGGAGCCGCGCGCCGGTCTGCGCGGCGGCCACATGCCGGGCGCCTACAACCTGCCCTACAACGAGCTGATCGATTCCGCGACCGGCACCATGCTGCCGGCCGACAAGCTCGCCGCGCGCATCGCGGCCTCCGGCATCGATCCGGCGAAGAAGGTGACGGCAAGCTGCGGTTCGGGAGTCACGGCCTGCGTCGTGGGCCTCGGCCTCTACCTGACCGGCGCGCCGGAGGCCGCGATCTACGACGGCTCGTGGACCGAATGGGGCGGCCGGGCCGACACGCCCATCGTCACCGGTGCCTAAGGCAGCCTCCGACCTGTTCGCGCATCAGCCGTCGCCGCGCAGCGACGGCCGCCTGCCGGTCCGCATCACCTATCTCGAATTGAAGCCGCTCGACTGGACGCGGCGCGGCCTGCCGCCCGATCTCGACGTCACCCTCGACTGGGTGGAGGCGCCGACCGTTGCGCTCTATCGCGAGCTCTACGATCGCGTCGGCCGTCCGTGGCTCTGGTACGAACGGCGGCTGCTGTCCGACGATGCCCTCGCCGCGCTGCTGGCTGCTCCCGGCCACGAACTCCACATCGCCCGTCATGACGGCGCGCTGGTCGGCTATTTCGAATTGCAGGGCGACGAGATCGTCTTCTTCGGTCTCATGCTCGACTACATCGGCCGGCGGATCGGACCCTGGCTGCTCGACCGCGCGATCGAGCGGGCTTTTACCTGCGAATCAGCGCGGGTAATCCTGAATACCAACACGCTCGACCATCCCAAGGCGCTCGACACTTATCGCAAGGCAGGATTTCAGCCCGTGCGTAGCGAAACCAGGGAATTGCAGGACCCGCGTGTGCTCTGGCCGGAGGTCTATCGCTGGCCGCCGGCGTGAGGCCTGTGCCATAGTCGAAGGCATGACCTCCAAGAAAACTTATACCAGACCCGACACCATTTTGGCCGTGGCCGGCCGCGATCCCGCGAACAACTTCGGCATCGTCAATCCGCCCGTCTATCACGCCTCGACGATCCTCTCGCCGACGATGGACAAGTTCGAGAACCGCATCCCGTTCGAGGGATACGGCTACGGGCGCAACGGAACGCCGACGCAGAAGGCCTTGGAAGACGCCGTCGCCGCCATCGAGGGCGCGCACCGCTCCATCGCCGTACAGTCGGGACTGGCCGCCGTTACCGGCGCCATCGTGGGCTTCCTCAAGACCGGCGACCACATGCTGCTGACTGACAATGCCTACGGTCCGGCGCGCCGCTTCGCCAACACCACGCTGAAGAACTTCGGCGTCGAGACCACCTACTTCGATCCGATGATCGGCGGCGAAGGCCTCGCCAAGCTGATGCGGCCCAACACCAAGGTCGTCTATCTGGAAGCGCCGGGCTCGCAGACCTTCGAGGTGCAGGACGTGGCGGGCATGGCCGCCGTTGCCAAGAAGGGCGGCGCCGCCGTCCTCATCGACAACACCTGGGCGACGCCGCTCTATTTCAAGCCATTCGATCACGGCTGCGACATCTCCGTGCATGCCGGCACCAAGTACATCGTCGGCCACTCCGATGCGATGATGGGCATCATCTCCTGCGCCACGCGCGCCATGTTCGAAACGGCAAAGACGGCCTGCCAGTCGTTCGGCTTCCATGCCGCGCCCGACGATTGCTACCTGGCCCTTCGCGGCCTGCGCACCATGGGTGTGCGGCTGCGCCATCACGAGAAAAGCGGCCTCGAGATCGCTAACTGGCTGAAGTCGCGCCCCGAAGTCGACAAGGTGCTGCACCCCGCCCTGCCCGACTGCCCGGGCCACGAGAATTGGAAGAAGCAATTCAAGGGTTCGTCCGGCCTCTTCTCCTTCACCTTGCGCGACGGCATCAAGCGTCCCGCGGTGGCCGCGATGCTCGACGGCATGGACATCTTCGGCATGGGCGCGAGCTGGGGCGGCTACGAGAGCCTGATGATCCCCGCCCATCCCGACCAGTACCGCACCGCCGTGCCGTGGCCGCAGGGCAAGCAGCTCCTGCGCGTGCACATCGGCCTCGAAGACGTCGAAGACCTCAAGACCGACCTCGCCGAAGGTTTCGAACGCCTCAACCGCGCCCATAACGCCTGACCCTCTTCTCGACAGAGCCCACAACGACACCTCATGCTGAGGAACGAGCGTAGCGAGTGTCTCGAAGCATGGGCCATGCGCACCTCGTCCGTTGCCCATCCTTCGAGACGCCGCGCTTCGCGCGGCTCCTCAGGATGAGGGGGTGGGTTTGGTCTCAGCTTCGTTCGGAAGAAATTAAGACTTCCCGCAGTCTCCGCAGACGCCCGTTACTTCGAGGGTCATCTCGCGGGCGGTGAAGCCGCGTTTGGCGGCGCCGGCGGCGATCGCGTCGCCGAGATCGGTCGCCTGCAATTCCTCGGCGTTGCCGCACTCGGCGCAGATCAGGAAGAAGCCGCGGTGCGCCTCGCCGGGATGGCTGCAGCCTACGAAGGCATTCATGCGCTCGATGCGGTGGATCAGGCCATTTTCGATCAGGAAGTCGAGCGCGCGATAGACCGTGGGTGGCGCCGAGCCGAGATCCTCGCTGCGCAGCTTGTCGAGGAGTGCATAGGCACCGACCGGCTTGTGGCTCGACCACACGAATTCGAGCACCCGCCGGCGCAGCGGCGTGAACCGGAGGTCCTTCGCCGCGCACAGCTTCTCTGCCGCCGCCAGGGCATCCTCGACGCAGTGCTGATGATCGTGGCTGTGGACAGCCGCTTTCGCCGTCTTCTTCACGAGGTCCCGATTTTGCCCATATTTGCCAAGCAGAAACGAGGCGACTATACGCCCCGTTCCTTCCGGAGGCCAAGGCTCGCCCCCCATGACCCCAGTAACCACCCCAGTGACCTATTCGCCCGCCGAGATCGACGCGATGCTCGCCGAAGTCCGCTTCGACGCCCAGGGCCTGGTGCCCGCGATCGCCCAGCAACACGACACCGGCGAAATCCTGATGATGGCCTGGATGGATCGCGATGCGTTGGTCGAAACCCTGCGCACGGGCCGTGTCTGCTACTGGTCGCGCTCGCGCCAGGCACCCTGGCGCAAGGGCGATACCTCCGGACACATCCAGACCTTGGTCGACCTGCGTATCGATTGCGACGGCGACACGCTGGTGGCGCTGGTCGACCAGACCGGCGTCGCCTGCCACACCGGACGGCACAATTGCTTTTTCCGGGCGCTCCGCAACGGCAAGCTCGAGACCATCGCGTCGGTCGTCGTCGACATGAACAGCATCGGGAAGGATTGAGTTTGTCCAACAGCGTACTTTTACGGCGCGCGTTCCTCGGCGCCAGCCTCCTGCTCCCGCTCGGCGCCTGCCAGAGTCCCGCGAAGATCACCACCCTGTCGCCGCGCGGCGACCGGCTGGTGCGGATGATCCAGAGGACCGGCATCGACAATATGATGGCGCCGGAAGCGCCGGCGCTGATGGGCATCACCAACGAGGGCCGCGACATTCCCGTGCGCCAGCTCTCGGGCGAAGGCACAGGCGGGCGTTACGTCGTCAGCCTGGTCAACATCCGGAAGATCCACGAGTTCATCTTCCACCGCCGCCAGGGCGACGTGCTGATGTTGCATCTCGCCGACACCAAGTTCAGCAGATTGCAGAGCGTGCGCTATCCGCGGACCGGCAAGCCCATGGTCATCACCGACGTGGCCGTCGCTGACGCCGATTACGAGCAGCAGCTCTCCTTCTGGTACACCCAGATACCGGGACGGTAGCTCTCATCCGGAAAACAAGACGGACGCGGAGAAGTCTTGTAATGTGACAGTGCGATGACAGTCGCCGTCTCCTCTGCTCCCTCCGAACGTCGAACGCTCACCGTATGCGGCGGCGCCCATGCGCTCCATGACGGCTTCACCGACCTCCTGAATGTCCTCTATCCGCTGCTGCAATCGCAGTTCGGCTTGAGCTACGGCGCCATTGGCGCGCTGAAAACCGTCTATTCCGGCGCCATGGCTATCGGCCAGATCCCGTCGGGCAAGCTGGCTGAACGCTTTGGTGGCGTGCGCGTGCTGGCGCTGGGCACGGGCCTGATTGCGGTCGGATATTGCCTCGCGGGCTTTACCGGCTCGCTGTACGGCGTGATCGCGGGGCTTCTGCTCGCCGGCCTCGGCGGCAGCACGCAGCACCCGATCGCCTCCAGCCTGGTCGCCGCGGCCTATCACGGACCGCGCTCGCGCACCGCGCTCGGTACCTACAATTTCACCGGCGATGTCGGAAAGGTCATGCTGCCCGCGCTGTTCGCGCTGGTCGCCGCCTCGCTCGGCTGGCAGCAGGCGATGGTCGTGATGGCGGCACTGGCCGTCGTCGGCGCCAGCATCATCCTGGCCTCGCTGAAACTCATCGTGACGCACGGCACGGCCGAACCATCGAAGGCCGTCGCCGGCCAGGACCGGCCCTGGGCCTACTGGCCCCTGTTCTCGATCCACATCGCCGACGACCTG
>ENA-ORBV01005767-ORBV01005767.1-microbial-mat-metagenome-genome-assembly--contig:-NODE-5767-length-22441-cov-5.733947_pt1 | contig 22441 bp, 19 predicted proteins | sample MGYA00237777_ERZ505514 | MGnify/ENA primary metagenome ERZ505514 (study PRJEB26160, sample SAMN06269048) | microbial mat metagenome | isolation source: Oligotrophic lake microbial mat | place... | reverse complement strand
CGAGCACCGGACGCAACTGCCATGGAAGAGAATACGGAGGCGGCGTCGGCTTGGGTGCGGGGGCTGCGTCGCCAGGGAGCGAGGCGACCTGAGGTGGTTCCTCCGCACGAACGGGTGCTGCAACCATTCCGACCGTCAAGGCGACAGCGGTTGCGGAGATGTAAACACCACGAAACGCACACGTATTCATCAGCATCGGAGATTGTTTCTTTCGTCAGGATTGGGGCCCGCTGGCCACGCCGTTAAAGTAACGGATGCATAATGCGTGCGCGTTTCAAACCAGGCAATGTTGCGTAACTCGACACAATGAGGCGCGGTGAATCTGTGGTACAAACCGTGCGGAGCAGTCGCACGATTTGGGGCTTGAGGGTGCAATCCGGGACGTGGAAGTGGTAAAAATACACGGGACGAGAAAAACGGGGTAACGAGAGGGCGGGATGAACGCTCGAACACGTCCCAACACGAATTCGGGACGGACACCCGGGCGGAATCAAGATAGACGTGTCCTTGCCCTGACAACCAGAGTGCAAAGGTGGCCTGCACGGTCGTCCACGTCGTGCCGTCGTGCCGTCGTAGTGCGTGACAATGGCGCCGCCGCTCGCGAGGTTGCGGGCACAGACCGTAGGGTGTATTTCTTATGCGGAATGCGGTCCGCCACTTTAAATGCCCGGCGCGTGGGGATCGATTCGGCATCGGTGTTCCTGCAAAAGATCGACGATTCGCGGATCGCCCGCACCAAGGCATTCCAGCTCGCCACGATCGTTCAGAACGTTGGCGCTGTCGGCCTCTTCGCGACCGACAGTCCTTACGGCGCGAACCCGAGGCGGTCATGAGCACCGAGCACACTCCCACGTCGGGGAGCATGCCAGCCGAATGCGGACGTAACCGGAGGCCAACGACGATACCGCCGCTCCCGACGGACTACGGCCATCTCGAACAGCTCTTCGAGATCCAGACCGTGCTCGCCCAGTCGACCGGCATCGAACAAGCCTGTCACGAACTCCTCTCGATCGTGACGAAAGGCATGCGGGTCCGCACAGTGGTGCTCCTGCATACGACGCAGGAACTCGATCGAACTCTCTCATGGGCCGCTCAAGGAATCGGTCCGGCCGAGCTCGAGCAGGCCTGCGACCACGCTCGGAAAGAGCTCGCGCAGCTCGCGCCAGGCGTCGCCCCGTCGATAACTGCCGTCAGCAAATCCGACCGGCTTCCAGGCGGCTCAGTCGAGCAAGCGGTTGGCGATCGATGCTTCGTCACGTTCCCCCTGTCGCTTGCCCAAGGCGGCGTGTTCGGCCTATTTCGGATCGAAGGACCGGCAGCGTTCGACGAGGGCGACCTGCTGTTCATCAGCGCGATAGCCAACCAACTCGCGATCACGCTCGATCGACATCATGCAAGACTGCAGCTCGAGGCTACCCGCTCCGAGCTCGAACAGGCGAATCGATGGCTGCGCGATCTGCAAAAGCTCTCCCAGGCCGCGCTCGAGGGCGCCACTATCGACGAGTCCATGTCGGCGGTTCTTCGCGCGATGTGCGCGATGTTCGCGACGGACGTCGCTGCGGTGTTGCTCACGAGCATGGATGGCAAGACCCTTCGACTGCGCGCATCCATAGGCCTCAAAGACGTTAGCGACGCTCACGTCTCGGTCGGATCGGGCGCCGCGGGAAGAATCGCGGCGACCAGAACCACGATGTTCTTCGATGACCTCGACGAGGTCGAGGGCGTGAGCCCGACGCTTCGGGAGAACGGTATCCGTTCGCTGCTTGGCGCGCCGATGCTGGCTCGAGACCGTGTGATAGGGGTCTTGTATGTCGCGTCCCGCGACCATCGAGGATTCACCTGCGACGAATTGCAGTTGATTGAGCTCGTAGCTGACCGTGTCGGGACGATCATCGACAATGCGACCCTCTACGAATAAGCACTGAGCGCGATCGAGAGTCGCGACGCGGTGATGGGTTTCGTCTCACATGACTTGAGGAACCCGCTCGGCGTGATCCTCCGCGAGGTCGACGAAGCGCTCCGGGGAGGCCGTGGAGCCGTGATGGCCGTGGCGCGCATGGATCGGTTGCACTTACAGATCGAGCACGCTGGCGTCGGCGACGTGCGCACCCATCTCTACCGGCCGCGCGAGTGCCATCGATTCTCGCAAGTCGCGGGCGTCCTCGGTACGGCGGATCAGCAAGGTCGGAAGTGCGTCGTCGAGCGCAAGCCCGTGCAGGGCCACGACGTGATCGTGATGTTCAGCGACGGACTCACGACTCGCACGGACATCTCGGGAGAGTTGCAGCTCCTACGCCGGCACCCAATCGTGATTGCAGCGCACCTGCTCGAGCACTTCGGTCGCTCGAACGACGACGCGATGGTGCTCGTCACCAGGTAAGACCGGACGGATGTCAGGCCCATTTAGAAATGGCCCTGTCTGTCCCAGGTAGAAATGTCCTCTATGTTTTTGTGGAAGTTACAATCATCGGGCGGATGCGGTAGGTTTTTCGTGTCGTTCAGACCCGGTGCGGAACTCGTCGGCACGCCAACCGCACCACGGCACTCGGCGTCGATCCGCTGAACCAGGCGCTCATCGCGCAAGGTTTCGAGGTGTAAACGACCGGGGCGCGATCAGTTGTTCTGCGGGCTGACGGCAAATGTGTGCGACAGGCGCGCCCTCTCGATGCCGGTGTACGCGGTGGTCACGCCGCTGCCATCGGCATCCAGCGGATGCGAGGTACATACCGGGACGCTGCCGCCGTTGGCACCTATGGCCGTGAGGGGTACGTCCACGTTGACGTATGGATAGCTGGTTGAAGGTGGGGTCCACCCGTTGGCGCCGACCAGCGCGCCCTTGACCGCGGTCGCGCGCGCCATGACGTGGCAACTTGTTGCTCCAAGCTCCGCGAGGCCAGGTTGGCTGAGGGCAAACGCCACCGACCACGAAGCAGAGGGGGTGCCGACGTCGTTGAAAAGCGCCGATCCGGCAATCCGGTACGCGGCGGCCTGTACGAGACTCCGCGGCGGAGGGGTTGCCCCATCGAAGAAATTTCCCGGTCCAGCGCCCGGATCGAGTGAAGTGGTGAAGGTGCCGGCTGAACCCTTGCACTCGATGTCGACCTCGCTCATGAGCAGCGAGAGGGCTTGCTGATCCCCGCCTGTGCAGGAAAACGCCAACACACTCGAGGGTACGCGCTCGCCCGTGGCGGGGTCCTGAAGCAACAGGATGGGTTGGCCGTCCTTGGCGCAGTCGAATTTCGCCGAGCAGGAAGTGGTTTAGGGCAGCGTGATGCAAGTGCTAACCTCGCTGCATGGACAAAGTGAATATCGTTAAAGGTGCTTGGGTTGTCGTATGCGACGGCGGCAAGGCATTCATCCTGGAGAACAATGGCTCGCCTTCGGCGTTGAGGCTCGACACCAAGGAAGTGCACGAGCACGACAATCCTCCAACCCACGAACAGGGATCGGATCGCCCGGGGCGTACGCATCATTCGACCACCAATGCCCGCAGCGCGGTAGAGCAAACCGACTGGCACGACGTCGAGGAGCGCAAGTTCCTCGAAACGCTGGCGCGCCGGCTCGACGCAGCGATTGCAGCAAAGGAGACGAGCGATCTCATCGTCATCGCCGCGCCCCGTGCGCTGGGTATGATTCGCGCAGCGTATTCGCCCGCAGTCCGCCATGCGCTGCGCGGCGAGCTCGACAAAGATTATGTAAAGCTACCGGTGCGCGAGATCGAAAAACATCTCGCGGGGTAAAACTCGCAGCAAGCGGGCCTCGACCTGCGCCACGGGTTCGGGAGCTGGACGCGCCGAATCGACGATCAGGTATTCCGCCGCGGGCAACTCGACCGGCGGCTCGAACTGTTGGCGCAGCGTCTCGAATACCGCAGCGTCGGCATCGGATACCGACGCGCTCTGCTGACGAACGCGCAGACGTTCGCGCACGATCGCCTCGTCGCAGATGGTTTGCACGAACAACAGCGGACATCCCGCAGTCGCGGCCAACCGTCGCACGGCCGCCCGATCAGCGGCCTTGCGAAACGTGCCATCGAGAATCACCCCACGCCCCGATCCCAGAACATCGCCAGCCGATCGAACCAACTGCTGCATCGTCCGTTGCGAAAAGTCGTCGCTATACAGGGCCGCCGGCGCGCGCGCGGTGGGTGGCACGCCACCCAGATGCTTGCGCGTGGCATCCGACGACACCACCGGCACGTGCAAGGTCGCCCCCAGCGCCTGCGCCAGCGTGCTCTTTCCGGTTCCTGGCAAGCCCATTACCACCAAGAGCCACGGTGCGGGGCCCACCGGGCGTGACGATCGCTCGGCCAGCGCAAACAGCCGGGTTGCCTCCTCGATCTTGCGCCGCCGCTTCTCCGCAGGCGTACCAGAATCCGCCGCGACGATGCACGCCACCTTGGCACGCACCAGCGCGCGATAGCCCACAAAGAGGTCAAGCGGCGCATAGAGCGCGAAGTCATTGCTGGCCTGTGCGAACGCCGCCAGAAAATCCTCGGACTCGTCGCGGCGTCCCTCGCCGAGCAACTCCATCGCGAAGAACGCGACGTCGAGTCCCACGTCAATCACCCGCAACGCGCGGTTGAACTCCAGCGCGTCGATGCACACCGGTACAGCGTCCGCGCGCCCGCCGGGAAAGTAGACGTGCTCGAGGCGGAGATCGCCATGACACTCCTTCACGAAACCCTGCGCTTCGCGGGCGTGCAAGCGCGGCAATGCACGCGCCAGCGCTGTCGTCTGCTGGCTTTCCATCGCAGCAAGCGCCTCCCCGCTGACGTTCGTTCCGGCGAAAGGTCGCAGCTGCTCGAAATTCTGGGTCACGGCCCGTGCAAACGCCGCGGTCGCCCCCTCATCCGTCAGCGGCGGCAGCCCGGCATAGAAGGCGCCCAGCCGCGCCGCCAGCGCGCGCAGATGCGCCACCGACAGGCGACCCGCGCGCAGCAACGGCAGCGCCGCGTCCTCGTCGGGGAGCCGCACCATGTGCACCGCGAATTCCACCGGATCGCCCGCGCCGATCCGATGGCCGTCTGGCCCACGCACCACCGGCTCCACCCCGAGGTACACCCCTGGCGCCAGCTGCGCGTTGAGGCGCACCTCATCCGCACAGATCGCGCGGCGTTTTTCGAGCGTGGAAAAATCCAGGAATCCGAAGTTCACTGGCCGCTTGATTTTCCAGACCTCCGGCCCGGTGAGAAACACCCACGACGCATGCGTGGTACGCAACTCGACCGCAGCCGGCCGAGGCGGCGGATAGGCATCGGGCGATTGCAGGTCTTCAATCAGCGACGGCATGGGCCGAATGCGCTGCATCTTGTGTGCCGCTTAATGCGCCAAGACTGGCCCGGGGTTTGCAAATTCGATGTCCATGTCGACGCAGACTCCCCATCCCTCTCTCGATGCGTTCTTTCACCCGCGCTCCATCGCCGTGGTGGGCGCCTCCCGGCACCTCGGCACCATCAGCGGCGATCTCTTTCACAATCTCGTGTCGCGCGCACTCACCGTGCCGGTCTATCCGGTGAACCGGTCGGCCGGCGCGGTGCAATCCGTGCAGGCCTTCGCGCGGATCAGCGATGTTCCGTCGCCCGTGGATCTGGCGATCATTGCGGCCCCGGCGGCCGGTATTCTGCCGATCATCGACGATTGCGCGGCGGCCGGCGTGAAGGCCGTGGTGGTGTTGAGTGCCGGATTCCGTGAGGTGGGCCCCGAGGGCCGACGCCGCGAGGACGAGTTGCTGCAGCGGGTACGCGCCCATGGCATGCGCCTCATCGGCCCCAATTGCCTCGGCATTCTCGGCACCGATCCCGCCCTCGAGCTGAACGCCACCTTCGGCGCAGGCTGGCCGCCGCCCGGCAACGTCGCGTTCGGATCGCAGTCGGGCGCCCTGGGACTGGCGGTGCTCGATTACGCGCAGGCACTGGGCATCGGCATCAGCCAGTTCGTGAGCCTCGGCAATAAGGCCGATGTGTCGGGCAACGACCTGCTCGAGCACTGGGAGCACGATGCGCGCACCCAGGTGATCCTGCTTTATCTGGAAAGCTTCGGAAATCCGATGCGCTTCATGGAGATCGCCCGGCGGGTCACGCGGCACAAACCGATCGTCGTGGTGAAGTCAGGCCGAACCAAGGTGGGCGCCCGCGCCGCGGCCTCGCACACCGGTGCGCTCGCGAGTGCGGACGTCGCAGTCGACGCACTATTCGCCCAGACCGGCGTGATCCGCACCGACACGCTCGAACAACTCTTCGATGTCGCGCGCCTGCTCGCCGATCAGCCGGTGCCCGCCGGCGCCCGGGTCGCCATCCTCACCAACGGCGGCGGCCTCGGCATCATGTCGGCCGATGCCTGCGAGACCAGCGGCCTGCAGGTGCCTGAGCCGGGCGCCGCCACCGTCGCCGGATTGCGCGCCTTCCTTCCCGCCGAGGCCTCCCTGAAGAATCCCGTCGACATGATCGCCAGCGCCTCGGCCGATTCCTACCAGCGGGCACTGGCGTTGCTCCTCGACGACCCGGGGATCGACGCGGTGCTGGTGCTGTTCGTGCATCCCATGGTCACCAGCGCCACGGCAGTGGCGCACGCAATCACGCAAGCCGCGCGCGCCAACCGCAAACCCGTGCTCGCTTGCCTGCTCGGCACCCGCGACGTACCCGCCGCCGTCGAGGTACTGAAGGCAGCACACATCCCGGCGTATGCGTTTCCCGAGGCGGCGGTGTTCGCGCTCGCCCGCGCGGCCCGGTACGGGCAGTGGCTGGCGCAACCCGAGGAGGGACCACCCCCGGTGACACCGGTCCCCGCCGGGGCGGCCGCCATCATGACCGCCGCACGCGGCGCCGCACCGCCTTCGGGTTGGTTGGCCCAGGATACGGTGCATGCGCTTCTCTCTGCGTACGGATTCCGAGTTGTCCGGACCCAGACTGCGGGTGATCGCGAATCGGCGGTCGCGGCCGCGCGCGCCATCGGCTTTCCCGTCGCGGTAAAGCTGGCCTCCTCGACCATTACGCACAAGACCGACGTGGGTGGCGTCGTCCTTGGCGTCAGCAGCGAGGACGAGGTGCGCGCCACCTGGGACGGCATGAAGGCACGACTGGCCGAACAACAACGTGACCACGAGATGTCCGGCGTCACCGTGCAGGAGATGGTGACCGGCGGCCAGGAAATGTTTCTGGGCGCCACCGAGGGCGGCGATCTCGGTCGCCTCATCGCCTTCGGCATGGGCGGCATTCACGTCGAGGTGTTGGGCGATGTCGCATTCGGAGTTCCCCCTCTCACCCCCCGGCAAGCCGAGCAGATGCTCGATCGCCTGCGCGCCGCGCCCCTCATCGCGGGCCACCGGGGCGCGCCCGGCGCCGATCGCGAGGCCCTCGTGGCGTCTATTGGGGCGCTTGATCGGCTGGTGCGCGATTTTCCCGGGATCGCGACCATCGATATCAATCCGCTGGTCGCTTTTGCCCCGGGTCAGGGCGTTCTGGTCCTGGACGCGCGCATCCGCCTGGCTGAGGAAAAACCGATCGCCGTTTCATAAGTGGTGCGCAGATTTTTCACGCGAATGTCTGCTCGGGCGCAAACTTGGCTGCATCTCGTGAGCCTGCCCGCGGGAGGTGCGGCCCAAAGCCGGTCCCACCTGGAACGCGAATTGCTTTGAAAAGAAATGGATCCACCAGGAGGAACCCCATGGACATCTTCAATCACGCGAACGAGCAAGCGGCAATCTGGGTGAAAGACATGATGACGCAGTTGCGCACCTCCGACCCCAAGTCGGCCTGGCGAGCCCTGCGCGCCGGCCTGCAGGCGTTGCGTGATCGGCTGACGATCGAGGAGGCTACCCAGCTGTCGGCCCAGATGCCGCTCATCATCCGCGGCGCGTTCTTGGAGGGATGGGTCACCACCGGAAAGCCGTTGCGCATCCGCCACAAGGGGGAGTTCCTTGATCTCGTGGCGGAAAAGTACGGCCCACGCTCCGGAACAATGGTTGACTCGCACGAGGCCACCGACATCGTCGTGGCGTTGTTTCGCATTCTCGAACAACACATCAGCGTCGGCGAGCTTACCGACATCGTGATGAGCCTGCCCGAGGAACTGTGCGAGATGGTCACCGGCCGGTCACGGCGCGAGACCTCGCTCGACCACTAGTCGCGGCCTCCGTCGATCAAGCCGGCGCGGTGTATCTGTCTTCAATCGCCTTGCGAATCGACTCGCGCGACGCCTTGGGCGTGAGGTGGTCGCTTTCGATCTGCAACGCCGCCGCCTTCAGATCAGGATCCTTCACCGACTCCGTTAACCATCTCGAATAGTCGTGCCTGGCCAGGTGGAAGCTCCACGTGTCGTCGTCGATCCCGTCGGCCATTTGCAGGAAGATCAACTGTTCGAGCAAGCTTGCCGCATGCGCAACACGTTAGCCGATCAACGCGTATGAGTCCGCACAGAAGAGTGTTTCGTTTCAGGATCATCGCGCAAGGTTTCGTTCCTGGGAAGTAACTCGCAGCGCGAGAGTACCCGGTGAATGCCCCCCCGTTTTGGCGCGGTTCTTGAATTAACCGAGACTGAAACGCTGCGAAAAAGGAGACCAAATGGCGAAGCGAGACACCAATAAACATCGAATCATCCGCGAAGACGACGCCGTGGCTTTTCTCGATGAGTTTGGGCGGCCGATTGATGACGCGAGATCAGGCTCTGGTATGCCGCAGTTTCTCGGTCGCGAATTTGTGCGCGCGGCGACCTCCGGGGAAGCCCATATAGCCGAGGGCATGGATGAAATCCTGCCCGAAGAAGCCGGCGGCCCTTTCATCGAAACATCAGCCGCCGAGGAGTTCGGATCGCTGCGCGCTTATGATCCTACCCTGGGCGATGAAGTTGAAGCGACGCCCACCTCGAGCGCGCCACCGGTGGTCCGACCGCGTCGGCGTTGAGCCTTCGTAGCCAATGCGCCGTCATTGTGGTCAGCCGCGTCGCGCTTTCTCGATCGTGGCCACGTCGATCTTCGTCATCGGCATCATCGCCTCGAACGCACGCTTGGCTTCTTCGCCGCCAGCGGCGATCGATTCTATAAGCATGCGCGGTGTGATCTGCCATGAGAGGCCCCAGCGGTCTTTGCACCAACCGCACGCGCTTTCCGTACCGCCGTTGTCGATGATCGCATTCCAGTAGCGGTCCGTCTCTTCTTGGTTTTCCGTCGCGATTTGGAAGGAAAACGCTTCACTGTGCTTGAACTTCGGGCCGCCGTTAAGACCAAGACAGCGAATGCCGAGGACGGTGAACTCCACGGTCAGGACCTCGCCCTGCTTGCCTCCCGGAAAGTCACTCGGCGCCTTGTGAATGGTGGTCACGTTGCTGTCCGGAAACGTGGCGGCGTAGAATCGCGCTGCTTCCTGCGCATCCTTGTCGAACCAGAGGCAGATGGTGTTTGATGGCGTCATGTTCTCGTGCTCCTTGCCGTTGCTCGGGTCGGTTGAATATGCGGTGTTTGACCACAGAAAGCGTCAGGAGTGAAGTTGACGGAATGGCATTCTCTCAGGCCCTCGCGAACGCTATAGCGCGTCTTTCGATACGACGGAACCTTTCGCACGGGCGGCGAGCCATGGATATACCGCTGGCAGCACGATCAAAGTTAACAGGGTAGAGCTGAACAATCCTCCCAGGACGACGGTTGCAAGCGGCCGCTGCACCTCAGAGCCCACGCCGGTGGCGAGCGCCATCGGAACAAAGCCCAATGCCGCCACAAGTGCCGTCATCAACACCGGACGCACACGCAACGTTGCGGCATGAGCCATCGCACTCCCGGCGTCCAGTCCGCGGGCTTCTTCGCGCAACGCCTGTGACAAAAGCACGATGCCGTTTAGGACCGCGATGCCCGAAAGCGCGATGAATCCGACGACTGCGGAGATTGACAGCGGCAACCCGCGCAAAGCCAAAAGGGCCAGACCACCGACGCCCGCGAAGGGCACGTGAATCAGGATGATGAGTGCGGGTCGCAATCGACCGAAGGTCCAAACCAGCAACAACAAAATCACAAGAATGACGATGGGTACCACGACACTGAGGCGGCGCGTCGCCGCTTGCAACGCCTCGAACTGCCCGCCCCATTGCAGCCGAATTCCATCTGGAACCTGCACCTGGCGCTGAACCGAAGCACGCGCCAGTTCAACGACGGTCCCCAGGTCCGAACCGCGAACATTAAAGCCCACCATCAAGCGCCGCTGTCCACGGTCGTGGTTCACAAGCGCAGGGGTTGTGCGCCGATGCAGGGTAGCGACGCGCGCCAAGGGAACCGTACCACCGCTGGCGAGGGGCAATGCATGCGCACCAAGCTGATCGCTTCCAGGAGACTCGCCCAAGCGCAACCGGATCGGAATGCGGATGGGACCATCGTAAGCCGTTCCGACATCGACGCCCACGCCGGTCGCCTCGACAGCCTGCAAGATGTCGGCGTTTGACAGGCCGACGCCGCGGGCCTGCACCGAATTGGGCTGCACTTCGACGATGCCAACTTCCGGCGGCGAGATGACCAACGCATCGGCAACACCGGGCAACGCAACCACCGCGCGTACGATGGCTTCGCCCACCAAGCGCAATGCGTTGAGGTCCTCACCCAATACAGCAACCGTCACGTCGGTGGGAGCCCCGCCCAGCAATTCGTTGAAGCGCATCTGAATGGGTTGGGTCAAGACGACCTCGACCCCGGCTTCGGTCTGTGCCAAACGTGTTTCGATTTGCCGCAACAGTTCGTCTCGCGTTAGGCCGGGCCGCCACTCGGATTTCGGTTTCAAGCGCACGAACACGTCGGCTTGCTCGAAACCCATGATGTCGGTCGCGACCGAGGGACTGCCGATGCGCGAGTAGGCCGCCACCACTTCGGGTGCAAGAGCCTGCACGGTTCGCTCAAGATCGGAGGCCCGCAACACAGCCTCGGGCAAATCGATATCCGGTGTTCGAGTCGTCTGAATGACCAAATCGCCCTCGTCCATTTGGGGAACAAATGCCCTCCCCAAACGCGAAAATAGCACAACACCGGATCCCAGAATCAGCAACGCGGCCAGCGCGACCCAGGGGGCTCTGGCACGGACGGTAGTCAAAATCGGGGCGTAGGCTTTTTCCACCAAACGAAACACACGCGGCGATTCGACCGGCACATGGCGTGGTCGAAGCAACAATGCGGCCGCAGCGGGAATGAACGTCAGCGCCAAGATCAGAGAAACGCCCAGCGCAAACACCACCGTCAATGCCATGGGGCGAAACATTTTCCCGTCGACACCGGTGAGCGTTACGATCGGAACGTAAACCACCAGAATGATGAGCACGCCGAAGAACATCGGTCGTGCTACGCTTCCCGCGGCGTCGGCCATCGTATTGTGACGATCGGTGTCACTCCGATTTGCATGGAATGCGTGAAAGATTCGTTCGACCATGACGACTGCGCCGTCCACGACCAACCCGAAATCGATCGCGCCCAAACTCATCAAGTTGCCGGGAATGCCCACCACAACCATCGCGGCCGCGGCGCCCAGCATGGAAAGCGGTATCGCTGCGGCAACCAACAAACCCGCGCGCAAACTGCCCAGCGTCAACAGCAGCACAAATGCCACCAGCGCGCCGCCCTCAAGCAGATTGAGTCCGACCGTACGCAACGTGTTCTTCACCAAAACCGAGCGGTCATAGACCACATCCAGTGCAACATCGACAGGCAACAGGCCGCGCAACTGTGGCATCCGATCGTCGATTGCGGCCATCAATTCAAGCGCGTTGGCGTCTCGAAGCATTTGCACCATCAGATACACGGCCTCGCCTCGGCCAACGGCGGTGGCAGCACCCATCGCCGGCAGACGGCCTTCGCGAACGGCAGCGACATCGCCCACCCGAATAAAATGCGGTGTTTGCCCGGCTTCCCCCGCACCTGCATTCAATACGATCGCCGCCAAATCGGCGGGACTTGTCGGTACCGAGGTGCCGCGCAACAACGTCCGAGCACCCCCGGGCGCCGCCAGCCCAGCGCCTGCCACCGATCCGGTCGCGCCCTGTAAAGCATCCGCCAGGGCCCGCAATGTCAACCGACGATTGGCAAGTTTATTGGCGTCAGCGACCACCTCAAACGTACGACGACCTCCCCCCCAAGCATTCACTTCGACGACGCCGGATATGGATCGCAACACGGGACCCAGGCGATATTCTGCCAGTTCGAGCAGTTCGGCCGGCGTCCGAGAGGGGCTCGTCAAGACGAACTGAAACACTTCACCAAGCCCGCCGCTCAAGGGTCCGAGCTCGGGGATGTCCACACCCCGTGGCAAGGCGCTGGTGACAATGGCTACCCGCTCTTGGACAACTTGACGCGCCCGATAGGGATCGATGCCGTCTTCGAAAACAACGGTGATCGATGAGATGCCATAGCGCGATAAACTCCGATGGGTTTCAATTCCGGGCAAACCGCCCAATGCAACCTCGATGGGACGGGTGACACGACGTTCGACTTCTTCGGGCACAAGACCCGGCGCACGGGTCAGCACAAGCACCTGGTTCGCCGTCACGTCGGGCAGTGCATCGAGCTTCAAGTGGAACACCGCAAACCCGGTCGCCACCATGAACACAACGGTCGCGATGACAACCGAAACTCGGTTTGTTATCGACCAACGTGCGATTTGGGCAATCATGCAGTGCCCTAAGGGGAAGGTGACCAACCCGGAGGAATCTCGCTTGCCACCGAATCGCCGACCGCAATCGTACTGCGAATCAATGCTTGTCCACCGGTCAATAGCACAATGCTGACCGCGATGGGTTCGCTTTCAGATCCCCTTTGTTTCAGCACAAAATCGCCCTTGGAAGTTCGGGCCACTGCCCGTGCCGGCACGCGCACCACGCCCGACTGACTTGGGAAGCGTACCGACAGAACACCGCGCGTCCCCGGCACCGGCAATGGAAGACAGGTGGGCTTGAACCACGCCAATCGACTTCCGTCGGCTTCATCCACATCGGGCGCGGTCGACAGCAGCGCGACGGCACACGTGGCTCCGGCCGTGTCACGAAATGCGAAATGCGTATCTTTGTCCGGCATCATCGCGAGGCGAACCTCGATGCGACCGGGGGCCACGCCCACAACGTGTGCCAAAGGGGGACCTGTCGTGGAGACTTGCGCACCAACCAACGCGTTCATCGCGACCAACGTGCCTGCAACGGGGCTGCGCAAGATCACGCGCCCTTGTTGACTGACAATCGTTTCCGCATCGGACGGACGCATGCCCGCGCCTTCGAGGATTCCACGGGCCCGTTGTAACGCGGCATTTGCCTCTGATACGTCCACGTCAACCGCAGATTGTTCGTCGAGTCGAGCCAGACCCTCGGCAGCCAACGCGTCCAACTGCCGCTTGCGCTTGTCGTACGCTTTGGCCCGCGTCGTCGCAGCGATAAGTTCGCCCGCCGCGGTCACGAGTTCCGGCATCCGAACGGCGACCAACTTTTGCCCCGCCACCACCGAGTCGCCCGCTCGGGCGAAAACCGCCAACACACGGCTTGGGTATGCCGTTGAAAGTACCGCACTTGCTTGCGGATCGGGTCGAACCAATGCGGGAAACTCCAACCACGACGTATCATCGGGCGACAGTGCGGCAACCCAACGAACGGCGACGCTCGCACGGGCGGACTGAAGATTGGGCGGCGGTGCGATGGGATGTTCACCACCCTTGCATCCGAACCACAGAACCCACGCAATGACGATCCGCCCGCCTTTCATCGCATATCCTTTGAAGCGGAACCGTCTTCAATCGCGAGCAACAACAACCAAAGTTTGACCCGGGCCCATGCGTGTTGCGTCGATGCGCTGGTGTGTCGCAGTTCGGCCGCCAGCATCGTCTGTTGACTCCGCAAGGTATCCAGCACCGTGGCGCCTCCCAACTCGAACTGTTTTCGTCGGAGTGTCCAAACTTGTACTGCGGTTGGCAAGAGGCGGGTGGCAATCAAATCCGCGAGTTCGCCGCTATGTTCGACTTCATGAAAGGCCAAGGCAACGGCATTCTGCGCCGCAAGGGACGCGGTGACCGCGTGGCCGGCACCCTCAATCGCCGCCGCCTCCGTGGTCCCGCGATATCGCTCGCCTTTTTCAAACAACGGCGGTGTTGCTTGAACAATACCCGAAAGAATGAGGCCGCCGGGCGCATCGCGTTCGACGTTGACCCCGAAGGCAAAGGACCAACCGTATTGCGATTTCTGTTCAACCGCCTGCGCGCGGTTCGCCTGAGCCTGCATCAACGAGGCGCGCGCTTCTGGCAATGCTGCCGCCCGCTGCACATACCCATCGCGTGCCGCGTGGCCCGGCACTGGGGCAAGCGGCAATTCACCCACGGTTTCGATATGACCCGTCGGAGACCATCCCAACCGGCGCGACAACTCAAGACTCAAATCGTGGACGGTACCTTCGGTCTCCACCACTTGAATGGCGATCTCGGCCGTGCGCGCTTGCATTTCACGCACGTCGATTTCGATGGCAGCGCCCACCTGCCGCGTCCGCTCAATCCGTAGGCTCAGCGCTTCTGCGATGGACAGCATCCGATGCAACACTTCCAATTCACGTTGTGCCGTCGCGAGCTGCAACCACAAGTGCGCCACGTCCAACTTTTGTCCGAGGGCGATGGCTCGCGCCCGTGCGTCCAAAAGCGAATGCTCGTGCATCGCACTGCTTCGTCGCGCTTGTAGGTAGCCACCGCCCGTCCAGGGTTGCAAGATCTGCAACACGATCTCCGGTTCGCGGTTTTTCTCGGGTAATAGACGAGGCCCGGCCTGGAACTGAATCGTCGGGTTCTGGTTGACCCTGGCAATCTGCTGGTTCAGCTTGGCCTTGACAGCCGCCGCATCTCGAACGCTCCGGATGGCGACCCCCTCGGACGACAAGCCGAGCGCCTGATCGAAACTGAGAGTTGTTCTCGATTCGCTCGTCCCGGAGTGCTCCGCCGCAAACGCGACCAAGAACAACGCCGTGACGATGTGAACGATCATCCAGTACCGGTAGGTATTTAATGCAACCGGTGGCAGGCGGCAAGGCCGAACGGAGGCAATCCGCTGGCCCGCGTGACGGGCCAGCGTGCAGCCGAACGCAAACTAAAGCGCGTTGATGACGGCGCAGGCGATGCGAGCGCCCGACTTTCCTGTTGGATCCGACTTTAGGTCGTCGGCATCGGCATGAAGAATAAGGGAGAGTCCAATCAGATCCTTCACAGCCCATTCCATCGTGGTGAAGGTCTTGGCAGCGGTTCCATTTGCACCGACAGTGACGTTGCCAAGATCACCGGCGTGATGCGCGCCGCCGTCTGAGTTGATCACGCCGTGTACCATCGTGGTTGGGTTCCAGTGCGAGCCCGCGCCACCGGCCGGAACCAAGCCCGCATCGCCCATCGCGGGGGTATCCGCGCAGCTTGGGTTGACGTGAATGTGCATGCCGTGATCACCTGGCGGTGTGTTCAGGAGGTTGATCTGAACGGTGACCGCGTTGCCCGCTTGTGTGAACAGCACAGTGCCAGCTGCCATCGATGCACCGGCGTCTCCCACCCGCGCCACGGTGGCGCTGAGGACGGCGCGCGCCGAGGTCACCACCGCGGTGTCGCCACCGGTATCGGGTGTCGTAGAGGGGTTCGTGTCACTCATGGGACCGCCATCACCAACAAGGGTGCCACCGTCGGCTGGGTTGGAATCGTCATTGTCGTCACATCCCACGGTCGTGAGAATCGAGCCAGACAACAACAGAACGGAAAGGCCGAGAATTTTTTTGCGCATGTGAAAGAACTCCTAAAAAGAGAAATAACGCGCGACGGTACCACACAATTCACCCCAGGGCGAACTACGTTTAAATCCAGTGTCGTAGGTGTCCGGATACCACCTGGATGGGATCGGTTGTCCGCGTGTGAGATCAGGGGGGGCAGGGGCGGTTGCACACGATGATCCCGCCGGCACAGGTCATCGCGCCCGCATCGCACTTGGTGAATTTGCAATCTGCGGAGCCGGCGCACCGGACAAGGCACCGGGCGTTGTTCTCGCATTTTGTGGCGCAGCGGCCGGTGTTCTCGCAGTTGATGTCACACACCGACCGGTCCTGGCATAGGTTCATGGGTGCCAATTTCGATCCGCTGAGATCCGCAAAACAAACCGCATCGTCCTTGCAGATCACCTGTTCAACAAGATTCCGCCCCCGTGCATCAACCCGGCAATAGCTGGTTTTATTGCACTCGGACTTGCAGGGTTCACCACACTTGAGCGCGCACGGGCATCCGTCTTGGCATTTGCAATCCATCGTGGTGCAGTCGATGTTGCAGGTGCCTGCGCAACCGCCAATACAGAACGCCTCACATCCATTGATAACGTTACTGTCGATGTCCAGATGGCCGGGCTGGCAACTTGCAGTGGTGCAGGTCCCCGATGCACACGATGCGGTGCCGTTGCTTGAACTGCAGGTTACGCCACATCCACCGCAGTTCATCAGTGTATTCAGTTGGGTTTCGCATCCGTTGCTGGCAACGCGGTCGCAATCATTCCATCCGGGTACGCAACTGACGATTGAACAAAGACCATCTTGACAGGATGCCGTGGCCTGATTGGTATTGCATTCGTTACCGCAACGACCGCAGTTTCCCTCGTCGTTGTTTGCGTCTGTGCAAGACTCGCCACATCGGGTTTGGTTGCCGGTGCAACCATTGACGCAGGTGCCGGAATTCGTGTCACAAAAAGGGGTTTGGCCGCTGCAAGTGTTGCCGCATCTTCCGCAGTTCGCAATGGTTCCCAGGTTCGTGTCACATCCCGACGTGGATCCGTTGCAATCGTCGAAGCCAGGCTGGCAACTGGTTTGCTTGCAGGTCCCATCGCGCAGTCCGTCTGGGGTGCACGGCGCACCGGAATCCGTTTGATGGACGTCGGGAGCTGTGTCGGTCGGTGGTTTTTCCACACTGGAATTGTAAGCAGGGTTCGGCACATAACATCCAACCAACATGATTCCGAACACCGCGAAGGCGTGCCGCCGCACCCGGTTTGAGTTCCTTTCGACACGTGCTGAAACTTCCATGCTCCCCCTCCAACAGATCTCGGCAGAATATAGGCTGCTCTGGAGATCCGAGGGCAACCAGTTCTTGTTTGACTCGGCGCGCTGTTGATCTGGGTTTGGCACCGACAGCCCTCAACTTGGAAGCGGCCGGGAACTGTGGCAAAGGTGGGGCTCTCAACGATAACGGAGGCTCGTCATGTTCAAGAAGATTGCGATCGTATTGCTTGTGGCCGTGGGTGGATTCTTGGCGTTCGCGGCAACCCGCCCCGACACGTATCGCGTGGAACGCACAACGGCGATCGAAGCACCCGCCGTTGTGGTATTCGGCAACGTCGACAACTTCAAAACGTGGAGCGCGTGGTCGCCGTGGGACAAGATGGATCCCCATATGCAAAAGACCTTCTCCGGTCCCGACAAGGGCGTCGGCGCGGCGTACGCCTGGCAAGGCAACGAGAAGGTGGGAAAGGGCAGCATGACGATCACCGGGATCGAAGCGCCTTCGCGTGCCACCTACCGGCTGGAATTCTTGGAGCCCTTCGCGGCAGTGGCCACCACCAACTTCATCATCGCCGCACAGGGTGAAAAAAACAGCACAATCACGTGGGCCATGGATGGCGACAATAACTTCGTTGGCAAGATCTTCAGCGTTTTCATGAACATGGACAAGTCGATCGGCGGAGACTTCGAGCGCGGTCTGGCGGCCTTGAAGATCCTGGCAGAATCACAGGCCAAGACGCTGGCCGAAGAAGCCGCGGCTGCGAAGGCCAAGGCAGAATCCGACGCGGCAGCTACCGTCAAAGCCCAAGCAGAAGCCGACGCTGCAAAAGCTGCCGCCGAGGCCGAGGCGGCAGAAGCCGCCAAGGGCAAAGGCAAGGGCAAGCGCTAACAACACCGGCGCAAGCTGTGGCCAAAACGGTGAACGTCACCGCGGGGAGGAAGAAACGGCGCAATCGCTTCGGCCCCGCGCTGCACCGCCGCTGTATGCCTTCGACTTCACCATCGAAAAGCGCACGCCGAATGAACAGATCGCCTTTCTTCACCAGTACGGGTACGCGGGCATTGCGACGGCACCTTTCGATGCTGCGCATGAGCGCGCGGATTTGAAACGGCGTTGTTACACTGTGTCGTGATTCGTGACGCAAGTTTGAATGATCCCGTTTGACATGAGCGGGCCGCAGGGACTAAACAAGCCGGATGTCAAACGCATGGTGCCGTTGTGCTTTGGGTCTTTCTGCTGTTTTCGTCCTTGCAGCTGCAAGCTGCGATTCGGACCCACCTGCACCGGCGTCAACGGGAAGCGTATCGCTCGCGTTGACGGCCAACACGGGCGGCGTCATTTACCGTTTGCGCAACGCCCGTTTCGTCATCTCGAATGGTAGCACGGTTCTGCAGACCCTCGATTCCGAGACCGACCCAGATGCCACGTTCCTGAGCGCCACGATTGCGATTGGTTCTTACTCTATCAACCTCGAAAGCGGCTGGGCACTGGAGCGCACCGACACAGGCACCGTCATCGACGCGACGCTGATTTCGCCGAATCCAACCGCATTTCAGATCTTTGCGGGCAGCACCACCACCGTGACCTATCGGTTCTCCACAAGCCTGGGCGTGATCACCATCGGAACCGGAACGTTGCGCGTCGGCATCGAAGTGACGGTGGTCGGCGATGCGGGCATTCCGGAAGGCGAAACAGGTGGCTGTCTCGTCACCGGCTGCGCGGCGGGATTGGTGTGCCAACAGTTCAGCACCGAAACCGGAACCACATCGATGTGTATCCTGTCCTGCGATCCTGTAACACAAATCCGTTCCGACGGCGCCGCCGCGTGCGGCAGTCCGGATCCGTTGAATCCAACCATGGGGTGCTATGGAGTCAACGGCGTTTATTCGTGCGCACGCGCACCGTTTTCATCAAAGAACCACGGCGATCCAGCGGCCTCGTCGACAGGCGTTGTCTACTTGAATGCGTGTTCGCCTGGGAATCAACCATTTTTCTTCGCGAGTTCGACCGACCCCACCTCCCTGTGCACAGCTTTCTGTCGGCCGGCCCCGACTTTCGTTGGAATGACGGCCAATGCAGATGGTATTGGGCCCTATGGTTGTAGCGACCGCGGCGCGCCTGCGGGAACCGAATGTCGTTATCTCTCCGGGTTTGTTTCCAGCGAATCTCCTGCGAGCAATGATATCGGTGTGTGTTACGAACCTTCCCGATACACTTACGACAACGATTTCAACGCGGCGACGCCATCCGTCCCTGTACCCCGCTGCGCAGATCTCGCCTTCGGAGACACCAACGGCAACGGCCTATCCGATTACATCGAGTGGGGCTGCGGCCCGCAACCCTAGACAGCTCTGCACGGTTGACACGCGCAGCTTCGCCAGCTTGACGAACCGCAACAACCCCTAAACCGCCCCGTTCGTCTGCGATCGCTGCTTTCGCAGCGATCGGGTAGCATCGCCGACCATGCCGATGTCTCAAGGCCTCCATCTCATCCCGTCGGTTCAAGGCACGCTGGACAAACCCGGCATCGCAGTCGCTTTGGCGCTGCTTGGCGGCATCATGTCGGTTTCGATAGCGCGGCATGCCCGGCTGCCGAGCATCGTTCTGTTGCTCTTGGTGGGTGTGTTGATGGGTCCTGACGTGATGAACTGGGTTCGCCCGCAGGTCCTCGGTGGTGCGATGTCGATGTTGGTCGGATTTGCCGTGGCGATCATCCTGTTCGAGGGCGGCATGAGCCTCAACCTCAAGCGGTTGCGGACTGAAAGCCGCGCGATTCGGCAGCTGCTCACCATTGGGTCCGTGGTCACGCTTGTGGGTGCAACGGGGTTTTGCTGGCTTTTCCTTCGCTGGCCGCTGCGGCTTTGCATCCTGTTTGGAACCTTGGTGATCGTCACTGGTCCAACGGTCATACAGCCTCTATTGCGTCGGTTGCGGGTCGAGCGAACCGTCAGCACAGTGCTAGAAGCAGAGGGCGTGTTGATTGACGCCATCGGCGCCATCGTTGCGGCGGTGGCGCTGGAAGTGGCGTTGTCTCCATCGGGCGTTGTTGCCGCCAAAGGTCTGCTCGCCATCGTCATGCGTCTAGGCCTTGGCGTGCTGTTTGGACTCGCGTCTGGTTATGTTTTGGCGCTCTTGCTCCGGGTACGGGGCGTGGTTCCAGAAGGCCTCGAAAATGTCTTTGTTCTTTGTTTCGTCGTCATGCTGTTCCAGGTATCGAACGCCATCCTCGGAGAAAGCGGCATCGCTGTCGTAACCACGGCGGGATTGGTCGTGGGTAACTCGAAAACCTACGTCCGGCGCGAGCTTATCGAATTCAAAGAGCAGCTTACCGTCATGTTTATCGGGATGTTATTCGTATTACTGGCGGCCGACGTACGCATTGCTGAGGTGCGAGCGCTGGGATGGCCGGCCATCGGCGTTGTATGCGCGCTGATGTTCATTGTGCGACCACTCAATGTATGGGCGGGGACGTGGCGTACGACGCTGACGTGGCGACAAAAAGCGTTTATCGGATGGATTGGGCCACGCGGCATTGTGGCCGCCGCGGTGGCGGCATTTTTTGTTCGCGACCTTGAAGCGCACGGTGTCGCCGGTGCCAAACCCTTGCAGGCGTTGGTGTTCACCGTCATTGCCATCACCGTCCTTTGGGCGGGGCTCACGGGTGGCATCGCGGCGCGTGTGCTGCGAATGCGCCGACCTGCCAACACCGGGTACGCGATCCTTGGAACCCACGAATTGGCCCGTTTGACCGCGAAGCTTCTCCGAGACGGAGGCCAAGACGTTGTCTTGATCGACAAAGACGCCGACCTCTGCACGGCTGCACAAAATGAAGGTTTGCGCGTCGTATTTGGCGACGCATTGGATGAGAGTGTCTGGATTCGCGCCGGCATTGATTCCCGCGCCGGCATCATCGCGTTCACCGGCAACGACGAAATGAACGCACTTTTTCTCGCCCGAATTCGCTTGGAGACGAAGCTTGGCAACCTGCTGTCGGCGGTCCGCTCCGAAGATAGCGTGAAGCGCATTCTTGAACCGTTTCAAGGCAAGTTGCTCTTCGCCGCACCCATCGACGTGGACCAGTGGTCTGCCCGCATTCGCAAAGGGGCCATGCGCACGGCCTGTTACCGCGTGCTGCCACGACCACGTGGCACGACCCCGCGATCCAGCAAGAACGAGCCGCACCGTGAGAGCACCATTGGTCCCACCCCTGAAATACCCCCACAGGGACTCTATGTTGCGCTTATCCGAAAACGCGATGAAGTCGCGACCCCGATGGCTGCGCAGAACGGACTGCGGGAAAACGATGAGATCACGGTCCTCGTCAACACGGATCGCGAACAAGAAGCGTTGTCTTGGATCGAGCGACAAAACTGGCGTGCGATTGCGTCTGACGAACCTGCCGCCGGGTAGAACGCTCGCGCAGCTGCGAACCTGCACCCACCTGAAGCCCTGTTCCGTTGCAGTCTCGACGAAAAATCTAAAACCTGGCCCAGGTTTGGCCGATGATTTCCGGCGCGATCATCATTTTTGAGTTGCGCAACGAACAAGGACTTCTAAGATGCGCAACTTCAAGTTAGTCATGACCCATACCCACAATAAGACGATTCTCGCGGCGGCCCTATTTTTGACTGTCCTCTCGTGCCAAACGAAAGACAACGTCGATGTCTGTGATCCCAATGTCAAGGACGACTGTCCAACGGGCCAGATCTGCGACACCGTTTATGCCAACGAAACCTTTTTGACCTGCATCCCGGATGTTTCGACGGGCGGGAACGCCGATGCCGGTGTGGATGCCGACGGCTTGAAGACCCCGGATGCCAACGGCTTGAAGACCCCGATGGACGCGGAGGTCGGCAGTCCCGAAATCGATGTGCTGCCTCCGGAATGCCTCGACAACGGCGCATGCACAGGAAAAGCCGGGCGCCCAATTTGTAACACAACCACCGGAATGTGCGTCAAATGCATGGGCACAACCGATTGTGCCCCGTTTGCGCCCGATCGCGCCCAATGCGCAATGGATACTGGTGAGTGCGTCGAATGCACAAGCCACGCGAACTGCGCAGGCAAAACCGGACGACCCATCTGCGATTCAGCAACCAAGACCTGCGTCAAGTGCACAGACTCGGCCCAATGCGGCATGGCCGAGCCCACCGAACCCGTATGCGAACCGACATCGGGCGAGTGTGTCGAATGCACCGGCCATGTAAGTTGCAAAGGCAAACCCGGCAAACCGATTTGCAGCGGCGTCAGTTTGTCGTGTGTTCGATGCGGCGGGAATTCGGACTGTCTCGCGGCCACGCCTGCCACGCCCATCTGCCTCCAGGGTTCGGGTGAATGCGCCGAGTGTAATGCCGATACCGATTGCAGCGCTCCAACAAAGCCCCTGTGCTCGGCCGCTGGCGTCTGCGTGGCCTGCGATCAGGCTGGCGCCAAACAGCGCGGCGA
>ENA-ORBV01005762-ORBV01005762.1-microbial-mat-metagenome-genome-assembly--contig:-NODE-5762-length-22452-cov-5.260022_pt1 | contig 22452 bp, 12 predicted proteins | sample MGYA00237777_ERZ505514 | MGnify/ENA primary metagenome ERZ505514 (study PRJEB26160, sample SAMN06269048) | microbial mat metagenome | isolation source: Oligotrophic lake microbial mat | place... | reverse complement strand
ATCCAGTACGGTAGGCTTTTAGCTTCAGCAGGAAGCAGAAACTGAACTTCCGGTGCGTAACTACTAGCTAGCCGCTCTGGCTAGCTAGTAGTTACGCACCGGAAGTTCAGTTTCTGCTTCCTGCTGAAGCTAAAAGCCTACCGTACTGGATAGCAGTTTGAAATTTGGTTTTGCAGCATGGTAATTGCCAAACGTAGCTACATATGCCAGTACAAGTACAGTAGTGGACCAGTAGCAGCACTGTACAAATTGTAATCCAATGAATTGCCAGAGCTGCTTCCGGTGGTGTAACTATACTACTAGTAGCTAGTAACTAAAGCCTGGGTTCGGAAAATAATGACCAGTGCTTTGCATTCAATTCGGATGCAACTGCCTCGCTGAAGTGTGAACAAGCGCTTGTACCGTCGAGTTCAAAATTCAAAGGTCGCTTACGCGAGTAATCACTTGGGGCACAATGTTGACACCAAGACATTCGCCGTTACAGAAAAGAAGCATTTTGGTTTGGCCTATTCTATGCAGTATGGAATGAACCTTTAACAATCAGATTCTTTCTGAAGCAAAGAACGCCTCATCTTGCATACATACTTCACCCCTGGGTCTGAAACCTTACGACCGAAACGTAGAAATTCTGCTCCAGTACCACAACTTCAGTACCTAGTTAGTAGCTAGTCAAGTACTCGAGTACTAGTACTGGTCATTGGGAACACTTTAGTTAAGCATTAGAAATCACCATTATGGTCCTTTTTCTGTAAGAATAGTAGACTTTCACTTGACTACCAGTTAGCACTCGCCGTACTCACTTGAACGAATCTTGACAACCCGTGATGTTTTTAAAGCCAGTGGTAAAAAGAAAGTCGATTGGTACTGGAACGTACCAGCTGCTACGAGTTGTACCAGCCAGCATAAGCAGAAAGATGATGGTGAGAGGTCATAAACTCTCGAGCAACATTCTCTTTTTGCCCATAAAGTAGAACTGGCAAGTGATTGCGAAGCGCTTCAAGAAGTCATCCAACAGTAAGCCAAGAAGGAGTGCACACAAAACAAGCCACTGAGAGGTTACAAAAAGTTGAGCTCAGCCACCTTTTGACAACAGAAGAGAATTCATTGAATCCGAAGGGTTCAAAACAAGTCATCCATACTCAAGCAAGTAGGAAAAGCTACTCACACAAAACACATCCCTTTCAATCCATCGAATCATATCGATACACTACATCCATCCACCATGAGCCGTAACAACAAGAAATCCATCAAGATGGTGCAAGATCTTGAAATGCAAGCTCAAAAGTTTGTCCAAGAAGAGGAAGAAGACGATGATCATGACTGCTCACTCTCCTCGAGCGACAGCGAAAAGAGCGCCAGCAAACAGTTTTGTGAAGACAGCACCACAGCCGAAGGACGTTCTTCCTCCAAGCAAACGGCTAGTACCGTTGGGGAAACAGCCACGAGCAAATGGTTTGATGATTCCTTGGATGCTTCACGATCCTCCTCCTTGATCTTGGCCTTGGTGGTAGTCACGGCCATAATCTTGGGATCGGTCGTTTTCATTGTTTCCAAGAAGCAAGACAAGAATAACTTTCACAGCAAGGTAAATGCCTGTCACGCTATGGCTGGACTTGCCTTGTCTCTTGCTGCCCTGCCTGCCTGTAGGCAATCTTGTTCTACATCTCACCAAGCTTCCTTTCTCTGTTGACTTCTGATGAGCAGTTCAACGACGCTAGCCATGAAATCCTGCAAGTGGCCGAAGAGCGTTCCCAAAGCTTTACCAATGCCCTTCATCGAATCAGTCTCAGCATTACGGATAAAGCTACGGATACTACCAAAGGGCAAAAGTCGGGACAGGATACTACTTACACGGCACCGTGGCCCTTTTATACCATGAACAATCTAGGCGTCTTTGCCCAGGATTTGTTGACCGAAGACCCCGACATTTTGGTGGCCTATGCTCCCTTGGTCTCTCAAGAACATAGAGCACGATGGGAAGCCTATTCGGTATATCATCAAGACATGGTCACGACCGACGAAATCCCACTTGACGAGCATCTTCCGATTCCACCACGCCCCAATATTTCTCAGTCCATATATCGCTTTGCGGGGGGCAAGGAGGATCGAAAAGTGGATGAGTTAGAGACAGCCATGGGACCCTTTGCTCCGGCTTGGCAAGTCTTTCCAGTCCCCTCGGGTGACAATGTTGGGGTCGTCAATCTCAACCTTTTGAGTGACACGACTTTTATTCGATTGGCCGAAGCCAGTACCATGCTTCAATCGTCGGTGACATCGGAACTCGAAGAACCACAAGAACTCTTTGGAATTCCCATTGAAAAGACAATGGGCTACAAAGTTGGTCCCAAGGAAGATCCCCAACGTTTGGTTGCCCAACCCATCTTTGCCGATTTTCAAGACGACGCCAATGTTGTGGCATACTTGGCGGCAACCCAGCCATGGCAAAGTGTCTTGGGAGGGATCCTTCAAGACGACAGCGGAAGCCTGGAGGTCCATGCGGTCATCAAGGATTCTTGTACTGGCCGTGCCTATACCTATTGGGTCAACGGCACAGACACTGTTTATTATGGGGCGGGGGACCTGCATGAATCCAAATACAACAGCATGAACGAGACCGTCATTGTAGCGTCCTATGCTCTCAACAACAACAATACAATAGAGGACAGTAGTAGTTTCGATTACTGCGTGGTCGACCTCTCCATTTATCCTACCGAAAGAATGGAGGTGGCCTTTGACTCGAATTCGGGTGTCGGGTACCTCATTCTCATTCTGTTCTTGGCGACCGTCACCTTGATGGCCTTTATGACGCACAACAAGGCCGTCGATCAGCGTCAGCGTATGTTACAGCTCAAGACCCAGAGATCCAATGCCATTATATCCTCGCTCTTTCCGGAAAAGATTCGGGATAAGCTTTTCGGCGATGATGGTGCACTTCGAGAAGAAGGGCTTTCTCTTTTCAACTCGGGCGCACAAAAGAGTCTCGACACTATGTTCAAGGCGGAAAAGACTCCTGGGCTTTTGAACTACGACGATGACACTTTTGAACAAAAGCAAATAGCGGATCTGTTTCCAAACTGTAAGTTTTGTATGGCACGCCAAGAAAGACTTTTGTCTTTGCTTGCGTCTAACTAACCATCCATTCCTTTGCTGCAACTTGCAGGTACTGTCATGTTTGCAGGTACGGAAATCGCAATCGCCCCATTGAAACTGAATCTGTCTCCTGCGTCTTTATGTTGTGTTGCTCACTTTGTAATCTATATCTCCGTTTTCCTGATGGTGTCATGTTCACAGACATTTCAGGTTTCACTGCCTGGAGGTACGCCGGTTGTAATTGCTCATGTCGAAACTGATTCTGTCACCCGGTTCATTATATTTTCGTGCTCATCGTAATCGGTGTCTCCATTTCTCTTGTAATTTAGCTCTACACGTTCTCCATCCGAAGTATTCAATCTTCTTGAAACAGTCTTTCGTGCTTTTGATGAGATTGCTCGCCGCCGCAGGGTGTTCAAAGTCGAGACGGTGAGTTCCTTTGGCTTCTGAATTGCTCAGTAATCAAGACTTTCGTTCGTCGTCTCATCGCTCCTTTTCTCCCCCGAATTGTACCCAGATTGGTGACTGTTATTTGGCTGTGGCGGGTCTTCCCGATCCTCGCAAAGATCACGCCATGATCATGGCACGTTTTTCAAGAGATTGTTTGGACAAGTTTCACCAAGTAACAAGGATGTTGGAAGTAACTTTGGGGCCTGATACAGCTGATCTTGGGCTTCGTGTAGGTTTGAATTCGGGGCCCGTGACTGCGGGCGTGCTCAGGTAAGCAAGTTGTCCAATTTCATGGAGAAATGGTTGAGATGAATTCGTTCCTCATCAAAAATTGTTCTTCTACATTCCGCAGAGGCGAGCGTGGAAGATTCCAACTCTTTGGCGATACTGTGAACACTGGGTCCAGACTAGAGACAACGGGGGAGCGCAATAGAATCCATGTGTCTAAAGAGACGGCTGAATTGGTGAAAAGTAGTGGAAAAGCGGCCTGGGTCAAGCCCCGTCACGAAGTGGTTACGGCCAAGGGGAAGGGCGCCATACAGACATACTGGCTTCTACCAAAAAGTGCCACAAGATCTAGTGTGACAAACTCCACTGGGTCGCATGTCAGTAGCAGCGTAGTTAGTGACGATGAAAGGGTCGACATGGACGGCTCTGGTGTATTTGGAACGGGCACACCTGTTTCTAAGAAAGAGCAATCTGAGGCAAAGCTTGACAGACTTATCTTCTGGGTGACGGAATCTCTCCTGCAGTCCTTGCGCCACGTTGTTGCTCGACGAGAGGCTAGCAAGAAGAAGAAGAAGCATACCCGTCAACGTGGAGCCGCTCAAGAGTCCGTTCGCGAAGTGGAACATGAGATGGGTCTGCAAAAGATCGTCCTGGACGAACTTTGCGAGATCATCACAATGCCAAAGTTTGACGCCGAAGCTTACAACAACCAAGTGGATCCAAAGACAATCAAGTTGGACCCCCGCGTCGAGACGCAACTTCGGGAGTATGTAACTGTTGTTGCCTCACTCTACCATGAAAACCCATTTCATAATTTCCACCACGCAAGGTAATTATGAGCATTCGGCTACATCGAGTTGTGCGACGATGATTGAAGTGACTCACATTCGTGCATTCCATTTATTCTCCGTGTTTTTTTTAGCCACGTGACGATGAGCATCATGAAGCTAATGTCAAGAATTGTTGCACCAGACAATGTTTTGAAGGAAACGGAAGGAGACAATGTCGCGGCAAATCTCCACGACTACACGTAAGTTTCGTCGGCTTTTGAGTTGATATCTATCTACCTTGGATGTCGTGTTCATATTGACCAACATCCTCAAAATTACGCCCTTTTCTGAATTTCAATACAGCTATGGTATCACCAGCGATCCACTTACCCAATTCGCTGTCCTGCTGGCGGCGGTCATCCATGACGTGGATCACCAAGGTATATCAAACGCCGACTTGTGCCGAGAAAATGAGCTGCTAGCCAAGATTTTTGACGGGAAGAGCGTTGCAGGTACGTCGAGGACGTTGAACGAATCCATACGTGTAGCTTTCGTTCTTTTCTCACGGTTTCTCCTGTTCCAGAACAAAACTCCATCGACTTGGCTTGGCAAGCATTAATGGATCCCAACTTTCAGGAACTCCGGGACTGCATTTACACCAGCGCTGCGGAGCTACGGCGCTTTCGGCAGGTAAGATTCATCAGATGAATATCACATGACATCTACGCCAAATAATCGGTCAAAAGGATCTCATCTCCACTCTCTGTTTTCTTTCACTTGCAGCTTGTTGTGAATTGTATTTTAGCTACAGACATCTTTGACAAAGAGCTGTCGGTTTTGCGCAAAAAGAGGTGGAACAAGGCCTTCGAGGTGTCCGACGAGGATGCGACCGAGGAGGATGTCCATCGCAAGGCTACTATTGTAATTGAGCGTAAGTATAGAATCTTGGATCTTTCTGTTTCAATATAAAACAATCGCAACTTTCTGAACCTCGTTTCCATCGTGCGTTTGTCTTTTTGTAACTGCAGACTTGATCCAGGCAAGCGACGTGAGCCACACTATGCAACATTGGCAAGTTTATCTCAAGTGGAACGAGGTGAGTAGACTGTCGTAAAAGCTTGAATTGAAACTGATTGCAGAATTTGTGGAGTTCGAAGGAAAGCCTTATTGTAAATTCATCTTTATCTCGCACTCACGCTTTCGATGCGAAATGTACTGTGACACGCAGCACTTCTTTGAAGAGCAATACACCGCATTTTTGGAAGGCAGAAACTCTGGCAGCGATCCTTCCAAGGGATGGTACAAGGGTGAAATTTGGTTCTTTGACAATTACAGTGAGTTTCTTTCTGACCTTTCTTTTGCTGTGCTGTTTTTGAAACCGCAAGAGTCTTACATCGTTCTTCTTCCCTCCCGGCCCATCCAACTTCAGTCATTCCGTTGGCCAAGAAGCTCAAAGATTGTGGAGTCTTTGGAGTTTCTAGTGATGAATACCTCAACTACGCCATGATGAACAGAGAGGAATGGGAAAAGCGAGGAGAAGAGGTCGTTGCCCGGTTCGTCGAGAAGTACTCGCAAAAGACAATCAAAGAAGGCCGAGAAGGCGAGGAAGAGTCTGAGGATTCCCCCACTGTTGCTTCGACTCTTTCGGACCAAGACACATCCAACGAAGCCAAGAACAACCCTACAAAACCAAAGCAAGACTCCACTGAAACGAAGAGCGTTTCGTTTGTCCGTCGGACAAGTGCCACCACAACAGCGGCGTAATCGTTGTCATTCTACTACCGACGTATCAACATTTCATCTACTTCTTTGGCCATCCACCTGATTCATTCGGCGGTCATTTTTTAAAAGGGGCGGCAAGTAGATGATCCAACAGTATTTTGGGGATACCATTTCAAGTTTTACTGATTTTCTAAACTCATGCTACATCATAATTATGAATACTACTAGTATAAAGAATCAATGCTAATTGTATGGCGCGAGTGACGTACGCGAAACATAAAATTTTCGCGTCGTACTGTTACTCGTGTTAATAACACGGTATACAAGCATCTGTATCATGGCCCTATAAAGCTAACTAGATTATATATCTCAGCGACCGCATTGACATATAACCTCTATCTATGCTATAGGAAGGTGGTGTAGCAATGGGATTGCTGAGACATAGCTATTAGGTAGTCTAATTAGCGTCCTGTGCAGTTAAGTTTTACAAGGTGTTTAACCAAAAGTTAAGGATCGGGTTTGGGTCATGAGCCCAAAAATGAGCCGTTTTTTGATGCGTGACTGCGAGTCCATAATGATTTCCACGATCCAAGAAATTTTCTTAGTGCGCACGACAGACGCTTTTGGTACAAGTGCTACAGTAATTTCACATCCTCACTTAAAACAAAGAGAGAGTCAATGTCGTTCTCGCATGTAGTTGATCTACATGCAACTGATTGCACATGCGGGTATCAACTCTATTTGAACTGTCGACAGTCAGTGCTCGTGCTGTGTGTCAAGAGCAATGAGTAGCGTCACTAATCGAAATGATGACACAAGTAGCATCAATCAAGATGGCAAACGACGATCATCCCGTCGCTCCCACGACAATGACGGTCCCGGCAATGACGATCTCGTGGATACGACGCCGGTGGCAAAGAAACTGAGATTCAGTCCTCGCAATTTCAAGTGTTGCACAGATATCAATGGTCTTCCTGTTGTTTTTCATTGCTCTGGCTGTGTGGCATTCAAAGACTTTGGCACCAAGGAACGAGGGGAATGTGCCACAAAGAAACACCAATGCTTTAAAGCGTGGACAAAGGACGAGAATAAAGTACAACAGCGGATGATTGCCCATGTTTTGGCTGTCAAAGACCACATCGAAAATCAACTCCACATCACTGCATCCACGCTCTTGATTGATGAATCGCCACTGATTGAAAACGAAACGAACATAACGCCAACAACTACAACAACAGCTCCAATTACGCCCGCAGCACCAACACCACCCACGAGGAAAATTGACTACGAAATGAATCCCGTCCACAGCCAAGGCCAATATTTTGAGTTTAACATCCCAAATGCTCATGCGATTGTTCACAAGAATTATCTCTCACGGGTGGAAAATGAAAGCGAGATTCTTCGCAAGGTCCGACAAAAGACACAACAGAAGCAACACAAGACAAATTCGGTGCTTGCTCAAGGCTTGTGGGCAATTGCGTTTGCTGCATGCCCTGCTCTGGCGCTGTCTGCGGCCCAATTTCTTATTCCGCTCATCATTTATGCTTTCTTTTACGACACTGGCTTGTTTGATTTCAAAAAATTCAACCAAACCAAGCATGCCAAGTCGTTTCCCTCCGGCAACACTCTTCGGAAGTGTTGCTCGTTGCAAGCCGCTCGGGACACTATGCTTTTAGGAAATGAACTGCGCAACACCAAGATATACATGTCGTGTGATAAAGGTAACAAAAAAGGAGTTGGTCACCTAGTCAAGTACGTCTCATGGTGGTTCCCGGGCAAGGTGTTGAAGCGACTGTTGGACATAGATGGCTCTGGTGGCACAGGTGTTGAATGCGCAGCCGGAATTCAATGTTCAATGAACAAGCTTAAGAACCACAATGACGACCTTACACATCTTTTATATGGCACCGCGACCGACAGTGGTGGAGGTGGGACACTCGAAAGTCTGTACGACCAAATGGTGCCGCTTGGGCTGTGTGCTCCGGAGGATGAGTATCTTATCACTAATTGCTTAATCCATGCGGTCCAGCTACAGTTGAAAAATGCTGTTTGTGCAGCATTTGGTGAAGGGGCTCTAGATAAAATCAATGCCATGCAGTTGCTACACTCCGTCTGGCGACTACAGCAATCGGTCGACCTCGAAGAATGGAGACACATGCTGTGTCTTTCCAGCCAATTCGTGTCGAGCTACGATCCTGAAGCAATTGACTACGAAGGGTGTACTACAGCTCAAAAGAATAACAGGATTGCATTCTACAAGAACTATGACAAGGTGTTGCAATTTCATTCGAAGTTCAAAAAGCTTGCCGTGGACCCAGAAGCCAATGCGACAGGCACTGTGCTACAAAAGATGCTAGCTCCTATCCTCACTCGGTGGTGGACAGTTGGCGCTGGTGCTTCCTTTGTATTTGACTACTACTTGGTCTTTTTCCACGCTTGCCAAACGATTATCAACATGCATGACAGCACTTCGACTCCAAATGGCATTGCTTCAGATCTATTTGCGATGATGTTGGACCCAGAGAACTTTATCGATGTGGTGCTCATTCGGTGTTTCAACAAGGCATATATCAATCAACACTTCGATTGGATGCAAACATGCAAGGATCTCACCGACTGCCTTGGTTTCCAAGCTCATAATGTTGTTGTTCGGTGTTTCATCATGGACCGAGGCATCAGGAGCGTCATGTATGGAGTATCGATGGAAGACTACCACGAGGCAGTAAACAAGGTAGTTGCATTGGAGAATGATGGTGTTGTTGACATTCAAAAGGAGAGAACAAGACACCTCAAGAAACTGGAAATATTCCTCCACGAAGCACACGACTCCTTGCACAAGCACTTTCCAAGATGGTTACAAGCCAAGTTGCTTCCGGCAGCGCTGCTATCGGAAGGTCCTATGGCTCGTGTCGTTGCCGCTGCCATGCTCAATCGAAATGCGATGCCGACCTTTACAGCAGAAGAGGGAGTCGTTGATTGTATGAGGACCAAAGGACACCTGGAGTATTATTCCGAAGCTCACAAAGAAACTATCAACCTCTGTGCATTTGATTGTTTCATTCGGAATCAGCTAGAAAAGCAAGAGCAAGTTGTTGAGCACACTCCACAAGTCATGGCTGCCGCGGAACGTCTTTGTCTTGGAACTGTCAATCTTCGGGATATCAATTATGACAATGACAATGGCAACGGCGAGTTGCGTTGGCACCTGCATTCAACCTATCTTCCAGTTGCGTCATTTCTTCAGTTTGTTGAGAGTGGCGTCAAAGAAGCAAAGTATGTATCTGCCACCGATCGATCTGAAATAATTCGGAGCTGTCTTGCTATCATCCGGTCTGCAACACCTCTTGGAAGAACCAAATCTATTGACGAGAAGCTCAGTTTTCTTGTCAACAAGACATTGGCTATTCTCCAGTCAGCTGTGGATCGATCAGCGCCCCATGAAGACTGGATCGACACTCAAGTGGATCATTCGTACGACACCAGGTTTGATCAAGTCCACTACTCATTGACTAAAGGTCACTTCCATGATGCGCGTGTCAACACAAAGAGAGCAAGAGTCGACAATGAAGGCAGCAAATTCAAGCGGCAAAATATCAATCAAAAGCAAAAGAAACAAACGCTTACTGCGGCTGTCACAGGATTGATTCCGTACGGCAAACTCACCAAGGCACGAAACATGTTGGATCTTGAAGAGGAACTGCTCTTCCGAGGTATACCAATAGAAGAGATTCCAACCACTGTGTCAGAAAGAAAGGAAATGCTCAAGAATCTAGAGATTGAAAGATTGACGGATGAGGGCGTTAGAGAGGAAGATGCAGCAAAGCTCAAGACGTTCAAGAAACAATCGGAGGCAGCCTTCAAACTGACCAACACATAAAGAAGCAAGTGCACTCTTGTTGTTGATTGTTAAACTTCATCCTTATCTTTCGTTCCATGTCATTCCACAGCTCACCATTGCGTCCTTTCCAATGATCAAAGCATCCGGATAATTGTAGAGTCCGGAGCAAGAATTTCAGATAAACAGATGAATAATTCCAATCGAACGGGCGGGCGACAATGGTGAGTCTATTCCGGCGCTGAGATCGTTCTCCACAAAACTGAAATCTCACAAAATTAGCTATCCATTTGATTACACAGCCTCAACAACAAGCCTACCACAATGGCTAACAGGCAGTCGCATGTAGCTGCCGCATGCCTAATTGCATAGGAAGATCATGGATGCAAAAAATGTCTCGTGTTATTTGTGCTTGTTACTTGTTATTTTGTAATTCGGGACTGTGAGTCACGGTCATTTGCAAACGGTTTATGGTTCGCATAGAAGTCTCGTGCCATAAATTGTACAGTGTTCTTGCGGCCAACACGGCGTGACCACATAAGTACCAGTAGTAGAAGTAGGAATTTGAATATCCTGAAGCGGGACCAAAATTAATCCACCCGGGCTTCTGCCGAATCTTCATTCGTAGATCGTTCCATGCACGCGACCAATCAAATGATGCGTGGATGAAAATAATGATGATGTGGCAAGTCATTGATTGATTTTCACGCCACCTCAACACCAACTTTTCCATTCGTTTTATCCTTTTTCTTTCTGCCAGACGGGCCATCGTCGTCGTCTCTTTTGCTTCTGTTGTACATGTGTCTTTGTTGCCCTACTAGCTAGACTCTGCATGTTGGCGGCCACCCAGCACGTACCAGCCGTCACAATCCTCTAGCTAGCTCCAACCTCAAAAAGAGAAAAGACCACATCGCTCTTGTCCTTCCATGGGACAGTGCGTCAATCAGGAAGCCATAACAACTGACCCCAAACCCAGCCAAGGGAACCAGAATCGAATCAGCCGTCGACTTCCTCCTCAGCAAGCAATCTTGCATGCACTTTCTTGCCTTCGTTTGAATCTGCAAAAACAATCCGTTGACGTGCCGGTACTGTTAGCTAATAACTATCTGGATTGACTTTTGGTGGATTGCATCATCATCCTGTTACTAGTCCGCTCGGTTTGATGTATTTTCTCTGAATCCACAAGAACATTGTAGAAACTCCACGTCTCGAACAACAACAACAACAACAACAACAACAACAACAACAACAACAACAACAAATTAGTGAAAGAATAGGGAAAGGGAGACAGCATGACGACTAGCAGTAGAAACAGCAACACTGCTGTGAAGACCAGGCCAACCACGGGTACGACTACTACTGCGTGTTATACCATGATATTGCTGGTATCGGTCCTTGCCCTACAGGTACAGGCAGCAGCAACAAGGCAAGGAGCGGCCTTTGTTTCTTCCTCCTTTCATCATGCTGCAAGCATTAAAAGTACTACTGCAGGCCGACTGCGTTCGGCGGTAATGCATTCAGGCGAAATCCATTCTCCATTTGAGGTACCGGACGTGGCGGATATGGATATGATCAACCCATTCCAGGAGGAAAGAACCACATGGCAACAAAGACCAAAGCCAAGACTCCTTCCCAAGATGAAAACCAGAGGAGCACCCAAGGAAGCGTCTTTGGATACAAGAACAGACATGCAAACGGCCAATACAGTTCAACAATCACAAGAGCAACCAGTTGTCAATGTCGATGCCATGAGAGCTAGAGCTGCCGTGTTACGACGATCCATTTTGCAACAACAGAAAGAGCTCCAACAATTGGAACGACAAATCATTTGCTGTTCTTCTTCCGACTCGGGCCTCTTTGATTTGGCGCGGAGTCCCTTGTCGATCTTGAAATGGCATTCCATGCAGACCATGTCCACCTTTAAAACCAGTACCAACGTCTTGGTTCGAAAACTGGATCGCGTCCAAGGTCAAATTGGCGTCAACAATCAACAATGGCAAGGGAGCGTCCGGAATTTTGTGGCCGCGCAAACCAACAGCGGCGTCCGCATCATGGACAAGGTCTTTCGGAATCAAACCCAGTTGTTGCAAATCTTTATCGATCCCTCGGTCCCGAGTTTGGCACCGCATTTGCCCGCCATTTTGGCACGCCTCGATCGGCTGGAACACCATGTTCCGCCCATTCTCGAAAAAGTCTTGAACAATCAACGACATTTGGCCAGTATTGAACCTTATCTCGATGATATTTTGGAACGCTTTGATGATATTGAACCGCATTTGCCGTGGATTTTGGAGCATGTGGATGTCTTGGCACCCTATACGGGACTTTTGTTGAAGCATATTGATGAATTGTTGTAAGTACGTTTGGTGTATTGTATATCGATGCTGGATCATCCATGAAAGCGCGAATGCAACCTTTTGGGTCAGTGGGTTGTTCTGCAGCTTCGACTCACTCCAGTATTCGTATCCTTTGTGTTTCGTTTCCCAGACCTTACGCTCAATTGGACGAATACGAAAAGATTGGAGGGTCTACCACCAACGTGACACATTATCAATATGCACTAGCCGAGCAACTGTTGCCCTATTTGGAATTTTATGTGTCTCGGCTAGATACGGTAGGACCCCACTTACCACTCTTGCGACCACACATTCCCAAATTGCTCAAGCACAATCGGATTGCCAAAATGGCGCCCCACATTGATCGATTGTTTGCTTTGGGCTACAAGGACAATTTGGGGGCCAGTGCCAACATGGATGTACTCCTGTTTTGGTTTGGATGGGCGCTTCGGATTCCCGGGTTACCAAAAATCTTTTTTGCCATTCCAGGCTCACCACGCATCGTGACCTTTTTGGCCAATCGATTGCCCAAACGATTTGTCCGGGGATATTGTTCGGATGTGACCTGTTTTGTCGATGGGGATTATGGAGGGAATTGGAACAAATGCTCCAAATGATTCTTTACTAGTATTCCTTCATCGGGGATTCGAAACAAACACGGTCGGGGGAGCCTTTCAATTTTGTTGGTGTTTAGGCGGCGCATGGGCGATTGATGTAATTATATATATGATAAAACTCTAGATTTATTTTCTATAAAATCTCTGTCGAATAGTAAGGGTTGCCAATCATTATCCTGCGGCCGCTACGTACAGTATGGACAAGCCAATCACGATCACTGCACTGGACTGGACTGGAAGAATATGTCTGCATGGCGCAATGACCAAACTCGGTTGTACGCTCCTAGCTAGTGTGGACTTTTTCGCGTCCAACGACGGCCTGCTACGTGTGCTTTGGGCCCAGGCACTTCCCCATTTTGGTCATGTGCAAACAAGGCAATATGTCTGCGGCAAATTGAATGGCACCGCACCACCAGTCAAAGTGAACTTGCAGTGCAGTATCCCGCTCCGAATAGGTAGCGAACTCTGCTTGGTACCTCCATAATTTTCCCACAAAAGATGATAAGGCCTATAGAGCAGACTTGCCATTGGGGTATGTATGTATAAATGGGTTCTGCGAAATGCACGCTGCTGAAAAAAGTCCATTTTCCTTTTGCCAGTGGAGCCAAAGGATCATGTGACTATGGCAAGAAAAACTCTGGAGGTAACGGTTTTGTAAGATCCGTACCGGGAGGAAAGGATCGTTCCAATTGTTTGTGGAGAGTCGTTACGAGGGTGGGTGATATATTCTTTCCCGGATGGCGTACATGAGCGCAATCAATGAGTCCTCGTAGTTTGTAGATTTCTTTGCGAATGGCCAAGCCACTGCCGGGTGATTGTTCCAACACTATCAACGGAAGAAATTGTTGATAGAGCTCATGGACGCGTGGATAATCCTCCACGTGAGCGGCATCCAGCATGGCTTTTAAAATTTCGGGAAAGGCAAAGCCCGTCATGAACCCAGAGGTCATGCCTTGTTCCAAGTCATATCCAGCATACAGAGCTCCCAAGCCCGTCAAAATGCTGCAGTTGTTATCCAGTATATTGTGGTGGTTGTGGTTGCAGTGGGCAGCCGCAGCTTTTTTAAGACCCGAAAGCCGATTCACTGTCGGTAAGGATTCCAATTTGATGCAGATCACACTTGGTATTTCCGCAACAATCCTTGCCATCAACTCGAGAGACATGAAAACACCCGTCGACGAAGGATGATCTTGCAAGACAATGCCGACATTTGGACCACACGCCTCTGAAATTCTTGCGTAGAGTTCGACAATATCATTGTCAGCCGGTTGGGATGGTCCATCCTTGGACGGTGTGACCATGACTGAATCGGCTCCCAATTCTTGGGCCATTTCACTCAGTGCTACTGTTGCAGCCGTTCCCGAAAAAGAAGTTCCCACACAGAGATGAAAGTCATGCTGTTTGTCGTCCTGGTGTTTGTTGCTTGTACTAGTTTCTTCTTGAATGGTCGCCTTGGCGACACGTAGTAATTGTTCTCGTTCCGAGTCCGTCATGCGATTGGATTCTCCCAGTACTCCCGTAATGGTGACACCACGACAAGATCCCGAATGAATCATGAATGTCAAGGACCGACGAAAACTCTCCAAGTCGAGAGATTCTTTGGTGTCGTTGTGAAAGGGAGTCACAAGAATGGGATACACGCCCTGCAGTGGTGGAGGTGGAGGGACAGGACGTTGTTGTTGCAGAACAGCACCGGTACTACTCGAGGAAGAAAACGATGCCGATGTTGTCATTGTCCTTCGACGCCACCTTTCACGAGGAAAAGCAGCTCGTTGTGGAGAGGGCATCATAATTCGGTGTACCCGATTGCGGACCAAAGGTAGTATCATCCTGATGGATTTTTGATACTTCAATTGGTATTGCAGTAGCTGTTGAACTACAATTAGCTTGGGTTCGAGTTGCGCATGGTGGGGCTTCTAATTGTAGCAGTCATCTGGATTGATGTCGGCAACTTGAATACATGTAGTCACTTTCCGCCCCTCTATAGTGCTAGCGTAGAAAAGGAGGTATGTAGAATCTAGGTAAAAGTAGTACCAGAAACCTATACTCTTTCCCGGATACTAAAATATTTACTCTAGCTAGCACACTTGCACCAATTTTAAGCGTTGGCAATCGTGTAAAAGACATAGAAAACTATAGCTGACCATGAGCATGCCGCCGGTGCTGTTTACTCACACCAGACAAAGTTGTTGCCAATTGCAAGCGAGGGAGACCTTCCTCATGCCATGTCCGACCCATCTGTCGCTCACAATTGTGGGCGGAGCCCTGTGGCACGAGCAACAAACGGTCATGTTGTCGCCCAAGAAATTCTTGCTGACCTCGTGAAGAAACTGTCTACAGCCTCTGTCTGCTACTGGTGGAAGCTGTTAGGCGATGATCACAACTCCCTGTGTCGTTTCCTTGATGTGCCATGGGCAGGAATGCGCAGCATGTTGAGAAATTGCCAAATTTTGTACGGCGATGCAGACAGTTTTAGAACATCAGAGTTCGAAAAACTCATGTCCCAAATCGGTTGTGATTACACAACATACAGACCAAGTGGCAAGCCTGAACACTTCTTGAAGATAGGAGACAAGACAGAGGACCACCACGCCATCTTAAAGCCAAAAGACATGCATTCACATGGTGGTGTCTTGGTTCAGATGCCTGTGTTGGGCGTTCACGTTCCTGGCATCAGAACAAAAATTGCAAGGCGGTTTGTGTCATCACTGTTAGAAGGGACTTCAAATTCTTCCTCAGACACGGAGGATTCGCCGGATGATAGTGATAAACCTACTAATAAGGGATCCATGACAATTTATATTGACGACTTGATCAACATTATCAAAAGGGAATTAAATTATGCCAGTAGAATGGGGGACAAGTACACATACACCCAACGGGCCGAAAGGATGCTGCGCAAAGCCTCGGTTGTAGCAATCAAGAGTTCACTTCGTGACATGGTGGATGCCTGGGTGGAGTCCCTGTCTGGTGACACAGGAAAAGAAGGCATGGAATGTCTTAGTGCCCCAGTTGTAGTTGCACGAACAACGACAACAACCGAGCTTCCGCTAGGGCGAGTTATGTTTCCAAGGGAAACGCCACTTAACAATGTTGGTCACAAACAACAACAAGAGCCTCCACTTATCACACCTCCGGTGGATTTAACAACGGATGAAGAAGAAGACGAACGTGATGTGGTTTTGTCGGAAATTAAAGAAGAAGCAATCCTCCAAAGTCTTCTTCATAAGAGGATTGTGACACTGAATCAAAGAGTGTTGACACTCGAGCACAAGAATGAACGCAAGTTCCGTGTTGTTGCACCACCGGAGTACCAAAGCCCTAAATCGTTTGTGGAGGAAGCGAAGCGTAGCAGATGGATAAATGACATGCTACACACTGATGTTCTCCGACATGGCATGTTGCAGTGCCTTGCTGTGACCCAGCCAAAGGCTTATTTGCGTGTTGCCCATCAGAAAAAGATTCGCGTTTCAACACACGCACTCAACACTCCACAGACCCTTGCGCTAGGACGTCTCACTGGCATTAATGGAACCCAAATGAGCAAGCTTCGATCGTTCTTGAAGCATGTCGGAAATGCAGAGTTGAAGTTGTCTAAGAAAGACATTGAAAGAATCGACCATGACGTTGGTATCCATAAGTGTACACCCGCTCCAGTGTTCAACTCGTTTACACTGGAATGGTCAAGTGTCACTGGAAAGAACAACGAAAAGAAGCCTCCGGAAACTTGTTGCTGTTGGAACTGTGACTTGCTACAAGAAATAGCCGATGAGATTGACCTTCAACTACACAGCATGTTCCTCGAAAAACCCGGCGCACCTGACAATAATCATGGAACGCGAATCCCTTCGCTTGATTACAGCGCACCTGGCTTTGACAATAGCCCTGGTGTCGTGGTGCTCTTTGGAGGGGATCATGGGGCTGGCGCATGTCCGTGTCACTTGAAGCTTAACTTTGCGTCTCCAGAAGTTCGCAAGTTACGGGGAGAATTGAATTGTAGGTGTCCGACAACACAGATTGCCTCCATTGACTGTACAAAAGACACATTCGAACTGCTTTCGAACACGGTGATGCCTCGTCTGAAATCACAATTGATTGAGTTACGGAACAGCTGTGCTTTGGTCGTGCACAGTTACAAGTCTCCAGAGAAACATAGAAAAGCTTTTCTCTTACCCAAGAACAGCAGTTGGAACAACATGGTTTTCCACGACAATCAATTAACCTTTCAAGTCGGAGCCAACGTGCGGACCATTGTGTTGGGTGGTTACTTTGATTTCGAAGCCGACGATCTGGACATTTCCGACCTTCCAGTGACCTCCGTTATTTCTAATTTCAACGACCTCTATGTTGGTGACCTCGCATTCTTGGCTATGTCCATTGGCATGAATAATTCGGCCGGTGCACACTGCATCCAATGTCAGAAAAAAGCAGCCGACTTTAACTGTGACCAAATGCACCCAAATGAAGTGCGAACAAAGGCTTCTCTTACCACCTGCTTGAATGAACACAACACGCGGAAGTTAACTTCGAAAAGTGTACGAAATCATAAGGGTGTCAATTCAATTGGCTTGCTGGACATTGACCCACAGCGGATTGTTGTTCCAATGCTGCACTGCCCCATGGGTCTCGTTGATAAGGTGCTTGAAGTGTTTAAGGCCTGGACGACTTACGAAGTAGAGAATTTGCCACCGGACTGTCATCAAATAAGAGAATCGTACAAGATTGCACAACGAGACTATGCCGAGGCGACAGTTGCCGAAGAAAATGCTCAAGAACACTATCAGGCCACAGGCCTGACACCAGCGTTGATGGCATTGTGCAGAGAAGCAAAGGTGACACTAGCAGAGGCAAAAGCGGAACAGTCAAAAGCCAAGGTTGTCTTTGACGAAATGGTGAAGCGTCACAACTCAAGGTTGTTCTCTTTGTCGCAAACCTATGACACAATCTTCAGAAATAACAAGATTCAAAAAGAGCACTGTCACGGAGGCAAGCACAATGGGGTGAACTGCATTAAGATGATGGAAAAGGCAGACTTGCTTTTTGAAGCATTCCGTGTTTCACTGAAAGAAAAGAAGGTTCATGCTGTGTCTGATGAGACAATTGATTTGAAGTGCGATCTCTTTGCAAGACTGTTTGGTCTACTGGATACCATTTGGTCCAATGTGCGAGGAATTGATGCAGGATTACTGTCTACGGCCCAACAGATTCAGCACCTTAGGTCGGCAACAGCGGAAGCGAAAACTGTTTGGCTTCAGATGGACATCGGTCACACACAGCCAAAGTGGCATTTGACCTTTGATGGTCACCTTGTTGCCCAAGTAATCAGGTACGGTGGCCTTGCTGACAAATCAGATGACACTGTTGAATTCCAGCACCAAACACTGATGAAGCTACGGGACAGATATAGAAGTGTTACCTCGTATCAACGAAGAGAGGTCTGCATTAGACGCGAACTAAAAAGGAAGAAATCGCCTGAGATCCAGAGCCACATTGACAAATATGAAGCTTCTATCAGTGTAAAAACGACAAACAAAAGGGCCGTTGCTGCTATGGAACATCAACAGGAACAGCAAGAAGCTAAGAGAGTGAAGCGAGAAGCTGTAGTGCAAGGCTAATCATCAAATTAGCGGCACAAACTCTGTCATTGTCAACGATCTCATATGCGCGTTAAACTAGATTATTTGAATTGGTTTATGTTCGAGTGTGCTACTTTTTATGTTCGAGTGTGCTGCCTTTTATAAAATGATGATGTCATGTGTAGAACTTTTAGTACGAAACGTTTAGCACCAGTGCCTACGCTGGCTTACGTAGACAGCTCGTATCCATGGAAAGTGGTTGTTATTGTTACGCAGGGTGCGCACCTGGTAAGGCAGCAATCTGATTGGCGGAGAGCCAAGTAAGACACGACTAAGACATGCTTCCTAATTAGGGTTCAGACACATTAACGACAAAGGGCCAATCAGCTACCAATTAGCATTAGACACACACATGCGAAACAATGCAAGCAAGAGATGAAGATTCCATCCGACGATGACCAAATTTGCCGTGTTTCTCAGAGATTTGACCAACAAAACAACAAATTGGGCCCTACATTGCATCATGTCAACAGCAGCAGCACCACCACCACGAAATGTGGTAAATCCCTATGCAAAGACAGCACAAAATGCTGTGAACATGGGTCGGCAAAGCCAACATCGCGTTTCAAACCAACACAAGAGGAAATGCAAGCTGGCACAAGCCACGAGGAAACCAAAAGCAGGCGATCAGTTAACGCTGGACAATCGAGTTGCTTTTCAAGCGGAGTGTGACTGCAAAGTCTGCAAAGCAAAGGAAATAAAGAAGTGGATGCCATCGTGCTCCATCCCCAAGAGGGCACACCATCCTCTTTGCAATTTGAATGCAAAAACACGGGGTCTTGGTGAGGTGACAGCATCAACACTGGAGGAAAACAAGAGATTCAAGGCACTTATGTCTACCATTCATCCATCTGAGAAATGCAGTGCAAAGCACATGACAAAGGAGTCCGCGGCTACATTTTTTCAGCCAAGAGTTTCACATCCAATGACTGCAACAATTGCTGCTGCAACTGCTTCACCTGCTACAAATATCCAATGTCTACCAGTTTCTTTTGGTAAAACCGTTGGCGACCTTGTTAAGTGCGCCGATTTCCGGGAAAGACACAAAAACAAAGGGGCCCCTCTGGCAATGATAGCTTTTGCAAATGAGGTGACAAACCACATGAAGGAACAGAAGGGTTTGTTCAGCCAGCATTTTAATGGCAATGAAATGATTGTGCCAGCCTGTGAAGAAAAACACAGCAATCCACATTGCCATTCAATCGTTGGATCGAAATTCTTTTGCATCGACTGGCAACGCACGCATGGGTTGCAAGTGCCCTGCCCTCACAGTGATTGCCGTGGCATTTTGAGAAGCGACAGGACCAACTTTTCAAAGAACAAAACACTCTTCCCAGTGTTTGGATTTGATGGTGCTCCTGCTTGGTGCATTGTGATTGCACTGGTGTGTCCTGGGTGCAAGCGTTGATTCAATTCCAACGAAGCGGACATCCCAATCAACATGCCTGACTATGCAGCAGACGCGCATCCTGTGGAGACGAACTGCGCAATTCGCGAATCAAATTGTCATCTGCACAGACATGCTGCTGAGGCTTTTTCATCTGTCATGGTGACCTGTGGCAATGGAGCACTGTGCAGCAAACTTCTTTTTAATGCAATCAACCGTGCCTGTGTTCGCAAGATTAAGGCGTGTTGCTCCATGGAGAAAGAAAAGAACAGTGCTTCCCCCACGCTGCAGCATCTCGAAAAGATGGCGAGCACATGCGACAACATCCTCCAATGGGTGAAACCATGCGCGACATGCATGATGCTGCAGCATCGAGTTCGAAGAACCCTTGGTGCATCAGTGACCATGATCGGCACGTTCGCGAAATCCAAAGCGTCACATGCACAGGCATGTTTGCCCAGGATCACACTTTTCAGGTCGTTGAGAACTACCGAAAGAGCCTTCGTGCTACTGCAGCATGGGACGTGGCAACCGGAACAGGAGAAATTGCTTCGGCAGTGCTCGTTTGGACAACTCAAACAAAAGACTTCGCGCATGCTGCTCAACAACTGATGAGAGGACCGAATCGGAAAGCCCAAGTCAAATGCAGTGACACATGGCCAAACAAGAAGGAGTTCTGGTGTTTGACATGCCCTGGTGTTGAAGGCAGGCTTGGCCTCTTTCACTTCCAAAAAAGAATCATTGGCACACTGAGGACAAAACACGTTGATTGCTTTGACGCGGTGACTGACCTGTTGGCTGCGTTGCATTCATGCTGTTCTTCCGATTGCGAACAGCTGCTGAATGCCTTGAAGAGTGGCACTCTTTCACGTGCTGGCAAAAAGTGTTCTTCAGATGAAATTTCGGACATGAAAAGAAGCCGAGTCTTCAGAGATCGACACGCAAAGCACCTTCGAAAGCAGCTGCACAAGAAAGAGACGATTGTGCAAGGGCTTGATGATTGGTTTTGTCGGTGCAAGGTGACATCATCGGATCCAGTTGATGGGCCTGCCGGTGGACGACTCGACCCCATCAAACTAGTGCCTCTTTTTGCGGCTGACACCAAGAATGCTGTGGATTGTTGCAAAGACAAAGCGGAGCATCTGTCGGATCCATTGCCCTCAGAAGAGATGTGCGACACCATTCTACCAAATCCAAACTCAACCCACCAGCTGCGCAAGCACCTATCAAAGCGTGGCGAGTCCAAATTGGAAGCCTTTCATGACAGGTTCGCGCATTTTGCCAACTGCGGAATGAGGGATTCACTTGCTGACAATCTCAACCTAGCTGGCACTGCAAGGTGCAATCTCTCCATTCGCCACAAAAGATCTTTGGTGTCAGGAAATGAGAAGGGTGTTTTGTCGGATCCAGAAAAAAGAAGAACGATGCCATCTGGACGTGTGGTGCCATGCTTTGATCATTCGGAGCTTGCGCATGTTAACCGAATGGCTGAAGCAGTCGGTTGTTGTCATCCTTTTCCTCATGCAGAGCCATTGCCTCACGACAATGGGGAAAGATTTTTTTCAGAGTGTCTCACTGCAACAATTCCTTGTCTTTTGAATGTGCAGCATGGGGAGTGTGGCCAGTGTCAGTGCCATTCCTGCAGCAAAAACGTTGTAACAACGGCGGAGACAATGGCAACAACAACAACAACAACAACGGAGACATCAATTCTGAACAATGCTCAACAAACTGAAATGCGAATGGCACCAACGCCACCACAAACGAATCAAATCACCACAAACACAAGGTTCAACAATGTGAACAGCGAGTCAAACACTCGCCAACAAACCAGCCAGCTGTCCAATTGGAGACACGATGCCACGCCGCAACAAACGACAATGACAACCCCAACACACCCTGCATTTGCTCCTGTTGCACCATTGATTCCTATGAATCACCAGCTTCAACATTGCCTGAACAATTTCAACTTTGCACCATGTTGCAACAAGCATGGTGAATGGATGACCAAATGACTAGGGCGACCGCCGCACCATCCGCTTTGCCCAAAATGACAGCGGCACAGCCGGTTGACATTGACAACATCATTAGCTACTTGTTTGTCAATGACAAGTGAGTCCATTCTGGATCAATTAGGTCGACTGTTCATTCCATTAGTCAACATCTTGATTGCGCATCTGCAGCAGCATTTGTTGGTGGTGATGGATGCATTGATCAATTGCTGTCAGCATGGATGCACGCATGCGATCCTGCTATTCTTTTTGGAGTGGCATGGCTGGTGTCAGGGCGCACCCCTGTTTCCTGCCTGTGCCTCTGTGGCTCACAAGCAACACCAAATTCCCCCCAAAAAAGCATTTGGAAGCCAAACTCAACTGGCACAT
>ENA-ORBV01005760-ORBV01005760.1-microbial-mat-metagenome-genome-assembly--contig:-NODE-5760-length-22458-cov-4.219874_pt1 | contig 22458 bp, 24 predicted proteins | sample MGYA00237777_ERZ505514 | MGnify/ENA primary metagenome ERZ505514 (study PRJEB26160, sample SAMN06269048) | microbial mat metagenome | isolation source: Oligotrophic lake microbial mat | place... | reverse complement strand
TCATCCATCTCAAGCCATACGCGCTGAACACAGCTAAAAACATAGAATAGTGCATATAGAGTATAAAAACAAGACTAGATAGCAAAAATTGCTGAAGAAATATTATTAAACGAGATCTGAGACCCACACTTCATTTCATTCATTTCATTACTTAATTATTATGCCTCCGAAACAAATTGTCAAAGGAAAAATCAAATTACCTGATGATGAGCATGATTCTTCTTCTGATGAAGGCTCCAAGCATGAATACAGCCTTCTGGAGCTCTGTGAGCTAATGAATCTGAGTTCTGCTGAAGTCCTGGAGATCATTTCAACCTTGTCAACGAGAAGCTATCCGATCATTCAATGTGTGTCAGAGGAGCATCTCTACTCTCTATCTCCCATCTTTCTTTCTGGCTCACTTGGTGGCTACAAGGAAGATGATCCGATCAACCCTTTGACGGCATATGCTCGCTCCAAGGCCGCCGTAGAGCGTGATCTGCTGGCGCTTGAGATGGAGGATCATTACCTCCGCATCCACACGGTACTGGGCAGCGATCTCATCCTGCTGCGCCTGCGCGACGCGTTGGCGGAACTCGGGAGCGAACGCGGCCGTCAGGTGCATCGCTCATGGTGGGTGGCCGAAGGCGCGGTCGCTACGATCGAGCGCAGTGCCGGTCGCCTCATGCTGAAACTGCGCAATGGCGTCGACGTGCCGGTGAGCAAGACGTTTCGCGACCAGGTGAAGGCCGCGGGTTGGCTCGACTGATCATTCTCACGACTTCGTGAGCAGGTGCATCCGAAGTCACCCCTTGCTGCGTTTAAGGTTCGTGCGATCTGGCACGCAAACGCGGAACAGGAGAGGCAAATATGGCTTTCACCAACAAATTCGTATGCCTTGGCGGCGCGTCGCTGCTGGCGCTTTCGATCGGCATTGCCTCGGCCGAGGCGGCGACCCTGGTGGGCCTGACCGCCGACAACAAGCTGGTGAAGATCGACACGACCACGATGGCTGCCTCCGCGCCGATGGCGATTTCCGGCGCCGACAAGATCGTGGGCATCGACCAGCGCCCAGCCGACGGCAAGCTCTGGGGCCTCACCGCGGGCGGACAGCTCGTGGTCATCGACCACATGAGCGGTGCCGCCATGGCGGGCAGCATGCTGTCGGAGAAGGTGACGCTGGGCCCGCGCCCGGTCGTCGACTTCAACCCGGTGGCCGACCGCCTGCGCGTGATCGGCGCCGACGGCGTCAGCCTGCGCATCAATGTCGAGACCGGCGCCACGACCGTCGACAAACCTCTGAATTACGATGCTGCCGACGCCAGCAACGGTAAGAAGCCGGCCGTCGCTGCCGGCGCCTACACCAACTCGATGAAGGGCGCCAAGGGCACCGAGCTGTTCCATGTCGACGGCAGCAACGGCGCGCTGGTGCTGCAGAACCCGCCGAACGACGGCGTGCTGAAGACCCGCGGCATGGTGGGCGTCACCGGCCCGGCCGACGTGGTGATGGACATCGCCAACGAAGGCGAAGGCAAGAACACCGCCTACCTGATCGCCGGCACCGCGCTCTACACGGTGGATCTCGCCAGCGGCAAGGCCACGCAGGTCGGCATGATCAAGGGCATGAACGGCAAGCTGGTCGATATCGCCGTCTGGAACTAGCTATCAGCTACCTGCCGGCGCGATCCTCGCGCCACAGGTCGAGCTTCTCCTGCACCGGTCGGTCGGAAAAGGAGAACAGCACCGCGTCGGTATCGGCGCGGTGCTTTACTTTGGCCCAGCTCGGCACGACGAAATGGTCGCGCTTCTTCCAGCGCATCACCTTGTCGCCGACCTGGCTCTCACCCGCGCCCTCGACCACCGAGAACACCGTGCCGTCGGTACTGCGATAGGGCGCCGTCTCGAAGCCCTTGGGCAGGAGCTGCATGTAGGTGCCCATGGTTGCGATCGGTGCGCCGCCGCTCGCCGGATTGACGTAGCGCAGCTTGTAGCCGTGGCAGGCATCGGGCGGGCCGGCCTTGGCGAGGCCGTGCAGCGCCTCGCGCGTCCGGGCATAGGGGTAGTTGAAGATCGGCGAGGTCTGCTTGGCCGGCTTCCAGTCAACCGGAAGAAGACCGCTGGCGAACTTGGCGTCGGACGTGCCCTCGGGCGTGGTAACGACCTGCTCGTCGGTCTCGCCGTTCTCGGCGAAGCCCGCGTTGAACATCGCCACCAGCGGGATATCGAGACCGTCCAGCCACACCATGGGCTTCGATGAATCGTTGCCGTGATCGTGCCAGGTCCAGGTCGGTGTGATGACGAAGTCGCCCTCGTGCATGATCGTGCGTTCGCCGTCGACGGCGGTATAGGCGCCCTCGCCCTCGACGATGAAGCGCAGCGCCGACTGGGTGTGGCGATGCGCGGGCGCCACCTCGCCCGGCAGGATGAGTTGCAGGCCGGCATAAAGCGTCGGCGTGATGCAGGCGCTGCCCGGCATTGCCGGATTCTCCAGGATCAGCACGCGGCGCACCGCTTCCTTGGCAGTGATCAGCGTGCCCGATTCCATCAGGAATGGCCGCACCTTGTCATAGTCCCAGCTCGCCGGCTGGTATTTGGGCGACGGCTGCGGCGGCACGAGCTGGTGCAACGACTCCCACAGCGGCGCCATCGAGAGGCCGCCGATGCGCTCGTAGAAATCGCGGCGGGCGTTGTTGCGGCTAGCAGGTGCAGCCATCCGGGCTACTCCGCGGCGGCGCGCATGGGCGCCAGGCGCGCCGATGCACGGGCGCGGCACGCCGCGGCAAAGGCGCCGAACACCTTCATGGAGACGGGATTCTCGAGCGCCTTGTATTCAGGGTGCCACTGCAACGCGAGGGCAAAGCCTGGCGCGTCGGGCACGCTCAGCGCCTCGACCTGGCCGTCCTCACAGCAGGTCGCCTCGACCCGCGCACGCGGCGCCAGCACGTCGACACCCTGGGCATGCAGCGAATTCACCCGTACCCGCCGCTCACCCAGCAGGCGATGCAGCAGGCCACCCTCGACGATGTCGACATCATGCGCCGGCGCATAGTTCACGTCCGTGTCGGGCGACTTGGGCGAGCGGTGATCGCGCCGGCCATCGACCTCATGCACGAGCTGGTGCAGTGAACCGCCCAGCGCCACGTTGACCTCCTGCAGGCCGCGGCAGATCGCAAACAGCGGCACGCCGCGATCGATCGTGTGCCGGATCAGCGGCAGGGTGGTGGCGTCGCGGGCGGCATCGTGGGCCGTGCCCGGCCGGCTTTCCTTGCCGTAATGGTGCGGCTCGACATTGGAGGGACTGCCGGTCAGCAGAACGCCGTCGAGCGTGTCCAGCAGCCGGTCGAGGGCATCGGCCATGGCCTCGTCATCGCCCAGTTCCGGCCCGAAGGCCGGGATCAGGACCGGCAGGGCCCCGACGGCGCGGATCGCGGCCTGGACGTACTTCTCACCCACCGTGTGATGCCAGCCGCCCCGTCCGTTTTCCTTGAGACAGGCGGAAATGCCGACGAGAGGTCGCAAAGAAGACCGTTCCATATCCGTGCCGAATCCCACAATTAGAGGGGTTTATCATCGCCAACGGCGGGTCCCTTGGCAATTGCCTCACGAACGCTCCTGCCCGCGCCTTGTGCAGTGCAGCCCTGCATGGTACCGCCCGCGCCGTCGAACCCTAAAGCCCAACCGAGTGAAAGTACGCCATGACGACGACGCCCCCGCCCGCTCCGCCGGCCCACGAACAGCCCCAGGCGGTTGCCCCGCTCACCATGCACGGCCAGTACATCAAGGACCTGAGCTTCGAGAATCCGCGCGCGCCGCAGAGCCTGATCGAGCAGACGCAGCCGCAGCTCACGCTCAACGTCCAGGTCACCAACCGCCAGTTCGACGCCAAGACCTTCGAGGTCGCGCTCACGATCGAGGCCAGCGCCCAGACGCCCGAGAAAGAGCCGCTGTTCATGCTCGAGCTGGTCTATGCCGGCACCGTTTCCCTGGGTGAGCTGCCGCAGGAAGCCTACGGGCCGCTGCTGTTCATCGAGACGCCGCGCCTGCTGTTCCCGTTCGCCCGCGCCGTCGTGGCCAACGCCACGCGCGAGGCGGGCTTTCCGCCGCTCAACATCGCCCCGGTGGATTTCGTGGCGCTCTACCGCCAGCAGCTCGAAGCCAACGGCGGCCGGATGCCCGGTATCGCCGACGGCCCAGTCGGTCATGCGTAGAGGCGGGCACGCCTAGAACGGGATGGCTGCAGCTCTCCGCACGCCGGAGAGCCGTTGTCCTGAGCGGCGCCACTTTTGACATCGCGGCCGAGGCTTTTTGCCGACGCCCCGGTGTCGGGAAAATCCTGTCGGAAAATTCAGGGCGTTGATCGGCAAGGCTTTTAGCCGGCCGTTTTCCGACACCCGCTTGTCGAAGAATGCGAACCGTGTCGGAAAACCTCTTCACGCCGGGCGGGGCATGGCCAAAGAAAAGGTCGACGCGGATTAAGCGTCAGCTTGACAGAATCCATAGCACAAACCTGCTGAACCTGCACATCACATCTGCGTGAGCGAATGCTGGCGGTGCAAGCACTCCTTGGAAGCCGCCGTCAGGCTTTCAGCCAGAGCGGGTCGCTGAGCTTCTTCAGGAATTCGGCGTGGGCCGCGAGTTCGGCCACGCAGACGAGATGCGGCCGGGCCGGCCGCACCGGCCGGTTGTTCGGCGCCGACGTGCCGTCCGAGGCCGTGCCCGCCATCTCCGGCGCCAGGCCGAGATCGCGCTGCCGCCCGCCGCTCAGTTCCAGGTAGACCTCGGCCAACAGCTCTGAATCCAGCAGCGCGCCGTGCTTGGTACGGTGCGCATTGTCGATGCCGAAGCGCTCGCACAGGGCGTCGAGGCTGGCGCGCTGGCCGGGGAACTTGCGCCGCGCCATCGACACGGTGTCGACATAGGGGTTGGCGATCCGGGCCTTGCCCGCGCGTTCGAGTTCGGCGTTGAGGAAGCCCAGGTCGAACTGCGCGTTGTGGATCACGAGCTGCGCATCGCCCAGGAAGGCCATCAGCTCGTCGGCCTTGTCGGCGAACAGCGGCTTGTCGGAGAGAAAATCCTCGGTGAGGCCGTGCACATCAAGCGCGCCGGTCGGCATGTCGCGCTCGGGATTGAAGTAGCAATGGAAGGTGATGCCGGTGGCGACCATGTTCACCAGTTCCAGGCAGCCCACTTCGACGATGCGGTGACCCGCTTGTGGATCGAGGCCGGTGGTCTCGGTGTCGAGGACGATTTCGCGCATCCCGACCGTTTAGCCTATTTGCGGCGCGCGCGTGCGAGCTGGCCTGTGAATCGTTCCCGCCACGGATTGGGCGGCCAGAAGCGGCCAGAGGACCGCCTCAGCCGCGCGACGGCGATCGCCAGAGCCGCCCGCGTCGGCGCCAGTCCCAGCCCGGTCGGGATGACGATGCTGGCCTTGCGGCGTTTCAGGGCATCCGCCACCTGCTGGCGCAGGATGCCGTCGAGCTTCTCCGCCGTCATGCCGGGCCGCGCCATGACACGACGGCGCTGCAGGAAGGCCGGCGCGCTCACCACCAGGGTGGCATCGACGCGGCGCTCGCCCAGCCCCTCGAACAGCAGCGGGATATCGAGCACGACCAGCTTCTCGCCGGCCAGTGCGGCCCGGCGCAGGAACGCCTTCTGCCGCTGGCCCACCAGCGGATGAACGATCGCCTCGAGCTGGCGCAGTGCCGCCTTGTTGCCGAAGACGCGCGCGCCCAGTGCCTGACGGTCGAGCACGCCCGCCTTCACGACACCGGGGAACGCTGCCTCGATGCCGGGAAGTGCTGTCCCGCCGGGCGCCTGCAGCGCGTGGACGGCGGCATCGGCGTCGTACACGGGCACGCCCATCTCCCGCAGCATCTTCGCCGCGGTCGATTTGCCCATGCCGATCGAGCCGGTCAGTCCAACGATGACCATCAGCGCAGACGCCTCGCAGGCGTCAGGGCACCAGGATCGTCTGGCCCGTCGTCTTGCGGCTCTCCAGATCGATATGCGACTGCGCCGCCTCGGCCAGCGGATAACGCTGGTCGATGGCGATCTTCACCTTGCCGCTCTTGACCATCTTGAACAGCGACTTGGCCGAGGCTTCGAGATCGGCGCGCGTGGCGGTGTAGGCGCCGAGGCTCGGACGGGTCAGATAGAGCGAGCCCTTGGCGTTCAGGATACCGACCGACTGCGGCGGCACGGCGCCCGAGGCATTGCCGAACGAAACCATCAGGCCGCGCGGCTGCAGAACGTCCAGCGAGGCGGCCCAGGTGTCCTTGCCGACACCGTCGAACACGACCGGTACTTTCTTGCCCTTGGTGATCTTCATCACCTGCTCGACGATGTTTTCCTTGCTGTAGTCGATCGTCCACTTGTAGCCGTTCTTCTTGGCAAGTGCTGCCTTCTCGGGCGACGACACGGTGCCGATCACCTTGTAACCGCGCGCCTTGGCCCATTGGCCGAACAGCAGGCCCACGCCGCCGGCGGCGGCATGGAACAGGATGACATCGCCCTTCTTCAGCCACGCCTTGGCGGTGTGGTCGACGAGATATTCCGTGGTCATGCCCTTCAGCATGATGGCCGCGGCCTGCTCGTCGCTCACGCCCTTGGGGACATGCACGAGCTGGTCGACACCCATCAGGCGCTCCTGGCAGTAGGCGCCCAGCACGCCGCAATAGGCGACGCGGTCGCCCTTCTTGAAGCCCCGCACCTTCGGCCCGACCTCGACGATGACGCCGGCGGCCTCACGGCCAACCGCGTTGGGCATCGGCGTCGCGTAGAGACCCGAGCGTGTGTAGACGTCGATGAAGTTGAGGCCGATCGCGGTGTGGCGGATCTTCACCTGCCCGGGGCCGGGCGAGCCGACCTCGACCTCCTCGAGCTGCATTTTCTCCGGGCCACCGTTCTCGTGCATCAGAATGGACTTGGACATCTCTTCTCTCTCCCTTGAAACCAAATAGCTATTCGGCGGCGCGCTTTGACTTGGCGGCCTGGTATTTCTCGATCTCGCCGGCGACGGCCGCTTGCGATTGCACCGAGTAGATCCCGCGGTTGCCGACGGCAATATCGTAGCTCTGTTGCCTCGGCGCGTTGGCATTGCGCTGGAAATGCGGATGGACGAAGCGCGCCATCAATTCGTAGGAACGCTGCGTCGCCGGCCAGTCGGCCCAGTTGTGGGCGAGCAGGAGAACGGCGCCGCAGCCGCCCTCCGAGCCCTTCCACAGCCGTTCGAAATGCTTCACGCAATCGTCGGGCGTGCCGATGCAGGCGATGCCTTCCTTGGTCAGATACTCGGCGGCATTGGTAATGCCAGGCGGCAGGATCGGGAAGGTGGCGACGTCGGTGAAATACTTGGCGAAGCGGTCGATACCGAAATTCACATCCTTGAAGGCCTGCTCACGCGTCTCCGCGACATGCGCGAAGGTGACGATGCGCCACTTCGAGCGGTCGGCCGTCCGGCCGTTCTTCTTGGCGTTCTCGACATAGACGCCCCAGTTGGCGGCGTGCGCCTTCAGGGCATCGTCGGACGTGCCGCCGATCGACAGCATGCCGATGCCATGTCGGCCCGAGGCGACGGCGCCGACCGGCGAGCGCGAACTCGCCACGGCCATTTCCATGCCGCCTGGACTGTAAGGCAGGAGCTGAAGCTGGGCGGCGTTGAGATCGAGCCAGTCCGACTTGTGCGTTACCGACTTGCCCGCCATCAGCTCCATGATGATGTCGAGCGATTCGGCCATGCGGTCGCGCTGGGCGGCTGGCTTGATGCCGAGCTTGGCCGCGTCGTGCACCAGAGATCCCGGACCGACGCCGAACATGGCCCGGCCGCGCGTCATGTGGTCGAGCTGGGTCATGCGCGAAGCGAGCATGAACGGGTTGTGGTAGGGCAGCGACACGACACCGGTGCCGAGGCGGATGTGCCGGGTGCGCTCGGCCGCGGCGGCAATGAACATTTCTGGCGAGGCGATGATCTCGAAGCCGCCGGAATGATGCTCGCCGATCCAGGCCTCGTGATAGTTCAGCCGGTCCAGATGCTGGACCAGTTCCATGTCGCGTTCGATGGCAAGCGTCGGATTCTCGTCGAGCGTGTGGAACGGCGCGAGAAAGATGCCGGTGCGCAGGAAGCGGTCGGTCACGGAAAGTCCCCTCACGGTTATGGGGCCGGTTGCGGCGGTCGAGTATAGTGACCGGCATCCCGCGCGCCAGCCCGGCCAGGCTGGCACACATCCCTGCTGCCCCGAGGGTCTATGCGCCGCCGTCGTTTCCTCACCGCCTCAGCCGCCGCCGGGCTCGCCGTACCGACTTTAGCCCATGCGCAGGATGTCACCCGGAGCGCCAAGGCAGCGTACCGCCTGACGACGCTCAGCCGCGATCTCGAGCAGCCCTGGAGCATTGCCTTCCTGCCCGACGGACGGCTGCTGATCACCGAACGGCCCGGCCGCCTGCGCCTGTTCTCCAACGGGCGGCTGGAGCGCACGCCGCTGGGCGGCGTGCCGAAAGTCTACGCCAGCAACCAGGGCGGCCTGCTCGACGTCTGCCTGCATCCGGAGTTCGTGCGCAACCGCGTGCTGTACCTGTCCTATTCGGCGGAGGGTGCCGGCGGCGCCGCCACCGTGGTGGCACGGGCCGAGTTCACCGACGGGGGCTTGCGCAACGTGACGCCGATCTTCGAGGCCCTGCCGCGCACCTCGGGCGGCCTGCATTTTGGCTCGCGCATCGCCTTCGACCGTGACGGATTGATGTACGTAACGACGGGCGAGCGCTACCAGATGCGCCGCGCCCAGGATCTCGGCGATCTCGGCGGCAAGGTGATCCGCCTTCGCGACGACGGCTCGGTACCCTCCGACAATCCCTTCGTCGGCCGGGCCGGCGCCCGACCGGAAATCTTCACCTACGGCCACCGCAACCCGCAGGGCCTGGCGATGAACCCCGACAACGGCCGGATGTGGCTGGTCGAGCATGGCCCGCGCGGCGGCGATGAACTCAACCTGCTCACTTCAGGCGCCAACTATGGCTGGCCGCTCGTCACCCACGGCATCGACTACAGCGGCGCCAAGATCAGCGACCACAAGAGCCTGCCGGGCATGGAAGATCCGGTACGCGTCTGGGTGCCGTCGATCTCGCCCAGTGGCCTCTGCTTCTACACCGGCGATCGCTTCCCGGGCTGGAAAGGCTCGGCCTTCATCGGCGCGCTGTCGAACGAGGCGCTGTTCCGCATCGAACTCGACGGCGAGCGCTATCGCGGCGAGGAGCGGTTGCTCGTCGGCCGCCTTCCCTATATCCGCGACGTGCGCCAGGGCCCCGACGGGCTCCTCTATGTCGTCACCCACGTCAATGACGGTGGCCTGTACCGCCTCGAACCCGCGTAAGCGTCACCGATCATGCCCGTTCCCGCGCTCATCCTCGCCTCAGCCAGCGCCTCGCGGCGCCAGCTCCTCACCAACGCCGGACTCGTCTTCGATATCGAGCCGTCGGGCGTCGACGAGGACGAGGTGAAGCTCAGCCTGCTCGGTGAGCGCGCCTCGCCGCAGGATGTCGCCGAGACACTGGCCGAACTCAAGGCGAAGCGGGTCTCGGCCCGGCACCCCGGGGCGATGGTGATCGGCGCCGATTCGACGCTGGCCTGCAATGGCCGCCAGTTCGACAAGCCGCCAACCCTGGCCGCCGCCCGCCAGCAGCTCCTGGCGCTCGCCGGCCAGACGCACGAGCTCTGCTCGTCGGTGGTGGTGGCGCGGGCCGGCGTGCGCCTGTGGCATTGCAACGAGCGCGCCCGGCTGACCATGCGGCCATTCACCGACTCGTTCGTCGACGCTTACCTGGCGCGAGCCGGCGAGCAAGTGACGACGTCGGTGGGTGCCTATCAGCTTGAAGGATTGGGAGCGCATCTGTTCAGCCGCGTCGACGGCGATTACTTCACCATTCTCGGCCTGCCCTTGCTGCCGCTGCTGTCGTTCCTGGCGGACCACGGCATCGGCCTGGAGAAAGCGGCATGAATTCTCCCACGAACCCTTACGATCAACTCTTGGCCGAAGCACAGGGCAGACCCTTCGCCGCCATCGTCGGCTGGCCGGTCGAGCATTCGCGCTCGCCGGCGCTGCACGGCTACTGGCTGAAGCAGCACGGTATCGAGGGGCACTATGGCCGCCTCCCGGTCGAGCCCAAGCACGCCGCACTGGAGGAGCTGGTGGCCTTCCTTAAGCGCACGCCCAACGCGCGCGGCTGCAATCTCACCCTGCCGCACAAGATCGACATCATGCCGCTGCTCGACCGCATCGATCCCGCCGCAGCGCGGATCGGCGCGGTCAACACAGTGATCAAGCAGGCCGACGGCACACTGCAGGGCCGCAACAGCGACGGCTTCGGTTTCCTCGCCCATCTCCGCGCCAGCGCGCCGGAGTGGAAAGCCGACGCGGGCCCGGTCGTCGTACTGGGCGCCGGCGGCGCCGCCCGCGCCGTCGTGGCGACCCTGATGGATGCGGGCGTCCCGGAACTGCGCCTGATCAACCGTACGCAGGAGAGCGCCATCCAGCTCGGCCTCGCCTTCACGCCGCGTGACGGCCGCCGCATCGCCATCGAACGCTGGGACGAGCGCTCGGAGAGGCTCGACGGCGCGACGCTGCTGGTCAACACGGCAGCACTCGGCATGACCGGCAAGCCGCCGCTCGAGATCGATCTCACCAGGCTACCCAAGGACGCGGTGGTGAACGACATCGTCTACATCCCGCTCGAGACCGAGTTACTGGCCAAGGCACGAGCGCGCGGCAATCGCTGTGTCGACGGCCTCGGCATGCTGCTGCACCAGGGCCGGATGGGCTTCAAGGCGTGGTTTGGCGCCGACGTCCAGGTGAGCGCCGAACAGCGCCGCGCCGTCGCCTCGGATCTCGGAGCCTAGAGAAAGATGAGGAATACAAACCTGAACATTCGTTCAAAGGAGCGCGCCACTCAAGGGCGGGGGGTTACCCCGCCCTTGAGTGGCGCTCATGTTTTTTGGACCGCGAGCCTCCGGCTCGCTCATGACTCCGAGCGAGCCGGAGGCTCGCGGTCCCAAAGACCATGGCATGAGCGCCACTGGAGTGGCGCGCTCCCCCGATCCGACTCAACCTAGTATCATTCCGTTCTAGATGGAATCCGATCCTCCCGACGGCTTCAAGCCGCTGTTTCGCACCAGCCCGTTCCTCGATCACAACGGGCCGTTCTTCTATCGCGAGAACGACGATGGCACGTTCGTGGTTGGCCTTCGCATCCAGCCCAAGCACGCCAACGCCCGCGGCATCGCGCACGGCGGCCTGCTGATGACCTTGTGCGACATCGCGCTCGGCTATCGCACGACCCGCAGCCAGACGCCGTCGCCAATGCTGACGACGGCCAGTGTAAAAACCGATTTTGCCGGCTCAGCCAAGATCGGCGACTGGGTCGAGGCCCATGTCGACGTGCACAAGGTGGGTGGGCGATTGGCCTTCGCCAATTGCTACCTCAAGGTCGGCGAAGAGCGAATCGTGCACGCAAGTGCGGTGTTCGCGCGCACCGGCGACCGCTCATAGGGCGCGCGGAGCGCGCCCTATTGATTCATCGAGCTGAAGAAGTCGTTGTTGGTCTTGGCGGTGCGCAGCTTGTCGAGCAGGAACTCGATGGCATCCACCGCGCCCATCGGCATCAGGATGCGACGCAGCACCCACATCTTGCTGAGCGTGGCACGATCGACCAGCAGCTCTTCCTTGCGGGTGCCCGACTTGGTGATGTCGATCGCCGGGAAGGTGCGCTTGTCGGAGACCTTGCGGTCGAGAATGATTTCCGAGTTACCGGTGCCCTTGAACTCTTCGAAGATGACTTCGTCCATGCGCGAACCGGTATCGATCAAGGCCGTCGCAATGATGGTGAGCGAACCGCCCTCTTCGATGTTACGCGCCGCGCCGAAGAAGCGCTTGGGACGTTGCAGCGCGTTGGCATCGACACCGCCGGTCAGCACCTTGCCGGAGCTCGGCACGACGGTGTTGTAGGCGCGGCCGAGGCGGGTAATCGAGTCCAGCAGGATCACCACGTCCTTCTTGTGCTCGACGAGGCGCTTGGCCTTTTCGATCACCATCTCGGCCACGGCGACGTGGCGGGAAGCCGGCTCGTCGAAGGTCGAACTCACGACCTCGCCCTTCACCGTGCGCTGCATGTCGGTCACTTCCTCGGGCCGCTCGTCGACGAGCAGCACCATGAGGAAGACCTCGGGATTGTTGGCGGTGATGGCGTGGGCGATGTTTTGGAGCAGCACCGTCTTGCCGGTACGCGGCGGCGACACGATCAGCGCGCGCTGGCCCTTGCCGATCGGCGCGATCAGGTCGATGACGCGGGTCGAGATGTCGAGCTGCTGCTGCGGCGAGGAACTCGCCTTCTTGGTGAGCGTGCCGGTGGTGCGCTTCGAGCTGACGCGGCCCGACGAGGTGGCGCGGGCGCCGCCCTCTTCTTCCTTGATGGCCGGCGCCATGACCGCGGCGCCGCCGTCCATCTCGAGCTTCAGCTTCTCGTCGGGATAGAGCGGCGTCAGGCTGTCGAAGTTGATGCGATGGCGCAGCGCCTCGGGATCGTCGAAGTTGATCTTGTTGATCTGGACCATGGCGAAGTAGCGCTCGCCATCCTTGGGCGCGCGGATCTCGCCTTCCACCGTGTCGCCGGTGCGCAGGCCGAAGCGACGCACCTGGGTCGGGCTGATGTAGATATCGTCGGCGCCGGGCAGATAGTTGGCTTCCATCGAGCGCAGGTAGCCGAAGCCGTCGGGCAGCACCTCGATGGTGCCGACGCCGAATATGGCCTGGTCGGCCGCCGCCAGCTTCTGGAGGATGGCGAACATCAGTTCCTGGCGCCGCATCATGGCCGCGCCCTCGACACCCTGCTCCTCGGCGAAGGCCAGGAGTTCGGGGGGCTTCTTTTTCTTGAGGTCTTGGAGATTCATGGGTCTTCGTTCCGGAGTGGGAAATAACGCACGCGCTTCGGCGACCGGGACGGTCAAACCTGTGAGAAAAAGCGCTGTGTCGTACTTGGGTGGACCCCGTCGATCACCGCCGGGGAGGCGGCGCCAAGGGCCCTAGGTGGCGGTTATATAGGGGCGCGACCCTGATCTGTCAAAGGGCTAGCGGACCCTGGGTCACGACTCGGCCTCGGCCAAAATCTCGGCATAGCGGAAGATCTCGGTGTGGTCGGCGCCCTTGCCCAGCTTGCCGTCGGCGGCGGTCCAGTAGGCCACGGCCTGCTCGAGGTTCGGCACCTTGAGCTTGAGATGCGTGGCAACATCGCCCGCCGTGCGCAGATCCTTGGCCATCAGCGCCGTCGAGAAACCCGCGACGAAATTGCGTGGCACGACGAACTGCCGCCCCTTCACCTCGGTGGCGTTGCTCTTGCCCGTCGAGGTGTTGAAGACGTCGACCATGGTGCCAGGGTCGAGCCCAAAGGCCTCTCCGACCACCAGCGCCTCGCACATGGCGACCAGGCCGGCGGCCGAGAGGTAGTTGTTGAGCGCCTTCAGCGCATGGCCGGCACCGGCCGGGCCGCAGAGCGTGATGGTCTTGCCCATGGCACCGAAGACAGGCCGCACCCGCTCGAGATCGGCGGCGGCACCGCCGACCATGATGCTGAGCGAACCGTCGAGGGCGCGCTTCACGCCGCCCGAGACCGGCGCGTCGAGCAGCGCCACACCACGGCTGGCGAGATCGCGCGCGAGCTTCTGGGTATCCACGGGATTGGACGAACTCATGTCCATGACGACCGCGCCGGCCTGGAGGCCCTCGACGGCGGCGTCGCGACCCTCGATCAGCGCCTGCCGCACGATCTTGCCGTCGGGCAGCATGGTGATCAGCGCGTCGGCGCCCTCGGCCGCGGCCTTGGCCGAGGCGGTGGCCAGCGCCCCGGGATGGGCGCCGACGAAATCCGACACGGCCTTCTGCGAGACATCGAACACGCGGAGCTTGAAGCCGGCGCCGGCCAGACGAGCCGCCATCGGGCGGCCCATCATGCCGAGCCCGAGAAAGGCGATGGTGGCGGGAGGTACCAGTGGAGATGCGGTCATGAACAAGCCTCGAAGGTGAGATAGCCTCAATGCGCGTTCGACCTGACGCAGAGCGCGGTGAGGGCCAGGCCCTCACCCGCCCGCGTCGGCCGGATGAAACCCGTACCCTTAAATGCCGCGTTCCTTGAACACGCCGCTTGCCGTCTTGAAGGCGTCGAGGCTGGCCGGAATGCCGCAATAGATCGCGACCTGCAGGAAGATCTCCTTGATCTCCTCCTTGGTGAGCCCGTTGTTCAGCGCGCCGTTGATATGCAGCTTGAGCTCGGGGCCACGGTTCAGCGCCGCCAGCATCGCGAGGTTCAGCATCGAGCGCGACTTTTTCGAGAGGCCCGGCCGCGTCCAGGCATAGCCCCAGCAATACTCGGTGGTGATGTCCTGGAACGCCATCATGAAGTCGTCGTTGGCGGCACCGGCCAGAGAATTGTCGACATAGGCCGCACCCAGCACGGCTTTGCGCATCTTCATGCCGTCGTCGTACAGCTTCTTGTTGCGCGGGTTGGGTTTGGCTTTCTTCGCTTTAGCTTTGGCCGCAGCCATGGTCTTGCTCCTCCGTTCATGAAGTGACGGATGAGCATAGCGCAGGAAATATTAGAGAACGACCTGACGCGTCGCCGAATCGGAATGGGTGTTGAGCCCCTTGTCGCGGGCCTGGCGGCAGAGATCATCGATCGAGATGCCGTCGAGCTGCGCCATCATGCCGTCGCGCAGCTTCTCCCACACCGGCCACACCACCTCGTGCGCCAGCGGCGAGCCGACCGATGGATCGTTGGGCTCGGTCTCGGCCTCAAGATTGCGCACGACGCGCACAATCTCGCCGACCGTGATCAGCGTCCGGTCGCGGCCGAGGCGATAGCCGCCCCTGGGACCGCGCTTGCCCGACAGGATGCCGGCGCGGACCAGATGCTGCAGGACCTGCTCGAGATAGCGTTTGGGGATGCGCTGGCGTTCCGTGATGTCACTGCTGCGCACCGGATGCTCGCCGACGTGGAAGGCCACGTCGAGCACCGCCTCGAGAGCGAACATCGTCTTCTTGCTGAGCCGCGGCATTCCCCGGTCTCCTCAGGCCCTTCGTGCCGACCCCGCCATCTTGTCAGCCGGCGTCGCGTCTCCGGTCACAACACCCGTTGATCCAAAGCCGCCGGCGCCACGTGCCGTCCGATCGAGCTCGCCGACTTCCCGCCACACTGCCCGGGCGTGCCGGGCAATGACCAGTTGTGCAATTCGCATGCCGCGCGTGACCTTGAACGGCTCACGGCTGAGGTTGATGAGAATCACGCCCACTTCGCCACGATAATCGGCATCGATGGTGCCGGGGGCGTTGGCCACGGTGATCCCGTTCTTGGCCGCGAGGCCGGACCGCGGCCGGACCTGGGCCTCGAAGCCCACCGGCAGTGCCAGCGAAATCCCTGTTGGAACGATCTTTCGCTCGAGCGGCCCCAGCTCGATCTCGCCGTCGATGGCGGCCAGGAGATCCGCGCCGGCGGCGGCGGCAGTCGCATAGTCGGGCAAGGCGAGGTCACGGCCATGGGGCAGCCGCACCACCTCGATCTCGACGCTTTCGAAACCGTTCATGGACTTGCTACTCCGCCGCTTCCGCCGACTGCGGGCGGGCCAGGTGAAGCGCGATGCGCGCGGCAAGGCGGCCCGCAACCTCGTCCTTGGAGAGCGTCGGCCAATCCTCGACGCCGGCGGCGCTGATCAGATGCACGGTGTTGCGTTCACCGCCGAAGGTGCCGGTGGCCGGCGACACATCGTTGGCCACGATCCAGTCGCAGCCCTTGCGGCCGCGCTTGTCGATCGCGTTGGCCACCAGGTTCTCGGTCTCGGCGGCAAAGCCCACGACCAGCGCCGGACGCTTGGGACCGGGTTTCGACAGGGTGGCCAGAATATCCGGGTTGGGTGAAAGCTCGAGCGACGGCGGCGGGGCGCCTGCCTTTTTCTTGATCTTGGCACCGGCCGGCCGCGCCGCCTTCCAGTCGGCGACCGCCGCCGCACAGACCGCGATATCGATGGCGCCGGCGGCGAGACAGGCGGCCAGCATCTGGTCGGCCGAGTCGACATGGAGGGTACGCACCCCGGCGGGATCGGCCACAGCGACCGGGCCGCTCACCAGCGTAACCTCGGCCCCGAGCCGCGCCAGGGCCGCCGCAATGGCATGGCCCTGCTTGCCCGAGGAATGGTTGGAAATGTAGCGCACGGGATCGATCGCTTCACGCGTTGGACCCGATGTCACAAGAGCGCGCTTCCCCGCTAGCGGCCGCTCCGTGGCCAGCCGCGCCTCGATGGCGGCGACGATCTCGGCCGGCTCCGACATGCGGCCTGGGCCGTGTTCGTTGCAGGCCATGGCGCCGTCATTGGGGCCGACGAAGGTGACGCCGCGCTTCTTCAGCGTCTCGACATTGGCGACGGTGGCGGCATGCGTCCACATGCGGACGTTCATTGCCGGTGCGGCGAGCACCGGCTTGTCGGTGGCCAGCAGCACCGTGGCGGCGAGATCGTCGGCGAGGCCGCCCGCCATGCGGGCCAGGATGTTGGCGGTGGCGGGCGCCACGACCAGCAGGTCGGCGTCGCGCGAGAGCTGGATATGGCCCATCTCGTTCTCGTCGGTCAGCGAGAACATGTCGGTATAGACGCGGTCCTCCGACAGGGCCTGCAGCGACAGCGGGGTCACGAACCTGGCGCCGGCAGCGGTCACCACGCAACGCACCGCCGCACCGCGCTCGCGCAGCCGGCGGATGAGTTCGAGTGACTTGAAGGCCGCGATACCGCCCGCGACGATCAGCAGAATCCGCTTACCGTGCAACATGCCGGTCAGGATATCACAACATGCGGCTGGCGAAAGTATAGACGCCCGTCAGCAGCAGGGCCCAGAGCACGGCCAGGCGGAACTGCTCGACCGACAGCCGCCGGCGGATCTGCTGGCCCACCCACATGCCGGCGAGCGCCGGCACGACGGCGGCGGCCGATACGATGGCGCGCGGGCCATCGAGGACGCCGAAGACGAGCAGCGACCCGGCGAGGGTGAGGGACGTGGCGCACAGCACGACACCAGGGTTTGCACCAGCTCCGACGGCTTGATGTCGAGCCCCTGCAGGTAAGGCATCAGCGGGATGATCGGCACGCCGACGAGGCCGGCCACGAAACCCGAGACGACGCCGATCACCGGCGCCAGGACCCGTTCCAGGTCGGCATGGATATGAAGGCGGATCCGCAGCAGACCGAGCCCGCTGTAGACGATCAGCACGCCCGCCAGCACGAGGAATGCCCAGTTCGGGCCCTTCTGGCCGATCAGCCACACGGTGAGATAGAGCACGATCATCAGCGGCACGATGAGCGGCCACTGGCGACGCAAGATGGCCCAGAACTGGCCGCCGATCGAGGCCTGCCAGACATTGGAGAAGATGGTGGGCAGCGCGATCAGCGCGATCGATTCGGTCAAAGGCAGGACCATCGACGTGAGCGCGATGGTGATTGTCGGCAACCCCAGACCCACCAGGCCCTTGACCGTGCCGGCGAGCAGGAACACCGCGAGACCGAAGGCGATCTCTCCCGCCGTCATGCGTCTAGTGCCACCACGCGACGATGGCGGCGACGAGAGCGAGCACGGCCACGACCTCGGCAAACCCGACGCGCGACCAGACGCGACCCGATGTCGGCGGCGGCGCCGCGGCGCGTTCGGCGACGCGGCGCTCGTGCTCGACCACGAGATGCAGGCTGTCGATCAGGCGCGGCAGGCGCCGGACCGCCTGGACCACGTCCTCGACCGCGCGACCGACGGTAGCGCGCGGTCCGAAATGGGTGCGCATCCAATCCTCGATCAGCGGCCGCGCCAGCTCCCAGATGTTGACCTTGGGATTGAGCTTGGTGCCCATGCCCTCGGCCATCAGCATGGTCTTCTGCAGCAGCAGGAGCTGCGGCTGCACCGCCATCTCGAACTGCTCGGTGACGCGCAGCAGCTGGGCAAGCAGACGCGCGATCGAGATGTCGTGGCTGGGCTTGCCGAAAATCGGCTCGCCGATCGACCGGCAGGCTTGGGCGAACATTTCCAACGACTGGTCGGGCGGGACGTAGCCGGCGCGGAACTGGACCTCGGCAACGGCGCGATAGTCGCGCCGCAGGAAGGCGACCAGCAACTCGGCGAGATAGCCGCGCGTGTCCTCGTCGATGCGGCCCATGATGCCGAAATCGACCGGCACGATGCGGCCTTGGCGGTCGACGAAGGCGTTGCCGCCGTGCATGTCGGCATGAAAGAAACCGTCGCGGAACACCTGGTAGAAGAACGCCTCGGCGCAGATCTTCATGACGACATCGGGATCGTGGCCCGCTGCCGCGATGGCGTCACGGTCGCCGATCGGGATGCCGTCGATCCGCTCCAGGGTCAGCACGCGCTCGGCGGTGCGGTCCCAGTCGATGGTGGGCGCGCGGTAGCCTGGATCGTCGACGAAGTTCAGGCCCAGCTCCTCGGCTGCGGCGGCCTCCATGCGCAGGTCCATCTCGACCCGCACCACGTCGGCGAAGGCCCGCACCGAATCGACCGGCTTCAGCCGGCGGAAGCGTGGCTGGGTGCGCTCGACCAGTTCGGCCATCCAGTAGAAGAGGTCGAGATCGCGCTCGAAGGCCTTCTCGATGCCGGGCCGCAGCACCTTCACCGCCACTTCGCGACCGTCGGTGGTCACGGCGAAATGGACCTGGGCGATCGAGGCCGCGGCGACGGGTACGTCGTCGAAGCTGGTGAACAGCGCCTCGATCGGCTGGCCCAGCTCACCCTCGACGATGCGGCGCGCCTCGGCGCCGGAAAACGCCGGCAGGTGATCCTGTAGCCGCCCGAGGTCGGCCGCGACGCCTTCATCAAGAAGATCGGCGCGGGTCGAGAGCGCTTGCCCGAGTTTGATGAAGGACGGCCCCATCTCCTGCAGCGCTGCCGCCAGACGCTCGCCGGGCCGGCGCGGGTCGCGGCGGCGGGCGAACAGCTTGGCCCAGGCGATCAGCGCTGGCGCGATGCCCAGCGTTTCGAGGGGAAACAGTGCGTTGTGGCGGGCGAAGCTCAGCGCCATGCGCAGCAGGCGCCAGCTGTTGCGAAGAGCGCGCAGCATCTAGATGCGCCAGGCGCTGTGCAGCGCCACGACGCCCAGCGTCAGGTCGCGCCAGGCGACGTTGGCGAAGCCGGCCTTGCGCAGGCGTGCGGCCAGCTCGCGCTGCGGTGGAAAGCGGCGGATGCTCTCGTGCAGATAACGGTAGGATTCGGCGTCCTTGGCGACGAGCTTGCCGAAGAACGGCAATGCCCGCTCCGAGTAGGTGTCGTAGAGGCGGCCGAGAGCCGGCGACGTGACCTTGCTGAACTCAAGGCAGAAGAAGCGGCCCCCGGGCTTGAGCACGCGATGCGCCTCGCCGAGTGCCTTGTCGATGTCGGTGACGTTGCGCAGGCCGAAGGCGATCGTGTAGCCGTCGAACGAGCGGTCGGGGAACGGCAGGGTCTCTGCATCGCCCGTGGTCCAGGTGAGGCCGTCCAGGAGCCCGCGGTCGACGGCTCGGTCGCGGCCGACTTCCAGCATTGCCGGATTGATGTCGCAGACCGTGACGTCGGGCCGCTCACCCTGGCGCTTCAGGATCCGGAAGGCGATATCTCCCGTGCCGCCTGCCACATCGAGGAACTTTTCGCCCGGGCGCGGATTCACGACATCGACCAGGGTGTTCTTCCAGAGCCGGTGAACGCCGCCCGACATCAGGTCGTTCATCAGGTCGTAGCGCGGCGCCACGCTCTCGAACACCTGGCGCACCATGCCGGCCTTTTCCGACGCCGGGACGTTGCGAAAGCCGAAGGACGCCTGTTCCGGCAGGGCTTGCGCGCCAGGGTCGGGAGGAGTTGTCATGGGCTGCAACTTAGAGGAACCGCCATGCTGCTGAAAGACCGGGTGATCCTGATCACCAATGTCGAGAAGTTCGCTGGCCACGGCACCACGCGCGTGGCGCTGGCCCAGGGTGCCACGGTGCTCGCCCACGACCCCACGTTCGAGGCCCCCAGCGCGCGGCGCCGGTATGAAACCCAGTTCCAGGGCGCCCACGCCCTGTCGGCCACCGACCCCGCCACGATGGTCGAGCTGGCGCTGAAGCGCCACGGGCACATCGACGCGCTGGTCAACAACGACGCCTATCCGGCTCTGCGTGCGCCGCTGGGCGAGGCTCGCCTGGAAGACTATCGCGCTGCCCTAGAAGCCATGGCGGTGGCGCCTTTCCACCTCACTCAGCTCGTGGTGCCCTCGATGCGCAAGCGCAAGGTGGGACGCATCGTGTTCGTCTCGTCGGCAGCACCACTGCGCGGCATCGCCAACTACGCGCCCTATGTCTCGGCGCGGGCGGCAGCCAACGGGCTGGTGTCCTCGCTGGCCAAGGAATTGGGCCGTGACGGCATCACTGTGAATGCAGTGGGCTCGAACTATGTCGAGAACCCCGACTACTTCCCACCGGCCCTGCTCGCCAACCACGAGGCGATGGCCAAGATGACGGCGCAGATTCCCTTGGGCCGGCTCGGCAAGTCCGACGAGTTGGGAGCGGCGGTGTGCTTCCTGTGCTCGGACGGCGCGGGCTTCATCACCGGCCATGTCCTGCCCCATGCCGGCGGCTGGGCGTGACGCGGGATTTCGATCGTGCCACTATGATCGCACAAGCAAAGGCTGCGCACGGTTGACCGAAGCGCGGCTGCCAGGGAGGAACGACAAGACACGCCGGTAAACCCGGCGCGCTCCTCCTTGGCTGATCCGGTCCGAGGACGGCGCATGGGAAGACAGATTGTCCACCGCCTGCTGATCTCGTTCCCCGCGCTACTCGGGGTGCTCTTCCTGTGTTTCTGCCTGCTGCAGGTCGTGCCGGCGGATCCGGCCATGATCATCGCCGGCCCCGACGCCAAGGCCGAAACCATCGCGGCCATCCGCCTCGAACTCGGGCTCGACCGGCCAATCCCCATCCAGTTCGCCGAATATATCGGCCGTGTGCTGCGCGGCGATCTCGGCCGCTCGATCATCTCCAACAAGATGGTAAGCGAGGAGCTGGCGCTCACCATCGGTCCCACGGTCGAGCTGATGCTGGGCGCCATGCTGCTCGCCGTGCCGCTCGGCCTGACGCTCGGCACGCTGGCGGCGGTGAAGCGCGGCACCATCGTCGACCGCCTGATCATGGCGGTCTCGGTCGCCGGGGTTTCGATGCCGGTGTTCTTCATTGGCCTGATCCTGATCCAGTATGTCGGCTTCAAGTGGGCCATGCTGCCGTTCACCGGCCGCACCGGCCCGATCTGGGACGGCGGACTGCCGAGCCTGATCCTGCCGGCGGCGACGCTGGGCGCGGTGCTGATCGGGCCGATCGCGCGGCTGACGCGCACCGCCGTCCTCGAAGTGCTGGGCGCCGACTATGTGCGCACGGCACGCGCCAAGGGCTTGCGTGAAACAGTGGTGATCGTGCACCACGCCTTGCGCAACGCGCTGATTCCGGTGGTGACCCTGATCGGCCTGCAGGCGGCGTTCCTGCTGGGCGGCGCGGTCGTAACCGAAACCATGTTCTCGTGGCCCGGCGTCGGCCGTCTCGCTGTCGGCGCCATCGTCTCCAGCGATTTCCCGACGGCGCAGGGCGCCATCATGATCCTGGCGATCGCCTTCCTGAGCATCAACCTGATCGTCGACGTCCTCTACGTCTATCTCGATCCCAGGGTGCAACGGACATGAGCGTCGAGACCCTCGAGCCGATCGCCTCCGCCGACGAGCCCGGCGTCTTTGCCCGCTCGGGTGCGCTGCGGCGCCTGGCGCGCGACAAGGTGGCGGTGATCGCCACGCTCGCCCTGCTGACGATTGGCCTCGCCGCCATCTTCGCGCCCTGGGTGGCACCCTACGATCCTTACCTCACCGATCTCACCAAGGTGATGCAGCAGCCCAGCGCCGAGCACTGGTTCGGCACCGACAACACCGGCCGCGACATCCTGAGCCGCATCATCTTCGGCACACGCAACACCTTGATGCTGGGCCTGGTCGGCGTGATCGTGGGCGGTGCGTTGGGCGGCGTGCTCGGCATCCTCGCCGCCTACTATCCCCGGCTCGACGGCTGGATCATGCGGTTGGTCGACGTGATGCTGGCCTTCCCGGCGATCCTGATCGGGCTCGCGGTGGCGGCGATCTTTGGCGCCGGCCTCGCCGCCGTGGTGATCGCCTTGGTGGTCGCCACCGTCCCCGACGTGGCCCGCGTGGCCCGTGGTGCCGCCGTGGGCGTCATGAGCCAGGAGTTCATGGAAGCCGGCCGGGCTGTCGGCGTCTCAGACCGGACGCTGATCTGGCGCTACCTCACGCTCAACTGCATCTCGACCATCTTCGTCTTTCTCACTCTGCGCTTCGGCCAGATCATCCTGATCGGCTCGGCGCTGTCGTTCCTGGGCATCGGCGTCCCGGACGACG
>ENA-ORBV01005759-ORBV01005759.1-microbial-mat-metagenome-genome-assembly--contig:-NODE-5759-length-22458-cov-5.910907_pt1 | contig 22458 bp, 14 predicted proteins | sample MGYA00237777_ERZ505514 | MGnify/ENA primary metagenome ERZ505514 (study PRJEB26160, sample SAMN06269048) | microbial mat metagenome | isolation source: Oligotrophic lake microbial mat | place... | reverse complement strand
CCTCCCCAAATCAGAGTTGTCCACCAATTTGAATTATTGTCTCCCCCAGGATTAATAGTGGGAAAGAGAGCGACGGAGATGTTGACAGAAGGTGGGATAATCGGGTTCCAAATTCAAGTGAAGCAACAGCTCCAGCTACCTCCTGAGACGATGATTCTCAAGAAGATATTCCACACAAGAAAGGAAACAGGACAAACCCTACTAGAATTCTACAAAAAAGGGAGGATCAATTGATATGTGGGACTCAATCAATACAGTTGGGCCAGAATCAAAGTTCAAGAAGAAAAATCGATGCCCAAAAAGAAAGATGAATTAATCAGGATGAGATCTTAGCGAACGTGCTTCCCAAGATTGCCTACTTGCGCAAACTAGAACTCAGGAAACAAAGGCAAGAAACAAAACTGCAGAAGGCAGTATCAATAACGCAGGGAAGACTTCTGCTGAACCTAAAAATCCCGTTGCCAACTGAAGTAAGCTGCAGACCGAATCAAAACCACTGGCTAAACAAAAAAACCAGTCTGATCCCAAAGCTCATCACGGGGCCAAAGGTGGCTCAGAAACCCAACATGAAGCGGTGTGTGCACTTTGCTTCTAGTATATCCAGGTTGGAGACATAATTGCCGATATCCATTTCAATCATGCCTTTTGCGTCGAATGCCTCAAAGACTAGATCTAGCAAACAGAAGTGACCTCTTTGTCAGATGGTAAATGAGGGCTCGCTGCTGACGGTGTTGATCACAGCAGTAGTACTGAGAACGATTCTCAGCCAGAAGCAGCCGAGCAAGGCGCAGTAGTTTCTCGCCATGACACTTGAGCCAGCCCAGAGCGTGGTAGAGGCCACATGATTGCATTCGGGCTGTTTCCTGCAAGGCCGTGATATTGACATTCCACTAGCTAGCGAGCTAGCCGCTCATGTGTATTGTATTCCCGTCTCCAATAATGATGATTGCCGTATGTCATCCCGACCACAGTTGGATCGCGCAAGACCCAAACGACTCGCTTCCAAATCGTAGAGAACGTCATAGTGATACAAACTATTGGCGCCCAAAACTGCGCCTGACTTTTCGTCGCAATAAATACGCATCGTCAACTTCCGCATCCCTGGCCATGGTCGAACAACATCTGGCGTCGCAAAACTGGAAGTGTTGAATACAGTAGTAGTGGTAGCAAGTTGTTCATAGGGTAAATATTCCATCTCCATGTAGGAGGAAGAAGGTATTACCAATTTGGTGTTGGGTTCGAAGACAACTGTAATATCCGGAATCCGACGAAAATCCTCGTAGGAATAGCGTTCCACCTCTTGCATAGGTATACCAACAAGTTTTTCCCATGCCGCCTGGAAGGGTGGCAGCGCTTGACGTGGAAAAAAAGTGTCGGTGGTCCCCGTATCCAAAAGACCCCCTTTGCCGCTCTGAAACGCCCGTTTGGCAAGCACGTGATGAGCATTATCACCACACGTGATGCAGATATCCCCCACGTATACTTTCATAATCTGAGCCGCATAAAGACCATTCCCGGCCTTTTGTAAGTTTGTAAATTGCATGGGCTCTAAATGATACTGCAGTTGCTGCTGCTGTTGGGCTCCACCGCCGGTCGTTCCGGATGGCCTCCTGGCCAGCCCCGACCCTCCAAGGCTGAGTGTTCCCCCGTGCCTGGTCAAACAGGTGGCAAAGGCAGCTCTGTGAATGGCCTTGGCTTTTACCAGCGTGTTGAGAAATGCATTTTCATCCAAGGCTCTCCCCATCCCCAGAATACCATCGGCATATTGGCTCAAAAAGTTCTGTCCATTGTAACGTAATAATACGTAAGTGGAATACACAGGTCCATAAATGCGCCGAGTGAGTTGAATGTAGCACCAATCAAGAGGAGTCATATCCATGATGCCGACATATAAATTTTATAGAGTACAGTATTGGTACTTACACCCGTCACGGATGTCTGACACCCAAAGACAAAGGGAATGGCCAAATGTGGCATGTATTCTTCCAGACTTTCCTCTGGATCCGGCGGTGCCAACCACAGGACGTCTTCAAATTCCTTGGCCGTCCAAGAACTTCCCTCGGAATAGGATTGATGAAAAATGCACGCATTGTCTTGGCGATTGGGATCTTTTTTCTTTTTGGCAAAGATGCAATTGGGATACTCATTGGCCGACAAAGTTGTGCTTTGCGTGCCATTGAATTTGCGAGAGGCATGATGGTGACTACCACAATTTTGGCAATAGGGGATGCAGGGAAAGGCTGTGTATCGGGAGCCGGTATCGAAAATGAGCGTCTGCCGTTGTGGACGTGGGCTACCGACATAGACATACACGTGATAAGAATTCGCCCTGGCCATCATGGGCACCGTCAAGCTAGCTTGGGGGATGATAATGCTATCATCATTGCCGTCTTGTGGTAGGCTGATTGCCCCATCCCTTGTGGTGGTGGTTGTGAGTCTTCTGGTGGATCCTGGCCCAGCACTCTGGACGACCAACGGCCAGATTACTACCAAGAGACTAATAAGGAGCAAGACAACCGCCATTGTCATCTCTCGTTGTGACAAAGTGCTACTACTAGTACTTGGTACTGCCATGCCATGCTATGTACATTCATGGATTGTAGTGCTGCAAGCTGATGATGGCGCTAAAATTGATGTTACTGCTGGCCTCTGTTGTAATAACTCGATCCCTCGTTCGTGCGGCTGCAAAAAAGGAGTTTAAAAGCTAAGGCAAGTGTGCATCTGAATCAAATATATGTACAACGCCGAGCGACCTAAACTTTGTCACAGCTGAAAATGCTTCCAACGTTTGCGTTTGCCGAAAATTTGAAATCCCCAAAAGCCAAAATCCGCAACAATTAATGCCAATGAGCTAGCCACTACTTTAATAATACAACCAACAAGCGCTTTGCGCTGACGGATATCTGGACCTGAGAGCACCACAAGAACCACAAAAACAAAGATCTAACAAGCAACAGTACTTTATTGTACTACTACCGCTATTGTATAGCAAACCATTACCCGAATGAATCCTCCGTACGCAAGAAGCCACCTCGTGCAGGTCGACGAGGCAGATGGCTCCTCCACGCATGAACGAGCTTCCAACCTCCTGTTGCAACATCACATTCGTCCTCGTAGTAGTGGTGCCACTGCCTGCATTCGAGCCCTCAAACAGAATCAAAATCTGTGGATTGGCATTACTGTCTTGAGTGTCCTCGTGTGGATGTTTTCCATGATTGGAACCTTTCATTGCTCCTTTTTGCTCGTGGAACAAATTCCACTACAACCAGAAACCACGGCTTCGCCATCCTCGTTTTTGGCCACCTTTAATACGTCTTCTCCTGCTACAACGGAAGCTCCCACGTCCCAAGTCGTGGGTCATCCCTTGGGTGTGGGATTGTTTTCCACGACCGTCTATGATTTGGAATCCAACATGCTGGGATGCGTTTCCTACTATGGCAGCAGTGATGAATTTGATGGAGCCTTTCATGCGGCCCGCGCCTTTGGATTGTTGACGGCCATGGCCACCACCCTTGCCGTGATTTGTGTGTCTCTCGTCACGCTCTTTTGGCAAGAAACCACCCATCATCACCACCAAACGACCGTCACGGTATCGAATGAAGCAGAGGGTATCGAAGCCACATCCCGTTTCATCAATGTCCGAGACAAGCTTTGGTCGACGGCACGATTTTTATTTTTTTCCGCCTTTCTCTGCCAGTTATTAACCTTTTTGGCCTTTGGACGAGAGTTGTGTCATCGTACCGATACCCTTTGTCATGCCGGACCGGCCAGTGTCTTGAGCATGTTCAATTTGTTCTTTCTGTGCCTCCAAAGTGCCTTGATTTATGTGGTCCCGCCCGTGGCCGTTCCCCTCTTTTTATTTCAACGCCACAATACCTTTACGACGACCGTGGATGCGGATGCACCCAATCATCATAATAAGCCCATCCCCGGCATTACGATTGAAGATACGGACCGCAATCTGGACCGGGCTCGGTATAATAGCAACAAAGTTGCAAGTCGCCAAGGCAAATCCAATTTACAGTCCTGCGAGGAGACAGGAGAAGGGGAAGAAGGAGTGGAATGTTTTGAGATTTTATCCATTCAGCCCTCGTCCGCCGTGTCATCGGTGGAACAGCGTCATCAACGATTTCAAGAAAGGCTAGGACGAAAACAGGTAGCTACTGCTACTGATGATGATGATGATGACATTTTGGAAAGTGATATCGATAGTGAACATGGCAAAGAACAATCCAAAAGCAGCACCACTATGATTATGGAAGGCATTGAATGTGTCGTGGAAGCGGATCAATCCCGTACTAGGGGAGCCAAATACCGTGCCATAATGCAGGAACCTTGGTGGCAAAGTTGTGTGGATGAGTATTATGCCATTGGTCGTCAACGGGGATATCGGTACGTTGTTTTTCAAAAATAGGACTCCAGAAAGTGGCCTTTCCACAGTTGGCCTCCAGACAGGGAAGACTTTGTATACGCCGAAAACTGAATTCTAACTCTGCAACGCTGTGACTTCTTTTTTTATGTTTGGGATTCTCCAGAATGACAGTTGCGGTTGTCATGTCCTTGTGCTGGATCTTTACGTTGGTCGGGGTCACTCGGTGTACCTTTCTTCTCGTTGGAGCCAAGGGTCAAGACAAGGCCGACTATAGTGGTCTCGGTCTCTTCAATCGAGCCTACTATTATCATGATGACATTTTGGGTTGCATTTCCTATCCACCCGCCGCCAGTGGCGATTTCGATCAGCCATTTGAAGTTGGTCGGGCCTTTGGAACCATCACCCTCTTGCTCATGACGACAGCCTTTGTGTCCTTTTTTGGTCTTCACGGTTTCACAGAAGTCTCGCACCACAAGAAAAAGGCATGGTTGGCCTTGACACAATGCACCGTCCCGTGTGCTTTTGTTTCCCAGCTAATTACCTTTTCAGTGGTCAAAACAGAATCCTGCACACATCACGACAGCGTGGAATGTGTTTTGGGCGTCGCAGGTGTCTTCGCCATGCTGAATGTGTTGCTGCTCTTTCCATTGGCCATTTTTATCTTTGCCGTTCCCTGCCCAAGCAAGCCAATGTTTCGTCTAAGTTGTTCGATTCCTCCCTCGGTTATCCCACCCGTCGCCCCATCACATGTGGAGCAATACAAGGAGCAGTATAAACGACGACGTGCACCACAACCAGATCCAAGCGCTACCAACACTACGAATGATGATTGGTCATGTGAGCTCCAGGACGACGGCGTTCGTGTTCGAAGATTTGGACTGGACCCCATTAGGAAGGCGAAGAAGAAGACTATGGATCCACCCGCCCGTCAGGAGAAGAACGTAGATCCACCCGCGTATCACGAACCCGCCACGGAGGACGATGATGCCGAAGATGGTAAAGGGATGACAACAAGTGCAGACCAGGCGGCTTCTTTTCGTTCCAACCGTGCCGCAGAGACTCCCGATGCCACGAACAATACGGGTACGGGCACGGCTACCTCCGCCACGAATATGACTGGACCCAACCCACTTGTTTGGGATGACCGAGCAAGTGTCGAGCAGTTTGAGACGGCTGGTATAATGGGAGACAATACTGCCATTGAGATTGAGCTTATGAATCGAGTCGCCGAGAAAGTGGAAGCGGATGCCATGGTCCAAGCCACGGCCATGTCCATCATGTTGGAAATGCTCAAGGAAGAGCAAGAAGAAGAAGAGCGAACGAAACGACAGCAGGAGAAGGCACGCACCAAGAAAACTCCCGATCCTTCGTCCAACGCCAGCAGCACAAGTGGTGATGAGGACGAGGATGCCTATGACGCTGACGCCAGTAGCTTTTCTTGCAAGTCCTCCACAGAGTATTGCATGACAAATAGTGATGACGGCAAGACGTTTCAAACCGGGGAAGCGATCAGCAATAGTGTGATGCACCACCCATAAGCAAGTCCTCCGAATTCTGTGACTGAAGTTGCATGTGTTTCATAAATTATAAGGGAACTATATCAATATTTCATTTACCATTTAGACAACCAGATTTACTGTAGCATACTACTATACACACAAATTGATAGAGATCGAGGGGTGTGCTTTTTGTTTTGTGGTGTGTGGTGTTACGATTGCTTTTGTACCAAGTGCAATTCCAGAGAACTCGCCATTGGCATTGTCTCGCTACCACGAAAGGGTTCTCGTTGATAGGCTGTCGTATCCGATTTCCAAAGGACCAACCGATTTCGTTTGGCATGCACCGTATGGATGGTGGCAACATCATCCTTGCCTGGCTGTTGAAACGACAAGTGACCTCCACAAGGTTCCTCCCACCCCTCTGGCACCAAATAATAAAATACGGACAACCGTCTCAAATCTGGTTGTTCCGTCGTTGTAGTATCGTCCGCAGCCGCATCTTGCTCCATGACGGTTTGAAATGCTTCCATGGCCTGCAGGTTGGCAATGGCTTGTTCCACCGTCGCCTCGTCCTTGTCCCCATTCTCTCCCAACAAGAGTAGTTTTTGAGATGCCAGCAAGGCGGATCGATCAAAGAATCGCGCCAAGGCACGACTGCAAGCTCGATCATTCAAATCGTATCCCTTCCAATACTCTCCCTCCTGGCTACTGGTAGTAGTGTCATTGCGCGCGGCACCATTGATCCGCGCCGACAATTTACTCGTCACGGACACGACCCATTCAATGCTTCGGGGACAGGAGGGATACTGTTCGGCGCCCCCCACGAGGGCAGCCACGAATTGTCCCATGCCCAATTGCCTCACATCCGTGGTCATATTTGACGAGGCGTACAATTGTTGGGATTCCAGTTGCAGCGTTTCCACCACACTGTCATTCAAAAAGTGGTCGAGCACATAATAGCCTCGTTGCGACAAATCGGTACTCAATTGTTGCAAGTCGATTGTCGTTTCAATTTGGTGTGTGACGTGGGTCAACATTTGCACCGATTCCCTTTGAGATTGGATCAATGCTTTGGCCTTGGTTTGTTCGGGACTTGTTGTGGTTGCCGTTGCAGGGGTGCCGGCGGCTACCGAAGGGGAGGGTGGTGGCGGGGGCGTCTTGAAATCCAATTTGGATTTTGGGAGTTTTGCCACGCTTTCTTCCAAAGCTTGTTGGCGTCGTTGCGTGGCTTGGGCACGACGTTTGCGTTTTTCGGCCATGGAGGGCTTTTTGGCCATCAACAGTGGTGGTAGTGATATGAAGGCTCTTGAAGAGATGTAGATACCATCTTTATATGGGTGCTGATGATACTGATGAGAAGAAAGACTCTTCCCTCCTCCCTGTTGTTGGACGACAAAGGCATCTGTAAATGTTGCCATGGATGACACGATCAATGCAAAAATCACAAGCCATGGCAACAGGACAAGGGTGACATCGCAGTGTCTCTCCAACTTTCTTCGGATCCAAGACATCCTCCTCCTACTATTATGACTGCAATTTCGGTTTTTCCCCAAGATATATGTATATATATATATTTGTGTATGCCAGTCCCAAATTAGAAAATGTTGGTTCTCGAAACTCAATCTTCAGTGTGACTGTCAGAGAGGAACCTATCCGCAGCTATGCTGGATAAAATTATTATGGAAACACAGCTTAATTGTGGTTATGATGTTGTTGTTTTGTTGTTGTTCCTTCCCACACACCACATTTGATTATTTTGGTGGATGGTGTTGTTATTATTGTGACAACTCTGTGCGTCAGCCTTTCCGTATTCGCCACACATCGACCTGCACGCACAGCCATTGACTTATTTGGAGCCTATGTGCTTCCTTATTTATGAAACGGGGAAATGTGCTACCGAGTCAACAAAAATATTGTAGCACGGACATTAATTTATTTTGATTGTTGTGTCAAACCATTCAATGGATTGGACCATGCATAATAAAATTAATAGACGACGCTTACGGTACATTCATTGCTAGCTAGCTAGCTAGATACATTAAGCTGCTGTAACAGTACTAGCTAGTCTAGTAGAATCTTGGCCCGCGATACAGTATGGAAAGGACAGGGCGTAGGCAGTCATTTTCCTACCACTAACGAAGGGTCATTGCTTTTACATGACTTGTTGGAATTCAATAATATATAAGAATGGTAAATACTGGACTGCATGGGAAGCGCCTTCCTACCCACGGTGGCAACCACAGCAAAGCTGCTCCCTATCCGCTGCCACTGAGAGTAGCACTGGCAGCTCCCATTGTGTTGTTGTTCCTGGGGATTTGTGCCGCATTCGCATGGGCTTTTTTTTTGCACCAACAAGCGTACAAGTATCACCCTCTTTCTCACCAAGAAGAGGAAAAAGGTGGCACAAGTAGTAGTACCACCAGTACCACAACTTCTACTAGTACGGCATTCACAAAACTCAAGATTCCAACCCCCGTCTTTGTGACGAGTTTGCCCAAATCCGGCACCACTTCGACGTGGAAATATTTTTTATGTGGCTTGGGGGCGGGTCAAGCCGCCCATCAATGGGTTAGTCTTCCTACTAAAACCAATAATGGCACCTACGAACAACAACAAGTCAGACTGGGCAAATGCATGCAAGATAATATTCGATCCGGCAAGAAGCGCAAATTATTTCAAGATTGTGGGGACTATCAAGTATGGACAGATGCTGGATTTATAGCCCCCGGGACTTGTTTTTATCCTTCGATTCATGGTGGCTTGGAGGCTCTCGTAGAGTCCTATCCTCAAGGGGCGACCATTTTACAAGTCGTTCGGGAGACACAAGCTTGGGTGAATTCCACGACGCAATTCAATGATTTGTGGACCCGATGGAAGGATAAATGCGAGGCGCCCTTTCCAACAACAAAATCATCATCATCAACATCATTGCAGCACCAGCACAACACTCTGCTGGAGGACTATGCCAAATTCTATGATTGGCATACCAACATGGTCCGACAATTTGCGGCACAACACCCTGCCATGACGTATATTGAAGTGACATTGGAAGGGGACGATACGGGCAAGATATTAGAAGAACGGACTGGAATCAATGCCAGTTGTTGGGTCCACAGCAAAACCAAAAAAGGTCGACGTGCCAAACCCAATTGGAAAAAGAAAAAGAAGGAACAGCCACCATAAGGAATGATAACAACAACCACCATGAGAAGTCACTAGGCGGAACTCACGGCGAGATGCATCCTTAACTACTCTATGGATTTGAGTAGTTTTTGGTTCGCTGTTGGTGTTGCCCATGGATTCACAGACCGAATCTCGTCGTTTGATTCCATCGGCACACGCAGGTTTCCGTTGTATCCCACGTTTGCCAAACAACGCGACAAGAAAAAGCCAGGTCAGACCGTCCTATGGCAACGAAATCCGGTCACACCAGCAAACAAACAAGAAGCTTTCTCTACTCGTCAGCAGCATATCCATCTGTAAGATTTCGGCTTCCCATCGCAATCGTTTGCCCTTACCCATGTAGTCTTCATATCATGACAACTTGGACTTGGACTGCTTGTTATGACCCATAAATTGGAGCCGTTCGTCTCACATAAGGGCATTGGATTCAATCTAGTCTTATAGTCTAATCATTGAGTTATTCCTTTATTTATTATGGGGTGTTATGTAGTTGTTAATACTGTAGTCATGCTACCCTTATGAAGACTTATAGGTAATCGCGCTCTATCTGGGCATCATGTCCTCAGTCCCAACTCTTCCAAGTGAGATGCAAGATTTGAAGGAATCAAAACAATGCGTCCTGGGTCATTGTGGTTCGGTCGGGATTAGGCATTCCATTGCTGCAATGTCCAACCATTTGCTTCGATTATAGGTAAAAAGGTCGATTTCAATAACTTGTAATACATTATTTTACAGGTAGGTCGGTCGTTCCGACTGGCTCATTCAAGCTACATGCCCAATGTACAGTAGTAAAGGTACATCTCTTTTCCTTGCTGAACTAAATTGTCTGAAGAGCAAAGACCTCATCGCAGATAGGGCATGAATACTGATATTTCAGCCACTGCAACGCAACCATGCAACGAAGGAAAAGATGAAATACAGTTCGGGTGAGATGGTTTGACTTGACAAGTAACTGCATCGTGTGCTTGTATTCATGATGAGGAATGAATGAATCCTTTGATCTTTGGGGGTCTTACCTTATCCATACAAGCTTTATGAAATATGTGACGACATTTGGGATTGTTCGACTCGTAAATGTCCACACCTTCTTGGAATTCTTGGGCACAGATTCGACATTCCATCAAAGGTTTGTGTGCACTAGGTGCACCAATATTTCCGGTGGTTGCTCTCCTGGGGGGTTGCTGTACCGACAGTTCCGCACTTCTGGGAGGCATTGCACAAGTCGTTGCTCGCCTTGGCATGTCCGCACTTCCATGAGGAATTTCACAACCAGTGGCAGCAGAAGATTTGTCTCTGAATATGGCTGCTGCCAGACCAGCAGCTGCAGCATTATATCCAATCTCGTTGTCGTCGTCGTCATCATAGTCGTCGGCGTCGACTATGGCTGGTGTTGTACCGTTGGTAGACGTTCCTCCCTGGTCCTTTCTGTTCTCATCATCAAAATTATCACCGTCATCATGGTCATGATCATGATTGTACCCAATGGCCTTTACTACCACCGTGCCACCAGCCTCACTTCCAGACGAGGAACTTGTTTCCCACAGCTCGATGTCTTCGGCATGCCACTGTCGAGTTGACAATGCCTTGGACAAGTAACTTGTTTCAGCTGGGGATGAAATGAAAAGCAAACGAGACAAACATCATACTTAGATCATCGTTTTGTGAGTCCATGTCGACAACTCGTACACAGTCGTTCAATCACGCACACAAACAGAAACACAAAAGCAAGATGATAACAACTCACCACCAATGTCTTGCTTGGCTCTTCTTCGTTTCTCACTCCGAAGGACAAGAAATGCGATGGTACCAACCACGCAAAGAGCAATAAACACAATCAGGAAGACAGCAAAGGAAGGATTCCCCAATGCATAATCTATCTTTCCCCCTTCGGGATTTGCCTTCACGGTGCCTCTCATATGGACGGCTTCGTCCATTTCCATGACAAAGCCTTCGCCCGGATCGTCATCGTACGTGCTGTCTACATATGTGTATTCGTAATCGTCGTCGTACGTGTCGTTCAAAGTGACCAATCGTTCGAAAAAGTCTTCCGGAATGCTCACTTTGATCTGGACCAAATTTCTCAAAAACTCCATCATTGTATTGTGTATTGTATTGAATTGTATTTTTGTATTGCGTTGTTAGTTTGTCTGCTTTTTCGTTTCGTTTTGGCTCTTACAAAAAAGAATGAGAACTAACTTGCTCGAGGAAAAGGAAACAAAAAGACGGGATACTACTAGTAGCTAGTAGTTGGAAACAATGCGTGAGGTAACGCTTTTTCTACGACTCCTTGATGGTATTTGACTGCATAGAGTTTAGAAAATCGAACAGAAAAATGAGATGTTGGCGATAATGATTTTGTGACTGGGAACTTCTCATTTTCCCGCAACGTTCCATTCTGAAACTCCATCTAAGTACCACAATTATATTGCCCCCCAAGATGGGATTTCACTTACACCACGAGTTTCCATACGGTACTAAATTGAAAAAATTGGCTTATTTAAGAGTCTAAGTACCAAAACCATTCTTATTCAAAAAAAATGAGAAGCCATCAAAAGCTCCCCCTGCTTGACAATGCTGTCATGAAGCCAATGCTGGGCTCATCGGGGCAGAGGAAGTGAGAGGCCTGTAGTCGTACTACAACGTATCGGTATAGAAGCACTCGTGGATCACCCCATCCATGCATTGATTGATTGATTCTGTTGGTGCGTTTTACGTTCAACCATTCTCAACTTCCAATACAAGCAAGCTAAGAGAAGAACCACAAGCAACCACTGCTGCAGCACCAACCACAACAAACACTTTTACTAGCACCAGGCACTACAACTATAACAGTACTGTCAACGCCAACAAGAAGCAGAAGGAATGGGAGACAGCAACCACCACAAGAACGACAGCATTGTCAGCGTCCAAACCTTGTCGGACAATTGTCGAAAAACGTGTCCACTGGACGCACGCTTTCATTTGGATTTTTGTCACAATGTGCAATTGACTTGCGCCGGCGGCAAAGAAAAGTACACTCTTTCCGTAGGAGATGTGGTCGCCATTGATTATGGAGCTTCTTTGGAGGACGACTACATGCCTTTGGCTTCGGGCAAATACATTGACGACAAGGAAGATCCCTGGCATCCTCATCACAGGCCTTGGAAAATTGGATTGGTCTTGGCCTTTTACGAACGATTGCCCAAACAAGAATTTGCGTCTTCCGTGGGACGGCATCACCATTTTCAAATGTCCGTCCTGTGGCTGCATCGACACATTTATTTGTCACCGAAATTAAAATACCACAAGGATTTTTACCAGCGATGTCGTCCCGAAAAATTTCATTCCATTTGGTTCGAGTCCGAACATATTACCGACAATATTGCCGTGGAGCGAGTGTTGCCGCATTTTTGTATTCAATTTCGGGACATGCCCTTTGACGAAGATATATGCACTACTTCCAGCGCAAGTTTGTTGAAGGAAATTCAAGTCTGTTGTTCCTTTCGGTTCCAAAAATCGGACATGTCAAAGGTGGAAAAAACCGAGGGTTGGACCGTTTGCAACAATAATTTGGCCCTTTTGGAGGAAGCCAGCAGCAGCAATATGAAAATAAAAGTGGTTCCCAGTGTATTGCAACGAGGCTGGAGTCTGGCTAGTTTCATGGATGAGGAACTCCTGAAACGACAAAGCCTTTGGTATAAAATGTGGGCACCCAAGCGGCTCAAGCAACGCCAGAAATTATTGGCCATGCTGAAACCACCCGCGCCAGCAGCTGCACCGGCTCAAGCACAGGAAACCAAAGCAAGTCCCACCAAAAAAAGGAATTACCGATTGACGGATGCCGAAAACTTGGAAAAAGAAGCTTCCAGAGAGAAGCCCAATGCCAAACAACAACAACAACTAGAGAAGCCACCACCACCACGACAATCAGCTGCAGGACGCAAGAAAAAGGAAGCCAAAACAGCAGTCACCACAAAGAAATCCAATGACAAGCGACCCGTCAAGGCAGCCGCGGCCAAAAAATCGGCAAAGGTGCCCAAACCGTCCAAAAAAGCAGCAGCAGCATCCATCACAAAAAAAGCTGGAAGACCCCCAAAAGCAGCGGCGGCAGCAGCATCGACCACAAAGAAGAAAGCTGGAAGACCCAAAAAAGCAGAAGCAGCGTCCACCACAAAGAAGAAAGCTGGAAGACCCAAAACAACAACAGAAGCAACAGCAGAAGCAGCAGCGTCCACCACAAAGAAGAAAGCTGCAAGATCCAAAAAGTCTGCCGTAAGTGTTTGTGATGACACTTTTGTGAGTGACCTGAAGACCGATGACGGCGAGGATCATATTGAATTTGCCAAGCCTGTCGGAAAAGTGACCAAACGGCTTGACGGCCTTCGTTTCTACAACAGTGTACAAGTGCCGTGGAATGTTGAACAATGGGATCCGTCGTTGCGGCTCGACAAAGACAACCATCGGTATTGGTCCTTTCATGTGGGTGACGTGGTAGCGATTGCCACGTCCGCTGCCAAGGAGCCGCTTTCTAAGTTGGCAGATCCCAATCACAACAACAAAAAAGGGAATAATAATCCTTGGTATCCCTACAGCACCCCATGGTCTCCCGCCTTTGTACTGGCCATCTATCACGAGCCCGATTCCTCAATGGAAGAAGAATCCTCAAAAGTATGTTCCTCCTATTGTATGGCGATTCAATGGTTTCAGCGATGGGGCGATATTGAAGCCATTACACAACGGCACCTTCAACGTCAAGATAGCGACGTGGTAGAGCAGCTCAAGTCACTACCACGCGTAGTCGTGGAGACGGAAATGTTGGATAATTTTCCCGCCACGGCCGTCTTGGGAAAGCTTAATATGGTGGCTGTCAAAAATATTGAGAATGATGAGAGTGCGGTTGTGGTTGATCCAGCCATCATGCAACCTGACATGCCCCCATCCGTGGTTTTGCAATGTGGCCATCGACTTCTTGCTCCCACGCAGAAAGGTCACAGAACTTGCACGGATGCCGAGGGCTGGGACGAATATTATTGTCCGCCGACAGGCAAAGGAAAGTTTGAATTTCTGCCTTGGAAGCGGGCAAACGACAATGACGATGTAGAGACCCATCCTTTGCAGGCCTACGCCAATTTTTTCAAACGAAACTGGCAGCAGCAGCAACAGCAGCAGCAGCAGCAGGTCCGCCAAGGCGGCGCTCGCGGCAGCAGCAGATCTATGATACAGCCTTCCTCGTTGTCGACTCCTACTGGCAGTACCAAACGTGCAATTCGAGCCACGCCAAGGAAGACATTGACATTCGTACACAGATTATTGGAGAGCGAGCTGACTCCTGTCACTGCCTCAAAACGACAAAAAACAGCTACGGAACACACTGAAGGCGACCCCGGTGCTGATGGTAAGGACGGCGGCGATGATGGTACCGATGTAGCTTCCACAATCGTTCCAGAAGAGCGCATTCGCTTACTTGTTCCACCAATACACCAGGACAAATCATCAGGGCGCGTCTACTATGACAAAATAGCCATCGAACCTCCCTACAGCGATTACGCTATTCGTCATTCCAAAGAACCAGACACAGAACTATGCAGCCGCAGCCGTCAACGGGCTAAAATCCCGAGGGGAAATTATTGGGAATTGAAACTAGGGGATGTCGTGGTAGCAAAATTTGAAAATACAAAGACCAGTGGTCCCGCCTACTTTGAACCCAATACGGTGGACTATCCGATTAAGTCGAGGGAGAACCCGCCGCAATATCCGTTCCATGCTCCGTGGGGAGGTAAGTTTTGCAATGATTCCTGCGACTTGTCTGTTTGTTTCGCACGTCACCTCGTGGACTTATGATGAATCAACTCTTGTCTGGAATGCTCTAGTCGCCGAAGTAGTTTGCATCTGGAAGATGGAGGGAGAAGATATTGAAGAGCCTGAAATGATGTTGGAGGTGCGCTGGTTCTACCGCAAAAAGGAAGTACCCGGCTTTTCAAAGGAGGCACAGGCAGAGTATGGGTGCTCGGAGTACTTGGAGGAGATTATGGAATCGGATCACATTGAAGATATCCCAGCGTCGTCCTTGCTTGCCCCCGTCAACATCCATTCATCAACGACACGACTCGCCACTTCTACATTCGAAAAGTGCATGCCTGTATTAGACTTTGCTTGTCAGAAGTTTTTCTCGATACTTCGACGATCATTGATTCCTCGCGGAAGTCTTGATGGGAGAATCACACGAGGAAAGTTCCACTCAAAGTATATCCGTGAAGATGCAGTTCTACGCGAATTGATTGGCCCTTCCACCGACATAAATTCAAATGGGAATTCCACAGCTGCGGCCTCGAAGAGTTCAGATCGAATGTCGTGGGACCAAGCTTATCAACAAGTGATTCAGAAGTTGTCTTTAACTGACGCATCTAAAGAATCATCCGAATCAGTGATGGTCGGGCGCGAGAGCGAACAGGAGAACATCCGAACATTTTTGAGAGATGCCATTTGTGGCGGCGACGCAGAATCTGGTTCGGCCATGTTCGTAGCTGGCCCACCAGGCGTGGGAAAAACCGGCTGTATACGGGCAGCAATAGCCAAGCTTCAACGCGATCAAGCTGCCGGTTTGATCCCAACCTTCCGATTTATACCCTTAAATGGTATGGAAATGCGGCACCCCTTTGAGGCATATGTCCGCTTGCTTGAGGCTCTGGTGAAATTGAGCGGGCTTTCACTGAAAGTGAAGAAGTCTGAAGAGGAAGCCGCAGCTGCCCTAGAAAAATATTTTACGTCTTCCAAGGTACAAGAAAAGGAAGAAGACGTGGTTACAGTGGTTTTACTGGATGAAATCGATTACCTTGTAACGCAGAAGCAAACCGTCATGTACAATTTCTTCGACTGGCCGCGCAGATCTGCGGCTCTCTGTGCTGCCGGGGGCGCTGGTCGTCGACTGGTCGTTATTGGCGTTTCCAATACTTTGAATCTTCCCGAGAGACTCCAACCAAGAGTCCAATCAAGAATTGGTAATCGTCGATGCTATTTCAAATCTTACAACGCGAAAGAAATTGAATCGATTCTCAAGGCGAAGATTGAACAAGCATCGCCAGTAAGTAATGTACTTGCCGAAGTCAACAAATATGATAGCACTCGTGCTCTGACATTGTTTCGACCTTTTTGCACTGCCTCCAGAACGTTCCAGTTTTCGACGGGGATGCAATTATTTTTGCGGCTAGAAAGACCGCCGCTGTTTCCGGTGATGTCCGAAAAGCCTTTCAAATCTGTCGATCTGCAGCGGAGATGGTCATGAACAGACACGCAAACAATTTGTCACGAGCAGGGCCGACAGCTAGCATCGAGCAAATGAAAGCACCGCTTGTCAAAATCCCCGATGTGCAAGCTGTGAGTCGAGAAGCCTCCGATTCTGGGATATCCAAGGCGGTGTCACATTGCACTCCATTCGAAGCTCTTCTCCTCGTTTCTATGGCTGCACTCAGCCGGAGCACTGGACGTGAAAACAAAGGTTTCGACGTTGAAGAAGTCATGATGAAAATGGACGCCGTTGCAGGAGGCTTTGGCGACGATATTTATACACCGTCGCCCCGACTAGAAGAAACGCTCTTTTTATTTCAACGACTGGCAGAGGTACGTTTTTGTCAGCCATTTGCTTGCTGATTGTAGATCTGTTCAATGTTTTCTTGGTAACATCTTTCTTATCTCGCTTTCTCGTAATTTGTTTGACGGATGTTGGGCACTACTAGGCACAAATTGTTCAACTGCAAACACCAACCAACTCGAGCTTGAGTTTTCGCACCACTCTGACGGGAATGGGCGGCGCCTGGCCTATTGCTACACTACTGTTGGATGAGACAAATCTGTTGCTAGCACTCCGGGGAACAAAGCATGCCGAGCTTGCGCGCAAGTATTTGGCACGGCCGGGATTCTAGAATACATACAAGCAGCACCCAAACAAATGTTGACACAACCTGGGTATTTCAAATAATTGGGTAGCATTATAGGATGCACCGTATCTGTCTACCAATCTAATTTTTTCGTCGCTACTAGAACGTTCCCAATGGAAGCATCTGATCTTCACTTCTGCCGAAATGGTAGCACTTCTATATACACTGCCAACAACCGAAAACTAAATTATGGGCAAGTTGCAAGGAACTTTTGGAAATTCTCTGACGCCTCAACCAGCGCTGTGCTCCTCTGCGCTTGTGATGACAGTCATAACAAAAGTCAAGGGCATTGGGTTAGGCGAAGTGAGTGGACTAGTGCAGCACACTGGTGAGCTGGAAACTTGATGTCTTGACATTTGGATACCACTCTGTAGCTATCATTCTAATCAGCGCTGTCATATCACAATTTTCATTCCATGTTTCCTACCTCCCAGCATAAGGTATGGAAACGATGATTGTGACAAAAATGACTATGGCAACCCAAAGAATGATTCAAAACTTTTAAAAAAGGAAAACTCTAAGAAGAACAGAAATGTGCCTCAGCCTGCACAAAACACCGTTTGTTCGTTGGGCGAATGAGGACTTCGTCGTTGTCGTCCATCGACGGTCATATACGGCGATTTGCCAACGATTCCGATCGAGGCTATTGAGAGTTTTGTTGGAAGCCAGCAGTAACGCATGTTGCATCATAGGGAGTACAAGATCTGATGTCACCCATAGCCCTTTCCCCAGGCCGTAGCCCTTTCCCCAGGCCCAAGTACAGTCTTGAGAGTCTCCAACGAAAGATTGCTATTACCGGTACAATCCATTGCATGCACGCCAATATATAATCAAATTATCTCAACACGCCCGTCGTATGGTTTCGGTGATGAGATGAATCATGGGAATCCAAATCACGGACGAATAACAATAATGGGCACAATCCGATGGACTGTGCTTGGAATGCAATTGACTGGCACCTTGTAGAATGGACGTAAAGTCCAAAACGCCCTGCAAAACGGTTGTTGAAGACGGGTGCTGATACGCGTAATCACTGGGATGCTTCCACTGGGTAGCGGGGTTGTATTGCCCATTGCCGCCGCCGAGTGGCGCACACCCCAGCTCTTTGTAATAGTCCACCCGATCTTCGTAGAGCCCGGTATTATTATTTGTATTCACAGTAGGATTATTCGCATTGTTGTGGGACGACGCGGTGGTTGGAAAGTGTTGTGGCATGGTCCGTCGCCACAGGTAGCAAATATCCTTGTCTTGTTTAGGGTTGGCTTTGTTGTTTTTGGCGTAATTTTGACGTGCATGGTTTTCTTGTTGAATGAGGTGTTGGATGTCCATTAATTGTTGGTAATGTACTTGGGGCGATTGTGAAGCATGCAACCCTGTATTGGCAATGACGATATCGGCGTTTTGAATAGCCTCCACCATGATGGGGTCGTTGGGATGTAAAATAAAGTCGTCTTTGTTGTTGGCAGTTTCCTCCGTGGCAAGACTTTGATTGGAAGGAATAATCTGGTAGAATTCGACAAGTTCCAGTGTCACTGCCTCCTTGCCACTGTCAGTCCTACTAGTATTGTTGTTGGACATATCTTGGTCGCTTTCGTCGGAATGACTGCCGGGCTCTATGATAATAGTCCTTCGTGTCGGACTGTGGACATGATAATCAAACAGAATTTCGTGTCCCGTGAGTGCCATGCCAAATGCCGCAAACAGTTGCAGGGTCAGCGAGTCGCCCAAAAAGAGAAGCGTCTTGCCGCGATTGACTTTTAAAAAGTTTTCCAATACGATGGACGATGTCCCAAAGCCCGCGCCTGCGGATGCCCGAGTCGTTGTGGCAGCGTTGGAGGGACCAAAGAGTGCGGGACACTGGACGGATCCATCGTCCAAGTGATCATGTTCGGCGCAGCAGCCGTGCAAATCAAAGGGGTACATGTAGTGGTACAAAGCTTTGTTTTTTTTCCTATGGGCACCGCGACGATAGTGTGTCGGACAGGCCAGCGTTTGGTGTCGTCGAATACTGTACCTGGCACTAGCAATGTCATCAGTCGCACTGTCCCCTGCACGGTCGATTTGGAGAGAGAACCGTTTCTCCTTCTCATGGAACTGGACTTGACATTGATTACCAGTATCGTAAGAAATCGCCGTGCTTTTGCTGCGCTGGATAATGCGGATGCCACCAGTAGTTGCCTCGTCCTTCCCTTGGCTGTAATCTCCGTCATTGTGGTGGCAGAGTTGGAACAGCACCAAGAAGGCCAACCACAATAGCAACAAGGCCAGTCCTCGAACAACCGTTGCCATGGCCAATGCAACCTCCTTCCTATCTCTCCAACAATGGTTGCAAACTGCAACAGGAACAACACCCTTTCTAAGAGAGTGGAGACATACTACGACAATGAATATTGTAGACACCCCTCCGTGAGACCCTTGATGAGACCCTGTAGGATATGTAACAGGGTCTACACACTAGTTAAATCTCTAGATAACAGACCACTTGATTTTCTTTTAGTCCAAGGCTGCTACTGATTATTTACTAGCTAGCTAGCTAGTAGCTAGCTAGGAAGTACTGAAATAACAAGCTAAAACATGCACTTGATTAGGTTGACAAATGCACTGCTATGTTATGTTGACTTTGTCTGATTCATTCAGATGTTAGTCAACCCCACCCCTGGATCCCGGATCCCCTCTTACTGTTTGCTATGGAAAAAAAGCTGTTTCGCATTTACATTGGTCCATGTTTGGGAACCCCGTTTCAATCAACATCCGGCATTTGATTAATTAACGCCCGCTTAACACATGTTTTCTGTTTAGACACTCGGCCTCCGCGGCCTAGAGCGGACTTAACGTTATGCGTAGAACCTTAAATAACATTAACCCTTTTCATGTGTTGACCATGTTAACCTTGACAACATTAACCTTTTCAAATGTTGACAACATTAACCTCAACAACATTGACCCTTTTTCACATTTCACATGTTGACCATGTCAACATTAACCATTAACGCCTTTACACATGTGCGTTAACTCCTTTGTGATGCAATCGCCTTAATTTAACATATGCCACATTTAACATGTTTTGGCTATTTCAAACATGTCGCGATCTAAAAATTGGATGTTTGAAGCAAGTGTGAACCAAAACCCAGACACAGAACATGACCTATCCATTTTAATCGACAATGAGGTAAAATTCATGCATTGCGGACTTATTGATGAAAGGATGGTAGGTTTCAGCATGTTCAACTCTAGGAAAAGGATTATGCAATTAAGAAAATTAATCGGTCCAGGAATGTTCCAAGTGTCAAATGATGTTACCAATGATGCAAATGTGTCAAAGAAAAGGAACCTCCGCATGAGATGTCAACACGGTTCCTACCTTCAGCCTTTGTCGCTAAAATCGTTAGAACCAGGTGTGCATCTCTTGGACAGGAACGTTACAACACTGAAGGAATTAGTCCTAACCTTACACCCAGATCTCTACTGTTCTCGCCCGAAAGATGTAGAAAGATGCATCATTAACCACACCCGCGCTGCGATGACCCTCACTGAGTCAGATTTTATTGGTATTCAAATGGACGCGGGCGTCGATAACCGGTATGAAATGTCGGCATGAAATGACTCCACGCTAGCAATCGTAGAAATAGATTCCTCCTCTTCCTCTCTTCTCTGTTCTCACTTCTCAATCTGATTGAACCATGTGTTCTTTCCGGAATCAAAATAAAAATTAAATCGCGTCAACTCGATGGTCTTTTGTAGTAAAACCGCCCCACTTCAAACCCTTCACCACGCTCCCGCAAGGCATCACCTATGCAGCGGTAGCCACAGCCTATGATGCTACTGACAAGAAGTGCATTCAAGGCTTCATCAAAACGGTTAAGCCCATTTGCTCTGATGACGTAAGAAGTTTAATTGGTCCAGCCATCTTCAAAATGGTAAAATCTGTTCCGACATTCTCATTGACATTCTAATGAGAGGATCATCTGAGTGGGGATGCCTTCCATCAAAATACAAAAAATTCCGTGAAACTGTTCTATCATTCTATGGGGAGTGTAACAATGAGGTAGAGTTCGATTATTTCAAGACGATGTGCCCCGGTTTGTTCAAAGAGCACCCCCTCCACATGATGCAGATGCTCAGTGAAACAGTTGAGAATCCATACATTCTAAAACCTGTTGATGTTTTTGCATTAAAACATGACCTGAGCCCCGAGGAAAAGAAACTACTCTGTTGTCCTTAATTTTGTTTTAGCACCTTTAAAAAAATAAAATTATTCTGACAATCACCAACGACAATAGCCTTTGTCTCAGGCAAGGTTATCAGTGTGAATGTTCCACCTGCCAAATCTGGGTTAAACGCTGGGAGACCGAGTTAAATGCATTTGTGGTGGTCGACATTGTGATGCGCACAGAAGAAAAAAATCTGTCGCAAATGCATGAACGTTTAAGAGCAGAATACCCGGACATTTTATGTCTGCATCACGCTGCCTTTGAGGATGCTTATATCCACTTTAAGTTAGAGCGCAAACAAAAGGAACCACAGTAGAACTAGCTCAAGTAGACTTGCAAGACTGAACCATGGACGTCTTGGAACACTTTGATTGCTGGCACAAACTCCCAGAATTGAAACCTAGCTTACCAAGTGAAATTCCAATTAAAACATACGAGCTAGTATTTTTCCTACTTTTGTAGTTTCATATTTTAGCATTAGTTTCTTATTTTAGCATTTCGCAACCGGCAAGTAAGCATCCATTGGTCTGCTGTTCAACCAGAGTTCAAATAGCGCAGACCCGTTACCATCAAGCATTTGCTTAGCATGCCGCTCTGATTTGCTCATCACATGCTGACCCTTATCCTTCCTGCGCCTGCGACGTCACTTAACCTCAACTATAAACCTCACAGTGTGTCTATGACCCATGTCTGTTTCCGCTCAGTTGCGAATTGTTCTGCGTGAACCCCCTGGAACGTTCCCAGTCGTGCATTGTCATGTGATAAAATCATGTGATAAATTTATCACACGATTTTCGAAAACCATGTGACAAAATCATGTGATAAAAACAGTGTGATATTTTTTTCACGCGATTTTAACGGCTAACGCACTGTTGATGCACGACTGGGAACGTTCCTGGTAGCAACCCAACATAAACGTGAAGTTCCCACTGGTGGCAACCTGCTAGCATAAACATAACCCAATGTGTGTAAAATGTTATGAGAGCAGGCCGAAATCGCATGATCACATTTTAGCTGCTAGCTAGCTAGTAGCTAGCCTCACCAGCTTCCCATGGACCAGCAAACAAATGGTTCCATTGCTGTGCGTGCAGCGCCTAATCACAAAGTCTCAGGAGCCTTGCTCATAATGCCAAAAAAAAACTTAAATAGAGCACAGTTTAAGATTCTCCCCTAAGTTTAGGGGAGAGTTTCAAAATGTACTCTAAACTCTACTCTAACTTAGGGGAGAGTTTAAAAACTCTCCCCTAATTTAGGGGAGAGTTTCGAACATAAGCAAAAAC
>ENA-ORBV01005758-ORBV01005758.1-microbial-mat-metagenome-genome-assembly--contig:-NODE-5758-length-22459-cov-5.400634_pt1 | contig 22459 bp, 11 predicted proteins | sample MGYA00237777_ERZ505514 | MGnify/ENA primary metagenome ERZ505514 (study PRJEB26160, sample SAMN06269048) | microbial mat metagenome | isolation source: Oligotrophic lake microbial mat | place... | reverse complement strand
GCACCGCTGACCGACACGACCATTGGCGCGCGCGGCGTGGTGCCCATCATCGTGCAGGCCGGCGATGACCACGGCGTGAGCAATGTCGCGTTGCAGATCTGGCGCGAAAGCGCCGCCGGGAATGCGGCCGACAATGTGGTCGCGAGGGGGCAGCGCGAGCGAGTGGAGGTCGCGGATCCCGCCGAGCCGTTCTTCATCGGCGGCGTGACCGTCGGACTCGATGGACGCGATCTGCAGCCCGGCGACAAGTTGCACGTCGTCGCCGTAGCCACCGACGACTCGCCGTGGCGTCAGCAGACGACGAGCCCCGAAGTCATCCTGCGCGTACCCAGCTTGAGCGAGCAGCGCGCGATGGCGCGCTCCCTCGCCGATTCGCTGGCGTCGCGCGCGGCACAGATGGCGCAGCAGGAAAAGCGGCTCCAGCAGAACACGGAAGACGCGTCACGCAGTCGCGAGCTCAAGGACGGCGGTAAGACCGATGCGTCGAAAGCGAACGGGGCGAAGTCGCCGCAGGGCAAGAACCAGATGAGCTTCACCGCTGCGGAGAAGGCCAAGCAGCTCGGCCGCGATCAGCAGCAGCTTGGCGCGAAAGTGGATTCGCTGCGCAACAGCGCCAGGGAACTCGAGGAGCGTCTCAGGAACGCGGGCGCGCTCGACAACGAACTGCAGAAGCGCATGAGCGAAGTGCAGCGCATGCTCCGTGAGGCGATGACGCCCGCGATGCAGAAGCAGCTCGCCGCGCTGGAGAAGAGCACCGACCGATTGAGTGGCACCGAGGCGCAGCAATCGATGGAGCAGTTGGCCGCGCAACAGAAGCAGATGCGTGAGCAGCTGGAGAAGAGCGCCGAGATGCTCAAGCGTGCCGCACTCGAAGGCGCGATGAGCACGTTGCGCGATGATGCGAACGAGCTGGCGAAAGCCGAGAAGGCGCTGGCCGACAAGCTCGATGGTGACAAGCGCAATGGAACACCGGGCAAGGACGGCGAGAAGTCGACGCGCACCTCCCAGGACAAGTCGGCGCCAAACAGCGCGGCGATGGATCCGAAGACGTTGGCCGAACGCTCGCGTGAGCTCGGGAAGGAGATCGACAAGCTCGCCAAGCGCCTCGAACAAGCGGGTGCGAAGCCCGGCGCGACGAAGACCAAGGCCGCACAGCCGATGGTGAATGCAGCGGCGGATGCGATGCAGAAGGCGGCCGAACAGGCCGCCGAAGAAGCCGCCAATGAAAGCGCCGCGCGACAGAACGCGCAGCAGGATGACAAGGGCGACGCCTCACCTAACGCCGCGAAGAAGACTGATCCGAAGATGGCAGCCGGCGCCGCCACGCAGGCCGGCAAGGACGGCGAACAACAGAAGGGTGCGCAGAAGGGCGAAGCCAAGGACGGACCGGCCGGTTCGGAGCAGGGGCCGCCAAAGGATGGCCAGCAGGGGCAGAAGCAGCAGGGGCAACAAGGCCAGCAAGGCCAGCAAGGCCAGCAAGGCCAGCAAGGCCAGCAAGGCCAGCAAGGCCAGCAAGCTGGGGGCGCGGGCGGCAGCGAAGCGCGCAAGGCATCCGACGCCATGAAGAAAGCGGCCGATCAGCTCTCGTCGGCGCGCGAAGCTCAGGTGGACGCGTGGAAGACGGAACTGTCGGAGCAGCTCGATCAGTCCATCAACGAAACGATGCAACTCGCCAGACAGCAGGCCGCGCTCGAACAGCGCGCCAAACAACAAGGCGGTACCCAGGGCATGCAGGGCGAGCAGGGCGCGCTGCAGCAGGGAGTGCAGCAGGCGGCCGAACGGCTGGAGAAGGCCGGTCGCAGCTCGACGTTGCTCTCGCAGCGTTCGCAGAAGGCGATGGCGGACGCGCAGCGCCAGGTCTCCAACGCCACGCAGCAGATGGGCAACTCCTCGCAGCCTGGTGGTTCGGAAGCCTCGCAGTCGGCGATGAAGGACGCCTCGGAAGCGCTGAATCAGGCGCTGAGCTCTCTCGTGCGAGATCGCGAGCGCGTCAACAACGCACAGTCGGCCTCGGGCTTCACCGAGATGATGGAGCAGCTCAAGCAGTTGGCGCAGCAGCAGGGCGCACTCAACGGACAGATGCAGGGGCTCAATCTCATGCCCGGTGGCGCGCAGGGTGCGCAGGCGCGCAATCAGGCGCGTGTCCTTGCGCGTCAGCAGCGCGAAGTCGCCAAGACACTGGCCGACGTGTCGGACGCCGACCAGACCGGTCGTACCGACGCACTCGCCAAGGAAGCACAAACGCTGGCACAGCAGATGGAACGCAGCGGCATCGATCCCAACGTCGCCGCGCGCCAGCAGCAGCTGTATCGCCGCTTGCTCGACGCGGGTCGCTTTCTGGAACAGGACGAGCGTGATGATCAGGGGCCGCGCGAAGCGAAGGCCGGTGACGGCAACAGCGCGCGCCCGACCGTCGATGGACCGCAGTCGGGGAAAGCGGGCAGCAAGTTTGCGCCGCCCACGTGGAACGAGCTGCGCGGACTCGGTCCCGACGAGCGTCGTCTCGTGATCGAGTACTTCCGTCGGCTCAATGGCAGCACGCCCTAACGCACCGTTGCGGGCCATCGGTCGGGTCGCGCTGCTCGGCATCATGGTGATGCTGGGCAGCGTCGCGCTCGCACCGTTGCTCGCGGCGCAAGCGACCGGCACGACGACCGGCACGACGACCGCGACGGCGGGCGACACCACCGATCCGCTCGGGATCGCGCTCGACGCCGAAGAGAAGGGCGAACTGAAGCGGGCGGCGACGGCCTATCGCGCCGTGCTCGCACAGGCGCTCGCTCCCGGCGCCGGTGATGGAGATCGCGTGGCCCTGTCGTTGTTGGGCCTGGAACGTGTGTGGGCCGAGACCGGAGCCCGCGATTCCGTTCTCCCGATCGTGCAGCGCGTGCTCGTGTTGCGTCCGACCGATCCGACGGCGCGCGGCATTCAGCTGCGATCGCTGATGAGTCTTGGTCGCGACGACGAGGCACGACTGGCATTCAACTCGTGGCGCCGCGCTGCCGGTACCGATGGCGCACCATTCCGCGAGTACTCTCGACTGCTCCTCGCCGCCGGTCGCGCGCAAGCCGCCGATTCTGTGCTCTCCGACGCAGCACGACTGCTTGGCGCCGGTGGCATGTTGTCGGGGGAACTCGCGCAGCTGCACGTGGCGCTCGGCCGATGGACGGCCGCCGCCGGGGCATTTCGTGAGTCGCTGGCCGGTCAACCATATCTCGAGTCGGCGGCGATGTTCGCGTTGCAGCGCGCACCCGTGCCCACCCGCGACTCCATTCGCACCGTGCTGATGTCGGAGCCCGTGACCCTGCTGCCGCGACGACTCCTCTCGTCGCTCGAGTTGGCGTGGGGCGAGCCTCGACGTGCGTGGGCGGCGCTTGCAAGCGTGCGTGCGGACGACTCCACGGCGGCGGCCTGGCGCGCGTTCGGTGAGCGCGCGGAGTTCGCGAACGCGTGGCCAGTGGCGCGCGACGTGTGGGTGGCGGTGCTTGATCGTCGTGGTGATCTCGAAGCGCAACAGCATGCCGCCCAAGCCGCACTGAACGCGGGCGATGCGATGGCGGCTCTCGAACTCGCCACGCGCGCGCCACGGGTTCTCCGCAAAGGAGATTCCGTTGCCTTCCGCGTGCGCACGTTGTTGCCGATCGAGATTGCGGCGCTCGGTGAACTGGGGCGCGCGACGGATGCACAGGCGCGACTCGATGCCAGTGCGCCATATCTCGATGAGATGGCGCGGGCGGCCATGGCGCGTCCGCTGGTGAGTGCGTGGCTGCGTTCCGGCGATCTGGCGCGCGCACGCGCCGCGGTGCAGGGAAGCGATCTGGCCGAGGACGACGAGACGGCCGGCTGGCTGGCCCTCTACGAAGGCGACCTCGCAACGGCGCGAAAACGGCTCGTGCGCGCGGATACCAAGCGCGGTGAACTCGTCGATGCGCTGGGGCTGCTGGCGCGTACGCGCGTGCCTGCGTCGCCCGGACTTGGTCTTGCCTTCATGGCGCTGGCACAGCGGGACAGCGCCGCCGCATCGGCGCGCTTCGTTGCACTGGCGGATTCACTGGGCGATGCAGCACCGGCGCTGCTGGCCCTTGCCTCGCGCATTGAAGCGGGGAAGGCCAAGCGAGGTACAGATGGTAAGATACCGGTGGCAGCGAAGGCCATGGTGTTGTGGGATCGAATTATCGCCAGCTACAAGAAGTCGCCGGAAGCGCCGGAAGCGTTGTTGGCGTCGGGGCGTGCGTTGCGCGACGCAGGGGATCACCCCGCCGCAGTCACACGTTTCGAAATGCTGCTCGTCGATTATCCTGAGAGTGCGCTGCTGCCACAGGCGCGTCGTGATCTCGAACGACTGCGCGGGCAGGTACCTCCATACAACAGTTCCCAGTCATGAGTCTCGAGTCGATGCGTGCGTCAAGGCGGAGTTGGTGGCGCGTCTCAGTAGCCGCGGTGGCGCTCGTCGTCTCGAGCGCCGTGCCCTCGTACGCGCAGAACATCCTCATCCCGATGGATGATGGGCAGCGCAATCACCTCAAGGCATACGGCGTCGCGTTTCTCGCGCTCAAGACCGGACAGAAGGCCGAGTGGCTGCTGAACTATCGCGGCGGCGCGTTTCTGTTGCCCGACGTGCCCGACCTGCGCCGTCGCGCGGCGCTCGATGGCGTGAGCGCCGAGCCGATTTCCGACGCGGCATTGGCCGCGGCGCGCGCTGAAATTGCCGGCGCCAACATGGACGCGGTCGTGCTCGAACGCGCGCCGCGCATCGCCATCTATCGGCCGGTGAATCAGCCGCCCTGGGATGACGCGGTGACGTTGGCGCTCACCTATGCCGGCATCGATTTCACGTCCGTGTGGGATGACGACGTCATGAAGGGCGACCTGTCCAAGTACGATTGGGTCCACCTCCATCACGAGGATTTCACGGGACAGTTCAACAAACTGTTCCTCGCGTATCGTGATGCGCCGTGGTTTGTCGCGCAGCGTGATCGCGATATCGCGATGGCCAAGCGCTTCGGTCTTCCCGATGTGCCCGCCCTCAAGAAGGCGGTCGCTGACAACATCCGTGGCTTCGTCGATCGCGGTGGATTCCTCTTCGCCATGTGCGGTGCGACCGAATCACTCGATCTCGCCATCGCGTCGCTGGTGGTGGATATCGCCGGTCCCTTCTCCGACGGCACACCGCCCGCGCCCGATGCCGATGCGCGCATGGTCTGGTCACGCACGCTCGCGTTCACCGGCGCGCACGTCGAGCCGTCGCCGTACATCAACGCGCTCAGCGACATCGACGGACATCAGGTGAATGTGCCGGCACGTCGGCAACCACTCGGCACCTTCTCACTGTTCGACTTCTCCGCCAAGCTCGATCCCGTGGCGACGATGCTCGTGCAGAATCATCGCACGGTCATCCCAGATTTCTACGGCGTGACAACGAGCTTCAATCGTGCGGTCATCAAGCCGACGGTGACCGTGCTGGCCGCAGAAGATGGCGCGCCGTGGACCAAGTACGTGCACGGCGACTACGGCAAGGGTTCGTGGACGTTCCTCGGCGGCCATGACCCCGAAGATCCGCAGCATGCCATCGGCAGCCCACCGACCGATTTGTCGCTGCGTCCGAACTCGCCCGGGTATCGGCTGATCCTCAACAACGTGCTCTTCCCCGCCGCGAAGAAGAAGCCGCGCAAGACGTGACCGTGAAGCGGGCGACGGCAGGACCGGCGTCGAGTATCGGCGAAGCCCGTCTGTCGCGCGCGGCGGCGACAGCGTTGCGCACAGCCATCAAGCTCGCGGGTGGCAATGAAGTCTGTTTCGTCGCGGCGGTGGACGACGAGGGGATGATTACGACCGCGCGACCGGTGGCGCGCGGCGACATCCGCAGCGTCCTCGCCATGCCCGGCGTGGCCGAACGCGGCGAAATGTTGCTGCACAACCATCCGTCCGGCCTGCTGACACCGAGCGACGCGGACCTCGAAGTCGCGCATCGTGTGCACATGAACGGCGTGGGCTTCGGCATCATCGACAACGCGGCGACGCGTGTGTACGTCGTGGCGGAAGTGCCCAAGTCTGCGGCGCTCGTGCCCGTGTCGGCGGACGATGTCGATGTCGTGCTGGGGCCGCACGGCGCCGTCGCGCAGGCCATGAAGAAGGCGCCTGGCGCGCGATCGTATGAGGATCGACCGGCGCAACGCGCGATGGCCGCCGCGGTGACCGAAGCGTTCAACGGCGGCGGCGTCGCGCTGCTCGAAGCCGGCACCGGCGTTGGCAAATCACTCGGCTACCTCGTCCCCGCGCTGCGTTGGGCCGCCGCCAATGGCGAGCGAACGATTGTCTCCACCAACACGATTACGCTGCAGGAACAGCTGGTGCAGAAGGATCTTCCGTTCCTGCAGGGCGCGCTCACCGATCAGCCCGTGCGCTTCGCGCTGCTGAAAGGGTGGCGCAACTACATCTGTCTGCAACGACTCGAGCAGGCGCGTGGCGCGGGTGCGGCCTTGTTTGAAGACGGTGCCGCGGGTGATATCGAGGTGATCGCGCAGTGGGCTGAACGCACGCGTGATGGTTCGCTCTCCGATCTGCCGGTTGCTCCGCGCAGTGAGGTATGGGATGAGGTTGCCGCCGAGCCGGACTTGTGTGGACGTCTCAAGTGCTCATTCTACGACAAGTGCTTCCTGTTCAAGGCGCGCAAGGAAGCGGCACAGGCTGACGTGGTGGTGGTCAATCATCATCTGCTGCTGTCGGATGTCGCGGTGCGTCGCACGTCGCAGAACTGGGATGATGCGGCGGTCCTGCCGGCGTACAAGCGACTGGTGATCGACGAAGGGCATCACCTCGAGGATGCGGCGGCGTCGCACCTGGGCAGCTCGGTCACGCGCCGTGCGCTGGCGCGTCTGTTCGCACGCATCGAACGGCGAGGGAAGGGACTCTTGCCTGCACTGGCGGCCAAGCTCGGTGGTGCATCGGATCTGCTGAGTGTGGCCAGTCTCGATCTGGTGAAGGAACGGCTCGGACCGAGCAGCGCGACCGCGCGCGATCGTGCGCAACTGTTGTTCGAATTGCTCGAGACTGTGTTGCAGGAGTCGAACGTACCCATGATGCGGCTCGCCGACTCGTTTGCATCGCATCCGGCGTGGAAGGGTGGGATTGAAAGCACGCTCGATGAATTGCTGACCGAGATCGGCATGCTGTCCGAAGGACTGCGTCTGGTTCGCGAGCGCCTCGAGAGCGATGAACGACGGAGCGAACAAGTGGCGCCGCTGGTTGGTGAGTTGCGCGGGGTCGCGCGCCGCCTCGAGAATGCCGGTGACGCCTTGGCGCGCGCGTTGCGAATTCCCGCGACTGGTGCGCCCGTGGTGCGCTGGATGGAGTTCACGGGCAAGGCCGGGCCGGAGCGCAACGTCGCGTTGCATTGTGTGCCGCTCGATCTCGCACCGGTGTTGCGCGATGATCTCTTCTCACGGGTGGATACTGCGGTGATCACGAGTGCGACGCTGTCGACCGATGGCGGATTCGAATTCCTCGAACAGCGACTCGGGCTCGACGACATCAGCATGCCGAAACAGTCGGCAGTGTTTCCGTCGCCGTTCGACTATCCGAAGCAGGCACTCCTCGTCATTCCTACCGACACCCCCGCACCGAACGAAGATGCGCGCGGGCACTTCATCGCCATCACGCGGCAACTGCGCGACCTGCTGGCGGCCAGTGATGGCGGAATCTTTGCGCTGTTCACGAGTCATCGGGACGTGCGCGAGATGGCGGAGTTGTTGCGCGAATCCGGACACGACGCGCGGTATCCGCTGCTGGTGCACGGCGAGGAGAGTCGCGATATCCTGCTGCAGCGTTTTCGCGACGCGGGGCGCGCGGTGCTGCTCGGCACCGCGACGTTCTGGGAAGGCGTCGATGTCCCGGGCGATGCGCTCCGCGGACTGCTGATCGCGAAACTGCCATTCCGAGTGCCGAGCGACCCGATGGTGGCCGCGCAGTGCGAAGCGATCGAGGCGCGAGGCGGGAATTCGTTCTCGGAATTCATGCTGCCCCACGCATCGCTGCGACTGAAGCAGGGATTCGGACGACTCATTCGGACCGCGACCGATCGTGGCGTCGTGGTGCTCAGTGACCCGCGGGTGCTGACGAAGCGATACGGGCGGCAGTTGCTGAACGCATTGCCGCCGGCGAAACGGATCACGGGTGAGTGGGGACAGCTGCGCCGTCAGGTGTTGGATTTCTACCGGAAAGCGGGGCGAGAGGGTGGCCGTTAGCCAATGAGAACCACCAGGTGTCGAGCTTCGGGTTCGGGTTTTGGGCTTTGGGTTGGCGCGTCCGTGAGGGCGACACGTGATCCTGGATTCGTCGCGAAAGCGGTTTCTCATCCCGTCGCGACGATGCATCTTCTCAAAGCTCAAAACCTTTACCCGAAGCCCGAAGCTGGGTGGTTGAGCACACCCGACGCTCGCAACCCAAACCCACCACCCGCCACCTGGTGGTTTTCCCCACATCCGTCATGCCGCTAACTCCCTCCAAAATCGTCTGCATCGGCCGCAACTACCGCGAGCACGCCCGCGAGATGGGCAATGACGTCCCTACGGAACCGTTGTTCTTCCTGAAGGCGCCGTCCTCGATCATCGCGGGCGGCGAGGCGATCGTGCTGCCCAGTGGCTCGACCCACGTCGAGTTCGAGGGGGAGATCGCGCTCGTGCTCGGTGCACGTCTGCGCAAGGCGACAGAGTCCGAGGCTCGCGCTGCCGTGACGCATGTTGTGGCGCTGAACGACGTGACCGCGCGCGACTGGCAGAAGGGTGATGGTCAGTGGACCCGCGCCAAGGGCATGGATACGTTCTGTCCCATCGGCGACCCCGTTCCTGCGCCAGACGATCTCGAATCGATCACGTTGGTGACGCGAGTCAATGGCGTCGAGTGTCAGCGCGCCACAGGAGCGGACATGGTCTTCGCGATTCCGATGGTGCTGGCCTACATTTCCCAGTACCTCACGCTCGAGCCGGGCGACATCATCGCGACGGGCACTCCTGCCGGCACGAAGGCGCTCAACGCGGGCGACGTCGTCGAAGTCGAACTGGTCGGACTGAGTTCCGTTTCCAACCCTGTCGTCGCGGCGTGATCAGCTCGAAGATCGCGTTCGCGTCTGTGTGCTGGCACACCCTCGGACTGCCCGGGTAGCACGACCTACATGGCCGAGTCGCTCCCTCCAACGTCGTCATCGCCCGACAGGGGTTCTCCGGGTACCGGGCCTGCGGGCTCCGGTCATTCCGGGGCGCGGGCCAAGATCGGTGTGTCTGCTGGCATCGGCGCGGTGGCTCCACGTCGGACTCGTGGCGCGCTCAACGAACGGGCCCGCACCGGCGGAGTGCCCGAACGCGAACCCAAGTCCACGCGCGCGCTGGTCGTCTCCGTTGGATTGCATGCGGTGGCGGGCGTCGTGCTGCTTGAACTGCTCACCTTCGGGCACGGACTCTCGTCGTTCCTGCGGGACAGGAACCCGGAGCAGCGCGAAGAACGGTTGACGTTTGTGACGCCGCCGGCGCCCAAACCCCCGGTCGCCGAGGTCACGCCGCCCAAGCCCACACCGCGTACCGCGAGCGAGGTGACGATCCGCCCGCCAACCACGGGTCCCGTGCTGGCGCCGCCCAGCGCCGAGCCGGTGGCCGTACCGGTCGCCACGCGGCCAGACACGGGCAGTGGCGCGCCTGCTGACGGTCCCAAGGGCGTCGGCGCCCTCGACCCCGACCTCAAGGGTGTGAAGCCGGGCTACACGGACGTGCGCGTCTGGCGTGGCACGGGGGGCGGCGGTGCGGCATCGGCCGGTATCGCGTCTGGTCGGAACGGCGCGGAGCGGCTCGACAGCATCATCGGGTTCGCGATCAACTCGGCGGCCGACTCCATCGCCGACGTGATGCGGGCGCAGGGGCGCGTCGGCGGGAGAAAGCCCGGTGACTGGACGACCACCGACGCCAACGGACAGAAGTGGGGCTGGGACAACATGGGCATCCGCCTGGGCAAGGTGATGATTCCCAATGCGCTGCTCGGTCTGTTGCCACTCAACGCGCAGCGCGGCATGTCCGGTAACATGACGGCGTTCGATCGCGAGAAACGCATTGCACTCGCGCGCGATGACATCATGCGCAACTCGGAGCGCGCGCTGGGCGAGGTGGAGTTCCAGAAGCTCAACAAGGAGTTGCGCACGCGCCGCGAGAGGGAACGCCGCGATCGATTGCGGGCCCCCGACGCGACGGTTGCGCCGGTCAAGGCGATCCCCGACAAGTCGGGTACGCCGGAGTAACCTTGAGGGCGGTGGTGTCACGGACTGCGTCGCGTCCAGATCACCAGCACGCCGCAGCGTGAATTGAGCCCGCTGTACCGCGTCGGGGTTTGCGCCGGTCCGGCATAGTACTCCATCGCTGCGATCTGATCGACCGCAATCGTGCTGAGGTTGAACAACTCCTCATCCTCGCCGCCGCTGTAGATGCGCGATTCGTTCAGGTAGATCTGCGCATAGCACGAACGTGTTGCGCCGCGTGCCGAGTCGGCGACGCTTCCGCGACGCAGCATGGAAGCGTCGAGTGAGACGATCGCGCGGCCCTTGGCGAGCCAGCTGTCACTGCCGCGCCCTCGCACGATCGCTCCGCCGGAGAACTGCGACACCACCGACGCCAGGGTCTGGTTGCGCATTCGCTCCAAATCATCGCGCGTGAGAAAGTGGCCGAGGCCAACTCTTCGATGCTCCTCGAACGACCGCAGCACGACGCTCTCCGTCACGCGCACCGAATCGAGCATCACCGCACGTCGCAGCACGATGCGTCGCGTCTCCGTTCCGCCGGCCACGAACTCGATGCGCGTACTGAGCGGGGCGTAGCCAACCCGCCGCACGACCACATCGTGCGGCCCTGCCGGAATGTCGTTCAATCGAAACGTGCCGTCGGCGTTGCTGCGCGTGGTGAGCGTCAGCGCACTCAGCGTCACCTCTGCCGCAGCCAGTGGCTGCGACGTGCTGTCGGTGACGACCACGCCGGCGAAAACCGCCGTCTGTGCGGCGCTCATCGCGATGCTCATCGAGTTGCTCATCGAGTTGCTCATCGAGTTGCTCATCGAGTTGCTCATCGAGACGAACAATTCGGCGCGTCCCACGCGATCGTCATCGGCCATGCGCAGTTGCACAGGCGACGCACTGAGTGTCGCGGGCGTCGTCGAGCCGCTGGCCGTGCCCCCGCTGCGCGCGCGCACGAGCAGATCGGTGTTGCCAGGCACGCCGCAGAGGCGGTACTCGCCGCGCGCGTCGGTGCGCGTCTCCATGATGCGCAGCGGTTGCTCGATGCGGGGCTGGCCGGCGCCGTCACGCAGCAAGATCTCGCGCCACTCCGCCGACACGCGCGCACCGGACACCGGCGTCGTGTCGCCCGACACCGCCACGGTTCCGATGATCACCCCGTCACCCGAGCGGAAACGTGTGTTGCGGCAGAGCGACGCCGCAATCTGCGCCGACGACGCGACCCGCACGCGAACGGAAACGGTGCTGTCTCGTTCGATGTCGTCACCCAATGACACGCGCGATTGATGCACGGCACCAATGGTCTCGTGCCAAGTATGGCGCACCTCGATCGTCTGCTCGCCCGGAGCAACGTTCGACAGCATGAATCGACCGAGACTGTCGGTCATGACGCTGCGGGATGTACCGGCCAGCGACACGCGCGCGTTCGGAACAGGGATGTCGCGCACGGAGTCAGTGACGATGCCGGCGAGCGTATACGTTGGACGCGACCAGAGCGTATCGGGCTCTGAACGTCCGGCGCTTGTTCGGGTTGCCGTGGCCAACGACAGCTCGGCCCCCGAGACCAGCAGCCCGGTCACCACCGTGTCGGCACCGGCCATCGCGCGCGTCGTACGCATCAGCGTCATGATCGGCATGCGGATGCTCCAGCGCGACACCACCCAGGCACCGTTGCGCAGCCGCACGAATCGCATGTCACCGCCGGCGTACTGCGCCTGCGCCCGCGCCACGTTCGTGTAGCGATACTCCAGCCGTCGCAACTCGGCGGATTGACGCGACAGCCAGAGGGTGCCCGTGACTTCCGAGAGGCGCCGACGAAGTGGCGTCGGTTCGAACGCCAGTCCAAGCAGTGTGCTGTCCGTCGGGGAGTTGACCAGCCGCAAACAGTGATCCTCAACGAAACCCGCGGACAGCAGTACTTCGAGTCCGGGCGCGAAATACGCCACCGAGTCGCGCTCCTCCATCACGTACCCGACACGATGCAGGCTGTCTGGCGAGAGACTGCGCCACAGCTGCCGAACGCGATCGGTGCGAGTGACCTCGCGGCGATCGAGCAGCCGCTTGCCACTTCGGTCGAAGGTGCGGTTGAACGCCACCGTGGTGGCGTTGATCACGCCCGCGCGCGTGGTGAGTTCCGTCGCTGTAAGTGCCAGTCGCACCTGCTCCCACACCGCGAACATCGCTGCCGCCGAATCCTGCGTGACCATGCGGCAGACGCTGCGTGACGCGACACGCAACGTGTCCAATGCCACGAGCGCATCGGTGAGCACGATCTGCTGCACGCGCGATTCGCCCGACGCCAGCTGAAACGGCGCCGACATTACCGGACGAAAGCCGATTCGCTGCGTGCGCAATCGGAAGGTGCCGGCACGTGGCGCGGTCAGTCGATACGCGCCGGTCTCATCGCTCAGCGCGCGCGGCGCATTCGTCAACACGGCACCCGCCGGATCCGCTGCGTTCTCGAGCAAAACGATCAGGGCTCCCGTCACCGGTACGCCGCGCGCGTCGATCACCGTACCACGCAACGCCTGCGCCTCGAGACGAGTGGCGAGCGTCAACGCGCAGAGGAGCAGGCGGAGGTATGGCACCCATCGACCCATTCGCATCGTCTCCACCAGGTGCTGCGGCGTGCCCCCGGAAATCGCTGTGATGCGCCGTAAGCGTCTCGTCCGGACGACGCGCGTCCCGTCCGTTCTACACGACCGGGTCCTGCGAAAGGAAGCGAACCGCCGCGTCGATGCGACCCAGCGAACGCTCGCGTCCAAGATACAGCAGCACGTCGAAGATACCCGGGCTCACCGTCAGCCCGGTGAGCGCAACACGCAACGGCTGAAAGATCTTGCCGCCCGAAATTCCAAGCTCTTCGGCGAGTTTGCGCAGCGCGTCTTCCATCACTTGCGGCGACCAGCTCTCAAGCGAGGCCAGACGAGCGCTCGTCGCAGTCAGGACGGTCGACGTTGCCGTGACATCGCGCCACTGCTTGCTCACCGCATCGGCATCATACTCCACATCGTCGCGGAAGTACTGTGCGGCCAATGCGACGATTTCGTCGGTCGTGCGCGCGCGTATGCGCAGCAGGTCGAGCAGTCCGAAGTACCAGTCCTTGCGCGCATGCAACTCTTCCGCGGTTGCCAAGCCTGCCTTCACGAACGCGGGCGTCATGAACGCTTCCAGCTTTTCGAGCGAGATCATCGCCAGATGCTGACCGTTCATCCATTCCAGCTTCTTCGTGTCAAAAATGGCGGCCTTCTTCTGCAACCCCTCGACGTCGAACTTGTCGATCAACTGCTCGATCGTCATGACTTCGATGTCGTCACCCGTGGACCAGCCGAGGAGCGCGAGAAAGTTGAGCATCGCGCCCGGCAGCAACCCCTGATACTGGTAGTCGCCCACGGCGGTCGCGCCGTGTCGCTTCGACAGCTTTTTGCCATCCGCGCCAAGTATCATCGGCACATGCGCGAACTGCGGCACCTCAGCACCGAGGGCACGATAGAGGAGGATCTGCTTCGGCGTGTTCGAAATGTGATCGTCGCCGCGCATGACGAGCGTGATCCCCATGGCGATATCGTCCGACACGACGGCCATGTTGTATACCGGCGTCTCGTCGGAACGCAGCACGACGAAGTCTTCGATGTCCTTGTTCGGGAACGCGATGCGCTCGTGCACGAGGTCAGGCCACTCGGTGGTGCCGTCGGGCACCTTGAAGCGAATGACGAACGGCTCGCCGCGTGCCAGCTTCTCCTCCTGTGCTTCAGGCGACACCTCGGCCATGCGACGATCGAAGCGGAAGTTCAGGCCACGCGAGTCCGCGTCGGTGCGCATGCGCTCCAACTCGGCGAGCGGCGTGAAATCGCGATACGCGTGTCCGCTCTCGAGCAGACGATTGGCGTCGGTCTGGTGCCGCTCGATGTTCGAGCCCTGATAGACCACGGGCTCATCGCACATGAGACCGAGCCACTCGAGCCCTTCGAAGATCGCGCGCGTGCTGTCGTAGGTACTGCGGGCGCGATCGGTGTCCTCGATGCGAAGGAGGAAATCACCGTCGTACTTGCGGGCGTAGAGCCAGTTGAACAGCGCGGTTCGGGCACCACCCACGTGCAGAAATCCCGTGGGAGATGGAGCGAAGCGCACGCGAGGGCGCTTGGGTACTGACGACATATGAAAAAACCGGACCGGAAGGTCAGGGGAAACTATCGGAATGCAAAACGCACGTTCCTGAAACGACAACGCGGGCCCGCCGGCAAGAGCAGCGGACCCGCGGAGCGGAGGAAGCGGGATTCGAACCCGCGATAGAGGTTGACCCCCTATGCCGGTTTAGCAAACCGGTGCCTTCAGCCTCTCGGCCATCCCTCCTCTGACTCGTCCACGTACGGTGGCTCGGACAGAGGTACAATCTGGCCGGGTGGCTCGCCGGGGTCAACCGGTGCGCAGCACACAACCACGCGTGTCTCGATGCTCCGCCGGCGTGAGCCGCGCATTGCACGATCTGCGCGTCTCTGAGGAGACATCCACGGTGCGTGCGCCGCGGCCGCACCGCCAATGGAGTCGGTCCGTCGCGCCCGTACGACGTTCGGCTTTACGACACGAATCGGAACTCGGTCTTCTCGGCAACTGGAAGCGTCACGTCGACGCAGCGCATCAACTTCGCGACGACCAGCACTACCGGACTCTACCTGCAGTGGGGGACGGACTGGAACGTCGGCCCCGGGCTTCACGTCATCACTCGGCTGTGGACAGTCCTTCGACACGACGTCCTCCTCGCGCTTGGTGGTCAAACGACAACGCGGGTCCGCCGGCAAGAGCAGCGGACCCGCGGAGCGGAGGAAGCGGAATTCGAACCCGCGATAGAGGTTGACCCCCTATGCCGCAACGAACAACGGGTCGCCGTCCCATCGTGGCCGATGCCAAGGAGGACGGCAACCCGTGAATGCTCTCAACCAGACGCGGTGCAACGCTCGCTGTCACGCACCATCGCGCCATTGAGCGCCATCCCGCGCAACCCTCAGCTTTTCGCGCGACGACGCAGTAGGGCCGCGCCAGGAATCAGCATCGCGGCCAACAGCGCGAATGTCCCTGGTTCGGGAACCACGGTTCCGTTCCCCAGCTGCACGTTGTCCACGAGCATCTGCTGATCGCCACCTACGGTCACGCGAATCTCATCGAACACGACGCCCGTGAAGCCATAGTAGGCATTCGGATCGCTGAAATTCGTGGCCGAGGTTCCGCTGGCCACGACACTGCCTCCGAGCAACGCCTCAAAGAACGTCGTGGTAGGATTCGTCGCCGCGGCGAAGGCTGCCGCCGTTTGCGCGGAGTTGAACAAGATGGAGAACGGGTTGATGAACTGACCGCCGTTGTTCCCGACGTAGTCTCCCGTGATTCCGGGGAAGCCGAACGTGCCACCCTGCGAGTTGTATCGAAGCCCGGGCGAGAGCGTGACTCCCAACGACGAGAACTCGTTCGTGATCGAGGTGCCCTGCGCAAACGCAAACTCGCTGAACGTCACGGTCGATATCGGACTGGTCAACCCAAACGTATTCACGAAGAACTGCGCTTGCGCTACGGAACTGACGGTGACCAAGGCGGCAGCAACTAGACCAGCGCGAAGCGTTCCGAACGAAAGACGACCAGTCATGCGCTCTCCAGGGCGAAGGTACGGGCGCGAGTGGCGCCGCTCACTGCGGCACTCGTCCCAGACCAAGCAATAGTTGTGCCTGTCGGCACGACGGCTGCTGGAAAGCGCAACCCGCTGGGAGGAAAGGAGTTGCACACGCCACATCGATGTGCGTCGGAGACAAGGTGTTGGTGACGCGCAACACAGATGTTGCGACATCGCCTCCCCTGCGAGCCCTCTACCGCTTCACTCCCGCCATCGCTGAATCGCGACGCGCCTTGAACTCCGTGCCGGGCTTCCACGTCGGCCATGAGTCGGTGGTCAGCACGCGATATCCCACCTCGAACAACGCGCGTGTGTCCTCCACCGCGCCACTGAGCTCCCAATCCAGCTTCACTTCGTCGCTCGGCTGGTGGTAGTCCTTGGTGACGTACTCCTCGCGCTTGGTGGCGCCATACGTGGAGTCCTTGCCGATAAAGCGCGACCCTGCTTCGAGGTAGAGCGCGGGAACACCCTTTTTCGCAAACTCGAAATGATCGGAGCGGAAGTAGTAGCCTTTCTCGGGCTCGGGCTCGGGCGCGAGCACGCGACCGGCGGGCGCAATCACATCACCCAACACGTCCTCGAGTGTCGAGTTGCCATCGCCGACCACGACGATGTCCTGCGTGCGACCCCACTGGTTGAAGCCGTCCATGTTGATGTTGGCCAGCGTCTGCGTGTGCGGCACGAGCGGATTGGCAGCGTAGTACTTCGCACCCAGCAGTCCGTACTCTTCCGCCGTGAGCGCGATGAACATCACCGAGCGCGCGGGCTTCGTCGGTAGCGCAGCGTACGCCTTGGCGAGCTGCAGCAGCACCGCGGTGCCCGATGCATTGTCGAGTGCCCCATTGAAAATCTGATCGCCCTTGATCGAGGTATCGCGGCCCAAGTGATCCCAATGCGCCGTGTAGACCACGTACTCGGATGCCTTCGCCGGATCGCTGCCCGGCAGCGTCGCCACGACGTTGTGCGACTTCACGAGACGCGAGTCGGTGCGCAGGTGAATGTTCGCGGTTGCGCCGAGGGGGACGGGGGTGAAGTCCTTGCGACGTGCCGCCGCCTTGAGTGTGGCGAAGTCCTTGCCCGTCGCCCTGAGCAGTTCTTCGGCCTTCGGCTGCGTCAACCACGCCTCGATCTTCGCGCGACCTCGGTTGCCGTCCGCCGCGACGATATCGAAGTTCTCGCGCGCGACGCCGCTGATGGCCTGATACGGATAGCCGGCCGGACCGGTCTCGTGAATGATGATGGCGCCCGCTGCACCCTTCGCCGCTGCGATTTCGTACTTGTAGGTCCAGCGACCGTAGTACGTCATCGCGTTCCCCTTGAACATCGACGCGTCGAGCTTCGTCGAGTCGTTGGGGTTGGGTACGGCGGGATCGTTGACGAGCATGAGGATCACTTTCCCCTTCACGTCCACACCCTTGTAGTCATCCCACCCGTACTCGGGCGCGACCACGCCGTAGCCGACGAATACGATCTCCGCATTCACATCGACGACTGCCGAGTCGTGACGCGTGATCGCCATGTAGTCGCTCGGAAACGAGAGCGGCAAGACGCGACTGCCGATGTTGAAGGTGGCTTCGGGATGGGCCTGGAATCCGCGCAGCGCCACGTCCTGCAGGTACGAACCGTCAGGTGTGCCCGATACGAGTCCCATCGCCTTGAACTGATCGGCGATATAGCGAATGGCTTTGTCTTCGCCGGGTGTCGCTGGTCCGCGTCCTTCGAGCGAGTCGTCGGAGAGCGCCTTCGTGTGGCGGAGGAGGTCGTCGGCCGTGATGGCGGCGAGTGCGGGGGCAATGGTTGTAGAGTCGGGCGCGGCGGCTGATGCGCCCGGAGCGCCGGGGGCCTTGTCGCCGGCGCAGGCAGCGATCAGCAGCGATGACAAGAGCAGCGTGCCGGGGCCTCGCCGTGAGAACTCAGGTCGGCATATGCACGCGGCGCGCAGGCGTGCTCGGCGAAGGAGTTTGCAGGGAAGCATACAGACACCGGTTGGGAGAATGGGGAGATCGTTCCGAAGTCGGAAAGGCGGATCGATCAATGCTAACGCGTGAGGTAAGATATGACCGGTGAAGGAGTTCTTCCGCTCCTTCGGCCTCGGTCGAGAGCGCGTCGGTGCCGGCAATGGCCACGGCGTCCGCTGGCGTAGCGTCACGTGATGTAGCGACAGCTGGTGAAGCGTCACTCGCTCGCGCATACAGCGCGAAGGTGTCGTGCACGAGCTGCTGATACTCGTGCACCAAGGTGTCCGGCGCGACCGGCGCAACCTCCCCGGCAAACGAAATCAGACGCAATGGAGGCCGCCACCGCAAACGCCAGTGCTGTAACTCGCGAATAACTGCGGGTTCGTGACACGGCAATTGTCGGGTGAGTGAAGGCACAGGCAGCGACAGTCAGTCCGCCGAGCGGGTCGAGTCGCAGCAGCACGGCCGCGTGCAGAATCCGGACGGCGGCGATCAATGCCCGTGCACGTGCGATGATTCACAGTGGGACCTGAGCACTGCCGCAGTGCGCATGTGTGAGCACGCGACCGGCAAGCGCGAGCCCGCTCAGCATGGCGCCTTCGACGCGAGGCCCACCGCACCAATCACCGGCCGCACCAAGCCCCAACGTCGAATCGTAGAGCGCCGTCGCGATGGTGACGGGATCGGGCAGCGCATACTTCCAGCGATGCACTTGGCTGAACACCGGCGCGCGGGACTCACCCGTGACGCGGGCGAACGCGCTCAGCATCGCGTCGCCAACCTGCGCTCTGTCGCTGTCCAGATGCTCGGCGCTCCAACGCCGCGTCGCGTGCAAGACCCATTGCTCCATTTCCGAACGTTGCGGCTTGCTGTTGTCGCGACTGATCCATGACAGCACGTCGTCATCGTTGAGAAACGCGCCGTCCCACGGCACGTCAGGCCGGGTCTCCAGTACCAACATCATGGCGATTGTCGGATGCATGACCGCACCGCCAGCCTGCTCCGCGAGTGCCGGCGCAATCGGTGACAGGAGCGCGTGCGCTTGTGCGGCTGGAATGGCGCAGAGCACCACATCGTACGTCCCAAGATCGGCACCCGAGTCGGCCACCAGACGCCACTGCCGACCTTCGTGCTGCACATGTGCGATCTGCGTTTCACGCCGAACGTCGAGATCAGTTGCCAGGTGCGCTGCCAACGCATTCATGCCAGGCACAGCGACCCAACGGCGCACGACAGACTTTGGCGCGGACCACTCGCCGCCTTCGCGTACACGCAACACGCCCTGCCACTCGGCGATGATCCCGGCCGTGAGCCAACTCTGCATCAACGGAGACAAGCGTGCATCGCGCACGGTGAAGTACTGCGCGCCATGATCGAATTGCCAGATCCCTTCGTGGCGCGTGGCGCAGCGCCCGCCAAAGCCACGAGATTTCTCGAACACCGTCACGCTGCCATTGTGGTCAGCCAGCGTGCGCGCACACATCAGTCCGGACATTCCGGCACCAATCACCGCCACGCGCTGAAGCGATCGATGCACTGGCCGCTGCACATGAGCTGAATACCGCGAAACGTTGATACGCTCCGCCTGCGCACTGAGTGCACGAGTGCGTACGGTGCCCAGTACCGACGTGGACGGAGTAAACGCCCGATCAAACTGGCCGAGGCACCAGAGGATGCCGCCAAAGGACGCGGGGTCGCGTCCATCGAGTGCGTAGCGATGATTGAGGTCGACCAGCATGGCGAGCGCACGCTGCGCGTTGGGTGTCCACGACAGCAACGCTTTGCCCCACGTCATCCGCACGTTGTTGTGCAATTCGCCGTGCGCGAGCAGTGAGTGCTGCATCGCGTTCCAGAACGCGTCGGGACTCTCGCCCCGCGCGAGTTGCTCCCAGGTGAGTAGCACACGGGCATCAGATTCTCGCTCGGCGAGTGTTGCGCGTGCCCACGCCGGGATGGCGTTGATCGTGTCGTGATCGGCGCGATGATAGCAGAAGGTGTAGGCCAGTTCGCGCCACACCAGCAGTTCGTCGAGCCACTTGGCTGCCCCCTCACTCGCGAGATTCGCGGTCTCGCGCGCGAGCCGGAACGGCGACACGGCGCCGTAGTGCAGATACGCCGACATGCGACTCACTCCGTCGGCACGTGTCGGATCGTTGCGGGTGCGATCGTACTGGTCGATGCGCCCCGAATGCACAAAGTCGTGCCAGCGAGCGTAGCCAGCCACCGACCCGCCGCGTGTATCGGCAACTGGACCAACGGCGTGATCGATCTGGCACTCCGAGAGCAGCGCGGCAAAGTTCGCGTCCGCGAGACTGACCGGTACGAACGGCAGTGTTGGAATGAACGGCGCGTCGCGGTGCGGAACTTCAGGCCACGGCGCGGTCAGACGTGCGCGACGGAGCCGTGCGGTTGTGTCGCGATAGACAAAGGCGCGCTCGAACGCCGCGCTGGTCAGTGGCACCGGAACCACACACGCCGTATCGATCTCCCATACCGGTGCATCGATCCGGGTGCGAAGAGCGTGCGTCCACGCCGAAAGTGGCGCGACCGGCATCAATTCCGTGACCACCAGCGACGCGCGCGCGGCGAGCGTCGCGAGGTGTGGACCGCGATGACCGGCGCGCTCGAGATGAAACGCGTTGCCGATGCCGCGCGCGGTCAACTCACGCGAAAAGTCCCGCGCGCACTCGAGGATGAACATGTGATGCCGATCGCTGGCGTACGGATAGCGTTCCGAGAGTCCGTGATACACGAACAGCGGCTTGTCGAGCGCGTGGGAGGCGATGATCGCCGCGTCGAGGGCGGGATTTTCGTGGGCGCGTAATGCGGTGCGGGCCCAGTACAGTACAAACTCTCCGTGAGCGCGCGGGGCAGCGGTGCCGCAGTCGCGTCCGGCCCGTTCTGACAGATGTGGTGGGAGCGATGGAAAGACCGCGGGCGTAGCAGACACGGGCAGAAAGTGGCGGGTGATGCCAATGGCGATGATGTCGTTCGCGTACAAGATCGGCGTGTAGAATCAGACCCATGAGACGTTGGCCCCCGCTTGCGAACGGGGGATGACCGGAGATGAGGCTGTGCTCGCGGTCGATTGTTCCTCAAGCCGCCCCCGATGATGGGCGGCCGACTCGCTGGGACAGGCTCCAGTGCGCCGTGGGTGCCACGGCTGTCACTCGCTGCCACAGCGGTGTGGATAGCGATCGTGGTAAGCTCAGGATAGTTGGAATGAAGCGGGGGCTGGTCCTCCGCGGTCTCGTGGAGACACGCATCGCCCCACCACTATCCATGTGCTCACCTCGGCCGGACGGGGTGCACACCGGGAGGCCAGTCCCCATGGAGATCATCGGCCTGGATCTGCACACGCGCGAGCGTCAGCGGTCGATCAAGGCGGACGACGGCACGATCACCGACCGTCGGATCGCCACCAGCCGGGAGCGGTGCACGGCCGTATTCGGAGAGTGGCCGCCGGCCCGGATTCTGCTCGAGGCGAGCACCGAGCGCGAGTGGGTGGCCCGCCACCTGGAATCGCTCGGGCACCAGGTGATCGTGGCCGATCCGAACGATGCGCCGATGTCCGCCAATCGGTCGCGCCGCACCAAGACCGATCAGCGCGATGCGCGCACGCTGATGGACGCGTGCGAAACGGGCGCGTGGCGTCCGGCGTATCGGCTGTCCGAAGCCCGACGCCACGGGGCGAAGCGCCCTCGGCGCGCCGAGTTGGCGGTGCGGGATGCGCTCGTGCGCACCCGGACGCGGTACATCGCGCTCGCCAAGGCGCTGGTGCGCCGTGATGGGCTCCGCGTGCCGACCAGCTCGAGCGCGTGGGTGCCCACGCGGATCGCCGAACTGGATCTGTCGCCTTCGTTGACGACGGAGTTGGCCCCGCTGTTCGCGGTGTTCGCGCCGCTCACGCACCGGATTCGGCCGCAAACACCGCGCGTACCACCACGCGCGGCGTGAACGGCAGCACACCGATGCGGGAATCGAGATGACTGAATCGGGAGCGGCGAGCGCGGGAATTTCCTTGACGCACAGAAGGAATTTCAATCGGGCTCGGTCGAGTATCCGGCGAACGTCCGGCGCGATCGCCGACCCCGCGAGGGCCGCCGGGTGCGCGGCGGCCTGATCTCCGCCCGCCGCCGCGCCTCGGTGGCCGTCCGGACGGCGTTGCCCGTGGGCGCTCGGTCGCCGCGGGCACCGATCGGACGCCCCGGGGGGTCTGACGCGCACACCGAACGTCCCCGCGCGGGATCGGGGCGTCGGGGTGAGACTCAAGGGGCCCGGTGGGCCGCGGCGGGTCGTCGCGTGGGGCCCGGTCCAGACGGTCCAGACGGTCCTCGGGTCGAGGGCGGACTCCGCGCGGCGGCGTGGGCCGCCGTCGCCGCGCGGGCGCGGAGGTGCGCGAGGATCTGGTCGATCACGGACCGTTGCGTGATGCAGGCGACGAGGCGCATCACGCCGTGGCAGCTGGGGCACGCGAGGGGGTCGACCTCGAAGATCTGCTGCAACAACGCCGCCGTAGGGCCTTCGCCCACCGGCGGGTGGCCTCGGCGGGCCCGAGCCGTGGCGCGGGGACGATCG
>ENA-ORBV01005756-ORBV01005756.1-microbial-mat-metagenome-genome-assembly--contig:-NODE-5756-length-22464-cov-4.392058_pt1 | contig 22464 bp, 17 predicted proteins | sample MGYA00237777_ERZ505514 | MGnify/ENA primary metagenome ERZ505514 (study PRJEB26160, sample SAMN06269048) | microbial mat metagenome | isolation source: Oligotrophic lake microbial mat | place... | reverse complement strand
TCGGCACGATCGACGCTCGCGGCCGTCCAGTCGCCAAAGCGCTGCGCGGCAGTCGCGTCCATGGCCGGACGAAATCTGAAATCATTTTGCCGATGCGCTTCAAGCCACGCCGCAGTGCCCGTGTACGGGTCCACGCCGCGATCAACGAACGTGAGAGCAGGAGACGGCTTGAATGCCCACATGCCGTAGTGCGCAGCAGAGTGCGGGTTCTTGGGCGGTTGCTTGTACCACCACGCCTGCATCTGCGATTGGGCCGCATTGCGTTCGGCGCGGGTCGCGCGATGCGCAGTGACACCAGCGGCCAAGGCAACGACGAGCAGTCCGCCAATCGCGGCACCGGCCCAACGGAGCCTGCCGTCGCGAACCATCTCGGTGAATTCTTTCCGGGCGATGCGCAGCAGCATGAACGGGTCCTCGGGTGCGGGAGATCGGAACGGCACGATCGTTGGCAAATGAACGCGAGCGTTCAGAAGCCGGAAAGGTCAGAGCTGCTTGAGCGCCGTGAACTTGAGGATGATTTGCTGCGCACGGCTGGCGTTGCGAGTGGAGGCCGGCGTCGAACCGAACGCACGAATGTCGTTCATCACGATGTAGAGATACGACAGGGGACTGAGCTCCCACGAGAAGCGCGCGTTCAGCGCACCGCGCTCGGTGTCGGTGTTGTGCTGATAGAACGTCGTAAAGAGCAGGCGCGGATTGACGGCGAGACGAAGCTCCGGTGCCAGCAGATCCGTCGCGACCGCGCGCCCTCTGCCATGAATGCGATTGCGCTGATACTTGAGGCTGAGCGCGACCTTCGGTGACGGCGCGACGCGTACGGTGAGATCGCCACGATCGAGCGCGCGGTCGAAGTATCCTCCCGTGGAGGCCTCGGCGATTGCGCTCCAGCGGGCACTCGCGTCGCTGGCGGCATAGAGCACGAAACGCTGATTTTCGTAGGTGCCGGCAGGTATCTCGACGCCGCGCACCGGTTGAAAGGGTCGATCGAGCCGCTGGAACGCATGCTGTACGGCGGGATAGACCAGCGCGCCGTTCTGAAACAGGAAGTCGACGAATGCTTCGCCCTGTATCTCCTGCAGCACGCCGGTTGTCGCGGTGTGAATCGCGGTGACGGAGAGGTACGGTACAAAGAATCGGATTGCGTCGGGCTTCCATGACGGGCGCAGGCGACCCCGGATCACCGGGTTCGTGTAGATCGCGTTCGTACGCGAGATGAAACCGGTTCCCGGATTGTAGTGCTCAGAGGCGAATCCTTGATGCAGGATGAGGAGCCATCGATCGGTCTCGCGCTGCAGCAGCATCGAGGCCGCCACACCACGCGGGCCGCTGTCGTTGCTTGACAGGGCGACCAGTCCGTTTGCCGAGATCAGTTCTGCGATGCGCGTGAATCCGTCGAGCGCTGCCACCGTCGTCGAGCGCGCGCTGCGACCGGCACGCGCATCACCCACGCGGGAAGTGAACAGGCCGCCGACACGTGAGGTGCGGCCGACATTCCGACTATATCGCCCCACGGCGAACGATTCCGCGGACTGCGCGTCGGTGCCGCGCTGTCGCGTCGCAAGCAGCCCAAGCGATGAGCTCGCGTCACGACGCACATAGCGCGCACCGCCGTCGAGCGCGACCGGATTGCCCGAGGCGTCGAGACCGATCCGGCGACTGAAGAAGGGCTGGATGTTGAACTGCGCGCCGTAGTTGTAGTCGTTGGTGAAGCCGATCGCGAAGACGTTTGCGGCATCAAGGAAGAACTGTCGTCGCTCCGGAAAGAAGACGGAGAAGCGTGACAGGTTCACGACCTGACGATCGACATCGGCTTGGGCGAAGTCCGTGTTGACCGTGAGATCGAGGGTGCTGTTGGGCGTGGGCGTCCAGGTGAGTTCTCCGCCCACACGCTGCTGCACGCGCTGGATGCTGGATGGTGCAATACCGCTGCGGTCGCCCTGCGCGATGGCGTAGGGGCGTAACCGAAGGTTGGCGCGCGGCGGCGGCGGTTCGAGCCCGGTGATGCGGCCGGCGAACGCCATCCGGTTGTTGTTGAAGGCGCGTGGCCACGGTGACCAGGCGCTCGTTTCGTTGGCACGACGCGCCGATCGGTAGAAGTTGATTCCCCACCCTTCGCCATCCGGGCGATAGCGCAGGGTCGCCCAGGGAATGGCCATCTCGCCGGTCCAGCCGGAATCGGCGATCCGTGTGCGCGCACGCCAAACGCCCTCCCACTCGCGATTGAACTGCACGCCGTCGAACGCCTGCAGGTCGCGGAGCGAGCCGTAGGGCGTGACCTGAAACGACACCGAGTTGCGCCCGTCGTGCAGCGCATCGATCGTGACGCCAAAAAAGTCGTTGGCGAAGAAGTCCCACTTGCGCCGAAGATCCTGCACGCGCACTCCCGCCGCGCCGAGGGAGTCGCGACAAAAGAATGAGACGTAGAGGTGCTCATCATCGAAGAGCACCCGCACCGTGGTCGGAAAGCGGGTGGGCGCCCCCTGACTTGGCTCTATCTGCTGGAAATTTCCGATCGAGTCCGCCGATGCCCATTCGGATCGCTCAACCTCTCCGTCGATCCGGATCTCGGCGGGTGCGCGCCGTGCGCCAATGGAGAGTCGGGTGAGCGATGCCTCCTGCGCCGCGATCGGCGCGGACAACGCGCCCGACAGGACGAGAGTGAGGCGGATCAATACGCGGCGCATGGGAGCGACAATCAACTGGTCGGCACCTTCACGCTACCAATCACCAACAGCTGGACGACAGCCCGGCACGAGTGGTCGGATTCGCCGGGTGACTCGAATGTGTCGACGCCGTCGCCGTCGCTCGACCACCACCGTATTCGCGTCACCCAATGTGCGAACCGGCGACGTGATCGAGCCGTGCACGTCGCGCGATCGGCATCAGTAGCTTCTCCAGTACCTGCGCGATTACGCGTGGCGACGGCGCCGCGCGGCGGCGCCAAGGAGGGCGAGCCCGCCGGCGACGAGCACCACGGTCGCCGGCTCGGGAACCGCGGTGAGGACGAAGCCGCGCGTCTGCCCGTTCAACGTCCCGTAGCCCACGATCTGACCGCGGTCGTTGATGGCTTCGGCGCTCTGGAGTGTCCATCCGGCCCCGCCGTCAACCAGCGAGTTCAGATTGACGCCCGTGCCGTTCTGCCAGAGCACCGCCGTCGAGGGCAGGCCGCTGATGTTGGTCGCGTTGCCGACGATCCAGCCAAGGTCATTGATGCCGTTGGCCTGGCTGAAGGTGAAACCGAGCGAACCGAGGCCCATCATGCTGCTGCTCTGCCAGAGAAACGCCTCGAAGATGCTGGTCCCGCGAGAGGTGAGGGCGCCCGTGTTCGAACGGCCCACCACCAGGCGTGCCTCGTTGATCGCGAACGCCTCGGAGAAGCGTGTGCCGTCGCCCAGCGAGCCGAGGGATTGCGCGGCGCCGGCGTCGAACCAGACGGTGGCCTGCGAGATGCCGGCCCCGGACCGCGAGAACCCCACGACGTCGCCACGCTGGTTGAGGCCCCATGCGCGCGCGAACGTCGCCGTGCTGCCATCGGCGGCGCCGAGATCGCGCGGCGCGAGATTTTCCCAGATGGTCGCGCGCGACGTGGTGCCGTTCGACGCGATGCCGACGATGGTGCCCGCGTCATTGATTCCGTGCGCGACTGCCGAGGCTCCGCCGAGCGTTGCGAGCTTGGTCAGCGTACCGTTCTCCCAGCGGAAGGCACGAGAGGAGTTGTTGTCGCTCTCGCCCACAACAACCCCGCTGCTGTTCACTCCGTAGCCGCGGCTGAAATTGTTGCTGCCTGGCAGCGTGCCGACATTCGCGAGCGTGGCGCCGTCCCACAGGTAGGCGTTGAGACGCGGCGCGGGCGTTCCGATTGCCGTCTGTGCATTGCCGGTTGCGAGGCCCGTGCTGCTGATGCCTCGCGCGAAGCTCGACGTGCCGCCGAACGTCGGGATCGCCTGGATGGTGAAGCGCAACGGCTGCGCGGTGAGCGTGGTGGGCTCAAGCGCCAGTGCGGCACCGAGTGGCAGTGCAAGGGAGAATTTCGAGCGCGCGACGCGACGGTAAAGCGAAGTGGGAACCATGACGGCTGTTTTCGAGGAGTAGGCATTGGCACGTTCGCGCCGGAGGGCCCGGCGCCAACGTACGGTAGCCCCGACCGGTGTTGCGCCCGAGGCCAATTTCACGAGTGGTGCCCGTGAGCGCACTGACCGTCGAACCGGTTGCACGAACGGTCGACGCCATGACGCGCTGCGTCGTGCGCAGGTACCGACAACCTCGCCCAATCAGCTCACGCCTGCGCCACGTGTTCGTCTCGTCCATTCCTGTCTCGCAACGATCCAACGCAATCCTGCATGCCGGCTCGGCCCGATGTGTCGGCGTGAGCGTCAGTACGTCACGGCGGGGGCGCGCACCGCTCGTGTGTTCGTTCCGACCACTGATCGGAAATTGATCGGGCAAGGTCGGCAGGTCGCGCGAGTTTCCCCGCAGCCTCGCAATGCTTTCCCGCTTCGCAGCCGCGCGTCAAACACCCGTCAAACACCCGTCATCGCCGTGCACGCCTTCGCCTCGCTCCTCGACCAACAGCTCTGGTGCATCGGACGCGATATTCTGCACGCGCAGGGCAACGCATTGCTGCGCTATGGCTTCTCGCGCGAGCGCGCGCCGGCCGGCGCATCAGGAAGTACGGCATATGTGTTCATCCCTGCGCCAGATTCGCAATTGATCCTCTGGGGGTTTGCGGCATTCTACGGCGAGCGCGCACTCGGCGGCGGCATCCTGGTGCGACGGCATGGACGGCAGCCGGGATGGACGACCGAGCATGCCCTGTCCTTTCCGATGTCGACGCTGAAGCAGTTGCCCTCGGCGTACCTGCCACGCACCGCGGTCGACATCGTGCAATATCGCGCACTGCTCGGCGGCATGGCTCGAACTCTGGCCGGCTACGAATCGTGGGCGCAACGTGAGCTCGGCGCAGAGTATCGGCGCGACTGCATACGGCGGCGCCCGCGTCACATCCGACGCCGGCACCCGGAGGAGGTCGAGACGCTGCCCTCCCGCTGGCTGGCGATGCAACCGGCAGTCCCACACGAGGAGGCATATCGCGTCGGAGAATGTGCATGACGCACGTTGTCGATCTGCGGCCGATGAGCTATTGCCCAGGGATTCCTCAGGGCTTGGTGCGATAGGGAGTCAGGCGCTCTGCCGCCATGCGGTAGGAAACGGCGCCGTACGGGCTCTCGACCTTCGTCACCTCAAGCCGCCCCTCCACCCAAACCGGTCCCCACATCGAGAGCGACGTCTTCGCGCTCATGCGTACGAACACCATCTGGTTGGGCGGCGGCGGCGGCATGTGGACACACGCACCGAAGTAGGGGACAAGCAGGAACTCCTTCGCGCGTTCCTGAAAATCTTCGAGCGGCACGATGAAGCCGGGAATACGAACCCGCTGTCCGTCGATGCGCTGTACGGCAGGTGGGATCGCGGTCGAGCGGTAGTCGAGCAACCCCAGCACGCGCCAGTCGATCGTCTGCACGGCGGAGTCGGCGACTGCACGCGCGCGTTCAGGCGTGCGATGTGCATCCATGCCGCTCGTCGCTGGCCCAGCGTCAGCGACGTCCGGGAGCATGCGCGCGGACGCCGGGAGCGGCGATGGTCGCACGGACCAGTAGACTGCAATGCCAGCGACGAACACCCATCGGATGGCCGCGCTTGATGGTGTGCTCATCCCATTCACTCGCCCAATGGGCGTCTGCAGGCCAGCGTCCGTCAGCGCATCGCTACGATGTAACGCTGCCATGCGCACGCCATTCGGCACAGCGGTACCGGATGGGCTGACCGTGTCACGCAACAAATGGTCGCACGCGCGCCATAAACGGCGGCACGGCTCATCAGCGACGCCCGTACCACTCGCGCCACATGGCGATGGCGCCGGTGGAATCACCGCGCACGAATCGTGCGCGCATGGCGCGATACTGGGCGAAGATCGGTGCTGCGCGCTCTCGCAACGCCCGGTCTCCTTCGCTTTCGGGAGCATCGCGCGCGACGGCATACACGAACGCAGACAGCACCGCAGGTCCACCGGCGCGTTCCGGAAAGCGCTGCCACGTTTCGATGCGCCGGAAGTCGCGCGGCACCAGTTGGCGTGTGCTGTCGCCCTCGACGCCCGCGCGCACGAAGAAGTCGACGGCGTCGTTCGGGTAGCCGAACAGATAGCCGTATCCACGCCACCGATCGGCGCGCGGTGCATTCTCGACGGCACCGATCACCTCGCGCGGGTCGGCGCTCTGCGTGATGCCCAGCGAGGCGAAGAAGTCGCGCTGACGTTGGATGGCGCCACGCAGTGCACTTCGGTGATACATCACGAGCGACGCATTGCGCACTACGCCGCTGTCGCGCGCGATGCTGGTCGCCGTGAACACCTGCAGAAACACGCCGATATCTCCGCACGTGAGTGCATCTGCGACGCGTCGCAACTGCTCGACTCGCGCCAGCGCGACCGTGTCCACCGTCGGTGCAATCCGCAGCGTCAGATTGCGTACATCGCTCGACACGGGCTTGAGGCCACCGGCCAGCGTATACAACCCTTCGCGGTCCGAGAACTCCAATACGATCCGTTCGGCGATGAGGCGATCGGCTGGTGCAAGCCGATCGGTGGCGAAGCACGCAGTCTGCGCGGTCGTTGGAACTCCCCGGAGCGACGCGCACGACGCCAAGAGTGAGGACCCGACGGCAGCGCCTGCGACTGACGAGCGCATGAGCCGCGCGAATGCACTTGGCGCTGTGGTCGCGAGCCTGCTCACTCTCGCCGGGAGACGTGCGGGCGCACGCGAAGGTAGTTCAGGGCACACGCACACGGCGCTCGCGAACTGCCAACGACGCAAGTGATTCCCCCTTGCGCACGGGAGGCGTGACCGTCAGGTAGGCGACCCGCGATGTCGCGGGGGCCACAATCTCCGCAGCCATGCGCCCGTACACATCGGTGATGCGACCCATACGCTGACCCACCCTGACCCGGTCGCCGACACGCACCTCGGGATACCAGATCCCGTCGATGGTTGCCGCCATGGATGCGGTCGAGTCGATGACGGTCATCACGCGCGTTTCGTGTCGTGCCCGGGACGCGCGGGTGAGCATTCCCAGTTCTTCCATCATGCGTACGGTCGCCGTGACGTGGCGCTGTACAGCCGCGCCGTCGCGGTTGCCGAGTTCCCCCGAGCGAGCGAGAGGGCCCGGGCGCGGGCGCGGGTGCGGGTGCGGGTGCGGGTGCGCGACGACGCGAGCGCGCCGTTTGGTAGGATGCACTGGTCAAGTCGGGTCAAGGTGGGCCGGTCGCACGATCAGCTTCGCGCAGGCCGGAAATCAGCGATGATATTCCGGCATCATCGGCGCAGGGCCGTGGGGCTCGAACGCATTTCCAGCAGATGGTCGGCGCACCGCGACGGATGGTCGGAATGCGGCTATCATGCGAGCGTCCATCGCAACGCTCGCTCGCGTCGCGGCGCCGAGTGAACGGCACGCGGCATGTTTGCCCTCACCGCGTCCAAGCGCGCCGCCCATGACGGGCACGCGACCGGTCAACGGCTCGTTTCGACCACTGGTGGACTCACGCTGCCATTCCGTGGGTGATCGGCCATAGATACCGTGTCAACGAGACGTTGACATTCCCGCCTTCTCCAAGATCCGTGTCGCCCACCTCGCTCGTCTCGCTGACCCACGCCGCAGGATTTCTGACCGGTATCGCGCTGTACGCGATGCTGGTGTGGATGACGTGGCGCGACGGTCGCGATGTGGGCGGACAGGGTGGCCGCGACCGCTTGCCGGTCGCTTCGGCACTGCTGGGGCTCGCGTGGAACCTCGGTGCGCTGCTGTTCTACGGGACGCCGGTGCTGGGGCTCGCGCCCGCCTCGCCGCTCGTCGGCGTCGCAGCATTCTCGGCGCTTGGATTTCTCCCCGCCGCCGTGGTGCAATCCGCCGTGCGGGGACAAGCGGTTCGTGTTCGCCGGGTGATTGTGGGGCTTGCCTACACCGTCAGTACGGCCAGCTTCGTCCTGCAGGTGCTGTCGGTCCCCACTGGGGCCACTCCCGCCCGCGCTGCCCTCCTCCTGCTCACCGTCGGCTATGGCAGCATCCTTGTGGTGCTCGCGTTGCTCACCCGGCAGCAGCGCAACGGGCGAGGGATGTTCGCGTCAGCCGGGCTGGCCGTCTTCGCCGTCATGGCGTTGCACCTGAGCCAGCACCGCGATGGGGCGGATTCGGTGCTCATCGAACTGGTCGGTCATCAGGGTTCGCTGCCGCTCGTCCTCGTCATCCTGTATCACAACTACCGGTTTGCGTTCGCAGACCTCTTTCTCAAGCGCGCACTTTCGCTGTTGTCGATCGTCACCATCGCGATCGTCGCGTACCTGCCGCTGAACACGCGGCTCACGAACCAGGCGTTCACCCCGGACGGTGGCATCGCCGCTATCGTGGTGTACGCGGTGTGCATGGCGCTCGCGTATCCCGTGGTCGAGCGTCTTGTCGGCCTGTTCGTGGACCGTGTCGTGCTGCGGCGCGTTGACTATCGGGTCGTACGCCAGGAACTCAGCGAGCAGCTGCGACATGCGCGGACGGAGGAGGACGTCCTCGAGTCCGTGCGGCGCAACATCGCACCGGCGCTCTCGGCCGACGATGTGCGCACCGTCAGCGAAGCGGCGACGGAAGCGGTTGCCATGGAGTTCCGTCGCGACTCGGGGTCGTCCAGCACCACTGTCACCATTCCGTGCGCAGAATCGCCGTCGTTCTCGCTCGTGGTCAGCGGACTGCGCGGCGGTCGCCGTCTGTTGTCGGACGATCTCGCTTTCCTCGAATCGACGGCCGTGGCCGCCGCGAGACGCATTGACGGGTTGCGTGTTGACCGCGAACGATTCTCCCGCGCGGCGGCAGAGATTGAAGTGTTGCGACTGGTCTCGGAGGCGGAACTCCGCGCACTGCGTGCGCAACTCGATCCGCATTTCCTGTTCAATTCGCTGACCACGATCGGGCACCTGCTTTCCGAAGCGCCTGATCGCGCGCTCAGCACCCTGCTTCGACTGACCGAGCTGCTGCGCGCCGTGCTCCGCCCGAGTGCAACGGATCTGGTGACGCTCGACGAGGAGATTGAAATCGTAACGGCGTATCTGGCGATCGAACACGCGCGCTTCGAGGATCGGCTGCGCTTCGTGATCGATGTCCCCGATGCCCTGCTCAGGTTGCGCATCCCGCCGCTGCTGCTGCAGCCGTTAGTGGAGAATGCGGTCAAGCATGGGATCGCCCCGCTGCGGCGCGGCGGGGTGGTGCGGGTGACCGCATCGCTCGATGCCGTGTCTCACGATGGCCGGACGCTGCGCCTCACGGTGGCCGACTCCGGCGCCGGTGTCGCGGCTGCAGTGCTTGCGCAGCGGCGTGTCAACGGCGTCGGCCTGCGCAACGTCGAACAACGGCTGTTTCACCAGTTCGGCGCGCGCGGCGGGCTGCACTTCGAGAGCAGCGACACGAACGGCACGACGGTTCAGATCTGGCTTCCCGTGGCGGGAGGCGCTGCGGAGACGGAGCGGGCGAACGCTCCACAGCCGTCCGCCGTCGCCTCACGCGTGCGTTCAGAGGCGCGCAACGCCGCTGCGGCAGGGCAGCCATGACGACGCGCGAAGTACAGAGCAGACTGCGTGTCGTCGTCGCCGACGATGAAAGACCGGCGCGCGCTTACCTGCTCGACCTGCTCCGTGGCTGCGATGACGTGGAGATTGTCGGTGAAGCGGTCGACGGCCCGGATGCGGTCAGCCTGATCGAGCGGACGCGCCCCGATCTGGCGCTGCTCGATCTGCAGATGCCAGAGGTGGACGGACTCGGCGTCGTGCGCCTGCTACGGCGTGAGTACATGCCGCTCGTTGCCTTCGTGACGGCGTTCGACAGCTATGCCGTGCGCGCGTTCGAGATGAATGCCATCGACTACCTGCTCAAACCGGTGGACGCGTCACGTCTTCGGCACACGCTCATGCGCGCACACGAGCGTCTCGATCGTCTCGACGCGCGGACGGGAATGCGCACCGCCCTGGCGGAGGCCGTGGCTGCGGTCGAAGACGGACGTCCACCGTCGCTGCTGCGGCGCATCCCCGTGCGGCGGAAGGACGACGTCGTGTTCGTCAGCGTGGCCCAGCTCACGCTCGTGGTGGCCGACGGCGAACTGCTCAACCTCACCACGGCGACAGGCGAGCGGCACACCATCACCTATCGGCTCAAGGAGCTCGAGCAGCGACTGCCGTCGAGCGAGTTCGTCCGCTTGTCGAGGAGCGCACTCGTGCGGATCGACGCCATTCAGCGCGTCAGCCCGATGCCCGGTGGCACCTTCCTCGCCACGCTGCACTCGGGTCATCGCGTCAACGTGAGTCGGATGCGCGCCCGCGCCATTCGCGACGACCTGCTGAAGCTCTGAGCATCACCGGTGGCCCCGCACAACTGCGTCGCGCACCGCTCCCACCGGATTCTGATGTCAACGTCTCAGCCCTCATCCCTGAAGAACCCATGACCATTCAGGCCGCGACGCCCTACAGCACCCTTGCCGGTCAAGCGGAAGAGGCCATCGCGCGCTATCAGCAGGCACTCGGCGCAACGGATGTTCAACTGCGACGAGAAGCCGACAGGAAGGCGACGTGAGCGCGAAGTAGCACTTGGAGTACTCACCGCTTCATCGCCCCTGCCGGCTCCACCCAATCGAGCGACAACCGGCGCGATGCGAGGATCAGCAGAATGGCGCTGATGATGTAGAACGTCATGCCGTAGTAGATCGCGTAACGCATCGACTCGGCGCCGTACGTGGGCGCCAGCTGATCGGACAGATAGCCGAAGAACCAGAGACCGACCGCGAGGCCAAGCAGATTGTTGATGAGCAGAAAGAGCGCCGACGTGGTGGTGCGCATGTTGGCCGGTGCGAGGTGCTGCACGGCGGTGAGGATGGGCCCAAGCCACGCGAGATTCAGCCCCGTGGGCACGAGAAAGACGACGAAGGCCCAGACCAGCGACGTGATGTTCATCGCGAGTATGAAGAAAGGCGCGGCGATGAGAAAGCAGATGGCCGGTGCGAGTGCATATGCTGCGCGATTGCGTGCACCGAAGCGATCGGCGATCCATCCGCCCATCCAGATGCCGGCCATGCCGCCAACGAGCGAGATCGCGCTGTAGTACATCGACGTTTGCGCGAGCGTGAGTCCGAGACTGCGAATGAAGAACGACGGCAGCCAGAAGGCGACGCCGTAGCCGCAGATCGACGAAGAGGCAGCGCCGAAGGCGAGCAACCAGAAGCTTGGCTTGGGGAGCACTGTTTTCACGACCGTGGCGAAACTTGGCGCGGGCGGTGCAGCAACGGGCGCGGCGCCGGGAGCGATATCGAGACCGCCGCGCACAGGATCCTTCACCACCATCTTGAACAATGGCGCGAGCAACAGCCCAGCCGCGCCGACGGTGATGAATGCCCAACGCCAGTCCACGTACGCCGCCATCAGGCCACCAAAGAGCAAACCGAGTGCGGTGCCGAGCGGAATGCCGAACGAGTACACGGCCAATGCGCGCCCACGCTGTTCGCGCGGGAAATAATCGCTGATGAGCGAGTACGCTGGAGCGACACCACCCGCTTCGCCGACGCCAACACCCATGCGGGCGAGAAAAAGCGACCAGAACCCGCCCGCGAGCCCACACGCCAGCGTGAAGGCGCTCCAAACCGCGAGCGCCGTGGTCATGATCCAGGTACGACTGACGCGATCGGCAAGCCACGCAATGGGCACGCTGAGTGTGGTGTAGAGCGCCGCAAACGCGACGCCGCCCATCAATCCAAGCTGCGTATCCGTCAGCCCCAATTCATGCTTGATGGGCTCCTTGAGAATGCCAAGGATCTGTCGGTCGAGAAAGTTGAAGGTGTAGGCGAGAATGAGCATCGCCAGCACCAGATTTCGATTGCGGGGGCCACTGCCTGCGCTCGCGGTCCCGGACTGTGCGTTGGGCATCCGCCACGTTAGCCCGCAGCGCGCGAGCGCGACACCTCCCCCGCGCTAATCGCAGCGCAGATGGCGACTGGCAAGCAGAGGTCGACGTGACGCCGCGCGATGTCCATCGACGTCACACGGTTCGCTATTCGCTTCCCGCTACTGCGGCACCGATGATGTCACGGCGCGGCGGACGCCAACCGGGAACCGCCGTCGGACATGGCTCGCTGGCGGGCGGTACGTCGATCGTGGAGAATCCGTCGCCTTCACCGAATCGGAGATCGGCAAGGCGCAGCGTACCGTCAGGGAGCGTTCGCCAGATCGGCACACGAACGAACTGCAACGCGGCAGCGATCTCACAGCGACTGTGTGCCAGCGCCACGAGTTCCGACGCCGGTGCACTCCACTGCCCCTCCCATCGCACATGCCGATCGGAAACACGACGGAGCGTGGCTGTGCTATCGCCAGCGATAGCGCCTCGACCGCCGGCAGATGCGGTGCAGGCCGAGACGTCGCGGAGCCTCGCGAACGGCGCCACGGTTGCCGCCGACACGCGATACTCGCCATCATCGAGTTCCACCACCAGCGCGCGATAGCAGAACGGATCGCCAACAGCGGGTGAGAGCACCGCGTCGCGCAACGTCGTGTCGCCGACCGTTTTGCGCACCAGAGTGCGCGCGACATGTGACGACGCAAAAAAGCCCGCCTCCACGACGCACCACGCCAGCAGTCCATACGCGGCTCTTCGTGCCAGCGGCGTGACGCGCATGATCAACATCCACGCGATCGCCACAACGGTGAGTGCGATGGCGACCCAGCGCGCGACCAAATCCACGGACCAGGACGCGGCGAGAATGATCGCCAGCAGTGCGCCGAGCAGCACGCGCGCGCCTCGACTGCGATAGACGAAAACGAGCGGGATCAGCGCCACCACCCAAAGCCACGGCTCGACGATGAACACGGCGTCGCCGTAGAACCACGAAGAATTGAACGGCCAGAACGGATGGACACCGTAGCTGTTCGTGTAGTCGAGCGCGAGATGAGAGAGCGTCCCCACGACGGCGAGCACCAACAGCGGCATACGTGACGCGGGCGCGCGCAGTGTGGGTCGCACGAGCATCGCAATTCCCCAGAGCAGCAGGGCTGCAGCGAGTGCGAAGACCACGGTGTGTGTGTGCCCGCGATGGTGCAGCAGGTAGCCAAGCTTGCCCATGTCGAGCAATGGCCCCGAGTACAGCAGGTCCGCGTCAGGCAGCTCTGCAGCCACCACGCCCAACACGGTGGCGGTCCGTTGCATCGTCGCGTCGGTGGCACCCGATGCGCGGTCGATACGACTCTCGATCCGGGTGTTGATGTAGGTGATGGTCGCGGCGGCCAGCAGACCGCCGGCCAGCGCGTGCGTCACATTATCCATGCAGGGGCATGCATCGGGGTGAAGCGGGAGCGAGGAAGCATCGGCGTCGTCGCGCGCGGCGAATCGTGGAAGTGAACTCGAAGTGAACCGGCATGACGTCGCGCGGACAAGAGGAAGATGCGGCGGTCGGAGCCGGGCGCCTTGCGTCTTTCGGGCCATCCGGTCCGTTACACAGGTCACGGATCCGTGCCAATTGCGTTGCGGTACGACCCTCGCTGCGGTGCGGTGGCGACGCAGACAGTAACGTCGCGTTGCCCTTCCACCGTGACGATCTTCTCGAGGACTCGATGACCTTCCCCCGCTTTATCCCGCTCGCAGCGATGTCGCTCGGCGCCGCGTCGTTCGCGCTCGCTTCCGATGCACGAGCGCAATCCGTCACCAACGTACAGTTCGTGAATGGCATCGCCATCGACGGAGCTTCGCCTGATCTTTCGGTCGGCAGCGCCTTCGACCGCAGGCTCGGCTTCTTCTCCGATCTGTACTACGACCAGAGTCGCGGCGAATGGTGGGGACTATCCGACCGAGGACCAGGTGGCGGATCGCTGTCGTACGACACGCGCGTGCAGCGTTTCAGCATCACCTACAACCAGAACACCGGTTCGATCAGCGACTTTCAGGTGCTTCAGACGGTCAAGTTCATGACGCAGGGAGTGCCGCTCAACGGCCTTGGACCGAATCCGACCAGTGTGCTTGGCAACGCACTTGATCCGGAAGGATTCGTGATCAATCCGACCACCGGCACGTTCCTCGTCTCGGACGAGTACGGCCCGTCGCTGTACGAGTTCGATCGCAATGGCGAGCTGCTTCGCCGTTTCACGACACCGCCCAACCTGATTCCGCGCAGCAGCGGCACCTCCGTCCCCAACTTCGGCGGCAACGCGGGCAACGACGCGGGCAAGTCGAGCAACCGCGGATTCGAAGGACTCGCCATCAGCCCCGACGGCAAGTTTGCGTACGCGATGCTGCAGAGCGGCATGCTGGACGAAGGTGCTGGCACTGGAATCTTCGCGCGCATCGTGAAGTACGACATTGCGAGCGGGACAGCGGTTGGTCAGTACGCCTACCAGATGCAAGGGGCGGGACAAGGCCGTGGCATCTCGGCGCTGGTGGCGCTCGGCAACGACAAGTTCCTGGTGCTGGAGCGCAACAACCGTGGCATCGGCGTTGGCGCGACACTCAATACCGCGGACAAGGCGGTGTACGAGATTGATCTCACTGGCGCCACCGATATCTCGGCGATCTCGCTTGCCAACGGCGTCTTGCCGGTGAACGTGACGACGGTGCTCAAGGGCAACAAGGTCATCGACCTCGACGCGAACACACTGGCGGCGCTCGGCAACCGTTCACCGGAGAAGTGGGAAGGGTTGGCGATCGGTCCTCGCCTCAACAACGGCTTGTATCTCATGCTCGCCGGCACGGACAACGACTACAGCGTCACGCAGAATCAGACCGGCGTGCAGTTCGATGTCTGGTTCAACTTCGCCGACGCCGATCCGTTTGCCTCGTCGATTCAGTGCCCGATTGGCGAGATTGTGGGCTGCACCAGTGCGCTGACGGCCAATCACGCGCTGCTCCCCGGTGTGCTGCACGCCTACACCGCAGACATCAACGGCTACGTGTCGACCGTGCCGGAGCCGAGCACGGTGGCGCTGCTGGCCGTTGGTCTGGCGCTGGTTGGTCTGGGCGCTGGCCGGAAGCGTCGGGCCACGCTGTCCTGAGGAATGCCTGACGCAGGCGGCAATCGGAACGTTCCCGGTTCCGTTGCCGCCTGCGAATCGCGGAAGCCGCTACTTCTTCCAGGTGCGATCAGGGAACGGTGGTCGCACCGCTTTCGCGGGTGGATTCTTCTTCAATTCGGCGAGCACGAGTTCCACGGCGCGCTCGAGTTGGGGATCACGACCGGCAATGACATCCGCCGGCGTCTGCTCCACATCGACATCGGGCGGCACGCCTTCGTTCTCCACCACCCAACCGCCATCGGTCGTCCAGATCGCGAGGTTAGGGGCGGTGATGCTGCCTCCGTCCATCAACGTCGGGAAGCCGAGCACGCCCACGAGTCCGCCCCACGTGCGCTTGCCGACGATCGGACCGAGGTTGGACTTGCGCCACATCCACGGCAACAAGTCGCCTCCCGATCCCGCCATCTCATCCACGATGAGCGCCTTCGGTCCTTGAATTGACGCGGTCGGCGTGCGCAGATCGTCGCCATAACGCATGGCCCAGTAGCTCACGAACGGACGACGCAGAATGTCGATGTAGTAATCGGCAACCTGTCCGCCACCATTGAAACGCTCATCGACCACGATGCCATCCTTCTGCGCCTGCGGATAGAAGTAGCGCTTGAAGTATTCGTATCCGGGTTGGCCGGTGTTGGGCACGTACACATACGCCACGCGTCCGCCGGAAATCGAATCCACCTTGCGCAGATTCCCTTCCACCCACGCGCGATTGCGCAGTGCGCCTTCGTTGGCCACGGGCACCACCTGCACGGTCCGCGATCCCGTCCCGTCCGCATTCGGTCCGACGGTGATCTCGATCTGCTTTCCCGCGGTGTTCTCGAAGAGACTGTAGAGATTCGTCGTCGCGCGCAGATCGATACCGCGCACCGCCAGCAGATAGTCGCCGACATTCACCGACACCCCGGGTTCGGTGAGTGGCGCACGCAGCGCGGGGTTCCAGTTGAGGCCACCGTAGATGCTGGCGAAACGATACCGACCGTTTGCACGCGTGAAGTCGGCGCCAAGCAATCCACCGGGCACCGCGCGCGGCGCGGTGAGTCGATCGCCGCCGCCGCCACGATGGTGGCCAACACCAAGCTCACTCATCAGCCACTGCGTGATGCGATTGACGTCATCCTTCGTGGTCGCATCGGGCAGAAACTGCGCGTACTTCTTCTTCGCCGCGTTCCAGTCCACGCCGTGCATGTTGGGCGCGTAGAAGTAGTCGCGATTGATGCGCCACGCTTCGTCGTAGATCTGCGTCCATTCCGCGCGTGGTTCGATGCGCACTTCGATATCCGCCACCGCCATGCGCGGCGTCGTGGGCGGCGGCGGTGTCGCCGTTCCCGCGATCGACCAACCGGCCGGCAAGGCGTACAGGATCTTCTTCCCGTCGGCCGAGAGTGCGTAGGCGGACACACCCGACAGGAACACATCGTCCTTGCGTCGATTCACGTCGTAGCGATGCAGCACCGGCGTGCCGTCGGCCGTGCGTACGAAAAACAGCACACCCGCTTCACCGGCCTCGATATTCTGGAGGTCGGCAGCGGCCACCGGGAACACGACGACGCGCTGATCGAGGCCCTCGAAGTCGATGCGTGTGGCGGCGGGAGCGGCCGGTCGTGCGGCAGGTGGAACCGGAGTGGCCGCAGCGGCCGGCGCGGGAGCAGGTGGCGTCGCCGCAGGAACAGCCGCCGCCGCCGCACCCTTCTCTTCATCGCTCTCGCGCGCGAACGGATTGGGCGTGTCTTTGCGCAACACGATCGCGTAGATCGAGCGCGTGGCTGGAATGGTGTTGTTGGACTGCGCGAACCAATCCAGCACAGGGCCGGCATCGGTGGAGCCGAGGAGGTAGAGGTACTTGCCGCTGCGATCGAACATCGGCTCTGCGACAGCGCTCAATCCATCGGTGATGCGCCGTGACTTGCCGTCGTCCACGTTGTAGACGAAGACCGTCGTCGCCAGCGCCTGCGTGCCCACCGAGTACGCGAGCCACTTCGAATCCGGCCACCAGCCGAAGCCCACGATCGACAGCGGTGTGTACACGCGATTGCCACCCACCCGCGTTGCGACGCCCGTCTTGAGATCGAGTACGAGTACCGACTGCGAGTTGTCGAGATACGCGATGTGCGAACCGTCGGGCGACCAGCGCGTGGCCGAGTAGAAGCCCGCGCCGCCCGGCTTGTACATCTTGTGCTCGCCCTTGCCGTCCTGTGACGCGACGTGCAGCTGATACTCGCCGCCGTCGTCGGAAAACCAGGCGATGCGTCCACCATCGGGCGACCAGGCCGGCGCGCGATCGTTGGCTCCGGGTGAGTTGGTCAGGTTGCGCACATCGCCCTTCTCCGCCGGCACCGTCACGATCTCGCCGCGGAACTCGAACACCGCACGCATGCCGCTGGGCGAGACGTCGGCATCGCGGATGTAGTTGTTGCCACGCGCCCAGCGTGCGCGCGTTTCGCGCAGATCTGCCGCGACACCAATGGTGAGCTTCTTCACCTGATTCGACGCGAGATCGAGTGAGTGCAACCACCCGGCCTGCTCGAAGACGATGCGATTGCCGCTCGCGGAGGCGCCCAGCACCGGGAAGTCGGTGTACTTGGTGAGGGCACGCACCTGCTTCGTTTTCAGATCGTACGCGTACAGGTTGAACTCACCGTCGCGATCGGAGCGGAAGTAGACCGCGTCGCCTACCCACATCGGGTCGACGTCGTTGGCGCGACTGGCCGGTTGCGGCACCTTCTCGATCGCGTGCGTGCCGCTCGTGTACAGCCAGAGCTGCGAGTTGCGTCCGCCGCGATAGTGCTTCCACTGCTGAAAGGCGGCGGGGAGCGGGTTGTACGCGATGCGCTTCCCATCGGGCGACATCGTCGCTTCGGCCGCGTTGGGAATCGGCAACTGCTCTTCGGCACCTCCGTCCACCGACACGGTGTAGAGTTGCGCGTGCGCGCCAGTGAACGCGGCGCGCCCCGACGCGAAAAGCACGCGCTTGCTGTCGGGGGTGAATGCCTGCGCGAGGTCACCGCCGGGATGATAGGTCAGGCGGCGCGGTGTACCGCCACCCACCGGAATCACGTACACATCGAGATTGCCGTCGTAGTTGCCGGTGAACGCGATCGAGGCGCCGTCGGGTGCGAACACAGGACTGGTCTCGTCGCCGTCGGCCGTCGTGAGACGACGAACCTCCGAGCCATCCATGCGGGACGACCACAGATCGCCGGCGTAGACGAACGCGAGATGCGTGGCGCTGAGCGCGGGTTGGCTGAGCAGACGCGTGTCACTGGTGCTCTGCGCGTGCATGACGGGCGCGCTGGCGACGAGCAGCGAGGCGAGCACCGTCGGGCGTACGAAAGCGTGCATGAGCGGTGGGGTTGACGTGAGTCACTCCGTGAATCGCTCCGCGAATCACGCGTGGTGAAGCGGATAGTGTGCCGCTCCGATGGGAACAGCGCCAGCGAGTAGCCCGCACTCGAGACCGGCACTACTTTCTCGACAGTAGCGTCCCGCAGGTGGCGGGACGACGTCGTCTTCCCACCGCGTGGAGATCACATGGGCCTTCTCGACGGCTCCCTCGGCAGTACGCTCGGCAACGCGTTCGGCTCCTCCCGTGGCAAGAGGATTGACGAAACCGCGCCGCACAACATCCTCGCCGGCATTCTGGATCATTACGGTGACACGCACGGCAAGTCCAACCCGCTGCTGACGACCGTGATGTCGCTCTTGCATCAGCATGGCGGCCTGTCCGGGATCTCCGAGTGCTTTCGCTCCAATGGTCTCGGCACCGCGATCGACTCGTGGGTTGGGCCGGGTGCGAACAAGCCGGTGACCGGCGAGGACATGCGCATGGTGTTCGGCGAGTCGACGATGCAGGAGATGGCCGAACATCTTGGAACCGACCCGGAGCAGGCGAGCGCATCGCTGGCCGGCCTGTTGCCGGAGCTGGTGGACAAGTTCACACCCGACGGTCGCATTCCACCCGACAGCGGCGACCTGCTGGCACAGGCTATCACGATGATCAAGAAGTTCACCTAATCCTTCGTATCGGAGCCGCTTGTGGCTGAACTTGGAAACGCGAAAACATTGCTGCTGGCGGCACTGTGCATCGTTGGAGTCGTGTACGGCATCGTTCTCTATCAGGGCGTGCGACGCCGGAAGCGCGAGGAGCCGTCGCTGCCGGTGACGCCGACCAGCGGCGACTATGCGACCGGGTTCGTCACCAACTTCTTCGATACGCTCGGCATCGGATCGTTCGCGCCCGCGACGTCGATCCTGCGCGCGTGGAAGATGGTGCCCGACAAGGAGATTCCGGGCACGCTCAACGTCGGCTACACGCTGCCGACGATCGCGCAGGCGCTGATCTTCACGCAGGCGGTAAAGGTCGATGCGACCACGCTCATAGCGCTCATTGCGTCCGCATCGTTGGGCGCCTGGCTTGGCGCGGGTGTCGTCGTCTCGTGGCCCAAGCGTCGCATTCAGCTCGGCATGGGCGTCTGCCTGATCGGCGCGGCGACGTTGATGCTGCTAGGTCTGCTCAACATCGTACCGATGGGCGGCGACGCGCTGGGACTCACCGGTACCAAGCTGATCATCGGCGTGGGCGTGAATTTCCTGCTTGGTGCACTGATGACGCTCGGCATCGGGCTCTATGGTCCGTGCCTGATTCTCGTCAGCATGCTCGGCATGAGCCCGACGACCGCGTTCCCGATCATGATGGGCTCGTGCGCGTTTCTCATGCCGGTCGCCAGCGCGCGCTTCATTCGCGAGAACGGATTCAATGTGCGCGCCACGCTTGGCCTGATGATCGGCGCGGTGCCGGCGGTGCTGATTGCGGCGTACCTGGTGAAGTCGATGCCGTTGACGGTGGTGCGGTGGCTCGTGGTGATCGTGGTGCTGTACACAGCGTTCGGTTTGCTGCGGACGGCGATGAAGGAGAAGGGAGAAGCGAAGATGGTACCGGCGATGTAAGTGCGAGCAAACTACAACCACCAAGTGTCGAGCTTCGGGTAAAAGTCCTGGGCTTCGAGTTGGAGGCGTCGGCGTGCGTCCACTCGAAGCTCAAAACCCTGACCCGAAGCCCGGAACTTGGTGGTTGCTGTTTGTTGTCACCTCCCGCTCCACCCTGCCCCTCGCACCACCATCCCCGGCTTTGCGCCGGTATGCTTCCCGTCGCTCAGTACCTCGACGCCATTGACGAAAACGAATTGCACGCCTTCCGACAGCTGATGCGGCTTGTCGAAGGTTGCCTTGTCGGTGATGCGCTCCGCATCGAAGATCACGATGTCGGCGCGGAGTCCCGCCTTCAGTACTCCGCGATCATCGATTGACAGTCGCGTGGCCACGGCGGATGTGGCTTTGCGCACCGCGTCCTCGAGCGTGAGCACCTTCTCCTCACGCACATACTTGCCAAAGAGTCGCGGGAAGTTGCCGTAGGTGCGCGGGTGTACCATCCCCTTCGCCGAATCCGGATCGGCCGCGCCGGCGTCGGTGCCGAACTTCATCCATGGCTGACGGAGTTGCAGTTTGATGTTCTCTTCGCTCATGAGGAAGAGGATCTCGCCCAGCTCCGCGTCTTCGGCGACGTTGAGATCGATCATGACGTCGGCCCAGTCCTTCTTCATCGCGGTTGCGATCTCCGACAACCGTTTCCCTTCGAAGGCGAGATACTCAGGCTTCTTGAAGCCCACCACCATCACGTTTTCCGGACCCGCGATGAGGCAGAGGTTTTCGTAGCCCGCCTTTTCGTCGTGGAGCTCGGCCCTGATGCTTGCGCGTAGTGCAGGATTGCGAAGATTCTCGAGCAGCTTGCCATCGGCGGCGTACTTGGGCGGAATGCATGCGGCGAAGCTGTTGCCGCCGGCCGGATACAAATACATGTCGGCCTGCACGTCCTGCCCGGCCGCGCGCGCCGAATCGATTTTGGCGATGGCGAACGGCATTTTCGACCAATTGCGCGGTCCGCTCGCCTTGAGGTGATACACCTCGACCGGCACGCCGCCGTCGCGGCCGATGCGAATGGCTTCGTCGAGTGCGACAAGAAAGTCGTTCCCCTCCGAGCGCATGTGCGTGATGTAGACGCCGCCGAACGGCGCACTCGCTTTCGCGGCATGAATCAGCTCTTCCGTGCTGGCGTAGCTGTTGGGTGGATAGATCAGCGCGCTCGCCACACCGAACGCGCCGTCGCGCATCGCGCGCTCCACCATCGTCTTCATGGTATCCAGCTCCACCGCGCTGGCGGCGCCCATCGTCTCGCCCTTCGCGTACGTGCGCACCGTGCCCGCGCCAACGAACGAGCCGACGTTCTGCGACACGCCGCGCTGCACCATGAACTCCAGCCACGCGCCGAACCCGTGATCGCCGCCAAACTGCGGCATGACACGCGTCATCGCCGTGTCGGTCACCAGCGCCATGACCTTGTCGTTGCTGGGTGCCGGCGTGGACCCTTCACCAAGAATCGCCGTCGTGATCCCCTGCGTGACCATCGACAGCGCCTTGCCGTCGCCGGTCATGAAGTTCTCGTACGACTGCCCCTGGATATCGATGAAGCCCGGCGCGACGACCATCCCCTTCGCATCGATGCGTCGTGTCGCAGTGGCGTTCGCCAAGGCGCCGACGTGTGTGATCCGTGCAATGCGCCCATCGCGAATGGCCACGTCACCATGGAACCACGCGTTGCCGGTGCCGTCCACCACGCGCCCATTGGTGATCACGACATCGAACGGAACAGCCGTATTCTCGCCCTGGTCGGGCGTTGCGTTACCCGAACACGCAGCGAGCGAGAGGCATAGCGGAATGACCTTGGACAGACGCACTCGGTGCTCCGGAGCAGGTGTGATGAACGAACCGTACGATCCGTTCGCAGCTTAGCTTTCGACGAACGTTGCAGCCGACCGTATCCCCCCGCCAGAGCGACGGCGCCGACCGCCCGACAGTCACTCACTGCGCACTCCTCGACACGCCATGCAGGCACCGCCGGAAGGCTTCTCGCGCATCACCGTGATGGTCATCATCGGAGGCGCGGTCTATGTCCTCCCTTCGCTGCTGGCGTGGAAGCGGCAGAGCAGTCGCCGCTGGAAGATCACGTTCATCAACCTGCTGCTCGGCTGGACGCTGATCGGCTGGGTCGTGGCCATGGTACTCACGTTCGCGTGGGAGCCACCGCCGGACGGCGCCCCCCCCGACGAACCGCATCTCAAGTGAGCGCGGCCCCTGGTACGCGCCTCTCAGAACGCGCCAAATGCCGTGCCAAGCGACAGTAGCGCCACCAATGCGATCAGTGGCACGACCACCGAGACGACGAAGATGTCGAGATAGGACTCACGGTGCGTCAGGTGGCAGATCGCGAGCAGAGTGATGA
>ENA-ORBV01005752-ORBV01005752.1-microbial-mat-metagenome-genome-assembly--contig:-NODE-5752-length-22471-cov-5.054300_pt1 | contig 22471 bp, 17 predicted proteins | sample MGYA00237777_ERZ505514 | MGnify/ENA primary metagenome ERZ505514 (study PRJEB26160, sample SAMN06269048) | microbial mat metagenome | isolation source: Oligotrophic lake microbial mat | place... | reverse complement strand
CCCCGCAAGCAGCGCAGCTGCGCGCCAGCACTGAGGGCGCAGGCGCGTAGCGCCGAGCATCAGTGCGAGAGTGTCTTGGTCAGTCCGATCACCTGGGCCAGGGCCCCAGGTGATCAGTCCGACAGGATGTCCGTGCAGGCGCGCAGCGCCGAGCAGACATCCGAGAGGACGCCTTGCAGCTGGGCCACTCTCACCGGATTTTCCACCTGACCTGAAGGGGAAGGGATGACCGCGTGTGTCCTCAGACAACCACGGGCCTTGGTCCGATCCGTCCATTCCGACTGACGGATCTCGGATAAACCGCGGCGGAGACGGATGGAAGGGCCGTCGCCCCCACCCCCTTCGCAATCCGCACGCGCTGCCTACGGTGCGCGGCATGCGCCGCATCCTCCTCGCTGGTCTGTTGCCCTTCGCTCTCGCCGCCGCCGACGGCCAGCCGCTGGCAGGGCCGGCGATCACCATCTATTCCGCCGCCGATCCGGCGGCGTTCGACCCGCAGGCCGCGCTGTCGGCCGAGGACAACCGCTACAACCAGGTCGAGATCCCCGGCTTCGCCATGGTGCGCGAGACGCGCATCCTTGACCTGCGCGCGGGCGAGAACCGCATCGATGTCGTCGATGTCGCGGCGAAGATCGACCCGGCCACCGTCGATCTGGTCGACCTCGTCGACCCCGCCGCGGTGCAGGTGCTCGAACAGCGCTTCCTCTTCGACCTGGTCTCGTCGGACAAGCTGCTCGACCGCTACCTCGACCGCGTCATCGATCTGCCCGACGCGACCGAAGCGCAGCCCGAACGGAGGCTGAGCGCGACGCTGCTCGCCAACCGGGACGGCACCCTCGTCCTGCGCACGGCCCAGGGGGTACGCACCTGGCAGGCCGGCACCCATGACGTCCGCCTGGGCGAACTGCCGGGTGGCCTGATCACCCGTCCGACCCTGCGCTGGCTGGTCCAGGCCCAGGCGGCAGGCAAGCGCACGGTGCGCACCGCCTACCAGACCGGCGGCCTGACCTGGCGCGCGGACTACCGCCTGGTGCTCGGCGCTGACGAGAAGACCGCCGATCTCGGCGCCTGGGTAAGCATCCTCAACGCCTCGGGCGGCAGCTGGAGCAATGCCACCCTGAAGCTGATGGCGGGCGAGGTGCGCCAGGTCGATCAGCGCCAAGGCGGCATGGCATTCGCCACGCTCCAGGAAGCGCGTGCCGAAGGCTTCCAGGAAAAAGCCTTCTTCGAATACCACCTCTACACCCTCGGCCGGCGCACCGATCTCACCGACCGCAGCACCCAACAGCTGGCCCTGTTTCCCACCGTCACCGGGGTGAAGGTTGCCAAGCATCTGGTCTACGACGGCGCCATCCTCGACGGGGAGTGGCTGCACAGCGGCGAGCCGCGCACCGATCGGGATCTCGGCACGCGGTGCAACACCCAGGTCGATGTCAGCATCCGTTTCGACAACAGCGAAGCCAACCGTCTCGGCGTGCCGCTGCCGCGCGGCAAGCTGCGCCTGTACAAGGCCGACGACGCCGACGGCGCGCTCGAATTCATCGGCGAGGATGTCATCGACCACACCGCCAAGAATCGGCCGGTGCAGGTGCGCGTCGGCGCCGCCTTCGACGTCAGCGGTGAGCGCAAGCAGGTCGAATTCCAGGTCGACGAGGAGCGCCGCACCATCAACGAACGCTTCGCCATCACCCTGCACAACGCCAAGCCCCAGCCGGTGGCGGTGACGGTGCGCGAGCACTTCCATCGCTGGGCGAACTGGGAAGTGGTGCAGCAAAGCGACAAGTTCGAAAAGCAGGACGCGCGCACCGGCCACTTCGAGGTCGAGATCCCCGCCGGTGGCGACAAGCAGGTCGAATACGAGGTGCGCTACACCTGGTGATCTGGGCGCAGCTCAAGGCGGAGCGCTTTTTCACGTGCTCGGCCCGCGGATCGGGCGAACCTCCGCGCCGATGGGCGACGCCGAGGACGATCTGGACGATGTGCGCGCCGCCGAGGGCATCCGCGGCGAGGTGAAGATCGAGCGCCTCTCGACCGGCGAACGCCGCATCGTGCGCTTCGCGATCGGCCGCCTGTACGGCCGCGGCTGGCGGCTCGACAAGTATCTGCACGCCATCCTGCCCACCATCAGCCGGTCGCTGCTGCGGCGCTGGCTTGACCAGGGCTGCGCCACCGTCGACGACCGGGTCGCCACGGCGCGCGACAAGGTCGTCGCCGGACAGCGGGTTGAACTGCGCCAGCCGATGCCGCCACCAGCGCCCGATGCGCCGCGCCTGCCGCCGCCGACCATCCTCTGTGAAGACCCGCGCTTCGTGGTCTACGACAAGCCAGCCGGCATGCTCGCGCACCAGGCGGGCCGCACGCTGAGCGGGACGCTTATCAACCACCTTCAAGCCAGGCTCGAAGAACAGGGCCGCGATGCGCAGGACGCGCGGCTGGTCAACCGCATCGACCGCGACACCTCGGGCATCGTCCTCGCCAGTCTCGACCTTCCCGCGCACCAGCTGTTGGCGGCCGCGCTTGACGCGCACGTCCTGCGCAAGGAGTACCGCGCGATCTGCCACGGCGTCCCCGATCCGGCGTCTGGCAGCTGGACCGATCCGATCAAGGAGGCCGGCGAGGAGTCGATCGCGATGCGCATCGCCCCCGACGGCAAGCCCAGCCACACCGACTACGAGACGCTGGCCGTGGCCCCGGGCGGGCGTTACGCGCTGCTGCGCGTCCTGTTGCGCACCGGACGTCAGCACCAGATCCGTATCCATGCCTCGCACCATGGCCATGCGCTAGTCGGGGACTGGGTCTACGGCACGGCGTGTGCCGAGTTGCTGGGCCAGGCCCTGCATGCGGCGGTGCTCGAGTTTCCACATCCAACCACCGGCGCGACGGTGCGCGTCGAGGCGCCCCTGCCGGCTCCGCTGGCCGCGCTGTGGGACAGTCTGCTCGCCGGCGGCGAGGTCACCACCGTCCCGCTCGACGACGAGCAGCGTGCGCGTCTCGGCCTGGGCGAGGAGCGCAGCGGCCCGCGCCGTCCGGCCTGGCTGAGCGAGGCGGAGTTCTCGGCGATCCGCCGCGAGGCCGGCGAAGGCTAGCGTCGTGCGTCAGCTATCCTGCCGCGAAGGCGCCTGCCTCGTCGCTCATAGGCAAGGCGCCCGAACCCCGGAGTAGCACCGCTTCATAGACGTGAAGGGCAACGCCGCCGATGGCCGGCGCGGCCAAGCTTACGCGGCAGAGTAGCTGACGCAGTACACCAGCCGTGCATTCGCCGGCCTCGACGTGTGTCGCGCGTGGGGCTCTTCCACCCTGGACTCGCAGGGTCTCGGTCCATGGTGGGCGCCATGCCTGGCGCCTCGATCCTGCTCGCTGTCCTCGGTTTCGCCTTCGTCATCATCATCCACGAACTCGGTCACTTCCTGGTCGCCAAATGGGCGGGGGTGAAGGTGCTTCGCTTCTCGATCGGCTTCCCGCCGATCGTGTGGTCGAAGCGGATCGGCGAGACCGATTATTCGGTCGGCCTGCTGTGGCTGGGCGGCTACGTGAAGATGCTCGGCGAGGCCGAGGACGCCGACGGGCGCGACGACCCACGCAGCTTCACCAGCGCCAGCGCGGGATGGCGCGCGCTGATCCTGCTTGGTGGCGTGACCTTCAACCTGGTGTCGAGCTGGCTGCTGCTGATCTGCCTGGCGTGGTACGGCATGCCCGCGGTGGCCCCGGTGGTGGGCACCGTCCAGTTCGAGATGGCCGACCCCGATCATCCCGAACAGCGCGTGCCCAGCCCGGCCGCCCGCCTTGGCCTGCGCATCGGCGACCGTATCGAGGCGATCAATGGGCGGCGCACGTACTCGTTCGAGGACGACGTCATGCGCTCCATCGCCGGCGCCGGGCGCAAGCCGCTCAGCATCGAGGTCCTGCGCAATGGCCAGCGCCTGACCCTGGCTGGCGATCGCGAGCGCCTGCCCGTGCAGGCGCTCAGCGACCGCGAGTACGGCATCCCGGTGCTGGGGATCGAGCCGGCCACCTCTCTGCGCATTGGCGACGCGATCGACGCCTTCGGCAGCGGCACCAGCGTCCCGGTGCGCCCCGATTGGACCTTGCGCGCCATCGATGGGGTCGAGATCCCTGCCGAGGCGATCGGCCAGGTCGTGCAGGCCGGGCTCGAACGCCGGATCGGCGAGCAGGTGACCTTCGTCTTCAGCGATCCCGCGGGTGGGCGTCGTGAGGTCGCCGTCCGTTACGCCGGCGGCGGTCTGCCGCTCGATCTCGCCATCGGCCTGCCGGTGCGCGTCGCCGCGCCACCGGCGGTGGGCACGCCCGCCGCCGGCGCCGGCCTGCTGGCGGGCGATGCGATCGTCGCCGTCGACGGCATTGCCATCAGTGGCCAAGCGCACGTCATCGCCCTGATCCAGCGTGCGGTCGCCGATCGGCGCGACGCGCGTCTGCGCGTGTGGCGGGCCGAACCCGCCGGCGCGGCGCCGGCGGGCTACCGCGACACGGTGGCCACCCCGCGCGAGGATTCGGACGGTCGCTGGCGCATCGGTGCCGTCCTCGAGCCGATCTTCGCCGGTCGCCTGCCCGACGCCCTGCCACCGGCGATAGATGGCCAGCCCAACGCCCTGGTCGCGGCCGGCTGGCAGACCGGGGATGTGCTGCTCGAGGTGCCGATTACCGCCCAGAGCGAGGATGCCGAGGCGATCGCCCGGGCGCGCACACAAGGTACCCTGGCGGTGCGCGTGCTGCGCGGCGCGACGGTCGAGCGCGTCGTCCTGGCCGAGGCGCCAGACAAGGCCACGCGCGTCACGCTGGCCTCCCTCATCGGTCGCCAGGTCGAATCGTCAACGCCGGGCGCGGTGGTGCTGGCGCCGGTGGGTGCGGGCAAGCCGACGTCGGTCGCGCTCGACAAGTTCCCCGCCCTGCGCGGGGCGCTGAGCAGCGCCCGCGCCGGCGACTGGATCGTGCGCGCCGGCCCGGCGGCGGTCGGACCGGGTTGGGAGCTGGAACTCGCGCGCGCCCCCGGCGCGCCGATCACACTGACCGCCGCCCTGCACGATGGCGGCGTCGCCTTCAGCTTCCGCCCCGACAGCCAACCGATCCCAGTCCAGGGCCTGGCCGGCGTCATCGCCCTCGCCAACCACTTCACCTGGTACCTGCCCGCCGATTTCCTGTCCTTCATCCCCAAGTTCTTCCAGTCGCACGCCGAGGGCGGCATCGATGCGACCAAGACCCTGTCCGGTCCGATCGGCATCTTCTCGGCGCTCAAGGCCAGTTCCGAATCCAGCTTCGCGCGCTTCCTCAAGCTCGTTGCCCTGATCGGGCTCAATCTGTTCCTGATCAACCTGCTGCCAATCCCGGTCGTCGATGGCGGTCAGCTCACCATCCTCGCCATCGAGACGGTGATCCGCCGGCCGCTGCCCGAACCGATGAAGATCGCCTTCACGTACCTGGGGATCGCGGTGGTGGTGTCGCTGATGCTGTTCGCCCTCAGCCTCGACATCCTGCGTAAATTCGGTGTGGTCTAAGCGAACACCAGCAGTCCACCTTAACGCACGTGCCGTGGATGGCCCCCGACCGCGCTTGCGACGCTCGCTGGCCGCGGCTAGGCTTGCGCCGATGATGGCCCGCGCACCTCTGTGGCTGTTGGCGCTGGCGCTGGCGGCGTTGGTTGGGACCGCGCATGCGCAGTCGGTCCACCGCGAACAGCTCGCGTCCGGGCTCACCATGGTCATCGCCGAGTTCCACAGCACGCCCACCGTCGAGGTGCGCGTGACGGTGCGCGCCAGTCCGCTCACCGAAGGCCCGCTGCTGGGCAGCGGCGCCAGTGTCCTGCTGCAACGCCTGCTCGTCTCGTCGGGCAACGGGACGCAGGGGCCTGACGAACTGGCGCGCGCCATCGCCCGGCTCGGCAACCGCTTCCATGCCGAGACCACCGTCGCCGCCTCGGCCTATGCGCTGAGCACGACCGGCGACCGGGTCGCCGATGCCATCGCCCTGCTGGCGGGCATGGTCGGCAATTACCAATACACCCAGGTCGACCTGCAGCGCGAACGCCTGGCGCTGATGGCGCCGCCGACCTCGCCCGAACTGCTGCAAGGCTTGTTGCTCAACAGCCTGCTCTATCGCCATCATCCCGCCCGCCTGCCCGTCCACGGCACGCCGCGCATGATGGACCAGCTCACCATCGACCTCATGAAGCGCTATCAGGCCGCGCGCTGCACCGCCCCCAACACCGTGGTGACCGTGGCCGGCAACGTGAACACCAACGAGGTGCGGCGCTGGGTCGAGCAGGCCTTCTCGCATTATTCGGTCGGCGGCTACCAGCCAACCGCGCCCTACGTCGAACCCGCCCAGTTCGGGCCACGCTACGCCAGTGGCCAGATCGATCTCCTCCAGCCGCGAGTCGCCATCGCTTGGCGCACCGACCCGATCGAGCACGCCAACCAACCGGCGCTGCGCGTGCTGTCCCGCCTGCTGGGCGACAGCGTGCTGCCCCGCGCCTTCGCCGCGCTGACCCCGGCGGTGACCGCCCGGGTCGAGAACCGTGTGGCCATCGACCAGCCGGGCGCGCTGGTCGTCAGCTTCACCTCCGCGCCCGAGGTCCGCTCGGATGCGGAACGTGCGGTCTACGCAGCGATCGACCGTCTGATCAGCGATGGCCCGCAGGCCGAAGACCTCGCCGCCGCCAAGCGCCAGGTGCGCGCCGCCGATGCCGAACGCCTGGCCACTGCGCGAGGCATCTGCGAAGACCTCGAACGCTGGGAGCTCGCCACCGGCGATCCCACCTACGGCCGCATCGTCGCCGACCAGCAGGCGGGGCTCGGCGCCGAGGAGGTGGTGCGGGTCGCCAAGCGCTACCTCGGCGATGGCGCCGCGCGCGCCTGCAGCGTGGTCCTGCGCGCTGGCAGCGAACCAGCCGTCGGTGCCGGCCGCGCCTCGCAGCCGACCAGCAGCCTGCCGCCCGAGGTGATCGACCTCGGCCGTGGTCTGCGCCTGCTGGCGCGCCCCGCGCAAGAGGCGCCGCTTGTCCATCTGCGCCTGTCCTTCGGGGGTGGTTCGGCCGCCGAGGACCCCGAGCTTCCCGGTTCGGCCAGCGTCCTCGCCGAGGTGCTGACCAGTGCCACGGCCCAACGCGGGCGCGACGAGATTACCACCCTGTGCCGCCGCACCGGCATGACCATCGCCGCCGACTGCGACGCGCACCAGCTGGGCGTGGCGTTGACCTGCCTGCCCGACGATCTCGACACCGCGCTTGCGCTGCTCGCCGATGTCCTCACCCGACCGGCGTTGACCCAGGACGACCTCGAGCTCTCTCGCGCGCGCGCGCTGCGCCGGCGCGATGCACGTGATGCCGATGCGCGGGCGCGGCTGATCGACGCCAGTCGCCAGATCGCCCTCGGCGCTCACTACGCCGCCCGCGATGCCCTGGGTGGGCGCGAAGTGCTGGCCCGCCTCGACCGCCCATCCCTGCAGGCGCTGCATCAGCGCCTGGCGGTCACCGGCAACGTCACCATCAGTCTGGCGGGGCGATTCGACCGCACCGCCGCCGTGGCCACCCTCGGCCGGCTGCTCGACGAGCGCCCGGCGCTGCGCGCGGGCGCGGCGATCGCGCTCCAGGCGGCTCCTGCAGGCGCCGCGCCCGCGCTGCTCAACGTGGTCTACCACGATGGTGCCGGCGCTGGCGTGGCGCTGGCGTGGCCCGGCCCGGCGCTCGCCGATCGCGCCCTCGACGAGGCGCCGATGGCGGTGTTGGCCACCATCCTCGCGGGGGTCGACGTGCCGGGTGGGCGCCTCGGTCGCGCGCTGGCGGCGGGCCCCATGGCGCCGAGCGCGGTCGCGGTGAGTGGCGCTTGGATCGGCCGCGGCCTGTTCCAGGTGGTCGCCACCGGCGACGAGACCAGCGTCGAAGGTGTGCAGCAGGTGGTGCGCGAGCAGGTCACCGCCCTTATCGCCCAACTCGATCTGCCAAGCCAGGATCCCAAGGCGCTCCCCGAGGTCGAACTCGCCACCGCCAAGGCGATGTGCGCAACCGCTTTCGCCCTCGCCGAGGAGGACGCCGCGGCCACCAACCGCCGTCATGCCACCGCGTTGTTGCTGGGGGCGGGGCTCGATCGCGAGATCGATTTTGCCGCCCGCGTGGCCACGGTGACCGTGGCCGATCTGAGCCGGGTTGCGCGCGCCTACCTGGCTGGCGACCCGGTGATCGTGGTCGACAAACCCCGCCGGGGCGAGCAGACAGCGTTGCCCGCGCCGGCCGTTCCGCTCGCCGCCGCGGTGGGCCAGCCGTGACCGGGCCGGAGTCCCGCGACGACGTCGAGCTCTTCGCCGAAATCGACCGCTCGGCCAAGGACGAGGCCGAGCGCCACGACTCCAAAGCCATCTACGACGCCTTGAAACGTCATGCCCCCGCGGTCGGCGGTCAGGCCGCCCTTCCGGACGACCGCCAGCTGTCCGAGCGCATCCTCAGCGAGGCACGCACGCGTTCGGCCGAAGTCGCCGCCGCGAAGCGCACCGCCTCGGCGCGCCTGCAGGCGCAGAGCGCACCCATCCCGTGGTGGGTGATCATCGGCTGGGTACTAGCCATCGCCGCCCTCGCCGCCGCCTGGCGCTGGCTGGCGTAATTAAACCGGCGATAGCGACCCATCTGCGGCGTTGGTCGTCAGTCACATGGCTGGGCCATGCTCCTTCCTCCCGCCTTGCAGCTGGGTCGCTCTCGCCGGTTTAATTGCGCCAGCCAGGGGGTGTCTCCTCAGGCGCAGGCAGGATGGTCGGGGGCTCCGGCTTCCCTGCTTGGGCGCGGCGCTACAACCCCGGCGTGCGTACCTACCTCGACCTCCTTCGGCACGTCCTCGACCATGGCAAGGCGCGCGCGGACCGCACCGGTACTGGCACCATCGGCGTGTTTGGCCATCAGCTGCGCTACGATCTGCGGGCCGGTTTCCCGCTGCTCACCACCAAGAAGCTGCATACGCGCTCGATCATCAACGAGCTGGCGTGGTTCCTGCAGGGCCGCACCGACAACCAATGGCTGCAGGAGCACGGCGTCTCGATCTGGAACGAGTGGGCGAGCGCCGAGCAGTGCGCGCGCTTCGGCCGTCAGCCCGGCGATCTCGGGCCGATCTATGGTCACCAGTGGCGCAACTTCGGCGCGACCAAGCTGCCAGACGGCACCTATGCCAAGGACGGTGTCGACCAGATCCGCTGGCTGCTCGCCGAGATCCGCCGCAATCCCGCCAGCCGCCGCTTGATCGTCACCGGCTGGAACCCGCATGAGCAGGACCAGGTTGCGCTGCCGCCGTGCCACACCCTGTTCCAGTTCTACATCCAGGACGGCGAGCTGTCCTGCCAGCTCTACCAACGTTCGGCCGACATCTTCCTCGGTGTACCCTTCAACGTCGCCAGCTACGCCTTGCTGACGTGCCTGATCGCGCACGTCAGCGGGCTCACGCCGGGCGATTTCGTGCACACCCTGGGCGATGCGCATATCTACAGCAACCACCTCGATCAGGTCCGCCTCCAACTCACCCGCGAGCCGCGCCCGCTGCCGCGCCTGACGCTCAATCCGGCGCTGACCGACCTCTTCGCCTTCGCGCACGAGGACGTCACCATCGACGGCTATGATCCGCATCCCGCCATCAAGGCGCCGGTGGCGGTGTGAGCGCCCCGCTGACACTTATCGCCGCGATGTCGTCGAACCGCGTCATCGGCGCCGACGGCAAGCTGCCCTGGCACGAGCCCGAGGATTTGCGTTTCTTCAAGGCCACCACTGCCGGCCATGCGGTGATCATGGGCCGCAAGACCTGGGACGCGCTTGGGCGTCCCCTACCCAAGCGGCGCAATCTGGTGGTGACGCGGCAAGCGGGTTTCGTCGCCGTCGGTGCCGAGGTGTTCGCGTCGCTTGCCGCGGCGGTCGCCGCCGCGCGCAGCAGCGACCGCGAGCCGATGGTGATCGGCGGGGGCGAGATCTACCGGCAGGCCCTGCCCACCGCGACGCGCATCCACCTCACCGAGGTGCGCGGCGAAGCCACGGGCGACGCGTCCTTCCCCGAGCTGGACCCCGCTCGGTGGGCGGTGGCGAGCGAGCGCGAGTCCGGCCGGCTGGTATTCCGCACCTACGAGCGGCGCGCATAGCGTGCCCGCGCCAGCCCGGTAGCCTGCGCGCATGGCCCGCACTCCGAAGCCCAGCCACCTCCGCGCCGGTAAGGCGCTGCCACGGGCCACGCTCGGCAAGAAGCGCGCTAGTCGCTACACCTACGACCCCGCCTTGCTCGAGGCGGTGCCACTGGCGATCGGCCGGACTTTCGCCGGTGATCGCATGTGGGTGTCGAACAACTGCCTCCGCTTCACCAGCCTATGTCCGGTGACCGGCCAACCGGACTGGGCCGATCTGTTCCTGAATTACGTGCCCGACCGCCAGCTGGTCGAAAGCAAATCACTCAAGGAGTACCTGCACTCCTTCCGCATGCATGGTGACTTCCACGAGGACGTCTGCCGGATCATCTGCGACGACCTCGTGCGCTGCATGGCGCCGCGCTATCTTGAGGTGCTCGGCTGCTTCGACAGCCGCGGCTCGATCGCGATCTGGCCCTACGTCCAATATGCGCTGCCCGGCGACGCGGCCATGAACGGCCTCAAAGAGCACCGCTTCGCCCATTATGCGCCCGGCAAGTACATCCCGACGCTCTACGGCCGGCAGATCTGAGAGCCGCTTTCGGGCGGAGTGGCGCATGGAGTATCAGCACAGCCTCGATGCCGCCCGCACCGCCGCCGAGGCGCACTGCGGCGCCGCGCTGCCCGCCGGCAGCGTCAGCGTCCGCCGCCTGTGGCGCGGATTGGTGGCGTCCTATCCCGCGTTCGCCCTGCCTCGTCACCTGGTCTGGCTCGCGGAGAGCGGCCAGCTCGCGGATGGTCGCCGGGTATTCCTCGTCACCTGGCGCGCGACCAGCGGCCCGGACGCGCCACCGCGCCTGCGCCACCTGCTGGTCGACGACGCCGATCTCTCGGTGCGCGAACTGCCGGCTGATACCTGAGTCGGGATCCCGCATGCGTACCATGCTTCGCCCGCGTCGAGCTCTACCCGCAGTTCGAGAAGGCGCTGATGCTGGCGATGGACCCCTCGATCCTCTCGTGGATCGCCGAGGATGACGATCTCGACCCGTATCGGGCTGAACCCCGCTTCCAGGAGCTGGTAGAACGCTGCCGCGCGCGTCTCCTCAGCGGAAGTCCACCGCGAACGTCGACGCCCCGAGTCACAGCAGCGCGGAGATGAATTTGGACATCTGCTCGAGCCGGAATGGCTTGGCCAGCACGGGAAAGCCGGAGCTGCGCGCCAGGTCGGCGTGCGCCTGGGCGTCGCCCGTGACCAGGGCGAGGTGACCGGCGAGGTGCGGGCGTACTTCGAGCACGCGCCGCAGCAGGGCCACGCCGCTGCCGTCGGCGAGATTGACGTCAGCGAGCACCGCGCGCAGCGGAGCCTTCTGGACCGCGGCGAGCGCCTCGGCGCAGGTGGCGACGGTGAGCGCGTCGCAGCCGGCGTCGATCAGGCAATCCTGCAGCAGCTCGGCGATGAGCGGCTCGTCATCGACCACCAGGACCAGCGCCCGTATCGTAGGCAGAGCGGCGCTGGAGGGGGGGTCGGCCGAAACCGGGGCCCGCGGCAGCGTTATGGTGATGCGTGCGCCAGGACCATCCGCACGGCGGTCGATGCTGATCGTTCCGGCTTGGTCGCGCAGCAACGAGGCGGCGATGGTCAGTCCCAGGCCGCGGCCACCGGTGGTCGAGCGGGTGGTGAAGAACGGCTTTACCGCGTTGGCCACCACCGCGTCGCCCGGCGTCTCGCCGTCGTTGTCGAGATGCAGTTGGATGCGGTCTTCGGCAGCGCTGACCGATAGCCGGCAGGTCTGCGCGCCGGCCTGCGCCGCGTTGTCGAGGACCTGTTCGAACACCCGACCGAGCGCCCGCGGAGCGCCCAGTACGGGTGGCACCACGCCGTCGGCCGAGCACTGGGGGGCCTGGCGCCCAGCCTCGACCAGGCGTTGCGCGGCCTGCGGCAGCAACTGCTCGGGATGGCAGCGGACGAGGCCTTCATCGAGCGGTGCGGCCAGGCGGCGCAACTGCTCGACCAGGGTGCGGCAGCGGTCGACCTCGTTGACGATGACCTCAAGCTTCGCGTGCGCTTCACCATCGGCGACGAGGCGCCGCTGTAGACGTTGGGCATAGCCAAGGATCGCGGCGAGCGGGTTGTTGAGCTCGTGGGCGAGGCCGCGCACGAGGTGCGAGACCGCGCTCTGCGTCTCCAACCGGACCAGCTCGCGGTGCTTCTCCTGCAGACGGGTGGTGGCTTCGATGAGGTGCGCGGTGCGTTCGGCGACCGAGGCTTCGAGTCGACGAGCCGCTTGTTCGAGATCGGCATTGCGCTCGGCGAGCTGGCGGACGAGGGCGCGATTGTCGTGGCGCAGGCGGGCGGTGGCCGCGCCCTGGCGGAACAGTGTCTGGACCTGTTCGCGGCGGCAGGGTTTGCACAGGAACGCGTCGACGTGACCGCGGTTGATCGCCGCGGCGAGCAGATCGTGATCGCCGTCGCCGGTGAACAGCACGCGGTAGCAGTCGGGCAGGCGTTCAGCGAGGGCCACGAGGTGGTCGAGCCCGCTCGGCTGGTCGTCGCCGAGGTGATGGTCGACCAGCGCGATAATGACCATCTCGCTGGCGACGACCGCTTCGGCCTCGGCGACGGTGGCGCAGAGGCGCAGGGTGAATTCGCTGCCGGCTGCCGCAGCAATCGCGGCGCGTACACCGGCATCGTCATCGATCACCAACACCACGCCTTGGCCCATGTCGACAGGTGTGCCGAGCGCGTGCGCACCGGCCAGTGGAATCCCTTGGCGTGGGGGTTGTGGTGTCCGGCGTTGCGCCAGGCCACGCCGCCCCACGCTCGACGTCGATGGCGGTGGTCCTCGGTATCGAAAGCAGCTGCGACGACACCGCCGTGGCGTTGGTCGTTGACGGGCGTGACCTGCTCGCCGAGGCGGTGGCCAGCCAGGCCGACGATTTCGCTGCCTGGGGTGGGGTGGTGCCCGAGATCGCGGCCCGCGGACATCTGCTGGCGCTGCCTGGACTGATCGAGCGCGCCCTGACCCAGGCTGGACTGACCCTGGCGGAGATCGACGCGGTGGCGGTTGGCGCTTGGCCCGGCCTGATCGGCAGCCTGCTCGCCGGGGTCACCGCGGCCAAGGTGCTGGCAGCGCGACGCGGCGTGCCGCTCATCGCCGTCGATCATATCCAAGCGCACCTCGCCGCCGTCCATCTCGGGCGCGACGACATCGTCTATCCCCTGGTCGGGCTGGTGGCATCGGGCGGCCACAGCCACTTCTACCGCTGCCTGGCGCCGGGGCGCATCGAGCTGCTCGGCGGGACGATCGATGACGCCGCCGGCGAAGCCTTCGACAAGGCCGCTGCCACCCTCGGCCTCGGCTACCCCGGCGGTCCGCGCATCGACGCGCTGGCCGCGCGCGGCGATGCGCGCCGTTTCGCCCTGCCGCGCAGCTTCCTGGGCGACGACACCATCCGCGTCAGCTTTGCTGGCCTCAAGACCGCGTTGCTCTACCAGGCACGCGGCCCGCTCGGCCGCGACCCGCTCAGCCTCGACGAGCAGGGCGTCGCTGACGCCTGCGCGTCATTCCAGGCCGCGGTGATCGACGCCCTGGTCGGCAAGCTGCTGCTGTGCGTGCGCCGCGAAGGCATGCGCACCGTCGCCATCGGCGGTGGCGTCGCTTGCAACCGCGGCCTGCGCGCACGTCTGGCGCACGAGGCCACCGTCCACGGCCTGACCGTGCTGCTGCCCGAACCCCGCCACTGCACCGACAACGCCGCGATGATCGCCGCCCTCGGCTACCACCGCTGGCAACGCGGCGAAATCGCACCCCTGGACCTCGCGCCCCTCCCCACCGGTGCTCGCGTCACCTGAGCCTAAATCCGGCGATAGCGGCCCATCTGCGGCGTTGGTCGTCAGTCCGATCACCTGGGCAGGGCCCCAGGTGATCCGCGCAAGCAGCGCAGCTGCGCGCCAGCACTGAGGGCGCAGGCGCGCAGCGCCGAGCATCAGTGCGAGAGTGCCTTCGCGATCACCTGGGCAGGGCCCCAGGTGATCCGCGCAAGCAGCGCAGCAGCGCGCCAGCACTGATGGCGCAGGCGCGCAGCGCCGAGCATCAGTGCGAGAGTGTCGTCGTCAGTCACGTGGCCGATCACCTGGGCCAGGCCCCAGGTGATCAAGATCCGGCAGGATGTCCGCGCAGGCGCGCAGCGGCGAGCAGACATCCGAGAGAGGACGCCTTGCAGCTGGGCCACTCTCACCGGATTCAAGCGCTCACCTGATTGGTGAGAAGCTGCCGAGCTACCCACTGACGATGCCCAATTGGTTTGAACCAAATAGATCGGCTCCACTACGGAATTTAGGCTGAGGGGCATAAAAAAGGGCGGCACTGAGGTGTCGCCCTTTTCACACGTTTACGTCTCTCGCACGCGACGGGCGCCGCCTCGCGGCCGCCCCCAGCCCTGTCGTCACCCCCGGTTCCCCAGGGGCAGCGCCGAAGGCGCGTTGTTGGGGGGCGGGGCCCCCCAACGGAAAGCCCCAACTAAAAAGCAGGCTGAACGTACATGAGCAGCTGCGCCTCGGTCATCGCCTGCACCTGGTACTCGCGGGCGGCGTCCTGCTGCCGGTCCGAGCGATCGCCCGCGATGAGGAAATCGACGCCGGGGCTGAGCTTCTCGCGCACTTCTCCGCCGCTGGCGCGGATGAAGGACGCCAGGTTGTCGGTGTTGAACTGCTTAAATTCGCCGGCGAGGACGAAGACCTTGGTGGCTTTGACATCGAACACCGGGTTGGCGACGAAGTCGCCGATGCTGATCGGACGTTCGTTCGGCTTCAGTTCGCGGGTGATGCGACAGCTCGAGACCTGGTCCTGGACATCGATGACCTCGAGGCGGCCCTTCTCAACGTAGCGGCCCTGCTCGTGCTGGAACACTTCGAGGATCAGTCCGGGGAAGACGCGATCACGCTTGCCGATATTGATCACCACGAAGTGGTTATGCGAGGCGACCTGCAGGATCTGACCGTCGGCTTCGAGCTCTTTCAGCCAGCGCAGCTTGAGTTCGAGCAGGGTGCGGATCGAGTCCTCCTTCTTGTTGATGTCGGACGCGCCCACGCCGTAATCGTTGCGGCGCTGCTTTTCGACCTCGGCCTTCTTCTTCTCGAGCTCGTCCTTGAGCGCGGTCAGCTTCTCTTCGTCCTCTTTGAATTGCTTGTCCATCTCGCTCGCCTTGGCCAGCACCGCTTGCTGCTCCTTGGCGCGCTGGTCGATCTGCTCTTGCAGCGCCGGGTTCTCTTGGCGGGCGGGGCTCTCGTGCTCGTCGCGGTGGCTCTTGAGGCGTGCGTTGACCTGCGCGATGTATTCACGCGCCATCACCCAGTTGCTCTGCTTGGCCTTGTAGGGCTTGCCGGCGTAGGTCAGGTCCTCGCCCTGGAAGCTGGCCAGGACCTGGTCACCGGTGTGGAAGACGCGGAACTTGGTGAGGTCGACCTCAAGGCGGTTGATCTCGCGCTGACGGACGGTGATCGCGTCCTGGGCGACTTCGACGCGGCCCTCAAGTTCGCGCAATTCGCGGGCGACGTCGTCGAACTTCTGCTTGCGCTCGGAGTCTTCGGCGCTGCCCTCCAGGGTCTTGGTCACCGAGTTGCTGCTCATCACGAAGAGCAGGGTGAACACCAGGGTCGCCATCACCAGCAGGATGAGGACCGTGATCGAGAAGGGATTGAGGCTGCTGCGGGCCACGGCGGTCTCCGGCTTAGCGCTTGTCGTTGAGGTAGGAGAACTGGCTCTGATCGAGAATGGTGATGCCCAGGGCGCGCGCCTTGGCGATCTCGGCCGAGGCGCCCTCGCCGGCGATCAGCACGTTGACGCCGCTGCGCACGCTGCCCTCGACCGTGCCGCCGCTCTTTTCGACGAACGCGCGGATCTTGCTGGCGCTGACCTGGTTGAACTTGCCTTCGAGCACCGCGATCATGCCAGCGCGCACGGTGAAGCGCGGTTCATAGCGCACGAAGTCGAGCAGCTGATCCTCGCTGAGGATGCTGATGCCGAGCTTGGATGCCTGATCCAGCGCGGCCTGGGCACGATCGCCGGCGACCAGGTAGTCGGTGGCGGTGGTCAGATCCTTCTCGACCTTGGCGCCGGAATCGGTGATGAAGCGGGTGAGTTCCTCGGCGCTGAACTTGGCGAAATCGCCCTTGAGCACGAAGACCTTCACGTCGCTCGGATTGTAAACCGGGTTGTGGAGATGATCACCGGGGATGATCGGGTCGTTGGCATCGCGCTCTTCAAGGACGCGCGCGGTGGCCATGCGCGCCTCGGTCTCGATGACCTCGACCGAACCCTTGGTGACCAGCTTGCCGCCGCGGCGATTGAAGATCACGAAGCGGGTGCCCTTGCGCAGGTTGTTCTGCTGGCCGCGATCGATGACCACGTAGCCGTCGGTGGCGCGGCTGGCCAACACCTGGCCGTCGCTGCGCAACTCGCGATTGTTCAGCTCGCGCTGCTGGGTGAGCTGGCCGATGCGGTCGTCGAGTTCGCCGATGCGCTGGTCGGCAATGGTGTTTGCGTTGCGCGCGTCGCGCTTCACGACTTCCAGCTCTTTCGACAGCGCCTCGATCTGTTCGCGGGTCTCGAAACGGCGCTTGTCGAAGTCGCGCTCGAGGGCCAGGGCGCGGTCCTCCTCCTGCTTCAATTCCAGGCGGCGGTTCTTGGCGTCCTCGGAGACCTGCTTGTACTTCTTGGCTTCGTCCTGCATCGCCTTGGTGATTGCCTGGGTGTGCACCGCCGACTCGCCGACCAGGCGGCTGACGTCCTGCATGGTCTGGCTCTCGAGTTCGGCGACCGAGGCGATCTTGGTGCGACGGGTGACAAGCTGCTGATCGAGTGGGGCGATCATGGCCTCGAGCCTGGGCGCGTAGACGCGCAGTTCGTCGCGATCCTTCTTGAGCAGGCGATACTGCTCGAGCAGGGCCGCATCCTCGCTGTGGCGATAGAGGTAGAGGCCGAAGGTGGCGGCGCTGGCGATCGCGAAAACGATGATCAGGCCCTTCAGCCAGCCTGGCGTGCCGGAATCGCTCATCGGTGAAACCCTTCCCAGGATGCGGTGCCCGGCCGAAGCTAGGAGGTGGTACCCACCCCACAATCGCACCGCGATGCGTGGACCACCCCCGTGTGTCATCAGCAGTCCGCCGTCGTAAGTGCGGGTGACACAGGGAACTGGAGGGTGGAACGAGGGTGCGGCTCGACGGCACCATCGCTGGGTCGGCCGACTCGGAACCGCACCTGTCCCCCAAAGCGAAACACCTGCGCGATAATCGAGCGGCATCGACCTCCCCCGCGCACAATAATCGTGCAGCAATCACGCCGGTACGCAGTCATCCCGCCTGGGCCCAGATGGCTACAAGTCAATTCTGGGAAGGCTGCTACGTTTGTTTTGCTGCATAAGTAGACAGCCTTCGGCGTGTCATTTGCCAATGAGGGCCAGCAACCCTCACCCTGAAGGATCCGTTATGAGGCCATCGTTTCTGTCCCTCCTGCTCGCCGTGGTGCTGGCGGCGCTTGGCGCCCCAGTCATGGCGCAGGATGACTCCGCCGTGCCGGCGGCCACTATCGATATCGCCAGCCCCAAGGCGGGAGATGCCGCTCCCGCGACCGGCATACCCGCCGATGCGGCGCCCACCGAGGCCACACCCGCGGCCGCCGTGCCGGTGATCGATAAGGCCGACACCACCTGGATGCTGATCTGCTGCGCCCTGGTCCTATTCATGACCCTGCCCGGCCTGGCCCTCTTCTACGGCGGCCTGGTCCGTCCCAAGAACGTGCTGTCGGTGTTTATGGCCTGTTTCGGCAGCGCTGCGCTCATCAGCGTGCTGTGGGTCGCTTACGGATATAGTGTCGCCTTCGACACCACCGGAATGGTTGGGGGCACCGTCAATCTGAATAGCTTCGTCGGCGGCTTCGCCAACGCCTTCCTGAGCGGGGTCAGCCGCGACTCGGTTGGCCTCCCCTACCTGATCCCCAGCTACGTCTTCGTCATGTTCCAGCTGACCTTCGCCATCATCACCCCGGCGCTCATCGTTGGCGCCTTCGCCGAGCGCATGAAGTTCTCGGCGATGATGATCTTCACCGCGGTCTGGTTCACCCTGGTCTACCTCCCGATCTGTCACATGACCTGGGCCGGACCGGGTGGCCTCTTCTGGGATTGGGGCGTCGTTGACCTCGCCGGCGGCACCGTGGTGCATATCAACGCCGGTATCGCCGGCTTGGTCGCCGCGATCGTCATCGGCAAGCGCAAGGGCTACCCCCAGACCCCGATGAAGCCGCACAACCTGGTGATGTCGGCGATCGGCGCGGCCATGCTGTGGGTCGGCTGGTTCGGCTTCAACGCCGGCAGCGTCGGCGCGGTCAACGGCCAGACCGGCTCGGCCTTCCTGGTCACCCACCTCGCCGCCGCCGCCGCCACCTTCGCATGGATGATCGCCGAATGGATCAAGCACGGCAAGCCGAGCCTGCTCGGCGCGATTTCGGGCGCGGTCGCCGGCCTGGTCGCGATCACCCCGGCTTCGGGCGTCGCCGGTCCCATGGGCGCGCTGCTGCTCGGCGCGATCTCCGGATTCGCATGCTTCTTCGGCGCCACCACCCTGAAGAAGGTGTGCGGCTATGACGACTCGCTCGACGCCTTCGGCGTGCACGGCGTTGGCGGCATCGTCGGCGCCCTGCTCACCGCGGTGGTCGCGGCGCCCTTCTTCCAGGGCGTTCCCCAGGGTGTCGATGCCGCCACTTACTCGGTCGGCACCCAGCTGGTCACCCAGTTCAAGGGTGTGGCCGTGACCGTGATCTGGACCGGCGTGATGACCTTCGTCATCCTCAAGGTTCTCGACCTGGTCATGGGTCTGCGCGTCACCGCCGACGACGAGAACCGTGGCCTCGACCTCGCCGAGCATGGCGAAGAGGCCTACAACAACATCGGCTGAACGACCGGCGGCCCGCTCCGCCCTGGAGCGGGCCGCTCGTCTGGACCGTCAGCGACAGCGTCCTAGCATTCCTCCCCTCCCCCCCAATCAACGAACTGTCCAAGGAATCCAACCCATGAAGATGATCGAGGCCATCATCCAGCCCTCCAAGCTCGAGGCGGTCAAGGAAGCCCTCAACGAGGTCGAAGTCGTCCGTCTGACCATCAGCGACGTCCAAGGCTTCGGCCGCCAGAAGGGCCACACCGAAATCTACCGCGGTCACGAGTACACCGTCAACCTGCTGCGCAAAGTGAAGCTGCAGATCGCGGTGAACGACGAATTCGTCGAGCCCACCGTGCAGGCCATCATCAAGGCCGGCCGCACCGGCGAGGAAGGCAAGGTCGGCGACGGCAAGATCTTCATCCTGCCGCTCGAGGATTGCATCCGCATCCGCACCGGCGAACGCGGCTCAGAGGCTATTTAGCTTGGGGGATCGGCATCAGGCCGACCCCCAAGAACGCGCCTCCGGCGCTGCCCCCTGACCGCGAAGGCAGGGTGGTGGGGCCGGGGGTCGCGTTGTCTGTGCGCGTTGTGACGCGCCTGAACGTGGGGCGATGCCGACCCCTTGCCCCGCGATCGGTCGTCCTAGTCTGTCCGTCCTTCCGACTCGACCCCCATCCACCCACAGCATCCACGATTCCGATACGGAGATTCGCATGAGCGTTCAGAAAGCCCTGCAGCTCGCCAAGGACCATGGCGCGAAGTATGTCGACATCGTCTTCGGCGACATGTTCGGCACCCTGCAGCACTTCACCATCACTGCGCGTCGCCTTGAGGCGTCGCTGTTCGAGGAAGGCCTGCCGTTCGACGGCTCGTCGATCCGCGGCTGGCAGGGCATCGAGAAGTCGGACATGAACATCAAGCCGGACCCGGCGACGGCGTTCATCGACCCGTTCCGCGAGCAAGCCACCATCTCGTTCTTCGGCGACGTCTACGACCCGCGCACCGGCCAGCGCTACGCCCGCGATCCGCGCTCGATCGCGCACAAGGCTCTCGCCTACCTCAAGTCGACCGGCATCGGCGATGTCGCCTACTTCGGCCCCGAGCCTGAGTTCTTCATCTTCGACTCGGTGCGCTACTCGTCGAATCCCAACGAATCGTTCTACTACCTCGACTCGATCGAAGCCCCGTGGACCAGCGGCCGCGATGACGGCATCAACCTCGGCCACAAGATCCGCTACAAGCACGGCTATTTCCCGGCCACCCCGACCGACAGCCTGATGGACATCCGTTCCGAGATCACCACCAACATGCAGACCATGGGCATGGAAGTGGACCTGCACCACCACGAGGTGGCGACGGCCGGCCAGTGCGAGATCGGCATCAAGTACGGCACCGCGGTCACCGCCGGCGACCTTGTCCACCAGTACAAGTACGCGGTCAAGAACACCGCCTTCCAGCACGGCAAGACCGCCTGCTTCATGCCCAAGCCGATGTTCTTCGACAACGGCAGCGGCATGCACTGCCACATGTCGATCTGGAAGGACGGCAAGAACCGCTTCGCCGGCAACCACTTCTCGAAGCTGTCGCAGGAGGCCATCTGGGCCATCGGCGGCATCCTCAAGCACGGCAAGGCGATCCAGGCGTTCACCAACCCCTCGATCAACAGCTACCGCCGCCTGGTGCCCGGTTACGAGGCCCCCGTGAACCTGGCCTACAGCGCCAACAACCGCTCGGCCTCGATCCGCATCCCGCACGTCAACGGCGACGCCGCCCGCCGCTTCGAGTTCCGCTGCCCCGACGCCTCGGGCAGCCCGTACCTGGTGACCGCCGCGATCCTGATGGCCGCGATCGACGGCATCAAGAACCAGATCGACCCCGGCAAGCCGATGGACAAGAACATCTACGACCTGCCGCCCGAGGAACTGGCCACCATCCCCTCGACCTGCAAGAGCCTGGAAGAAGCCCTGGCGACGATGGAAGAGGACAAGGCCTGGCTCACCGCCGGCGACGTCTTCGGCGACGACATGATCGAAGCCTACATCGCGCACAAGCGCGAGGCCGAAGTCGAGCCGATGAAGCTGCGTCCGAATCCGTACGAGTTCTACCTCTACTACGATTGCTGAGCCGGTCAGCCGTCTGAAGGACGCGAAAACCCCGGGGAAATCCGGGGTTTTTCGTTTGATGGCGGCAGCCGGACGGCCCTCTCGTGGCAGCTGCGTGGCAGCTGCGTGGCAGCTGCGTGGCAACAAACGGCGCTATCGGGGCGATAAGAGATCCCCATCCATCCCGCGACGCAGTCGCCGGGGCGGCCCGCGGTTTCGCGGTCGTCCTCAGGTAGGAAAGGAAGCCGAGAGCCGAGGTGGTCGCGGCTAAGAAGCCACGCGCTCAGCAGGTAGCAGGAGCCGCGAGGGGGGCGAATCCTGGCCCGGAGCAGGGGGAAAAGCCTGATACCCAGGGTGCTTCTAGGCGCACGAGCACGCGGAACTGCATGGGAGCTGGCGGCGGGTTGATCCGGACCACGCTAGCATGCACGAGATCGAGCCCGACATGGTGGACGTCTGGCGATAGGTATCGTGGCAAGTAGCCGAGGTGGTGTACCCCGTCTGCTGTGTGGGCCTTGATCGCCAACGAGTCGTACTCGTTCTCAGGGTTGGAGCTGACCTGAAGGGTTTCGCCAGTCACGAGCGACTTCGCCCTCTCGATCGCTTCAGGAGAGCGGTGCCGCAGGCCGTGGATGAACGCGTGGACACAGTAGCGTCCCTGCGCATCAGGCTCAGGGCATTCGAAGACTTCGAAAGTGTCGGTCTCGCGACGACCAGCGCTTCGCGCTAACAGCACCATGGGGTCGCGTTCCTCCGCTGCGAGGCTCAGCCACTCAATGAAGCCTGGGAACTCTTCCCGCGACGGCGAGGGAAGCCTGTTCGCGAAGATCGGGAAGAGCGCCTTCGACTCGTAAGACTTGTGGAGGTCATCAAAGGCGATGAGCGGCCGGAAGCCGGCATGCTCGGAAGCATCTCTAGCGCCCTCAAGGTACACGAAGTGGTAGCGCTGGTCGGAGAACGTCAGCCGGCCAATCGGGTACCAACGCATTCCGGGCTCTCGCCAAGCGAGGAAAAGCGTCTTCACGGTTGCTGCTTTTTTTGAAGAAGACTCATGCGCGTTTCCTGGATCATGCGCAACGCAAAATCTATGGCAACCAATGATGCTCTGGACCGTGGTATACGCAGGAACTGCAGGCGTAACGCGTCTAAGTCGAGGGTGTTCAACCGGGCCAACCAACTCGCCCCAGCCTTGGGTCGAAGCGACCGCGCACGAGCGAAGGCATCACGTACGAGAGCGGCCTTCTCGTCGGTCTCCTCCAGGTACATGCACGATCTGGCATTCGCGGCGTAGGCAGCTACCCCGAAGCGGGCATCCTTGCAGCTGAGGCGGTTGCTTCGTTTG
>ENA-ORBV01005750-ORBV01005750.1-microbial-mat-metagenome-genome-assembly--contig:-NODE-5750-length-22490-cov-13.468344_pt1 | contig 22490 bp, 22 predicted proteins | sample MGYA00237777_ERZ505514 | MGnify/ENA primary metagenome ERZ505514 (study PRJEB26160, sample SAMN06269048) | microbial mat metagenome | isolation source: Oligotrophic lake microbial mat | place... | reverse complement strand
TATCTCGATACCGCGCGCCTGATGATCCAGGTCGCGCCGCTGGTGTTCGCCGACAACGTGTTTGCCCTGAAGGGCGGATAGCTCGACAGTTTCTCGGCTTCACGCTTCCGCCGCGCTCCTGAGCGTACCTGCTGCTTCTGCAACTGCGGATCGACGCCCCTTTCGTGTTCGAGCTCGAGCCTTCCCAAAGCCTTGCTGGCTTGCGCAAGGGTCATGGGACCGAACTCGCCGAGCTTGATCTCGCGCAGTGCGCGATCACTGGCCCGGTAGCGGTAGAAAAACACCCGTGCGGCGTACCCGCAATCCCGGGTTATCGGGATCGGCGCACTCGTCTCCGGAACGCAGGTCGGCGATAATGCGGTGTGTCAGCAGTGGGGGCGGTTTTATTTCGCGATTTTTTTCAATCTCGAACTGAGCGTAAACCTGTACCGCCACGCCATTGATACAGAAGGTTACGAGCAGCTTTCGCAGGGAAGACAGCACCTTGAATGACCCCGGTTTGAGCAACCACACGCCCATGATGCAGCAGTACCTGCGCATCAAGGCCGAGCATCCGGACGTCCTGCTCTTCTACCGCATGGGCGATTTCTACGAGCTCTTCCATGACGACGCCGAGAAGGCCGCGCGGCTCATGGACATCACGCTCACCGCGCGCGGGGCATCGGGGGGCAAGCCGATCCGCATGGCCGGCGTGCCCTATCACGCGGCGGAGCAGTACCTCGCCAAGCTGGTGAAGATGGGCGAGTCGGTGGCGATCTGCGAGCAGATCGGCGACCCGGCGACTTCCAAGGGGCCGGTCGAGCGCAAGGTCACGCGCATCGTCACGCCGGGCACGCTGACCGACTCGGCGCTGCTCGACGAAAAAAGCGACAACATCCTGCTTGCGCTTTGCGCGGAGAAGTCGACCGTGGGACTCGCGTGGCTGTCGCTCGCCAGCGGTGAGCTGCGCGCGGCCGAGATCGCGCCGCAGATCCTCGCAAGCGAGCTTCGCCGCATCGGCCCGGCCGAGATCCTGATTGCCGATTCGTCCGCGCTGACCGCAGAGCTCGGCTCGTTCATGCTGACGCGCCTGCCCGAGTGGAGTTTCGAGTTCGAGTCCGGCCGCAAGCGCCTGCTCGAGCAGCTCGGCGCGGCGACGCTGGCCGGGTATGGCTGCGAGGACCTGGTCCCCGCCATCGGCGCGTGCGGCGCGCTGCTCGACTATGCGAGGAAGACGCAAGGCCAGGGGCTGGCCCATGTCGTCTCGATCAGCACCGAGCGCGCGGGCGAGTACGTGCGCATGGATGCGGCCACCCGCCGCAACCTCGAAATCACGGAGACGCTGCGCGGCGAGCCCGCACCGACGCTTTTCTCGCTCATGGACGAATGCGCCAGCGGCATGGGCAGCCGGCTGCTGCGCCACTGGCTGCACCATCCCCTGCGCGATCGCGCGATCGTGGGTGCGAGGCAAGAGGCGGTTGCGCTCCTCAGCGATTCGGCGGGCGACCTGCATCGCGTGATGCGGCGGTTTTCGGATGTCGAGCGCATCGCCTCGAGGGTCGCACTGAAAAATGCGCGGCCCCGCGATCTCTCCGCCCTGCGCGACAGCCTCGCACTGCTGCCCGAGCTGACCGCGCAGGTGCCCGACACCGCGCCGCTCTTTGTCGAGCTGAAAGCCGACCTCGCGCAGCCGGAAGACTGCACCGCCCTGCTCTCGCGCGCCATCGCACCGGAGCCGTCAGCGCGCGTAATGGACGGCGGCGTGATCGCCGACGGCTATTCGCCGGAACTCGACGAGCTGCGAAAGCTGCAATCCAACGCCGGCGAATTCCTCGTGGAGCTCGAAGTGCGCGAGCGGGCGCGCACCGGCATCGCGAACCTCAAGGTCGAGTACAACCGCGTGCACGGCTTCTATATCGAGGTCACGAACTCGCAGACCGGGAAGGTGCCGGACGACTATCGCCGCCGGCAGACGCTCAAGAACGCCGAGCGTTACATCACCCCCGAACTGAAGGCATTCGAGGACAAGGCGCTCTCGGCCAAGGACCGCGCACTCGCCCTGGAAAAGTCGCTTTTCGAGGCGCTGCTCGATGCGCTCGGCGCGCAGGTCGGGCAACTGCAAAGAATCGCGCGCGCGCTTGCGCAGGTGGACGTGCTCGCGTGCTTTGCGCGGATCGCCTCCCAGCGCGGCTGGTCGCGGCCGCACTTCACCGACGAGACCGTGCTCGAGTTCCAGGCCGGGCGGCATCCCGTGGTCGAGGCGCAGATCGAGCACTTCATCCCGAACGACACGCGCCTCGGTGCGGCGAGAAGGTTCCTGCTGATCACCGGCCCGAACATGGGCGGCAAGTCCACCTACATGCGGCAGGTCGCGCTGATCACTCTGCTCGCGCATATCGGCAGCTTCGTGCCGGCGCGAGCAGCAAAGCTCGGCCCCATCGACCAGATCTTCACGCGCATCGGCGCGGCGGACGACCTCGCGGGCGGGCGCTCCACCTTCATGGTCGAGATGACCGAGTCGGCCAACATCCTGCACAACGCGACCGCGCACAGCCTCGTGCTCATGGACGAGGTCGGCCGCGGCACCTCGACCTTCGACGGCCTTGCGCTCGCATGGGCGATCGCGAGGCATCTGCTCGAGCGCAACCGCGCGCTGTCGCTCTTCGCGACGCATTACTTCGAAATGACGAGGATCGCGCTGGAGTACAAGGAGGCCGCCAACGTGCACCTCGATGCGGTCGAGCACAAGGACAGCATCGTCTTCCTCCACGCAGTGGAAGAAGGACCGGCCTCGCAGAGCTACGGCCTGCAGGTCGCCGCGCTTGCCGGCGTGCCAAAGCCCGTGATCCGCACGGCGCGCAAGTACCTGCAGATGCTCGAGGATGCGAGCATTGCGCGGGGGGGGCAGGCCGACCTCTTCGTCTCGGGCCGCGAGCAGCCCGAGCCCGAGCCGGCCGCCGAGCCGCTGCGCGAGGCGATGGACCAGGTCAATCCCGACGACCTCTCGCCGCGCGAGGCGCTCGAACTGCTCTACCGCCTGAAAAAACTGTGATGCGTTCACTCGTTGCCGCCGCTCTGCTGGCCGCCTGCTGCGCGGCGGGCGCTCAAGGATCGGAGCGCGCGCCGTTTGCGCTCCTGGGCGACGCGCCGTACTCGCAGGCCCACGCGAACCTGCTCGACGCGATGATCGATGAAATCAACCGAGAGAAGCCCGCGTTCGTCGTGCACCTGGGCGACATCACCGGCGGCCAGGGACCCTGCACCGATGCATGGTTCGAGGCGCGGCGGGTGCAGTTCGCGCGCTTCACTGCGCCGTTCGTGCTGATCCTGGGCGACAACGAGTGGACCGACTGCCACCGCAGCGGCATGGACCCGATGGAACGCCTGGCAAAGCTGCGCGAGCTGTTCCACGCGCAGACCGTCGCGCTGCCCGGCTTCGCCCGGCAGTGGAATTCGTACCCTGAGCATGTGCGCTGGACGCACTCGCGCGCCCTCTTCGTCGGCCTCAACGTGCCCGGCAGCAACAACAACCTCGGCCGCACGCCGGAAATGGACGCCGAGCATGCGGCGCGAATGAAGGCCGTCCTGGAGTGGCTTGATGAGGCCGCTGCGCTCGCGCGGACTTCGGACGAGGTCGAGTCGCTGGTCATCCTCCTGCAGGCTAATCCCGATTTCGAGGAGAAGCGGCAGGCGGCCAAGGTGAGCGACGGCTATGCAGCCCTGCGCGGGAAATTCGCGGAGCTTTTCCAGAAGCTCGGCAAGCCGGTCGTGGTGGTCCACGGCGACACCCACCATTTCAAGCACGACCGGCCGTTCGCCAAGGCGCGGGGCCTTGTGCGCATCGAAGTCGACGGCTGGCCGTGGCTGGGGTGGGTCAAGGCGCGCACCACGCCGGATCTCGCCAGGCCGCTCAGCGTCGAGCGGCTGCTGAGCCAGTAACGCCTAAGGCCGGCAGAGATAGTCGATCGCTGAAGGGGCCTCGCTCTAGCGCGGATCGATCGGCGTAATCACGCCGGCGCGCGCCTCAATCGCAGCCGCGGCTTCGAGCAGCAGGTCCTCGCGGAACCGTGGAGCGATGAGCTGCACACCCATCGGCAAGCCGTTCGCGAGTCCCGTGGGCACGGCGATGCCCGGCAACCCTAAAAGCGGCAAAGCGATCTGCGGCGTTTGCTGCCTGAGGACTTCCTGCATGTTTTCGGTGCCCTGCGTGTCGAAGCCATGCGCGAACGGCGGCACGGCGGACACCGGCGAGAGCACCAGCGGATAGCGCTCGAGGAAGAGGAACCACTCGCGGACGATGCGCGTGCGATCCGAGAGCATCGTCATGTACTGCTCGAGGCCGAGCGCCGGTTCGCCGTCGATCATGCCGTGCACCGATTTCTTCAGGTCCACATCGCCCTCGGCTTCGATGGTCTTCAGCATGAGCACGCGGATCTCGTTGCCGAGCAGCGCGCCCCACACTTTGGCTGCTTCAGTGAAACCCGGCGTCCTGACCTCTTCGATGACGTAACCGGCCTCGGACAACGTGGCCGCGGCCTGGCGCACGGCGGCGACGACGTCAGGGTGCTGTTGCACGCCGCCGAGTTCGTCGGGCTCGGTGATGACGGCAACGCGAACCGGCCTGGCTGGCGGCGGGCCTTCGAGCGGCGCATTGACCCACCATGGGTCGCGCGCGTCGCGCCTCGCCATCGCCGCGAGGCCCAGGCGAATGTCTGCAACCGTGCGCGCGAGCGGCCCCTGCACGGACATGATCTGCGTGCACATCGGGCGTTCGGCGGGCGACGTGGCATTCCACGCGGGCACGCGGCCGAACGACGGGCGCAGGCCGACGATGCCGCAGGCATACGCGGGATAGCGCACCGAGCCGCCGAGGTCGTTGCCATGCGCCAGCGGGCCCACGCCCGCAGCGACGCACGCGCTCGCGCCGCCGCTCGAGCCGCCCGGCGTGTGCTCGCGCGACCACGGGTTGTGCGTCTGGCCGAAGAGGTCGTTGTTGGTCTCCCAGCGCAACGAGAAAGCCGGCGAGTTGGTGCGGCCGATCACGATCGCGCCGGCGGCTTTCCAGTTGGCCACCACCGGGCTGTCCTCGGTCGCGACGATCTTCTGCCACGCGACCACGCCGTTGTTCGTCGAGCAGCCGGCCTGGTCGATGTTCTGCTTGATGGTCACCGGCACGCCGGCCATCGGCCCGGGCGATTCGCCGCGCGCGATCGCCGCATCCACGGCGGTTGCCTCGGCCAGAGCTTGCGCCGAGAGATCCATCGTCACCGCGTTCAGCGCCGGATTGACCTTGTGCATGCGGTCGATGCACGAACCGACCGCTTCGCGCGCGGAGATCTCGCGCTTGGCTACGGCCTTCGCAATCTGCACGGCTTCCCAGCGCCAGATTTCTTTGCTCATGGTGAGTCCCTAGTCCAGCAGGTTCTTGGCGACCATCGCGTGGATGCCCTTGAATCCATCGACGAGCTGCGTCACGCGCAGGTCGCAGGCGAGGCTGCAAAAGGTGTAGGCATCCTCGGGTGCCCAGCCTTTAAGCTCGACCAGCCACTTGATCATTTCGCGCAGCGCCTGCTTGGCCGCGTCGTCGAGGTCGGGGTCGGTGCCCATCGCGATGTAGTGCGTTGGGGTCACTGCCCGGGGAAAAGTGAGCGACTTGCCCTTGTGCAGGATGAGCTCGAACGTGCCGCTCATCGCGGTCTCGAGCGCCATGAGGTTCACCTCGCCATCGCCCTGCACCGCGTGCCCGTCGCCCGCGGAAAACAGCGCGCCGTCGGCCCACACCGGCAGGAACAGCGTCGTGCCGGCGACCAGCTCCTTGCAGTCGATGTTGCCGCCGAACTCGCGCGGCTCGACCGACGACACGGCGCCGTATTCCGGCCGCGGCGCAACGGCCATGATGCCGAAGAAGGGCCTGAGCGGGATCGTCGGGCCGAAGGGCAGCTTTGCGGTCATCTTCTGCCGGTCAAGCGGGATCTGCAGGATGCGCAGCATCGGGAAATCCTCTGGCAGCGTGCCGCGCAGCGGCTTGATGCCGTTGTAGGACCAGTCGGTGCGCAGCTCGACTTTCTTGATGCGCACCTCGAGCGTGTCGCCGCGCTTGGCGCCGCGGACGGCCACCGGGCCGGTGAGGATGTGCGGCCCGAGATACGGTTTCACTTTCTCGAGGATCGCGCGGTGCTCGGGCAAGAGATCCGTGCGATGCCCGACTTCGCCAGCGCCGCCTGAAACGCAGTTGAGCGTGACGGTCTCTCCGGAATCGATCGTGAGATGGGGCTTGAGCTTCGCGTCGAAGTAGCCCCAGTGCACGTTCTCGGGCGATGCGGTAAGAGTGTGGATCGCGGTCATGGGTAGTTTTCTCCTATGGGAATGCTACCATCGCGCACCGCTGCAGACGGTGGCAAATAAACTGGATTTTGCAATCGAAGTAGCCGTCTGCCCTCATAGCCGTCTGCCCTCGTTTGCCAAGCTTGGTCAGATGTCATACAATTTGACCAACCAGGCACAGCGAGGTTGCCGACCATGCAAATCAACATCTATCAGGCCAAGGCCCAGCTCTCCGCGCTTCTCGAGCGCGCGCTCGCCGGAGAGACCGTGATCATCGCACGGGCCGGAAAGCCCATCGCGCGCCTGACGCCGGTCGCGATGCCCGCGGGCGCCAGCCGCAGCGGTGTGCGGCTGGGAGGGCTCGGCAGGACGCGCCTGAAGCTAAAGCGGGACTTTCACGCGCCTATGCGAGACGACGACCTGCTCACCTTGTGAATCTGCTGCTCGATACGCATTGCCTGATCTGGGCGCTCACCGACGCGCCCGAGCTCGGCGTGAAGGCGCGGCGCGCGATTGCCGCGGCCGAGAGCGTATGGTTTTCCGAGGCTTCGATCTGGGAACTGGGGCTCAAGTGGCGCAAAGGCAAGATCGGCCTGCAGCCCAGACGCATCCTCGAACAGGCGCTACGTGACCGATTCCGTCCGATGCCGATCACGCTCGAGGCCATTGTGGTGTCGAGCGAGCTCCGCCAAAGGCACGGCGACCCTTTCGATCGCCTGCTCTACGCCCAGGCACAGGAAAGTGGTTGCCGCCTGCTCACCATCGATCGGACGCTGGCGAAATTCGGCGCCAGGGTGCTGACACCGCAGTAGCATGACGGCCGCGATGGATTACGACGCCATCATCAAATCTTCAGTAAATCAGTTTCTTGCCCTCGAGGGATATCCTACATGACCACTATTTACATTTGTCCACTAATGATGGACAATGCTTTTAGGTGGACAAATGGAACCGGACAACGAAATCATCGAGCAGGCATTGGCGGCCGCGAGAAACCACGGACTAGACGCCCGCTTAATCGAACGCGAGCCTGCGACAGCCGACCACTACCGCCCGGATGCCTTGATCGAACTCGGACGTGGCGCTCTACATGTGCGATTCACCGTTGAGGCTAAACCGACGCTGACGCCCGCAACCCTCGGGCCGATTGCGCACCAACTGGCACAGCTGGGCGAGCATGCGCTGCTGATCACCCACTACGTGAGCCCGAGGCTCGCCGAGCAACTCAAGCAGCAGCGGATCGCATTCCTCGATACCGCCGGCAACGCCTATATCGACCGTGCACCGCTGTACGTCTGGGTGAAAGGTCAAAAACCCGAAACGAAAGGAATCGCCCCCGAGATCGGGCGAGCGTTTCAACCAACGGGGCTGCAAGTCCTGTTTGCCCTGCTGTGCGACCCACAGGCACTCAATCGTCCTTACCGGGATCTGGCAAGAATGGCCGACGCCGCACACGGCACAGTCGGATGGGTCATGGCCGACCTGCAGCAGCTCGGCTTCGTTCGCGATGCCGCGGGAAAACGCGGTACGCGCCGCCTCTACAACGTCGAGCGTCTACTGCCTCGATGGGTCGAGGCCTATGCCCGGCTGCTGCGGCCGCGGACCCTGATCAAACGCTACTACGTACCCACGATCGACACCTGGAAGGAATGGGACATCGACGCTCACGGTGCCCTGTGGGGCGGCGAGCCAGCCGCGGCGCGAATGACAGGCTATCTGCGTCCGGGAGAACTCACACTATACGTTGATAGATTGCCAGGGTTGCTCGCCGCGCGGCAGAGATTCAAACAGACGCCAGAAGCAGGGCACATGGCTGTGGTCGACGTTCGCCGAAAATTCTGGCACTTCCCTGGCGACGCGAAATTTCCCGATCTTGTGCCACCGCTTCTCGTGTATGCCGATCTCCTGGCCACGGGCGATGCACGCTGCATCGAAACAGCGAACTTGCTTTACGAAGCTCATGTCGCTCGACTTCTCGAACGTACCTGAGCTTCAGTCGCTGTCGATGGTGGTTGAGGCTCTTGATCGAATCGCCTCGCCGGCTGGCTGCGACCATCTTCTAATCGGCGCGGGCGCTCGCGACCTTATGCTGCATCACGCTCACAACATCGATGTGCGGCGGCAAACCGAGGATGTCGACTTTGCCGTCATGGTGCGCGACTGGGCAGCATTCTCCTCGCTACGAACTGGATTGATCGAGCGCGGCGGATTCGAAGAGCGCGGGACTAAGGCCATCCACAAGCTGAGGCACCGGGCTACGAGCCTGCCTCTCGACATCGTCCCGTTCGGGGGTGTCGAGCGCGCCGACCGCACCCTGGCGTGGCCACCGGAGAAAACCGAGGTCTTCGACTGTTTCGGCCTGCGCGAGGCGCTCGTTGCAAGCATCGAGGTTCTACTGCCGGGCAATGTTCGTCTTCGAGTGGCCCCTATCCCTGCCCTTGCCGTTCTTAAGCTGACGGCGTGGCGGGATCGCAAGCGTTCGCACCCGGGTCACGATGCCGGCGATCTGTTTTTATACCTGAGGCACTATCTGCATTGCGGCAACCTCGAGCGGCTCGCTACCGGCCATCTCGACATACTCGAAACTGCTGACTTCGACTATGAACCGGCAGGCGCGCGCCTTCTCGGACGCGATGTGCGTGCAATTCTCGCCCATGAAGCTATTGAACACGTCCTGGCCATCGTGGGTCCCGAGACCGACATCGAAGGCCAGCAGTTGCTGGCAGGACAATCCGGGATCGATATTCCCCTCGCTATGCGAATACTTCATGCCTTTGATCTCGGCCTGTCCGAAGCCGGCTGATTCAAGTGTGATGCCTTGCGCTTCAGCATCTCGACCACGTGTGCCGCACGCGCAGGTGCTACCATCGCGCGCCTCTGCACCCGGCGAATCCCATAGTGACCAACCCCGTTTATCTCGACTACGACCAGGCCGGCCTCGACGCGCAGTACAACAACCGCCTGCGCTGGCCGGACTACAAAGTGCACTTCGCCAACTGGCGCGAGTGGAGCAGCGAGACCTGCAAGAAGCTCCCCTGCCATCTCGACCTCGCCTTCGGGCCGCACCCGATGGAGAAGCTCGACATCGTGCCGGCGGAGCCCTCGCCCGACGGCAACGGCGCGCCGCTCTACGTCTTCATCCATGGCGGGTACTGGTATTCGCTCGACAAGGCCGACTACACCTATGTGGCCGAAGGCTTCCGCCCGCACGGCATCGCCACCGCGGTCAACAATTTCGGGCTCGCGCCGGACACGAGCATGGACGAGATCGTTCGCCAGAACCGCGCGGCCCTCGCGTGGCTTTGGCGCAATGCGCGCGCTTACGGCGCCGATCCGGATCGCATCTACGTGTGCGGGCATTCGGCCGGCGGGCACCTCGCGGTCATGCTGCTGGCAACCGACTGGCCGGCCTTCGGCGCGGACCTGCCCAAAAACCTCGTCAAGGGCGCCTGCTCGATCGGCGGCCTGTTCGACATGGAGGCGATCCGCCTCACGTACCTCAACCAGACGCTCAAGATGAGCAAGGAAGAGGCCGCGCGCAACGCACCGCTCGCGCAGGAGTATCCGGTGCGCGCGCCGCTCTCGCTGGTGGTCGCGGTGGACGAGACGCCGGAGTACCACCGGCAGTCCAGGGAGATGGCCGACCTGTGGAAAAAGCTCGGCTATCCTGTGGACCTGCTGGTGCCCGAGGGGCTCAACCACTTCGACGTGGCGAACCAGTTGCGCGATCCGCGGTGCGAGCTGGTCAAGCTGCAGCTCGCGGAAATGAAAAAAGCATTCAGCCGGAACCAGAACAAGGAGGCAGGAAAGACATCATGAAAAAAATTCTCGCAGTCATGGCGCTCGCCGCGGTACACGCACTCGGCGGCACAGCCAACGCACAGGACGCCTACCCCTCGAAGCCCGTCTCGGTCGTCGTGCCGTTCTCGCCCGGGGGCATCTCGGACGTGATCGGGCGGCCGTTCGTGCATTCGCTCGGCAAGGCGCTCAAGCAGAGCTTCGTGGTGGAGAACAAGCCGGGTGCCGGCGGCGGCGTGGGCATGGCCTACGCGGCGCGCGCCAAGCCCGACGGCTACACGGTGATGGTGGCGCTCTCGAGCATCTCGGCGATTCCCGCCTCGGACCGCCTGTTCGGCCGCCCGCCCTCGTACGAGATCAAGCAGTTCGCGCCGATCGCGCTGATCAGCGCCGACCCGGCGTTCCTCGTCGTGCGTACGGACAGCCCGTGGAAAACGGTCAAGGACCTCGTCGATGCGGCCAAGGCCAGGCCCGGCGCGATCCCGTACGGCTCGACCGGCAACTACGGCACGATGCATGTCGGCATGGAGATGTTCGCCAACGCCGCGGGCATCAAGATGAACCACATCCCCTATGGCGGCGGAGGCCAGCAGGTCGCCGCGATCCTCGGCAGCCAGGTCGACACGATCACGCAACTGCCCGCGACGCTCGCCGGGCATATTGCAGGCGGAAAGTTGCGTCCTCTGGCCACCTTCGCGCCGGCGCGCGTCGCGGCCTTCCCCGACGTGCCGACGATGAAAGAGCTCGGCTACGGCGATGTCGAATACTTCGTGTGGACCGGCTTCTTCGCGCCGGCAGGCACGCCGCCGGAGATCATCGCCACGCTTCGCCGCGGCACGCGGGAGGCAATGCAGGATCCCGAGTTCAGGAACGCGATGGACAAACTCCGCGCGCCGATCGTCTACAAGGACGCCGACGAATTCACCGGCTACCTGGAGGCCGACGCCAAGCGCCTCAACGCCGTCATCCAGCGCATCGGCAAGGTCGAGTAACGGCCTGCACGCCGAAGCCTGAATACTGCCAATTCAGGGCAAGGGTCCGCGCCCTGAGCGGCCAAGCGGGCGAAATGTTGCCATCGCCCGCGTGCCCGGCTATTGCGTGAGGGTCGGCCAGAGGGCGTCGGCGCCCTTGGCTGCGACCATGCGGCCGAGCAGGGTTTGCCAGTGGGTTTCGTTGCCGAACTCGTCGCGCCACGACCACAGGCGGCGTGTGACGTAGTGGAGGTTGTGCTCGCGCGTGTAGCCCATCGCGCCATGCACCTGGTGCGCGATCTCCGCGCTGCGGCCGGCCGCTTCGCCGATGCGGGCCTTGGCGACCGCGACCATGAACAGGTCAGGGCCATCGACTGAGGCTTCTACCGCTGCATCCGCCGCCGCGCTCGCCGCGGCAACGTGCCCCGCCAGCACGGCCAGCATGTGCTGGATCGCCTGGAATTTCCCGATCGCGCGGCCGAACTGCACGCGCTCGTTGGCGTACTGCAGCGCGTATTCCAGCGTGCGCTCCAGCGCGCCGGCCATCTGCACGCCGCGGTAAAGCGCACCTTCGGTGGCAAGACGCGATGCCGCGTTCTCCAGTCGCGCCGAGGCAATGACCGAAGCGTTCTGGAAACTCATCGCAGTGCGCGGCTCGCCGGCCAGGTTCTTCTCGGTCGCTCCAGCGGCGCCATCGGTCGAAACAAGCGCGACGACGTCCTTGCCTTCCGATTCGGCGACCACCACCGCATGTGCGCACTGGTTTGCCCAGGGCACCCGAAGCGTCTTGCCGGAAACTTTCCCGCCGGCAAGCTTGAACCGTTCGCCTCCGACAACCGGCGCAACAGTGACCGCCCCTCGCGGCATCTTCAATCCTGCGGCCGCGAGCAGGCGGCTGGCGAGCATCGTCTCCGCGAGCGGCACCGGCGCTGCGTGATAGGCGGTGCGGCGCAGGGCGAACATCGCATCCTCGAACGACAGGCCCGACCCGCCCGCGGACTCGGGCAGCGCTGCGTGCGGCAACCCGACCTCCTCCAAGGCAGCCCACAGGCCCGCCGGCCATTCGCCGTTCTCGGCCGACTCGCGCACAGACTTTGCGCACTGCGCCTCGAACACGCGGTCGATCGTCTTGGCGAGGTCGTCGCGCATGCCGGCGTCGCGCATGCCGGGGTCGCCCTCCACGCTGCTCATCGCAGCCCCAGCCCGCGGGCGATGATGCCGCGCAGTATTTCGCGAGTACCGCCGCGGATTGTGAAACCCGGCGCGCGCAGCATCGTCATGCCCAGCAGTTCGGGATAACTCTCGCCTCGCGCAAGCGTCGGCTCCGTTGGGATCAGGTGACGGAACACTTCGGGCACCTCGCGCTCGTAGGTCGTGCCGATGTCCTTGACGATTGCCGCCTCGACGTTCGGCTGGGCGCCCTTCTGCAGCTGGCCCGCGACCGAAGTCGACATGCGCCGCAGCGTCGCGAGGTGCGCGACGAAGCGCCCGATCTCGTTTGCGGCACGCTCGTCCGGCTCCGGGCCGAGCTGCCGGATCGACTGCTGGAGCAATTGGTAGGTGGACAGGAACCGGTCCGGCCCCGAGCGCTCGAACGCGAGCTCGCCGGTGACCATCTTCCATCCCATGCCCACGCCGCCCATGACCATGTCGTCCGCGACGAAGTAGTCGTCGAACACGACCTCGTTGAAATCGTGTCCGCCATAGAGGTTGTAGATCGGCCGCACGCTCACGCCGGGATGCGAAAGCTCGACGATGAACTGCGTGAGCCCCGCGTGGCGGTCTTCCTCCTTGGGCGCGGTGCGCACCAGCGCGATCAGGTAGGCCGAGCGATGCGCATTGCTGGTCCAGACCTTGGTGCCGCTGATCTTCCAGCCGCCCTCGACCTTCACGCCGCGAGTGCGCACGGCCGCGAGATCGGAGCCCGAGTCGGGCTCGCTCATGCCGATGGCGAAGAAGGTTTCGCCCGCCGCGATCTTCGGCAGGATCGTCGCCCGGGCACGCTCGCTGCCGTTATGCAGGATCTGGTTGCCGCTCTGGCGGTCGGCGATCCAGTGCGCGCCGACTGGCGCGCCGCCGGCGAGCATCTCTTCGGTCACGACGTAGCGCTCGAGCGCGGTGCGCTCGTGCCCGCCGTATTTCTTCGGCCAGATCATGCCGATGAAACCGCGCTCGCCGCACTTTTTACTGAATCCGGCGTCGTAGGTCGACCACGAATTGCGGCTCGGTGCAAATGCGCCGGAAGCGGTTTCCTCCGCGATGAAAGCGCGCACGCGCTTCCTCAGGTCCTCGGCGGCCGGCGGCATCTTTACCGGCTCGAAACGGAATTGGTGCATGTCTCCTCCCCCATATCCAGCCGGCCAATATAGCCGAGACAACCCCGGCGCGGGAACGTAACATCCTTCGAAATCCAGACGGTGCGGAGGCGGGAAATGAGCGAAGCGGTTCTATACGAGCAGGACGGCGGCATCGTCACACTGACCCTCAACGAGCCGGCGACGCGCAACGCGATCTCGCCGGCCATCGTCGAAGCGCTGGTCGCGCACGTGGCGCGCATCAACGCCGATCTCACCGTCGGCTGCGTGATCCTCACCGGCTCGGGCGGCGGATTTTCTTCCGGCGGCAACGTCAAGGAGATGAAGGAGCGCGCGGGACTCTTCGCCGGCAGCCCCGCGGAAATCAGGCGCGGCTATCACCAGGGCATCCAGCGCATCCCGCTCGCGCTGTACGGGCTCGAAGCGCCTTCCATCGCGGCGGTCAATGGCGCCGCGGTGGGCGCGGGCTGCGATCTGTCGACGATGTGCGACATCCGCATCGCGGGGCGCAGCGCGCAGTTCGCCGAGAGTTTCCTGCGCGTCGGCCTCGTTTCCGGCGACGGCGGCGCGTGGTTCCTGCCCCGCGTGGTCGGGTTGTCGAAGGCTTACGAGATGACCTTCACCGGCGATTTCCTCGATGCAGAGGAAGCCGCCCGCATCGGCCTCGTCTCCAAAGTGGTCGACGACGACAAGCTCATGGAATCGGCGCGCGAACTCGCTTCGCGCATCGCCGCGCAACCGGTGCATTCGTTGCGCCTGACCAAGCGGCTGCTGCGCGACTCGCAGCAGACCAGCCTGCCGGTCGCGCTCGAACTGGCCTCCTCGATGCAGGCGCTGGTCCAGCACACCAAAGACCAGCACGAAGCGGTGGTGGCGTTCACCGAGCGCCGGAAACCCAGGTTCGAGGGGCGTTGAGGAGCGTAAAACAGGGCGTGTAAGAATATTCCTACAAACCTCATCCGTCAGTCCTACAGCAAGTAGGGCGGAGGCTGTGGGACATTGGTCACTCGGTCGCGAGATCACACCGGGCAGCCCACCCTACGGAGCCACGCTATGAACACCCAGGCCTATGAATCCATAGCCCAGTTCTGCGTCGAGCAACACGTCAGGTTCGATCCCCAGGCCTGGCGCCGGCGGGGCGCGGCCGACCGCAAGCTCGTTGCCGTAGCCGCCAAGTACCTGTCGATGACGAGCTGGTTCGGCCACGAAGACCAACTCGAACGCATCGCCATGGACATCGACGCCGCCGTTTCAGACAGCAAGGAATTCAACCGCGAGCTCGGCTCGATCGGGCTGGACCTCGCTCGTTTCTCTGCTTCGATTCGCTGCGGGATCGCCGCGCGCAAGGCGCCTGCGCAAAGCGCCAAAGTCCCCGGGAAATTCCGTCCCCAGGCGCTGATGGCCGCATAACCCCCGGCACGCTCGGCACAAAGAAGGGACACGTCGTAGGGCGTGTCCTTGGTGACTCGGGTCCGGTTGGACCCTGCGTAAGAAGAGTCCTACCCGGTGGGGCCAACCACCGATGGCGCGCGAAAACCGGTCATGCCAACCTTCTTCAATCCACGAAGGAGGCATCCAGATGACCAGCACACTCGACCCCGACAATCTTGCGAACCGCCCGCCCCTGCCGCAGAAGGGCCACGACATCCGTTCTCTCGGCCCAAGCGACAGCTCCGACAGCGGCTCGGACATGGCCGGCTCCGATCCTGAGGAAGGCAACCTGATCGACGCAGAGCGCGGCGACAGCATCGGCCGCGATGACGACAGCGACCGCAATGGCACCGGCGAGCATCTGTCCGCGAATCGCGAGCCGCACCTGCGCGTTGCCGGCGACATCGAGGTCGACCGCATTGTCGACGCGAGCGAGGCGGGCCTTGGCGGTGGCCTGGACCAAGCCGAGGAAGCGCGCCTCGGCGTGACCGACGAGAGCCTGGAGGGCGATCTCGACGACGACGGCGAACCGATCGGGAAGAAACCAGCGGGACGTCCCCGCAAGTAAACCGGACAACCCGCCTCTACGGGTTCGCCGCCTGGCCGAACCGGAAGCTGGAGGCGGTGACCCCGCCGAAAAGGTTGTCCTCGTGATAGACGACCTTGGCGGGCTCCTCTTCTGCGGCGCCCACCGCGACCATCAGCGGAACCAGGTGGTCTTCCTGCGGATGCGCCTGGCGCGCCGCGGGCGCAGCGCTCCATTCGAGCAGCCTCTTCTCGCGCTGTTCGGGGGTTGAGGCCACCAGCGTCTGCTGCAGCCAGTCGTCGAAAGTCTTAGCCGCCACTTTCGCGCCGGGGCCGAACTGGCGCAGGTTGTGGTAACTCAGGCCGCTGCCCACAATCAGCACGCCTTCTTCGCGAAGCGGCGCAAGCGCGCGGCCGAGCGCGAGGTGCTCGGCGGGGTCGTAGCCCGACCGGAGCGAAACCTGCACCACCGGAACGTCGGCCTCGGGATACATGATGACCAGCGGCGTGAACGTGCCGTGGTCAAAACCCTGTTGCGGATCCAGTTTTGCCGGCAGGCCGGCCGAGTGGATGAGATCCCGCACCCGGGCCGCGAGCTCAGGGGAGCCGGGCGCCGGATACTTGACGTGATAGGTGTGCTCGGGAAAGCCGTGGTAGTCGTAGACCATCGGCGGGTGGGGGTTCGACATCACGCTGAACTGGTCGGCCTCCCAGTGGCCGGAGATCATGAGCACGGCCTTGGGCACCACGCCGATCTGGCGCGGGATGTCTTTGAGCGAGTCCTCGAGAATGTGCAGCGCGCGGCGGCGGTCCTCCATGTAGGGCCACGGGCCCCCGCCATGCGAGATGAAATAGGTCGGCAGCTTTGTCATTGGAGATCCCCTCGAGGTCTTTAGATGGGGGCGAATCTGGCCGAACTCAACCGGCGGTCCCCGGCGTCGGCGGCGCACGACGCTCTTGCGCACGCCCCAGGCCCAGCGCCAGCAGGAACCACAGTCCCGCCACCGGCACGGTCGCCAGCGAGATCGCCGAAAGCTCAAGGCCTATCCCGCGCAATGCCGAGAAAAGCCACCCCGTGGCCGCATCCGCGCCGCGGAACACCACGATGTCGATCACGTTCTTGGCCTTGTACTTTTCCTCGCGCTCCACGACGGTGAACAGGATTTCGCGCGCCGGGTTGGACAAGGCGAAGTTGGTCGCGCGCTGGAGTGCCTGGAATGCGATCACCAGCCCCAGCATTGGCGAGAAGGCCAGGGCCGCGAACCCGATCGCGAACACCAACGGCAGAGCGGCGGCGGCCGCGCCGACCCCGAAGCGCGCGATCAGGCGCCCGGTTGCGAAAAACTGGACGAGGATCGTGAGGATGCCGATCGCGAGGTCGATCGTCGCGAAGATGCGCGTGCGCACCGCTGGGTCGTCCGAGGCCGCGGCGACGATGTTGGCCTGCTGGAAATAGAGGAAGGTTCCCGCCAGCGAAAGCAGCGTGACCCAGAGCGCAATGCCGGCGAGATACGGCGAGCGCAGCACCATCGCGATGCCGGCCAGCCAGCCGCCGCCGATGGGCGCCGCTTCCGGAGCTTTCACATTGGATTCGCCCTGAGGTCGCGCCGATTCGAGCTTGTACGCACAGAACACCGCGAGCTCGAGAAGGAGGGCGGCGATGACCAGCAGGTTGACCGGGCCGAGCGGCACGGCCAGCGCGACCGTGATCGAAGGCCCGAGCAGCGCACCCGCCGAACCGCCCGCCGCGATGAAGCCGAACAGGCGCTTGCCCGCGCTGTTGTCGCCCGTGCTGCCCCAGAGGTCGGCCATGAAGGACCAGAACACCGAGACCGCGAACAGGTTGAAGACGCTGATCCAGACGAAGAACGCGCGCGCGACGTGCACTTTCTCCACGTCCAGCGTGAGCAGCAGCCAGAAGATCGCGATGTTGAAAACGAAGAAATGGTAGACGAGCGGCACGAAGCGCTTGCGCGGCAGGCGCGCGACCACCGCGCCGAACACGGGCACCGCGGCCAGCATCACGACGAAAGTGGCGGTGAAGAGCCACTGCAGGTTGCGCACTCCGCCCGCGATCCCCATCTCGTCGCGCAGCGGCCGCAGCACGTAGTAGCCGGCGAGGAGGCAGAAGAAATACGCGAACGACCACCCGAGCGCCGCGACCTCGTGCGGGCGCACCGCCACCACGCGCGAAATCAATCGGGTCAGGGTCGTTTCGATCTCCTTTGAATCAGGCAAAGTTGCATGCGGCCGAAGGTCAGCGTAACCTGATCGTTGGGGGCTCACACAGGACCCCCGGGAAGATCTTCCCTCCAAGACGGTGCCCCGTCCAGATCCTGTAAGCGTTTAGCGCCAGGTGCGGGCACTGTCGAACCCCGGTTTTTTCGCAGTGTCGAGACGCCCGATCCCCGGGGCGCGTACGCCTTTAAACTTGCGCCTGGAGGCATCGACATGCGCTACAAATTGAAGCAGATCCACTGCCGGCCCTGGCGTCGGCCTCTGGGAACCAAGGCCGACGACAGCCGCACGGCCTTCGACGATTTCGGTTTCGGTCCGCTGGGGACGCAACCGGCCACGGAGCGCGCTTGACCGGCTCGCCGCACGTCAATCGCCTGCTTGTCGCCAAGGGCTTGCGTGCCTTTGGCGACGGCTTCGTCAGCCTGCTGCTGCCGCTGTACCTGATCGAGCTCGGCTTCAGCACGCTGCAGGTCGGCGTGATCGCCACGGTCACGCTGCTCGGCTCGGGCCTGCTCACGCTTGTCGTGGGGCTGCAGGCGTACCGCTTCCACTATCGCACCCTGCTCCTCGCCGCGACCGTGCTCATGGCCGCAACGGGGCTCGGGTTTGCAACGCTCACCAGCTTCTGGCCGCTGCTTCTGCTCGCGTTGGTCGGCACGCTCAACCCTTCGAGCGGCGACGTGAGCGTGTTCCTCCCGCTCGAGCACGCAGTGATGTCGCGCGTCGTGGAGCCCAGGAAGCGCACCGCCACTTTCGCGCGCTACAGCCTGGTCGGGACGCTGGTGGCTGCGTTCGGCTCCCTTGCGGTCGGTTTGCCGGGGCTGTTGGTCGACACGGGGCGGTTTTCAGCGACCGGCGCGATGCAGGCGATGTTCGTGTTCTATGCGCTGCTCGCCGTCGCCTCCGCGCTCGTCTACCGCGGGCTGCCCCGCGCGCTCGGTAGCGAGGAGCAGAAGCCGGCCGCGCCGCTCGGCAAGTCGAAGAAAGTCGTGTACACGCTGGCCGCGCTCTTCAGCCTCGATGCGTTCGGCGGCGGGTTCGTCGTGCAGTCGATGGTGGCGCTCTGGCTCTTCCAGCGCTTCGACCTCTCGCTCGTCACTGCCGGCGTGATCTTCTTCTGGATGGGCCTCTTCACCGCGATCTCTTACCTCGCGGCCGTGCGCATCGCCGACCGGTTCGGGCTGGTGAATACGATGGTGTTCACGCATCTCCCCGCGAACCTGTGCCTCATCGCCATCGCCTTCGTGCCGAGCCTCGAATGGGCCGTCGTGCTCCTCTTCGTTCGCAGCGCCCTTTCGCAGATGGACGTCCCGACGCGAAGCTCGTACGTGATGGCCATCGTCACACCGGAGGAAAGGCCCGCGGCAGCAAGCCTCACCTCGGTGCCGCGAAGCCTGGCTTCTGCGGTGAGCCCTTTTCTCGCGGGCTGGATGCTCAGCGTTTCGGCGTTTGGCTGGCCGCTGATCGCCGCGGGCGCGCTCAAGATCGCCTACGACCTGCTGCTGCTCGCGATGTTCCGCAAGGTGAAGCCGCCCGAAGAGGACTAGCCCAGCCTGAACTCTTTCGCGAGCAGTTCGTACGAGCGATGGCGCGAAGCCGTGTCGTACGTCCAGGTGACGACGACGAGCTCGTCCAGTTCGAAGCGCTTTGCGATCTCGTTCAGTTTTTCCGCCACCTGTTCCCCGGTGCCGACGAAAGCCTTGTTGCGCAGGCGTTCCACCACGGAGCGTTCGGCGTCGGTGTAGGGATAGGCTGCGGCTTCTTCGGGCGACACGAGCGGGGTGCGCAGTCCCTTCTCGAACCCCACACGCCAGAGCTCGCGCGTCTGCAGCAGGCGTCGCGCCTCGGCTTCGGTATCCGCGGCCAGCGCCCAGACGCAGATCGTCGCTTTCGGGTGCGGATGGTCGACGCTTGGCCGGTAGTTGCGGCGGTAAAGCTCGAGCGCCTGCTCGGCGCCGCGCCCATCGGTGAAGAAATACGCGAACGCATACGGCAACCCGAAATGCGCCGCGAGCTGCGCGCCGTAGTCCGAGCTGCCGAGGATCCACACTTCCGGCTTGGTTGGCCCGAGCGGATGCGCCTTGATTGCCCGGTAGGGATGGCCTTCCTGCAGCGGCACGCCGGCCAGCCAGGCCTGCAGGTCGATGACCTGCTGCGGGAATTCGTCGTGCGCATTCGAATAAGGGTTGAGCGCCATGGCGGTGAGGCGGTCCGAGCCGGGCGCGCGGCCGACGCCGAGATCGACGCGGCCCGGCGCAATGCCTTCGAGCACGCGGAACTGCTCCGCGACCTTGAGCGCCGAGTAGTGCGGCAACATCACGCCCGCGCTGCCGATGCGGATGCGCTCGGTCGTCGCGCCGATCGCGGCGAGCAGCACTTCCGGTGCGGTGCCGACGATGCTGTCGCTGTTGTGGTGCTCGGACACCCAATAGCGGTGATACCCCAGGCGGTCGCAGTGCTTGGCGAGCTCGATGCTCTCGCGGATGGCCGCCGACTGCGGGCGGTCGTTCGATGAGGTCGACTGGTCGAGGACGGAAAGCTTCATGGTGGGCGCAAGTGTAAACTGCATGGCAACCGCGGTCGCGAATGTTAACGTCGATCGCGAATGTTACGAGGGAGAATCGCAATGCCCGTACAGAAAGCCAGTGTCTGCCCGCTCGATTGCCCGGATACCTGCAGCCTTTCGGTCACCGTCGAGGACAACCGGGTCACCGCGGTGCGGGGCTCCCACGCGAACCCGCTGACGCACGGCGCGGTCTGCGCCAAGGTCGCCAACTACTACCCCGACTTCGTGCACGGCGCGAACCGGCTGCGCCATCCGATGCGGCGCGTCGGCAGGAAAGGCGAAGGCAGGTTCGAGCGCGTCTCCTGGGACGCGGCGCTGGACCTCATCCATGGGCGTGTCCGCGAAGTGATCGCGCGGCATGGCGCGCAAGCGGTGCTGCCCTTCAACTACGCCGGCCCGCACGGCATGCTCGCGGGCGATTCGATGTCGCTGCGCTTTTTCCACCAGCTCGGCGCTTCGCTGCTGAGCCGCCGGCCGTTGTGCGGCGGCGTGCGCGGCGAGGCCTATGCGGGAACGTTCGGCGCGACGCCCGGCACCCCCCTGCAGCAGGTGAGCCTTGCGAAGCTCATCATCGTCTGGGGCAACAACGCCACCGCCTGCAACCTGCACCTGATGCGGCACATCAACGCCGCCAAGCACAGCGGCGCCAGGCTCGTGGTCATCGACCCGAAGCGGGTCAAGGTCGCCGAGCAGGCGCACCTGCATCTCGCGGTGCGTCCGGGCACGGACGTGGTCCTCGCCTGGTCGCTTGCCGCGGAACTGGAGCGCACGGGCGGCCTGGACAAGGCCTTCATCGACAAGCACGTGCTCGGCTTCGCGGGCTTCATGGAGGACGCGCGCAAGTATCCACCGGATGTCGCGGCGGAAATCTGCGGCGTTCCGGCCGACGACATCCGCACGCTCGCCGGCTGGTACAAGGAGGCTTCGCCGGCCGTCATCGCGTGGGGCAACGGCCTCGAGCGTAACCAGAACGGCGGCTCGGGCCTGCGCGCGATCGCCGCGCTGCCGGCCCTCGCGGGAAAGTTTGGCGTCGCGGGCGGCGGCCTGGTCGGCGGCGCCGGCAACGCCTTTCCCAAGACGGGCGACCTCCTCGCGCGCCCGGACCTCGTCCCGCCGGGCACGCGCACGATCAACATCATCGACGTGGCGAAAGCCCTCCTCGACGACAGCCTCGCCCCGCCGCTCAAGGCGCTCTTCATCTACAACCACAACCCGGTGATCGTGCACCCGGACCAGAACCGCATGAAGCGGGCGCTCGCGCGCGAGGACGTGTTCATCGCCGGCATCGAAGTGGCGATGACCGACAGCATGGCCTACGCCGATGTGATCCTGCCCGCCTGCACGCACTTCGAGCACGCCGACCTCTACGCCGCCTACGGCCAGCAATACCTGCAGCGCGCGGAGGCGGTGATCCCGCCGGTGGGCGAAAGCCTGCCGAACACCGAGATCTTCCGCAGGCTCGCGGCGCGCTTCGGCTTCGAGGACGCGGCTTTCAAGGCGAGCGACGCGGACCTGATGAACGCCGCGCTCGACAAGGACGACCCGCGCATGAAGGGCCTGCTGCCGAGCGAATTGCCGACGGACAAGGCGCTGAGGATGGAATTCGGCGGCGAGGAGCCGGTCCTCTTCGGCAACGTGCTGCCGCGAACGCCGAGCGGCAAGGTCGAGCTCGAATCGGCCGTGCTCGGTGCGCGCTACGGCGCGAAGCTGCCCACGTACCGGCCGCTGGCCTCGGACTTTCCGCTCGCGCTGATCACGCCGGCTTCCGAGCGTCGCACGACTTCGACTTTCGGCGGCCACGCGGCGAGCGACGCGACCCCGGTGCTCGAGATGCACCCGCTGGACGCTGAAGCGCGCGGCTTGAGCCACGGCGCATGGGTCAAGGTGTGGAACGAGCTGGGCGAGGTGCACCTGCCGCTTGGCATCACCGATGCGATCCGGCCCGGCGTGGTGTGCTCCGAGAAAGGTGCCTGGTTCAAAACCAGCCGCAACGGGCAGACCGTGTCCGCGCTGGCCCCGACGCACAAGGCCGACCTCGCCGAGGGCGCCTGCTACAACGATGCGCGCGTCGAGGTCACGCCGCTGTAATAAGTGGGGTCAGAGTCGACTTTCCGCAAAGGCCGTCGAGGATCCGAAGCTTGAGCTGAAAGTCGACTCTGACCCCACTTATTTTATACTGGTACCGATACAGGAACTGACCTGGAAGCCGCGCGGGGCTTGGACTTTGAACTTCGAAAGTCCGGAATTCAGGTCCTCGAAGCGATGCAAGCCTTGACCTGCGCCGCGTCCGCGTCGAGCACCTCGAAGCGCTGCGGCAGCGCCTCGATGTTCTCGAAACCGGCC
>ENA-ORBV01005749-ORBV01005749.1-microbial-mat-metagenome-genome-assembly--contig:-NODE-5749-length-22494-cov-5.855645_pt1 | contig 22494 bp, 21 predicted proteins | sample MGYA00237777_ERZ505514 | MGnify/ENA primary metagenome ERZ505514 (study PRJEB26160, sample SAMN06269048) | microbial mat metagenome | isolation source: Oligotrophic lake microbial mat | place... | reverse complement strand
TTTCAAGCAGAAGACGGCATACGAGATTCGCCTTAGTCTCGTGGGCTCGGAGATGTGTATAAGAGACAGGGGCGAGATCCTACTTTTTGTCGATGACGATATCGAGGCGCCAGAAACCTTATGCGCCGTCCACTACAGCCATTATGGAGGCTCGTCGGCCTATGACGGCGTCGCCGGCCCAATGCTGAGCCCGACACAAGCGCCGACGATGGAACTTCCAAAGGAATATTTCTGGCCCCACGTTGGGTGGATGTTCGCGCCTCTCGACTACGGGCTTGCGCTCGACAATTTCATCCTACCCACCTGCAATATGTCAATCCGCCGCTCAATCGCCCTTGCCATAGGCGGGTTTGACGAAAATTTGACCCGCCTGGAGGACTCTGATTTCTCCTGGCGCGCTCACGCTGCTGGCGCCAGAGTGACCTACGCACCGGCGGCGTGGGTCATCCATCTGCTGGCCCCGACCGGGGCGGCGCGCTGGGTATTCAAGCCAATTAATGACTACGTTATTAGCCGCCGCGACGCCTGGTACGAGTGGTTTTACCTCTTGCTTGCCTCAGGCGGCCTCCTCAAAGGATGGCGCTTTTTTGGGTACTGGTTTCGCCGCCATATTACGCGCAAAGTGCTTCTACAGCGACCACACTATCTGCTCCTAGCGCTGACTGAGGTGCTGATAGGCTACCTGGCCGCACGTCAGCGCCTGGCCAGCGGTCGAGCCACAAGGTCTGATTTCCGAGCGCTTTCAACCCATGGGGCGCCCTCCGAAGAGCGATGTTCACCAACGTAGAGGGGCGCTGATCACATCATGCGTGTGCAACCACCTTCAATCTCGCGTCTGCTCCGCGCCTATCACCTTGGCCCGGATCACCCGATGAAGATTCGGCTCTGGACGCTTTTGCGCCGAGCGACAGGCTATCCCCGCCTAACCATCCCCTACGCCGGCTCGGGTTGGATCAGCCTGGACGAGCGCGACTACCTGCAGCGCGAGATTTACGTCCATGGTGCGTATGAGCCTGAGGTGTGGAAGGCCCTTGCCGCCCAGCTAGAGCCGAGTGATCTGCTCTGGGACGTAGGCGCCCACGTTGGTGCGGTCTCCGTCCGCGCACTGCTCGACCCGCGCGTACGCGCATGTCACGCCTTCGAGCCTGACCCTGTACAGGCTGAGGCTCTAGCTATAAACCTGGCCTTGAACGGAAACCACGGCATTTTGCACCGCATAGCCCTAAGTGATCGCAGCGAGACACGTATGCTCTACCATGGACCACGCACCAACATTGGCCTCTCATCGCTGGCTGAAAGCACAACAGACAGCGTGTTTAGTGTGCCCTGTCGCTCTGGTGACGAGCTTGTGTTTGATGATGGCATGAGCGCGCCCGATCTCCTCAAGATCGATGTGGAGGGCTGGGAGCTACGAGTTCTGCAAGGGATGGAACGCATGCTCCGCGAGCGACCCCCGCGAGCCATTGTCTTTGAATGGGCGGTAGACGAGGCAGGCATACCGCACGACAATGCGCCGGTCACTTACCTTGGCGGCTTTGGCTATCAGGTGCAAAGGATTATTCGTCCAGACCAGCATATTGAAGCACGCGAAAACTTTATTGCGCTGCGCCGGGCATAGTCCATGCCGCCAACTATCAGTGTGCTCATCACATACTACAACGAGCGCGAGCTACTGACCGAGTGTCTGCGCTCACTGCTTGAGCAGGGGCCAGCCCCCGAAGAGATCATAATCTACGATGACGCCTCGTACTATCCTGCCAGTAATTATGTCCAGATTGATGTGCCAGTGCGTATTATTCGAGGTGCAACTACTATCCGTCCGGCCTGCGGGCGGAACCTGCTGCTACGTGAAGCACGCTTCGACTACGTGCATTTTCACGACACCGACGATCTGTTTTTATCAGGCTGGCTTCCACAAGTTACTAACAAAATTAGGACAACAGCTGCCGACCTGGTATTGACGGAAGTATCTACCTTCAGTGAGGGACGGCTAGTCTCCGAACGAGTACTGGGCCTGGACAGAATCAGAGCGACGGACGATTTGGTGGAGTTCGCGCTCCAGGGCGCCATACTCACATCATCAGGTGTCATTCTGCGAAAGGCAGCCCTCACTATCGGGGGCTTCCGCGAGACACTGCATCAGGCTGAAGATTTCGATTTTTATGTGCGCCTCGCAGCATCGGGCGTTACAGCTGCGGTGCTCACCGAACCTATCATACGGAAGGAGAACCGTGCTGATAGCTATAGTAGCCGTGAGCAGGGCGTCGTGTGGGCCAGCGTGGTTGACGCCGTGCGCCAACTTGCGGACGAACTGCCGGCTCGTTACCGCAGCAACCTCGCCGACAAGGCCGCCTATGCTGGCTCACAGCTGTTTAAGCTTGGCGCACGCCACACGGCTAGCGAGGCATTTCAACTGGCCCGTCATCTTGGGCCGCCCACCTATGCCAGGCAGCGCCGCAGTTACAGGCTGTTGGCGAGCGCTCTCGGGCCAGAGGCTGCCGAGTGGATCAGCCTGGGCTACCGTCGCCTGCTCCCTGAGCCTCTGCGCCGGGCGCTTGTGCAGCGCGGCCTGTAGCGAGGCAGTATGAGCGTCGCAGTCTCTGTTATCGTCCCACTCTACAACGCAGCTCCCTGGGTCGAGCAGACTCTGGCGAGCGTTTATGGGCAGCAGCACGGCCTGGAGCAGCTTGAGCTGATTGTGGTTGACGATGGCTCCACCGACGATAGTGCGGCGCGGGTTCAGGCGGCCCTTGCCGGCGCGCCCTTCCCCGCCGCGTTGCTGCGCACGGCCAATGGCGGCCCCAGCCGTGCGCGCAATGTGGGCTGGCAGCACGCTAGAGGAACCTGGATTCAGTATCTGGACGCCGACGATCTGCTCGCGCCAGGCAAGCTGGCCGCGCAGGCGCGTGTCTGCGCAGCGCTGGACAATCAGGTCGCCGTGGTGTATTCACCGTGGCAGCGTTACGCCGAGACGAACGGCCAGTGGGCGCCGACCGGGCCAGTGCTGCGGCCCGACCTCGGAAGCGCCCCCCTCGACGGGCTGATCGAGAGTGCGAACTTCATCCAGCTCGGCGCGGCGCTCTTCCGACGCGCGTGGCTGGAGCGGTTGGGCGGCTTCGACGAGCGCCACCGGCTGATCGAAGATGTCGATCTGATGCTCCGTATCGCTATTGCGGGCGGGGGCTTCACTGTGGCGCCGACACCGCAGCCGCTCTTTTTCTACCGCCAGCGCCACGACTCCCTATCGCGAAGCGATCAGCGCGCTTTTGTTGAGGGCTGCGTGCGCAACGCTCGTATGCTGGAGCTGCACTGGCGCGGGCAGTGCGAGCTGACGACCGCACGAGCGCAGCGGCTCGCTGAGATCTACTTCCAGGGTGCGCGCTTCTACGCGGACACCGATGTAGCGTGCTTCGAAGAGCTTGTGCGTGCGATTGAAGCTCTCGTGCCGGGCGCGCTGCCGGCTGGCCCACCCACGCTGCGCGCCCTGAGTCGGCTGATCGGCTACAGGCGCGCCGAGCAGGTGGCGACCTACTACAGGCGCGCAAAAGCCCTGGTTCGGAGCTAGCCATGCGGGTCGTCCACATCCCATTTGGCTTCTACCCCGACCCCGTGGGCGGCACCGAGATCTACGTTGCGGCCCTGGCCCGTGGCCAGCAGCGGCGCGGCGCCGAGGTTGTTATTGCTGCGCCTGGCGACCGGGACGCCAGCTACGAGCACGCTGGCCTGCCGGTGCGCCGCTTCCCGGTTAGCCCCACCGTGCGCAATCTGCGCGAGCTCTACGGGGCGGGCGACGCGCCGGCCGCAGTGGCCTTCGGCACAATGCTCGATGAGCTACAGCCGGATATTGTTCACCTCCACGCCTTCACCCGCGCCGTCTCGCTGCTCACCCTGCGCGAGGCGAAGCGGCGGGCGATTCCAGTGGTCTTTACGTACCACACCCCGACTGTGAGCTGCATGCGCGGCACGCTCTTACGCTGGGGCCGCGAGGTGTGCGACGGGACACTCGACCGCCGTGCCTGCACAGCCTGCACGCTCCAAAGCCACGGGCTGCCCCAGCAGGCCAGCCAGCTTGTAGGCCGCGTTCCCGTCGCCGTCGGCACAGCCCTGGGCAACAGAGGCCGCTCCGGTGGGGTCTGGACTGCTCTGCGCATGAGTGAGCTCGTAAAGCTGCGGCACGCGGCGCTGCGCGCCCTACTGGCCGAGGCCGATGCGCTGGTGGCACTGTGTAGCTGGACACGCGCGCTGCTCGTGCGCAACGGCGTACCGGCTGCGAAGATCACCTGCTCACCCCACGGCATCGCCGAGCTGCCCGCAGCGCCACCATCACAGCACGGTGCCGCGCGGGGCGCGCTCAGGGTCGCATTTCTTGGGCGGCTCGACCCTGCCAAAGGTATCGATCTGATCATTGCAGCAATGCGGGCGCTGCCGGGCGCCGCGATCACCCTGGACATCTACGGCGTTGCACAGGCAGGCAGCGACAAATACGCCGAGCAGCTGCGACGCGCGGCCGCCGCCGACAAGCGCATCACATTCCTGTCGCCGGTGAGCAGCGAGCATGTGGGCACGCTTCTGGCGAGCTACGATCTGCTGGCGGTGCCCTCACGCGTGCTTGAGACAGGGCCGCTGGTAGTTCTGGAGGCGTTCGCCGCTGGGCTTCCGGTGCTGGGCGCAGCTTTGGGCGGGATCGCCGAACTGGTGACAGACGGGCGCGATGGGCTGCTCTTCGCCCCAAACTCGGTCGCAGCGCTGCGCCAGGCACTCACGCGCCTGATCGCTGATCCGGCGCTGTTACCCCGGCTGCGGGTCGGCGTGCGCCCGCCGCGCTGCATGGAACATGTCGTAGACGAGATGCTGGGGCTGTACGCAGCGCTACAAGCGCCCCAGGCTAGATCGGGAAGTGAGCTAGCGCGTGCAAGCAATTGAGCAGCTAGTGCTTAGGCTGCGCCACCACCCGCTTTTGCGGCGGGCCGACTGGCTCTGGGATAGCCTGCGCCCGACCTACGACCGCGTAACTGCGCGGCTCAGCCAGCATGGGCTGAGTCGGTGCATCAACGGAACCGACCCGGTGCGGCTCCTGCCGCGCTTCCGCCAGATGGGCGAGCAGTACGAGCCCGAGGTGTGGGCGGCCATGATGGGCGTGCTGCGGCCAGGCGACGTGGTGGCCGATGTCGGCGCGTTTATCGGGCTTTACACCCTTGCCATTGCCCAGCGCGTGGGCGCAAATGGCCGTGTTGTCGCCTTCGAGCCTAACCCAGAGAGTCATGGGTTGCTGCGGTCGCACGTCGAGCTTAATCGGCTGGCGGACCGGGTCGAGCTCCATCAGCTGGCTGTGGGTTCAGAGGAGGGCATGGTCGCGCTTGCCGTGGATCGCGCAACAATGGCGGCGATCACGCAGCAAGCAGATAGCTCGACAGTGAGCGTGCGCTGCGTCAGGCTCGACGCAGTTTGGGGCGACCGGCCGCTCGACGTGCTAAAAATCGATGTCGAGGGCTACGAAGAGCAGGTGCTCCGTGGGGCAGCCCGGCTGCTGAGCCGACAGGAGCGCCCGCGCGTGATCTTCATCGAGGTTCACCCCTATGCCTGGGAGGCGTCTGGCACGAGCAGTGAGTCTCTGCTGTTGCTACTCGTTGATCACGGCTACAGGGTGACCCTGCTGGATGGCAGCCCCGTGAGCGGCATCGACTTCTACGGCGAGATCGTGGCGCACGCAGGCTAGGGCCGACAGCTCTTGATAGGGACAGGCCATGCTGCACCGCCGCCGCTCCAGCGAATCGTTTCATCAGGGAGCTCCCGCCTACAGCGACGCCGCTGCCTCCCGCAGAGTGCTCTACATCCAGTACACCAACCCCGCCGGTTATCCGCCACTGGAGCATAGCTCGCGCATACTGGCCGACCACGGCTGGCAGGTGACATTTCTTGGCACGGGGGCTCAGGGGGCACAGGCGCTGCGCTTTCCGCCTCACCCACGCATCGAGGTGCGCCTGATGCCTTTTCAGGCTCCCGGTTGGCGCCAGAAACTGCATTACCTCCAGTTCTGCGCCCTAGTGCTGCTGTGGTCGATCCGCTGGCGCCCAACGCTGCTCTACGTATCTGATGCCCTTGCCTGTCCCGCCGGGCTGCTGCTAAGCTATCTGCCGGGCCTGCGTGTGATCTACCACGAGCACGACTCACCCGAGCCTGAGTCCAGAGAAGGTCTTGCAGGCCGGCCCTCAGGCTTTATGCGGGGCATCTACTGGGCGCGACGCAGACTGGCCCGCCGAGCGTGGCGCGTCGTGCTGCCAGGGGCTGGTCGGGTTGAGCACTTTCTGGCCGACACCGGTGCCGATCCGTGCCGTGCGTGTTCGGTGTGGAACTGCCCCGCTTGCGAGGAGATCGGACCAGCCCGCGCTGAGCCTGTTGGCTCGCCGCTCCGCCTGCTCTATCACGGCTCGGTTGTGCCCGCCCGTCTGCCATTCGCGGTGATCGAGGCGATGGCGGTTCTGCATGGAAGAGTTTCGCTCACTGTGGTTGGCTATGAGACGATCGGCCACTGGGGATACCTCCGGGAACTGGCCGAGCTCGCCGAGCGCCTCGGTATTGGCGGACAGATCGAACTTGTAGGCGCTGTTCCAACGCGGGAGCAGCTCTACGCTCACTGCCGAGCGGCCGATGTAGGGATTGCCTTAATGCCTACTAGGACATGGAACATCAACGAGCAAACAATGCTAACCGGCCCGTCGAATAAGATCTTCGACTACCTGGCCTGCGGCCTGGCCGCCCTCGTGCCTGATCAGCCAGGCCCGCAGGCGCTCTATGTTGCGCCGGGCTACGCCCGCGCCTGCAACCCGGCCAACCCAGCGAGCATCGCGGACGCTCTGCGCTGGTACCTCGAACATCCTGCCGAGCTGCGGGCGATGGGCGAGCGTGGCCGACAGCGCGTGCTGAGCGAGTGGAACTACGAGCAGCAGTTTGCGCCTGTTCTGGCGCAGCTTTCCGAGGCCTAGAGTGACACTATTGAAGCGCATGCTCGAATCGAGCGGCTCGGCGGCGCGCCTCGTACACCGGCTGCGCTACGCCCAGTTCAACTCCCGGCTCCTGCGCTCGCTGCTGGCCGCGATCTACCGTGAAGGCAACGTCTACCGTGTCCCCTACGGCCCGCTGCGTGGCGCCCGCCTTGAGTATGATCGCTCGATCAACTACCACGAGATGCTCGGGCTGTGGGAGCTGGAGACTCTTAGCCTGATGGCGCGTGTGCTGCGGCCACTGATCAAGGCTGGGCCGGCAACGGTGTGCGACATAGGCGCGAACATCGGCCTCTACACGCTCTGGCTGGCCCGCACCCTGGCGCCCGACAGCGTGGTCTACGCCTTCGAGCCTGCGCCATACGCCTTCGAGCGCCTGAGCCGCCACGTCGCGCTGAACAATGCGCAGAATGTGCGCCCGCTGCGGCTCGCGGTCAGCGACACGCTGGGCGAGGTCGCCTTCTATGAGGGCTACGACCACCACATCTCATCGCTCAACGCGGAGTGGGCGGGCGGCGGGCGGATCACGCCCACGCGCATCATGGTGCCAGCCACCACCCTAGACGCCTTCTGCGGCGAGGCAGGCGGGCGCTGGCCGGATTTCATCAAGATCGATATCGAGGGCGGCGGGGTCTCGGCGCTGCGCGGCGTTACGCAGTGCGTCGAGCGCACACGGCCACTGATCCTGATCGAGTCGCATACCCCGGCGGAGGATGGCGCGATCGGCGCACTGCTACTTGCGCACGGCTACGAGGCGTATCGCCTCACCAATAGACGCTGGGTGGGCTCGCGGGCTACCACTCACCCCGACCCCGACGGCGTCTGGGGCACGCTGCTGCTCTGCCCCGCCGAGGCCCGCGCGCGTGTTGGGCAGGCAATCAGCGGCAGGCGGCCCATCCCATGACGCTCGTTGTGATCTCCACACACCCCATCCAGTACCACGCGCCCGTCTACCGGGCGACCCAGATGCAGTTTGGCGTGCCGGTCACAGCGATCTACGGCTCTGACTTCAGCGTCGCCGGCTACACCGACCGCGAGTTCGGCGTACGTTTTGCCTGGGACACGGATCTGCTGAGCGGCTACGAGGCCCGCTTTCTTGCCAGGGTGGGCGCCGGCGGGGCAGCATCGCCCGAGGCCGTCGCGGCGCGTGGCCTGCGGGCCGCACTGCGTGCGGCGAGACCGACCGCCGTGCTGCTGATCGGCTACGCGACCCGCTTCTACCGCGCCGCCCTTGGGCAGATCGTGCGCGGCGGCTACCCACTGATCTTTCGCGCCGAGACAAGCGATCACGCGCGCCCGCGCAGCAAGCTCAAGGCCCTTGCGCGTGACGCGCTGCTGCGCACGCTCTACAGGCGCTGCGCTGCGCTGCTCTACGTGGGCAGCCTGTCACGCGCGCACTACCTGCGCCTCGGCGCCCCCGAGCAGCGCATGATCTTCTCGCCCTACTGTGTAGACCCAGCCCCCTTTCGCGCCGATGAGCAGAGCCGTGGGCAGCTGCGCCCCGCCGCCCGCGCCGAGCTAGGCCTCCATGACGGCCAGCTGGCGCTGCTTTTTTCCGGCAAGCTGGTGCCGCGCAAAGGCCCGCAACTGCTGCTCCAGGCGGCCAGGCTGCTGCCGCCAGAGCTGCGCGAGCAGCTCGTACTGCTCGTAGCTGGCGATGGCGAGCTGCGCGCCGAGCTGGAGCGGCAGGCGGCCTGCGCGCCGCCCCTGCGCCTAAACGTGCTCGGCTTTCAGAGCCAGCATGCCCTCAGCCGCTGCTACCACGCCGCCGATCTTCTGGCGCTGCCCAGCCAGCTCGACGAAACCTGGGGCCTGGTGGTGAACGAGGCGCTGCACCACGGGCTACCATGCGTGGTCTCCGACCAGGTGGGCTGCGCGCCTGATCTGATCGCGCCCGGCGCAACCGGCGAGCTGTTCACGGCTGGCTCGGTCGCGAGCCTTGCCGCAGCCCTGGAGCGGGCCGTGCCCCTCGTCGGGCAGCCGGCGGTGCGCGAGCGCTGCCGGCGCCAGGTGGACGACTTCAGCGTCGAGCGCGCCGCCGCAGGGCTCGCGGCGGCCTACAGGCTGGCGCTCGCGACGCCCGCCCCGCGTGTGGGGGCCACCTAGCCAATGTCAGAGCAGTACGGGCCGCGTGTGCTGGTTGTCGGCAACCCCGATCGCATCCACGTCGGCGCCCATCTGGTGGCCGGGGCGCGCACCCTCGGCTGCGCGGTGCAGCTCTGCGACACGAGCCACGCCTTCGCCGCGCCCTGGCCCGTCGCCCGGCTCAACTGGTGGCTGCGCGGCCACTACCCGTCGCGCCTGCGCGCGTTTAGCGCCGAGGTGCTGGAGCTCTGCCGCTCGTGGCGGCCCGCTGTCCTGCTCGCCACTGGCCTCGCCCCGCTGCAGCGCGAGACGCTGGCCGCCATCGGCAAGCTCGGCGTCGTGCGCCTGAACTACTTAACCGACGACCCTTGGAACCCGGCGCTCCGGGCGCCTTGGTTTCTACGCGGTCTCGCCGAGTACGATCTCGTCTGCTCGCCACGGCGGGCGAACCTGCCCGACCTGGAGCGGGCGGGCTGTCGGCAGGTTGCCTACCTGCCTTTCGCTTATAACCCAGCCACCCACTTCGCCGAGCCCCCGGCGACCCCGGTCGAGCGCGAGCGCCTCGACTGTGATTTGCTCTTCGCAGGCGGCGCCGACTCAGACCGGCTGCCCGTGGCATTGGCGCTGATCCGAGCGGGCTTCAAGCTGGCGCTCTATGGAGGCTACTGGGACCGACACCCCGTGACCCGGCCATTCGCACATGGCCACGCCGACCCCGCGACCATGCGCAAAGCCGCTGGCGGCGCACGGGTGGCGCTTTGCCTGGTGCGGCGTGCCAACCGCGATGGACACGTCATGCGCAGCTATGAGCTCCCAGCCATGGGCGCCTGTATGCTCACTGAGGATACGCCGGAGCACCGCGAGCTCTTTGGGGCAGAGGGCGAGGCTACCCTGTATTTCTGCACAACCGAGATGCTGCTAGACAAGCTGCGCTGGCTGCTCGCTAATCCCGCCGAGCGTACGCGCCTGGCCAGCGCAGCCCATAGCCGTATCGTCGCTGGCGCCAACACCTACGCCGACCGCCTCAGAGCCGTGTTGGAGCTAACCGGGCTGGCGATCCACAGCCCTCAACGCGCTGAGGCAACCCCATGAAGATCGCCATTGTCGTCCAGGGGCGCTTCCACGCCTTCGACCTCGCCCGCGCCCTGCTCGACCGTGGCCATGCGGTGACGCTCTTCACCAACTACCCTGGCTGGGCGGTTGAACGCTTCGGCATCAGCCGACGACATGTGCGCAGCTTCACGCTCCACGGAGCGCTGGTGCGCATGCTTGAGCGCCTCCGCGCGGCGAGGTGGTGGCCCGCCCACGAGGCGCTGCTCCACACGCTGTTTGGACGCTGGGCGGCTGTGGAGCTCGCACGCGAGCCCTGGGATGTCATCCACTGCTTCAGTGGCATCTCGGAGGAGCTGCTACGCGTGCCAGAGCTTGCCAGCATCCCACGGCTCCTGATGCGCGGGTCAGCCCATATTCGCGCACAGGCCCGGCTCCTTGCAGAGGAAGAACAGCGCACCGGGCACCCGCTTGATCGCCCGACACCCTGGATGCTTGCCAGAGAGGAGCGCGAGTACCAGCTTGCCGATCAGATCATCGTGCTATCGAGCTTCGCCCAAGCAACATTTGTGGCCGAAGGTGTAGCCCCCGAGCGGGTTATGCTGGTACCTCTAGGTGTAGACACGGCGGCATTTCGACCGATAGCTCAGATCGTCGAGCAGCGCAGCCAGCGCATCCTCGCCGGGGAGCCGCTACGTGTACTCTATGTAGGCACACTCTCGCTCCAAAAAGGCATGTGGGATCTGGCTCAGATTGTAGCTTCCGTTGATCCTCAACGATTCGCATTTCAGCTGATTGGCGCGCCTTCGCCTGAGATCAGGCCGCTCCTGCCCAGGTTGCAGCGCCACGCCAGGTTGCTTCCACGCCAGCCTCATAACAGCCTGCCGGGCCACTACTCACAAGCGGATATGTTTCTCTTTCCCACCATCCAGGATGGGTTTGCCGTTGTAGTCACCCAGGCTCTCGCCAGTGCTTTGCCGATCATCACCACGCTAAACTGCTCGGGGCCAGACTGTATTACCGAGGGTGCAACCGGCTGGATCGTGCCGATCCGCGCTCCGGAGGCCTGTATCGAGCGGCTACAGTGGTGCGACACACATCGACACGAGGTAGCCGCGATGGTGCGACGGAGCTACGCGGAGTTCCAGCCCCGCGACTGGAGCGCCGTCGCCGCCGACTTCGAGCGCGTCTACGCCGAGATCAGGGTCAAGGATCAGTATGCAACGCATTGATCTCGTGAACGAGGCGATGGCAGCCGGCCTGCCCGCCCTGGTGAGCGACGCGGTTGGCTGCGCGCCCGACCTGATCCGCCCAGGCTGCACTGGCGAGCAGTTTCCACTGGGCGATCACGCGGCGCTCGCCCGTCTAATGGTAGCTTTGGCGGCCAGGCCGGCGCAGCTGGCCGCGTTAGGCGCGGCTGCCCAGCGCCACATCCAGCGCTTCGCGGTGGAACTGGCGACTGAGGGCGCCTGGGCCGCGATCCACGTTGTGGCGGGTGAGAGGAGCGCTAGCCTTGTCAGATAGCTTAATCCTCATGCTCGGCCCTGTGATCTGGGCGGCGGTCGTGGTGGTGGCCCTTGTCACCCGGCGGATCGGGCGCGGCACGGGCGTCGGCCTCACCGCCCTCTACCTTATGCTGCTGGCCATGATCCACGTGCCTGGGGCGATTGTCCACGCGCTGCCCTGGTTTTGGCGCCGTGATATGGATCTGGTGGCTGTCGGCTTCGGGCAGAGTCTGCTCGGGGTGATCTGCTTTGGCCTTGGTGTGCTCTTGCTGGAGCCACTGACTGCAAGGCTCCGCCCGCGCAGCCAGATGCCGACAACCAACGACCGGCAGCCGACAACCAGCCAAGCCTGGGTTTTCGGCCAGCAGTGGCGAACGCCGCAGCCCGGCGCGCTGATTGCGCTCCCGGCAGGCTCAGGTGGCGGGGTGTTAACTCAGGCTACGGCGCGGGCAGGGCAGATTGAGCTGGCAGGCATCTTTATTCCCCTCGGCATTTTGAGCACCCTGGTCTTCGTCCCGCTTACCCTGGGCGTGCCCACTGGTCGCTCGGTCGCCGCAAGCCTGAGCCAGTTGCTCAACATCGGCCTGGGCCTGGCCTGCTGGCGTGCCTGGCAAGCGCGCCGCTACGATCAGCTCCAGCTCTGGCTGCTCGCCGCCTGCGCACTGCCCCTGGCTACGATCCTGCTCGATGGCTTTCTCGGCTTTGGCACCGTCGCCCTGCTCGGCATCCTGCTGTTCGTCGCAAGCTTCATCCGCACCAGGCTGGCCTGGCTGATCATCGCCCCCATACTGCTTTACCTTGCGCTCTCGTTCTTTGTCACCTACATGCGCGACCGGGAGACGATTCGCGAGGTCGTCTGGGGCGGCCAGAGTCTCGGCCAGCGCACCGATCAGGTCGCCGACACCGTCGCTAGCTTCGAGCTGTTCGACCCCCAGAATCAGGCGCATCTGAACGCGATTGACGACCGGCTCAACCAGAACCTGCTGGTCGGCTTCGCGGTCAGCTATCTCGACACAGGCCTGATCGACTTTGCCCACGGCGATACCATTGTGGAGGCAATTAGCGCTCTGGTGCCGCGCGTGCTCTGGCCCGAGAAGCCCTACACCGCCGGCGGATCGGGCCTGATCACGCGCTTCACCGGCGTGGAGTTCAGCGCCAACACCAGCGTTGGAATCGGCCAAGTGGTAGAGTTCTACGCCAATTTTGGCACGGCGGGCGTCTGTGTGGGCTTTTTACTGCTCGGCTGGCTCATAGGTTTCTTTGATCGCCGCTCTGCACAGTCGCTGGTGGGCGGTGATCAGCTCGGCTTCACCTTCTGGTACCTGCCCGGCTTGGCGCTGATGCAGCCGGGCAACTCGCTCGCCGAAGTGGTAACCAGTGTGGGCGCTGCGCTCATCACGGCACTGCTCGTTATCCACGTACTTGTGCCACTCTTGCGCACTCCACGCATAACAGGTCTGGCTACCCGATGAGCGCCGCGCCACTCCTCGGCCTGTTCCCCTACTTCGGCCCCGAGGCCCTTGGCGGCGCGCAGCTTAGTGGCCGCCTGGCCTGGGAGGGCATGGCGGCCACTGGCCCGGCCAGCCTGTTCTGCTACGGCCCCGGCGTCGCCCGCCCGTGGCCGCCCGAGTTTGCTCTCGCCACCTCGAAGGCCCAGGCCATGCGCCTCGCCCTTGCCCATCGCTGGCGCCCCAGCCGCGTGCTGATCTGGCACCTCGGCCTGCTCAAGCTGCTGCCGCTGTTCCGCGTCGGGCGGGCGCGCGTCAGCCTGATGCTGCTTGGCATCGAGGCCTGGCGCCACCACGATCCGCTCACCCGCCTGCTGCTGCGGCGCGTCGACCTGTTTCTCAGCATCAGCGACCACACCTGGCACAGCTTTCTGGAGCACTATCCCCAGCTGGCAGGTAAGCCCCACCGGACGATCCACCTCGGCCTGAGCCAGCCAACTGCTCCGGCGCCACCGCCAGATAGCCCCCCCGCCGCGCTCATCCTCGCGCGCCTGGCCCGCAGCGAGGATTACAAAGGCCACCGCGAGCTGCTCGCCGCCTGGCCCCTGGTGCGCGCACGGCTCCCCGCCGCCGAGCTGTGGGTGGCCGGCGAGGGCGACCTGCGCCCCGACCTGGAGCGCCTCGCCGCCAAGGCCGGCCTGGCGCACGCCGTGCGCTTCTTTGGGCGGGTCACCGAGCAGCAAAAACAGCAGCTTCTGATCCGCAGCCGCTGCCTGGCCATGCCTAGCCGCGGCGAGGGCTTTGGCCTCGTCTACCTGGAGGCCATGCGCCTTGGCCGCCCATGCCTGGTGAGCACCCTAGACGCGGGGCGCGAGGTGGTGGCCCCGCCCGAGGCCGGCCTGGCCGCCAACCCCGCCGACCCCCAGGCGCTCGCGGATGCGCTCATCCGCCTGCTCACGCCCGGCCCGCAGTGGGAGCGGTGGTCGGCTCAGGCCCGCAGCCGCTACGAGGGCGCCTTCACGGCCCAGCACTTCCAGATGAGACTGCTGGACGCGCTTGACTTCGACCGACGAAGCGCGTAGCGCCAGGATGCCTAGCGATGCGCGTTCTGCACGTTGTGCCCTCGCTTGGCCCGCTGCGCGGTGGCCCAAGCTTTGTCGCGCGCGCCATGGCCGTAGGCCTGGCGCAGGCCGGAATGTCCGTCGATGTCGTCACGGTCGACGACAACGGCCCTGGCCGCCTGGCCGTGCCACTTGATCGCCCCGTGCTCGATGGGGGCGTGATCTACCGCTACTTCCCGCGCCAAACCCGCTTCTACACCGCGTCGGGGCCACTGGCCGGCTGGCTCTGGCGCAATGTCGCCCGCTACGATCTGGTTCACGCCCACGGACTCTTCACCTTCGCGCCACTGGCAGCGGCAGCGGCAGCGGCAGCCCGTGGCGTGCCGTATATCCTGCGCCCACTGGGCACACTGAGCCCCTATGGCATGCGGCAGCGCCGCCTCAGCAAGCAGCTCTCTTTTCAGCTGATCGAGCGCCACGCCCTCCGCGCCGCCGCCGCCGTGCATTTCACCAGCGAGCAGGAGCGCCAGGAGGCTGCCGCCCTCGCTGTGCCCCACAGTCCCGCCGTGATCCCGCTCCCTGTTGCGCTGCCGCCCAGCGATCTGGCCCACCTGCGCGGCCGCTTTCGCGCCGCCCACCCCGCCCTCGGCGGGGCGACGCTGGCGCTTTTTCTCGGGCGGGTAGACCCCAAGAAGGGACTCGATCTGTTGCTCCCCGCGTTCGCTCAGGCGCATCAAAAGCAGCCCGAGCTCGCCCTTGTTATCGCCGGCGCCGGCCATCCGCGCTACATGGACGAGCTGCGCAGCAAGGCCGCCGCCCTCGGCCTCGGCCCAGAGGCCCTGCTCTGGACGGGCTTCCTGGAAGGCGAGGAGAAGTGGGCCGCCCTCGCAGACGCCGACTTCTTTGTGCTGCCCTCCTACTCCGAGAACTTCGCCGTTGCTGCCGTGGAGGCCATGGCCGCCGGTCTGCCCGTGCTGCTCAGCGACCAGGTCGGCATCCACCACGAGGTCACGGCCTGCGGCGCTGGCCTAGTGGTGCCCTGCGACACGCAAGCCCTCGCCGCAGCTCTGACGCAGCTCGCCGCAGATGGCGCCCTACGTGCCACAATGGGCGCCACAGGCCGCTGCCTAGCAGCCGAGCGCTTCGCGCCGCAAGCTGTCACCGAGCAGCTGATCGCGCTCTACACCCGCATTCTGAGCACCAGCTCTGGACGGTAGATGGTAGACGGCAAACGGGGAGGCGCGCTACCGTCCTCCGTCCTCCGTCCTCCGTCTGCCGTCCACCGTCTACCTGACTGTACTCGCACCTAGCGGAGGCCCGCCTGATGAACGCGACCGAGTTCTACGAGCGCTACTGGCAGCGCCCCGCCGAGATCGGCTCCGAGCTTGGCCTGGCGGTTGCGCCACGCCAGGCCTTGCTGCGCCGTGCCCTGCGCTCGCTCCCACCGGGCGCACCCGTGCTCGACGCCGGCTGCGGCGCGGGCGATTTCAGCGCCTTCATCGCGGGGCTTGGCTACAACGTGATCGGGGTTGACGTGGCCACGGCGGCTGTGAGCCACGCGCGGCGCCAGCACCCTCAGATCCAGTTTCACGCTGCCGCCATCGAGGCTGGGCTGCCGTTCCAGGACGCGAGCTTTGCGGCGATCTGGTGCTCCGAGGTGCTGGAGCATCTCTTCGATATTCACCGTGCCCTCGCCGAGCTAAACCGTGTGCTGCGCCCCGGCGGCCTGCTCGTGCTCACCACGCCCTACCACGGCCTGGCAAAAAACCTGATCATCACGCTGAAGGGCTTCGACAGCCACTTCAACCCCTACCTCTCCCACATCCGCTTCTTTACCCGCCGCACGCTCACCGGCTGCATCGAGCGGGCTGGCTTTGCGGTGGAGGCGTGGGGCGGCATCGGGCGCGCCTGGCCCGTCTGGAAGTCGCAGACCATGATCTGCCGGAAGGTGCGCGCGCCCGGCCCCCCACCCGAGATCATCGGATGAGCCAATCGCCCACGCTGGTGCTGGACTATGTTCCAAGAGCACATCTGCCCCTGCTCGACGGCCTGCGCGGTCTGGCCATCGTGATGGTGATGCTTTACCACCAGACGGTGATGACAATCGCCACACCATTCGACGCCACTTTCGCGGCTTTGCCGGGTCTGGGGTGGGTCGGCGTCGATCTCTTCTTTGTACTCTCGGGCTTTCTGATTACCGGAATCCTCTACGATGCCAAAGGGAGTGCCCTCGCCGCCCGCAACTTCTACATCCGGCGCGCCCTGCGCATCTTCCCGCTCTACTACGCGGTGGTCTTTGTTGCTCTGGTGCTGCTACCCGCCTTTCCGCATCCCTGGGCAACGGGCTTCAGTCGGGTGGCTGGCGACGAGCGCTGGTACTGGCTGTACCTTTCGAACTTCCTGATCGCCTACCACGAGGCGTTTCGTCATGCGATTCTGGACGTATCATGGTCGCTGGCGATCGAAGAACAGTTTTATCTATTCTGGCCAGTGGTTGTCCTGCTGCTCCCGCGCCGCAGCTTGCTGCCGTTTTGCGGGGGCCTGCTTGTCGGCGCACTTGCATTGCGCATCGCTATGACACTGGCCGGAGTGAGTCCGATTCCGATCTATGTTTTGCCCTTCACCCGTATGGACGCACTAGCGGCCGGAGCGCTAGTGGCCCTGCTCGTACGCGGCCCCGGCGGGCTCGCCGCGCTGCTGCCAGCTGCGCGAAGGCTGCTAGCCGGGACAGGCGCCGTCCTTGTTGGGCTGGGGCTTTGGCAGCGCGGCTTCCACTGGGACAACGCCCTTGTGCAGACACTTGGCTACAGTCTGCTCGCGCTGTTCTTCGCCGCGCTCCTCACGCTGACCCTCGGGCTGGAGCCGATGAGTCAGGGCGGTCGTCTCCTGGGCGCCGCATGGCTGCGAGCGCTCGGCCGCTATAGCTACGCGCTCTACCTTTTTCACCTCCCGGTGCGCGGCGTGCTGCGCGACCTTGTCTATGGGCCGGCGCAGTTCCCCAGCCTGCTCGGCTCACAGCTTCCGGGCCAACTGCTCTTCTACGGCCTGGCGAGCACGATAACCTTCGCCCTGGCCTGGCTAAGCTGGCAGCTCTACGAGCAGCCATTTCTGCGCCTCAAAACCCACTTTCCACTGGCGCAGCCGGGCAGCGTGCCGCAGTTAGGGCAGAAGACCCACGAGCAAACATCCAATGAGCAAGCCCGCTGAGCCCACCGAGTGCCTGCCGCTGACGGTGCTCGTCCTGACGCTCAACGAGGAGCCAAACCTCGATGCCTGCCTCGCCAGCGTGGCCGGCTGGGCCGCCGAGCTGATCGTCGTAGACTCTGGCAGCACCGATGCCACCCTCGCAATCGCGCGCCGCTACAACGCCGCCATTGTTGCGCACCCCTTCGAGACCCACGCCCGCCAGTGGGCCTGGGCCCTCACCAACGCGCCCTACAGCCATCCCTGGGTGCTTGGCCTCGACGCCGATCAGCGCGTTACGCCAGCGCTGCGCGCCGAGCTCGTGCGGCTCTTTGCACACGAGCCTGAGCGCCTGGCGGGGCTGCACGGGCTCTACGTGCGGCGCCGGCAGATCTTCCGGGGGCGCTGGATCCGCCACGGCGGCTACTACCCCAAATATCTGCTCAAGCTCTTCCGCCCCGCAGCAGTGCGCCTCGACGAGCACGACCTGATGGACCATCACTTCTACGTGGCTGGCCCAACCGCCCTGCTGCCAGCTGACCTGATCGAAGATAATCGCAAAGAGCACGACATCGCCTTCTGGATCGCCAAGCACAACCGCTACGCCGCCCTCCACGCCCGCGAGGAACTGATCCGGCGCCGCGCAGCTGGCAGCTGGCCCCTGCGGGCGGCGCTCTTCGGCAGCCCCGACCAGCGCGTGATCTGGCTGAAAAGCCGCTGGTACAAGCTGCCGCTCTACGTGCGACCCTTCCTCTACTTCTTTGTGCGCTACGTGCTGCAACTTGGCGTGCTGGACGGCAAGGAGGGCTTTATCTTCCATTTCCTCCAGGCCTTCTGGTACCGCCTGTTGGTCGACATCCACCTCGACGACCTTCTGCGCGCTGAGCGGGCGCTGGCTTCAGCCACGCCAGGCGTCATCAATGCCCAGTGAGCGCCACAACACCCCGCCGCCCCTGGCGTCTGCTCCTGCTCATCGCCCTGCTCGCCCTGGCCACGCCGCTCTGGCTGCCCGCCATCGGGCTCGCCCTGGTGGTGAGCGACCCCCTTGCCGTCACAGACGGGGTCGTGCCTCTTGGAGGCGATATGGGCGCCAGAGTGCGCCACGCCGCCGATCTGCTGGCCGCAGGGTACGCCTCGCGCATGATTGTCACCGATATACTGCCCAGCCCCGACGGCGCCCTACGTAGCAAGGAGCAGGCAGAGCAAGCTCGCACCTTTGGCGTGCCCGCGTCGCAGCTCTACGAGACCGACCGCGTCGTCCGCTCCACCTACCAGGAGCTGCTGGCGATCCGCGCCCTGGCCGAGCGCCAGGGCTGGCGCAGCCTGATCATCGTCACCAGCCCCGAGCATACCCGGCGCACTCGAATAATGGCAAACGAGGCCTTCCGCGCCAGCGGCATCAGCGTGCGCGTCCGGCCCGTCGAGGGCCATGGCTACGACCCGGCCCGCTGGTGGCGCGATGAGCGCGAGCGCACGCTCACCCTCACTGAGTACCCCAAGCTGCTGGCATTCCTGCTGGGGTATCGTGGGGAGTAGATCTTTCCCCTTCCAGCGCGTCGTACGGGCGCCCACAAGGGGCGCCCCGACGCGCTCCATCAAACAGATCCGTAAGGGCGCGAACGTCTGGACCACGAAGGGCGCGAAATGGCACGAACGGCACGAACGCGAACCCGCACGCGCGCGGCTGGTTTCGCGGTGGTTCGCGGCGCTTCGCGGCCTTCGTGGTCCAGACGCTTCGCATAGTATAAGGAGCCCATGCACATCCTCGGCATCAACGCCTACCACGGCGGCGCCTCCGCCTGCCTGATCCGCGACGGCCAGCTCGTTGCCGCCGCCGAGGAGGAGCGCTTTCGCCGCATCAAGTACTGGGCCGGCTTCCCCTCGGAGGCCATCCGCTACTGCCTCGCCGAGGCCGGTATCACTGCCTACGAGCTCGACCACGTCGGGATCTCCCGCGACCCCAGCGCCAAGCTGCTCAACAAGGCGCTCTTCGCCCTCGCCCGCCGCCCTAGCCTCAGCCTTGTGCGCGACAGGCTCACCAACGCCGCCAAGGTGCGCGACCCCAGGGCCGCCCTCGTCGCCGCCCTGGAGCTTGAGCCCACAGCCCTGCGCGCCCAGTTCCACAACGTCGAGCACCACCGCGCCCACATGGCCAGCGCCTTCTTCGTCTCGCCATTTCAGCAGGCCGCCATCCTCTCGGTCGACGGCATGGGCGATTTCTCCAGCACCATGTGGGGCGTGGGCCGCGATAACAAGATCGAGGTCCAGGGCAGCGTCACCTTCCCCCACTCGCTCGGCATCTTCTACACCGCCGTCAGCCAGTGGCTCGGCTTCCCCAACTACGGCGACGAGGGTAAGGTGATGGGCCTGGCCCCCTACGGCCAGCCGCGCTTCCTCGATCAGATGCGCAAGCTCGTCCGCATCCAGCGCGACGGCAGCTTCGAGCTCGATCTCGATTATTTCGTCCACCACACCGAGGGCGCCGCAATGACGTGGGACGAGGGCGCCCCCACGCTTGGCACGCTCTTCTCCGCCCGCCTCGTCGAGCTGCTCGGCCCCCCCCGCCAGCCCCGCGCCGAGCTCACTCAGCGCCACCAGGACGTGGCCGCCTCGCTCCAGACCATGCTGGAAGCAGCCGAGCTCGCCCTCGTGCAGATGCTCCAGCGCAAGAGCGGCCTGCCCGCGCTCTGCATGGCCGGCGGCGTTGCGCTCAACAGCGCCTTCAATGGCAAGATCCTGCCGCAAACGGCCTTTAGCGACATCTACATCCAGGCGGCCGCAGGCGACGCCGGCACCGCCCTCGGCGTGGCCTTCTACATCGAGCACCAGATCCTTGGCCGCCCGCGCCGCACCGTGCTCCAGCACGCCGCCACCGGCCCCCAGTACGACGAAGCGACTATCGCCGCCGCCCTCGCCGCCCAGGGACTGCGCGCCACCCAGCTCGACGAAGCGGCCCTCTGCCTGCGCGCCGCCGAGCTCGTGGCCGCTGGCAATGTGGTCGGCTGGTTCCAGGGCCGCATGGAGTGGGGGCCGCGCGCCCTCGGCAACCGCAGCATCATCGCCGACCCGCGCCGCAGCGATATGAAGGATATTCTCAACGCCCGCATCAAGCACCGCGAGCCCTTCCGCCCCTTCGCCCCCTCGGTGCTGCTAGAGGCCACCGGCGACTACTTCGACCAGAGCTACCCCGACCCGTTTATGCTCAAGGTCTACGGCGTGCGCCCCGAGAAACGCGCGACGATCCCCGCCGTCACGCACGTAGACGGCACAGGCCGCCTCCAGACTGTCGAGCGCGCCACGAGCCCGCGCTACTGGCAGCTGATCAAGGCCTTCGAGGGCCTCACCGGCGTGCCCGTGATCCTGAACACCTCGTTCAACGAGAACGAGCCGATCGTCTGCCACCCGCGTGAGGCCATCGACTGCTTCCTGCGCACCCGTATGGACGCCCTCGCCATCGGCGATTTCCTGGTCGAGAAGCGGGGCTAATGCAAGGGCCAATGCAACATGCAAAATGCAAAAGCCGAGCAGCGGGCACGCTTGCGTTTGCGTTGGGCGCAGACCGTTTCAGAAACGCTTGCAGCACCCGGTCGGCATACGCGCCGCAGTTGACGCGCGAGCGCACGGCAGCGCCCGTTGTCACCCCGACCGGAGCGCAGCGGAGGGGTCTTCCCGTGCATCAGAACGCAAGATTCCTCGCTGCGCTCGGAATGACATGGACGCCGTTTGCACGTCAGGTCGGCGCCTACCGCTTCAATTGTGTAACTCCTAACAGTAACAGTCCGCCGGTTCGCACCCCTTCCTATTTCCAATAATACCCATACTTGCATTTTGCATTTTGCATTTTGCATTTTCAATTTTGCATTGTATGCGCATCCTACTCCTGATCATCCAGTACCCGCCGGACAGCAACCCCACGGGCAGGCTGATGGCCCAGGTTGCCGCTGGCCTGCGCGCCCACGGGCACCACGTCGCGGTGATCAGCGCCTTCCCACACTACGAGCGCTTCCAGATCGAGCCAGCCTATCGCGGCCGCCTCTTCGCCCGCGACGGCGACACCACACGGCTCTGGGTCTTCGCCAGCGGCAAAAAGGGCCGCATGCTGCACCGGCTGGCGAGCTACCTCTCCTTCAACGCGCTCGCCACCCTGGCCGGGCTGCTGCGGCGCCCCGCCTACGACGTGATCCTGGCGCCCAACGGCTCGTTCTTCACCGGCATCGCCGCCGCGCTCATCGGCGTGGCCCACGGCTGCCCATTCGTCTACAACGTGCAGGATCTTTATCCGGAAGTGCCTGTGTCTGCCGGACAGCTTACCAACCCGTATGCCATCGCGGGATTAGCTCGCCTGGAGGGCCTAATGTATCGCGCAGCAGCGCACGTCAGTGTGATCGCGCCGTCGTTTCACGCCAACCTGCTCGCCAAGGGCGTCCCAGCCTCCAAGCTCGCCCTGATCCCCAACTTCGTCGATACTGCCTTCATCCGCCCGCTGCCGCGCCACAACGCCTTTAGCCAGGCCCACGCCCTCGACGCGCACTTCGTCGTTAGCTACGCCGGCAACCTGGGCTACGTCTACGACCTGCACAGCGTCCTAGAGGCGGCGGCCCTCCTGGCGCCGCACCCCGACATCCTGTTCCTCATCGTCGGCGACGGCGTGAGCAAGCCAGAGCTGGAGCAGCGCGCCCGCGCCTTGGGGCTCACCAACGTGCGCTTCCTGCCCTTCCAGCCCCTGGAGCAGCTGCCCCAAATGCGCGCCACCGCCGACATACAGCTCTCGCCGCACCGCCCCGGCACCACTGGCTACTCGCTGCCCTCGAAGCTCTACGAGGTGATGGCCAGCGCCCGCCCGCTGCTCGTATCCGCCGACGCCGACAGCGACGTGGCCCGGCTCGTGGCGTCCGCCGGCTGCGGCCTAAGCCTGCCCCCCGGCGACCCCGCCCGGCTCGCCGACGCCATCCTCGCGCTACGCGCCGACCCCGCCCAGCGCGCGGCCATGGGCGCTGCGGGCCGTCGCTACGCCGAGCAACACCTGTCGCCCCAGGTCGTCATCGACCAGTACCACGATCTACTCACCAACGTAAAGCGCAGAGCGTAAAGCGCAGAGCGTAAAGCGCAGAGCGTAAAGCGCAGAGCGTAAAGCGCAGAGCGTAAAGCGCAGAGCGTAAAG
>ENA-ORBV01005748-ORBV01005748.1-microbial-mat-metagenome-genome-assembly--contig:-NODE-5748-length-22495-cov-5.476358_pt1 | contig 22495 bp, 13 predicted proteins | sample MGYA00237777_ERZ505514 | MGnify/ENA primary metagenome ERZ505514 (study PRJEB26160, sample SAMN06269048) | microbial mat metagenome | isolation source: Oligotrophic lake microbial mat | place... | reverse complement strand
GTTTTCTTCCTTTATTTATTCAGCTCTTGATATCGCCTTTTCTGTCTATTTTTTGTTTGCTGTTATTAACACACGCATTGCCATTCGAAGAAGGTACCAAATTCCGCCTGGTTGCTGTGGAGAATGCGATGATTGTTGCTGCACCTTTTGGTGTCCCTGCTGCACTGTAAGTACCAATGCAGGCATGGGCTTGGTTGTTGCTTGCCATTCGTTGACACATGATGGATGTCTTCCGACAATGTTTTTGCTGCCAAAATAGGTATGCCAAATGGCTCGTCACACCCATGATTATGCCGCAAGTGATGTGCCCTTCTGCTCTAGTGATTGCTTCAACAACCGTGGGCAGCCCGAGTACATCCCTGAGATTTGACCCTTAGACAGATCTGGTAACAAACCAATGCTCGAGATCACGGATCCATTAACTGTTAGAGCCCAACATTTGGTAAAAACAACATTGGCCCTACACTGCTGTTGTTAATATTTGGAAGTGAGTGATGAATGTCTATGCCCGAAAATCCTTGCACGCACTGGCAATACGCCAATATTCATTATCGTTCGCTTCCAAACCTACGACACGGAACATTGGGAATGACTGAGATTGGGAACTCGATGCCGGAGGCAAAGACCCTTTCTTCACAGTGCCAGATTGTATGACGATTTTTATTGTGCTGTAGGTTGCATCTAGCTGGAACCGTGGATTGAGATTTACTTCCTATATTGTTACTGGCGGGTGCATTGTAGGCTTTGTAGCTGTAGCAATGAAAGATTCGCTTCGTTTTGATGTCATTTGCTCCTTCGACACCCCGGTCGCCGTCACAGAATAATGATCCACGAGCTGCGTGTTGTTTATAATCTGTAGGTTTATGAATGCATTTGCATTTGCAGAAAGATTTCTTGTTGGGTGGTAATTTGAGGAAAAATGCTCCTAGGAACACCATATAAGTAAAGTTCACAACTCTGTATCATCACCTGGCTGCTCAACCTTGGGTTGTTCATTTTGGTTGCTTCCGATTGAGCTTTCGATAGGTTCACTAATAGTAGTGGTAGTAGTAGATGGAGTTTCGATTCTTGCGTTCGACGGTTGCACCCAATCCCAATCGACGCTGGAACAAATTTCCAACTTGAAATTTCGTTGAATATCGCTGACGACACCGACACGTCGCCGATTGGCGCCGGCACAAGCCACAAAGATTGTCCCGCACATGCGTTCATCACATTCTATACAAGGATCCATGGGCGACGAATGTTTGCGTTGGTAGTAGGAAGGTAACCACCGAAAGGGAGCAACCTTGTGTTTGACGCAGGTTTTAAAACAATTCTTCCAATTGCATTCGACATTGAGCATCCAACAATCGATACAGGGTTCTGTCAATTGACTCTCGTGTTGCAGGCATTCTTTGACATAGGACATGTTCCTGCCACGAAAGAGACCCCCTTTGGTGCATTGGGTAGTGATTTCGGTCAACGTTTGTCGTGTTGCATTGTAAATAGCAATGTCATGACGATTCGAACACTTTCCACAATGACCACAATTGAGTATGTGAGCCATGGGACCCAAGGATTTGGCTTCCTCATACGGTACGGTGCTACTGCTGGTGGCGATGGTTGCAGTGGCAGTGAAACTCCCTTCTTCTTCCTCCTCTTCGACGCAAACTTCCCCGGTGGAATACAGGCCGAGTGTACTGGGAGCCTTTTCCCATACTTGTAGCTCTCTTCCTTCTTCGACGAGGAGGTAAGCATAGAACCCCAGAAAAGATAGAATCAGTAATACAAAGAGTTTCGATAGTAGTGACATGGTTGTTTTATTATAAAGGCCAATGGCAGATCACACCTCTCGCCATATTATTGTGCGTGGTCTTCCGAGTGAACTTGCATTGGTTCATAATAATTTGGCAGTTGCCGCCGATCATCTAAGAAGCCGTTTCTCTGACTCCGTAGATGAAGAAAAAAGAAAGGAAAAAATAGTTGATAATTGTGTTGAACGCACACTGGATCGCTGCCTTCTCCTTTGGAAAAAAGAGTCATAAACTAGCTAGTCTAAACAGACAGTAGTAGCTAACAACCTAACAACAGTGTTTATGTAACTGGGTAGAATGTTTATGGTGCATGCAGTTTTTGTTGGAATTGTCTCTCGCATTGGAAGAGGAGATCCATGCACAAAGACGTCGCAATCAAAAGCAATGTTTCTGCACAATTCATGCCCAACAACCCTTCTCCATTTTTTGAGAAGGGTTTTCAAATTCCTTCTCTGTTTTAGGGAAGAGTTACTTTGCATTCTTCTCAAATTTAAAGTAGAGTTTGAATCCCTCATGTCAATCATAACTCAGAATGACAGAATGCAATGAATTTCATAGATGAGTTTCAACAATTCTTCTTCAATTAGAGAAGAGTTACATCACAATGAGTCTTATCTGATAAATTTTAGATTTTAGTTTTTTTGTGCTCCAAATTAGAGTGTGGTTAAAATGTTTGTAAATGAGCAACATTGCAGGGTTTCTTGTGCAGCAGCCCAAGATGTTCAAACTGAAAGGAAACGTCAACAGAGGGATTTGTGTGTTTCAACTTAACTGTTTCAAAATGTCTGGAGCTGTTTTGTCATTTTTACTCTTGACATCTACTGGATGATTGCACCAAGACACTGCAACAGAGAAGGTCTAATGCACAGTTTTGCATGTTGCAACAAGTTCCACTTGTTGCATGTCTGTGCTGTGATTGCATGTGTTGGTTTGAAATTGTTTTGAAAACTGTTTTTTGCATCATCAATCATCACACCTATGCATTCTTTACCATTTCTTATGCATTGCTTATTTTGAAATATCAATCATCCCACCTAAACATTCTTTTGTGTTTTTTATTCATTGCTTAACTGGCCCATCGTTGTCTGACGTGAATCACTCATTGTTAAGATCAATTGACACCTCGCTTCTATTTTTGTGTCATGGCCTGCAGCCTCAATGGACACCGTGACTCTGACCAGCTTTTTTACCACAAAGTCCCAGCTTTTTGCATGCTGAAGCTCTTCATGGAGACATTGTCTCATTTCTATTGACAATGTCACCATGGCCACTAAACAGCTACAGTGTTGGGACTTCTGCAACTAGCTAGCTAGCTAGCTAGCTACTGCTGTTGTCTGGTTTATGAGCAAGCAAGCTAGCTAGCTAGCTAGCTGATGTCACCAAGTCCGATGTGTGTAGAGTGGTTCAACATGTGCTGGCGTCTCCCCACTTGTGTGACCCTTCACTGTGTCAAGTCTCGAATGTCCATTGCTGTTGTCCGTGCCACCAATCTCTGCCTGCGTGGCACTCGCATGAAAGACCACACCCTTGATGATCGTCGCCATCTTTGGGATGAAGAGGGTCTCCACCGTCTTCACAATCAGCATTTCTGAACATGCCCTTCCTCTTTTGACAATGTTATCTAGACATTCGCGAGAAATTAAAACTAGTACATTCAACAAGGTAAGGGCTGCTGTTATTGGTTAGTTGGAAGTTTTTATTGTGGGTGTTGCATACACACAGAGTATTGAAGAGAGGACAAGCAATTTGTTGAATAAAAGAAGAGAAAATCCAAGGTGCTCGCGCTGTAATGTTATGCTTCCATGAAGAAGAGTCGATAGCAATGCTTTCTTAGCTTACAGAAGGAACTATTATTTTAAGAGCAAAATGCCTATGCAGGTTTTCCCCTCTCAACCCCGCCAAACTTACAGAAGCTTCTCCACAGCATTCTTAAGCTTGACTTGATCCAACTTCTTGAATGTAGCAAGCAGATCCTCTTCTGCCACGACCATTCTGACATCATCGATAGTAGAAGCACCAAGTTCAATCAGTGTTTGGAAGACATGCTGAGGAATCGTATGTTCCTTAAGCCACATTTGTAGATCGCAAGAAGACTCATCCATTCGGCTATATGCATCAGCTTGCATGTCATCTGGCATTTCAATTGGCATGGTGTCAATCTCGATTTCATCGTAGTTGTCGAAGTCAAAGTATGTCGTGTCATCGTGCTCTTCCATTTCATCTGCAGCGCCCGAACGTGCATCAAAAAATTCGGTATCATCCTGCTCGGCATCCATTGTCGAACGTCCGCCAGGCCGGCTTGCGACTCCTCGCCACCACTTTTGGATTCGTCTAGCACATTCTTCGTTGATCGTCGGGCAATCCAAGAACCATAAGGCGCCACTACTAGATAATCGGATTGGAACTGGTTGGACTGAAGTTTGAGCCTCCGGGTGCCACAGCCAGCACTGTCCTGGGGAAAAGTTTACAAATGCTCCAGATTCTTCTGTTTCCCTTTCTGGACATCCTGTAATGCCGTGATGAAAGGCGAGGCTAGCCTGTTGCAGGTGCTGTCGCAATGAGACATAATTTTGGAGAGCTATTTCGTCCGGAAGGAGACGAAAGATTGGGTCCTCCTGACCGCAAAAATTGTTCTCTTCAAGGTAATGCTTCAACGATTTGTTGTGTGACCCTGCTGCCTCAATTATCAAAGTCTGATAGATTATCAAAACGTCTTCTACAAATTCGCGCAAGAACTCCAGGGCGACATTTGAGCCTTTCTCCTGGCAAAGCTCTTTCAGGGAAGCTGACAAGCGTTGAACAGTTGACGCTGACAAAGGTCTCGCCATAGCGACTGGCATGGATGCGTACAGGTACCCTTCAGAGGCAAGATGAAAACTAGCATATCGCACAAATTCGACAAACTGGCGCTCGTCCAAAGCAAGAAGAAGGTCCAAATTCCCTAGGCTTATTTCAGGGAAGCCAATCTGCTGCAGCTGCATCATAATACCATGCTCCGAAGTTTCTGAATGGCAGCTTTTCGAATCGAGACCGGAAAGTCCATCTTTCATCGTTTTGGCAGAGGATTGCAAACCAAGAAAGTTGCGCAAGCCGCCGAGAACATCCGCAGTCTTCTGGTAACTATCCAGCTCCTTGTGAAATTCCGCACACAAATTTGGCCTTATCGATTTGTCGTTGTCAACTGATCCGAACGCAGCGTTAAGCCTCTCGTTGACGGCACCGACTAGGAGAAGGTCTTGCTCCCTTGCAAAGAAACTACCATCAGTTGCTTGGGCAACATCATCAAACCTCTCGTGCCTGTCTCCTTCTGATACAGGGTCAACACGAAATAGAAACTCACGACGCAGACTCTGCAGGGGATTCCGAATGGTTGGTGGTACACTCTGCTGAACTGCGGCCTGCCGAATCCATTGAGCAAGACGACAACAGTCAAACTCGCCAACTTCAGAATTCCAGCAGCCCTGCACCAATATTTCAAGATCAAACCTTGACAAAACGGAGGACTGGTTAATGACGACGGAGCCGCCACTTCCAGCCATGAGGAACTTTGGATGGATTGGGCTTGGGTCGTCCCAAGCATCGGATTGGGTAGCTGCCTGTCTCACTTCCGACAGTTGTTGTACATAACCGTTGAATTTCGCGGTGATTTCGTTGATCATCAGGAACAAGAAGTCCCCTCCGTCAAGCGGGTCGCTGCCTTCGCTCACGAGTGCGAATAAAGGAGCTTCCTCAAGTTTCCTGAATGGAACAGTAATCGCTTGGCAGTTCCAGAACAGCACTTGTTCAATCTCTTCCAAAAAACGGCTAGCTCTCGTGACTACACGTTGCCATAGTGCAACCATATACTTGGCGTGGACAGCGTCAAATCGACGTAGCAATCTCTCCTCTTTCATGATATCAATCATGGCCCGTTCCAGGGCCTCTTCTTTCGATATGATCTGACTAAAGACAGAGTGAAGCCATAGATACAACTGGGGGGGCACACCAAATTAAAGTCAGTATGCTGCTTTCGAGGAATGGCAAGTTCCAATACTGCAGCGACAAAACGTACCTCAATCAAGTCAGGCAAGAGCGCCAACGAATCCAAAAGTTTTGTTCCTTTCAAGATAACCCGAACGAGTTTCGAATTCGTATCTTCCTCCGCGAAAGAGTGAAGTAAGCTGGCTGATGGGCTTATTAACGCTCCAAGCGGAGCACTGTCAACAAAGAATAGACTAGGTGGAGTAATAAAGTCCCTTGCCCGTCGCCACTTAGTTTCCTCTTGTTGGGAGGCAGCTAGATGTGCTCTGTGAGTGTTGACGGCATGACGCAGAGGGGCCAAGCGTTGCTCATCCACGCGGTAGCTGGGCGCTTGGTCAACTTGGAAAGGACGTCCACAGCCATATCTGCCCTCTCTCCCAACGACATGGTGATAATCTCGGCCACATATGAATTGCCCACAGTTCCTTTCAAGGACAGAGAAGGCATGAGAGCAATCGCGGTGAGGACATAGTTTCAATTCACGAGCCATGCGTTCTTCGTCTTGGGTGGCCTCGTGCAGTGCTGCCTCGGCTTGTAACAGCGCTGTCTGGTTGTCGGCAACTATAATGGGCATTCCTTCACGCATCGATTGGCACCATGTAAGGTCGTGTAACGGACCACCAGATCCCAAAACCTGCATTAATCGCCCCTCTCCCTTATGGCGCAAAATCTCAGAGAAAAAGAAATCAACAAATTTGGCTTTTGTCAAACCCATGATTTGGTATAACACCGGTTTGCTGACTCCATCGTATGGTTCATTCAGGGCAGAACCTTCGTGAGTTCCTAATGCGATGTCTCGAGCCAAAGCCGCCACAAAACAGATTGTTCTAGCATCTGCGACCATAGCACCCAAATGGGATCCTTCAAGAGATAGGAACCCATTATGATTTGTTCTCGTTCTTGCCAGCCTTATATAGTCACTTTCATTCAGATGTTCTCCATTCGCACTCGCTAGCATCAGTTGGAAGAGTTCAGCTGATGATGATTGCAGACTTTCGTGCATAACTCTGCCGAGCAGCATGTCAAACGTTACAGCTGCCAATGTGCCAGCGTAAGCATGCGAAAACGATGCAAAGAAAGCCAATTCATTCCTGTTCTCCTCATTTGAAGAACCATCGTGCCCACCTTCATCGCCTCTCAGCCACTCTGGAATGTAATGCGGGAAGCTTTTGCGCTCACCGCTTTCCGAAAACGCTGGCTGGACCCGGCATGTGTGGGCGAGCTTCGTGTTCAAGAGGCACGCCGGTAGTGATGGTAGTCCTAATAGGAGCTGTGGGTTGAGTTGGTTTTCCTCTCGATATCCGAAGCAGTTACAAGCTCTCAGGAGCAAAGCAACATTCCGTTGACAAGAATGGTGTTCCAGCTTGCCTTCGTCCAGCGCCTCGAGGAGGAACGTGAAGTCTTGCACTCGATGGTCCCCCCAGAACCCAGCAAGCGAAGAGAAAAAATTCCAAAGGAGCGCTTCTTCAAGATGCGGATTCCCCTCTACTATGCCGAAGAGAACAGAGAGAGACGCAGTCGCTGAAGGAACTTTTTGCCCAAGCAATAGCTTGTCGATAGCAGCAGCCTCGATTTCAGCACTTGGGGGCGATAGCTGAAAAAGAGCATGGAAGAAACATAAGACTCGGACGCGGCAAACCACCAGGCGGCTTAAATCGTCGATGATACTGATGTGGTTCAGGAGGGCAGAATACCGTGCGAGCCAGGCATTCCTGTTTGGGCTTCCTTCAACGATCGAACGTTCAAGATTTTGAAGGGAATCCATCAGGAGCACCAGCGGCCAACTAGACAGATCTCTTAAATGTCCAGCGTCGTCGAGAAAAACATGAGATTTGTTTTGTGCTAGGGAAGACCACGATGCCATCTTCATAAACTCGACTTGACGACTTCGGAACAGACTGTGAATTGCAATAATGCTACGTTCGGGAGTTGAATCGAGGATCCACTTATTGATGTATGGATTTGTCGCTGCCCCTGTTTTCCAAGCGATGAATTGTCTCAAATATCTCCCAAACAAATCATTCGAGTTTTCAACGGCTTCGATCGCGAGTGCCACCGCAGAAACCAACGAGTATCTGGTTCTTCTGTCTTTCATGTTCTTCAAAATCTCAAAAGTTGCGCTGTTTAGAGTGTTCTGGCTGAGTCTGCCATCGGTTCCCATGCAGTGGCCAGGAGTCTCTGCTACTGCAAAATCGAGCGCCTCTTCAACGCACGTCGAAACGCTATAAAAGAATGGAAATAGTGCGAACCTCCCAACAAAGGGATCCAGTGCTGATGGCATTGGTTTCACTAGGACACTTCTCTCCTGAATCAACATCAACTCTTCGAATGGCGGCGGCGATAGCTCCATGAGAATTGATGCGAATAAAGCCACAGTTGCTTCACTTCGGTGAAAGTCAATGAGCAAGTCGAAGCCCCGCCAGTTGTTGATCAACATCATGGACCACGCCATGAATTTGTCAAAGGCTTCAAGGAGAGTGCTGTGTAAAGAGGCACTAATCGACAGCTGTGTTGTACCTCGCTGCAGTCGCATACAAGCAGCCCTCACTGCAGTTATTAAGCATTGATCCAACCAAAAGGAGGCAAACTTTTGGCGTAGAATATCGCCTGCAGTGCCAAAACCCGAATCAATTGAAAGAGCATCACTCAAATACTGAAGTCGCTCCAGAAAGGAACCATCCTCATTCGAGCTTCGGGAAAGCTGTTGTCCTTTGTAAAAAAGCTTCCTGCAGGCAAGACGAGACAGGGCTGCTGGCATAATATGCTCCAAGGCATTGCATATTTGTTCATTTGGCCCATCTTTACTGTCTATGCCTTCACAAGCTAATCGGATGCTATCTGAAATCGCCAGAGACGGCCCAGACTGCCCCACCCCATCCAAGAAAGTATGCCGCCATTTCCCCAGGAATAGAGCGGGGTAGCTGAAGGAGCTAATGGAGCTTGACGAGGGATAGTGAAGCAGCAGCAGGAGTATCTTGTCGTCAAGTGCATTCTGCTCGATATTCATTCTCGCATAGTTTGCGTGTTCGGTTGCCTTTTCCTTGCTCATATCAATCAGAAGAATGAAGATGCGTTGCGAGCCGTGTATCCAATCAGCCAGAGCCTTGCGAAAGGTGGATTCACTCCGCAATGAATCCATGTGTTCAATGAGTACAGACTTGTCGTCGCTGCAGACGAGACTCCGAACAGCACACTGGTCGACTTGACGCCCAGTGCCGAAGCCGAAATTAGAGTTCCAGGAAGGAATTCCGCGAACATGAGCGTCCGTTCGTGTATGGACAACTAAAAGTTGAGACTCGTCGCTGCGAAGGGCCCCGTCCACGTACTTTCTCAGGGCGAAGTGTTCTTGCTGGATGAAATATTCGTCAACCATGAACTTTGGCAAATAATGACGCCGAGAGAATAACGATTCAGGCTTCGCGATTTGAAGCAAAGTTGACACAACGTGCTCTGTAATCACCATCTGCACCAACTTCTCACACACGGATTGCTGAACCGGGTGAATCTCCCCCGCGTCTGTGTCATATTCAAGTAATAGGGAGGACAGGCAAGCGTGGACAATATCTATGTCATCGTTAGAGTCTACCATCAGTTCGAGTGCTGACAGTTCGTCTGATGAAAAGACGTCAAGAGCCTCCATCACCACTTTAACGACACGGTCCATGGGTTTCTCCAGTGTCGTAATGTAGGAAATAAAGGTAACCAAGCTGGACAGGAAGGAGCTGTCTCTTGAAATGCTGAAGATTGAATGTGGACATTCTTTATCCACGGAGCTACGGAACGCCCATGCTGGCAACAAACCAACAAAAACACTATCCAAAGTTTGCCCTTCGACCCATCCAACAAGTTCTTTTTCGCTCAGAAGACCGATGAGCTCTCCAGCTCTCAGCCGAGACTTCTGAAGGACTTTGGTAAGTCGACTTGCAGAGGACCAAGCTGAGCTGAGTACGTCTCCGATGTCCAATCGATATTTTTCAAATCGATTAAGGAAAGGTGCCGGAGTTTCCGCTAGCTTAGACGCGCGCACGTGAACGATGCAATCAAAAAGCTCGTGGATAGGGCATCGGCGAGACATGCCTCCAATGGCAATGTTGGCGTATAGAGATAAAGAACCATCAATTCCTTCTATCTCACGGAAGTTTTGGTTTTGTAAGTCATAGAAGCTCTCGTCGACTGTTTCTGTCTGGCTCAAGACCGCTGTGTGGCCCTGCATTGCGGCAAACTTCACCCCAGATATGAGTCTAAGCTTTTCACCTTCCTGTTCCTCCGGCAAATGACTCAGTTTGAAAAGCGTCTTCTTGGACAAATTCAGTAGGCCCGCACCGCTCAAAATTCTCATAATCGAGTCATCTTCTGTGCAGTCAATAATGAGCTTGAACCGTGCCCTCGAGCCAAGAGTAAGAGACGTCTCTTTTGATAGATCTTGAAGAGCCCTCAGTGGACACCGAACCTGCATGTTCAGGAAGTCCAAAATAGTGCTTTCGTTTTGGTTTACGAGGTGCCGCAAAAACTCCAGGGCAACAAGCTTCCATTGCTCAATATTGATCCCGCTGAAATTTCTCTCCAAGGAGCACATCAGATCGCTGATTGCCAATTCCATCTTCAGCCCACGCAGTGTTGATCGCGCGCGCAAGGCTTTCATAAAGTAGATGAAGTCACGGAGTCCAAAGAACGTGTCGAGTCCTCGTAGCTCATGATTGTTTTGTCGGACCCCTGCGTACGCAATACAAAGGCTCTTAGCGAACAGAAGAGAATCCATGGAATGCCCGTCCAAACTAACGCTCTGGACCATAGCAGTGCCATCTTTGGGCTGCCCATACAAGATGCCAGTTGCCATTGTCATCATCTCTTCATGATCGGGTTCCTCTCTAAAGAGCATAACGCAACGGTTGCTCTTGGCTTAGTATCGAGGAGAGCCAAGGAAGGAGGTTAGAACCAAATATAGACCCATTAAAACTTGGGAACTTTCTTCTTCATCGGCCTTACCAGAATCCAACACATGGTTTGAGATAGACAAAAACGAAACATCCCCCTTCCCCGTCATTGGTGATTCTAGTAAGTAATGTAGCACCTTCAGGCTCTCCCGTTGTTCCTCGGGGAGACCGGCCTCGTCGAATAACACCACACAGATATTTGCTGTACGATCCACTCCCTTCTGTCGTCGAATGGCTTTTTCGAATACTGCTTGTGCCTCAGTGCTAGTTGACAATTTGGAGCATTGATAAGAATAAACCGACAGTCGCGGTAGCAGTCTGAAGAAGGGGCTTAGACTTTCTTCGCCCAAAGCATTGTCGGCAACTGCATTGACGGACAGCGTCTGGAAAACAATACGCACAGATTTTCAGCACTTGCATTCGAAATTATGACATTCACCACGCTTTGGGACAGCTTACCTTTGAGCACCCAGGGGGGCCTACGACCATAAGTGGTGTACCAGACAAAGCGCACACCAGGGTCATGAATACAGTTTCCTTGAGTCCCCTAGTTTTAGCGACACCTTCTTTTATGCTTGTGTTTTCGACAACAAGTTCCAGGGCGGCTTCGAGAATGTCCTCCAGGTGGAGCATTTCATGCCTCTCGCATGGAAGATTCTTGAGACACACGAGAAACTCCCGTCGACTTTGAGCATCCAAGCGCAAGAGATACACCGCAGCAATAGAAAGGAGCATCGAAACTCTCTGTTTGTTGTCAGACGCTAGTTCTTCTACAACAGGAAAGCCGGCGAGGAAGAAATCATAAAGAAAAAAGACTCGCTGAATATCCCTCAATGATACAACCGACTTGGAGCGAGTCCGAACTTCGTCGACTATTTCAGCGTCCCCATGCTGCCCCAACCTTCGTAAACTGCTTTCGATGTCTCTTGCAGCAAAGTCACGCATAGATTGCTGCGACAAAGAGATTATTTCTGTCATCGCCATTTGAAGAGGTAAAGGGATGCGTTTAAGCGCTTGAAGCCTACGAAAGATAAAATCTTTCTCTTGGTTCTTGCCCAGTGCACCAAAGACCCACCTCATCTGAGCCATAGAAGGAGGCAGCTTAGAAACTTGGTAGTGTCCTGAGACCCAGTTGCGGCCCATGTCCACCTCTCGTGCATTTTTGGACCCAACATTGAGGTTTTGTCGAGCAGGGTTGCATGCCGCAATGACGACTATGTTAGGTTCCAACGAATCACCTAAGAGGCTGTGGTCCACCACTATTTCCTTGAATAGACCCATCACGGAAGTCGTGTTAACTTCATCCAGGAACACCACAATGGTAGCTCCCGCAGGAATCAGCTTCCGAGCGGTTTCTCGAACGTGCGCAAAGTAGTTGACAACTTCTGACTCGGAGAGTGCTGAGTGAATGTTCAATTCGAAAAAGGTTTGCTCGAGCAGGCATTGTTCGACAAACATAACCATCCTCGTTGCCACCTTACAGTCGGCGCTATCAAGCTCCGCCGGGAGATCACGGAAGATTGGCGACCTTTGGCAACAAAGATACTTTAACTTGCCGTGTAGCCAAAGCGATAGCTCAGTTTGTTGCGACGTTACACCTTGTGAATTTTTCAGCGCGCCGATGAGCCGATCTGCCGAGCTCTGGCCATCGCCTACGATGAAGCCTAAGGAACTTGCTTCATTTTCTATCTCCGACAGTCTCGCTATTGTGCTCTTCTTTGCCTCGGCAGAGAGCGCAGAGTTCAATAGAGTCGAGAACATTCGGGATAGAGCAGTTTTGGAGACACCTGTTTCGCCCTCTATAATGTTTGGTACGCGGCTTGCAAAGCGCTCATATATGTTCAGGAGCTTTGCAGCGGAGTCTAGGGTCTGCACAAAGCCGCATTCATCAATGCACCGTATTCTTTCATCGCCTGGGACGCCCTCAAGAGGAATACCCATGGCCTGCGACACTAGCTTGTCCAAAGTGCTTCGCTTATTCAACATGGATTCCGTGGGGATAATAAAACCAGGCAGGTTCAGTTCTTGATATTCTTCCTTAAGCGCCGTATCCATCATTTTCGGGCTTGTGCACAGCAGACGAAACTCAGGCCGCTCTGGGTCCGAGAAATCGTAGATCAATTGAGAGTAGTTCGTTTCCAACCAATCTCGCTCTTGGTTATTTTCCAGCAGCCTCTTGACTTCCGACTTCATCAAGTTAAAAAGTATAGCGCCAAGGTTTTCTTTGGTCTGATTATAATTGAAAGCATGATTCTTGTCCAAAACCGAAATTCGCCGATAGAGGAAACTGATCCAGAAGTTAAGAAGCTGCATATTGTTCTTGCTTTCTTGGGGGGCATGTCTGTCGATCAACGAACGGCATTCGTCGTCTGTTGGTGCCCCCAGCAAATCAAAAGTTTGCGAGACAGGAATTGCATTCGCTACGCGTTGAAATGCTCTTGACATAGACTCTGTAGTTGACTCCGAGCCAACATAGAAACCCTTGGTTCGCCTAGTGTTGCTATATTTGCGGCAGAGTAGACGCATACGATCCTCGTAGTGTTCGAAGAGATTGATGCCGATGACGCAAAGGTGTATATTATTCCGCGATTGGCGGAGCTGCTCGCGTAGTTGCTCATCCGTATCACTTGTGTCACCGTCCGTAAGGCACACCACATAGGTAGAAACAGGCTGCCCTCGTTCAACATTTTCCAACACACGGCTCAAAGCCGAAAACATTCGGGTACCGCCACCAATCGGAATGTCGTCTCGCACCTCGTTGAGCATGCTCCGTAACTCCGCCTTGTGTTGGTCACTGCGGACAACAGTTTGAATCGGCACTGCAACCTTAAAGTGGTGATTAAAGAGAAGGACACCAAAAAGCTAAACCGAGAGAGTGCTTTCGTGAGGGCGACTAGTAGCTGGAGATCGCATACTCAAAATGGAAACATAATCCCAAACTTACATCATCCACATGAACGTGGCTGTCAAAAACCTGAAGGGCATAGTCTGTAGCCACACTGAGTTGGGACCTGTTTTGAACAACTTCATATTCCATGCTTCCGGACTGATCAAGAACGAAGACTATTTGCTTTGCTCCGCCTGGTTCATATTGGTCGTTGATGGACCCATCTTCGATGGCACGCAGATAAGTACAAACCCTCCGCGCTTCCTCACTGACATGGAAGAGCTCTGAGGGGATGCGTAATCGGCTGACTAATGCCAGAACTGGAATGTTGCTACGAAGCCAGTCATTGCAGCCTTCAGGCGTAACTTCCCACGATGGTAGTTCCACAAAGAGGCACCATCTACTGCGACCAATGAAAGATGACGTGTGCGACCGCGAATCATGAAGGACCCGAAGGATAAAGAATTCGAAAAAGAATCTGTTCATTTCTCGCAGCCAAACGGCCCTCTCTATTCCACTCGACGGGATCGACAAAACAGAGATATGCAGTATTTTGGTTGGAGTTTCGAGCAATAACTTCGTCGAAATTGACATGGTCAGGTTGTCACCGTTGCTCTTTTCATGGACAGCAAGCGTGGCAATGTCGGAGGGACCAGGTTCAGACAACGAAAGTCGCTGCATTTCGTCACGAATATATCGTGTCTTTCCGGCACAGCATGAAACGCTCACAACTACAGTAGCCTCTTCGATAGGAGCGTTAGCCCCTGTAGCGGACTGTCTCCAAACACTGTTCTCTGTCGGTCTTGAGCGTAACTTATTGTTGTCCCAAAATCGATGCTCAAAAAAGGGCGATGCCTGAGGCAATGACAGCTCTCGCTGAACACAGTGAAGGCGAATATTAGCAGATGAGGTGACTTTGCCTGACAAGAAGGATCGAATAGCTGCAAGGTGCTCCTGTTTGATACCCTCTGGGAGTATAATGGTGAAGATGCATGACGGGAACTGCTTGACCCTCTCCAAGAAAACAGGGAGCCTCTCGTCGAAGGTTGGCGAAAGACCGTCTAAAATCTCGTAGTCTTTAGGCAGTCGATTCTGAAAGCAAATTGTAAGCAGAAACTTAGGAAGCAAGGCAATTACAGCCAGAGTACGCGACCACGTACCTTATAAATCGATTGGAGAACGCCCAAGATAGTTTCCTCTTTCGCGATGGCGTCACACGTGACGCTATGGACCATCACTTCTCGCACAGGCTCGACACTAATACATATTCTGTTTAGAGCTCTCTGCACTTCTTCAATGAATCCGGAGACTTTCAGTAACCAGCTTTCTGTCCGAGCTGGCCTTAGACGGGGCACGATAGAAGCAACAGTAGTAGCAAGCGTGCCCATATCGTCTGGAGCATGAGATGGTGGCAGCAACCGCGACAGCGAGTGGACTATTAGGGCCGTTGAAGTGGCACCCTCTTCAAAAATGAGTGAATACATTTCTCGCAATTCATGCTGCCAGAACAGGAGACTGTGTGGATACCGCCGCCGAGTATCTTGTAGCCATATGCGGCACTTCCTCAACTGATTTATCCACTTCGTGCGAAGTACAATTGCATCGTCTACATGATCTTTTCCTGCGCCGCAAGAAAAGCTTAGAACGGTAGAGCTCTGGTAACCCACGCCGTGGATCTCCAGCGCCGCACATGCTGCATCCTCTACGATGCTAAGTAGCTCCCTGAACGAGTCAACTGCTCCTGCGATCCTCTGGTCATCATGTTGAATGTTGTTCAGCTGTTCAAGTAAAGATTGGATATCTTTCTTTTTCATGCACACAAATTCTTCCGAATCCTTGTGCTGATACCCCAGACGAAGCCCGGGCTTCTCTTTTGTGTCGCCGAAATTAACAGAGAATCTTCCAGTTGAAGTTATTGCTTGTAGATCGCGGTAGTACCGTGTGATCTCATTTTCTTCGTCGCAGAACCATCGGCGAAGTTGACCCAGATGCTGTTGGACTTGAGCAAAGTCGCGATATCTTCCTCCCTCTAGCCACTGTTGGGTATGTTGGTTGGCTAAGAGTAAGCTAAAGAATTCCGATACCGTCGCCTCCATTTTCAGCCCTCCGACGTTTGAGATAATTCGTATTGTTGGCTCCATGACTTCCAGAATTGTTGTGCTGTAAGCATCCATGTCCAAGTTCATGTTGCTTAGGTGGTCCAGCTCGCCGAGGAATTTACGGATGCCTTGCTTGCCAAACCATTTCTTCTCTTCTGCAAGGCTCCATACTTCATAGTGACGACGGAAGCAACTGAACAGCCTGAGGACTGGAAGAAAGCCCTCTAGCGCAAGGATACTAGAAACTGACAACTGTTCTCCGTCGGGGCACAAGTGTCCACGTAGGCGGCTACACTGTCCCTGCGAGTCGTTGGCTTTCTCTTGACCAAGGATTTCGTCAAGAACTTGGCGTATGCCAAGGAAGTTATCGTCACGTTGAAGGGCGAAATTCGATTGTTCGCAGAAGCCCAAGAAATCCGAGATGGGCTCGTAGATACGGCAAATCAAGGAAGAAAAGAGAAAATGCTCCAACCTTGCTTTTTCGAGCTCCAGGAACTCACAGCCGGCGAGGGCTGCTAATTCTTCGCGAACATCGATGTCTCTACTTTCCAAGACCAAAACAGCACGTTTGACATCGCCAAAGGAAGCGTCGTGGTCGCACAAAGAGGAAATTTCTTGGCTGGTTTGTTGCATGATTTTACTTAGCTCGTGAACGCCATTGAGTCCACCTTGCGCAAGACGCAAAAATTTCTCTTGAAAGAGAAAAGATGGGTTTCGCAAAAAGTAGGCACAAGCACCCAGGGGGGCTGAGCATGCAGAGTGGAATTCTTCTGCCTTGGCCTTATCACTTCTCATCAAGTTAATTGGTCTATGGTGTAGCACCCCTTCACGAATACACCGGCGATTCCATTGGCCTGGTTGTGCCCACACAAATTCTGCGTATGCTGCGAAGAGCTCCGCCAAAGGCCGATCATGCTCTGCTCGACACTCGTAGGCAACCAAGATCTCTTGTAGCGAGCGGCCCCATTCCTCCGGCGCAACCAGTGCCAGCATAATGGCGTCTATAAGACTCTCTATCTCTTTGATCATATCTTCGATATCTCGCGCTCGTGGTAGGCGAAGCTTGAATCGATCCGCAACAATTGTCCATGCCTCACCCTTACTCAGCTCCAGCCCACTATCAAGCGCAGAAAGAGCGAGCTTAGAAGACTGGAAATCGGTGAACCATACTGTAAACGTTGTCTTCAGCTGCTCCATACAAGTAGTCATCGGCTGGAGAATCTCTGGAGTATTTATGTTCTGTTCTGCCAAGGCGAAACAATCAAACACCAGCTCCCACCCTCTGGCGGGGATCTTTAAAAGCGCATCGTCCAACGATTTAGGATACCAACTACTGAAGCTCTCGCAAAAAAGCCGCGAAGCAAGCCTTAAGGATAACTGCAAGTCGCCCTCTCCTTTACACAGACCCAAGAAAATTAGCGCCGCGGACAACATGGAATCGCAGGCAGCCGCTAATATCTTAGTCAAGTCCTGTGCGAAGCAGCGAGCAAAGTCATTGCTGCTATAAGACTCGGCCTTCACCACCGCGCCACCTGTGATTGAAATGTCGCTAAAAACTTTCTCGTCCAATTTTGATCCAACAATCAAACTGGCAACCCGAGCTGAAAAGTCTTTAGATGCGTCCTTGAAGAGAGATCCACTTGCCTCCAGCGCTTTGCATGTCTGGTCTAGCACCTCGCGTCGAGACAGCCGCCCGAGCGTGTCCTTCATTGTCGCAAAGACTGGGCTTGCGACGAGACATTTTTCTCCGACAAACTCCCGTAAGCTATCAAGGAAAAGTAAATTTTCATTGACCGCGTTGTGCCTTGAGCTGAAGAAATATTGCGAGCACAGAAAAATACTATTCAAGGTCATCTCGTCCTTCAAGTGATCGGAACACCAGGCGTAACGCAAGAGCGTTCCAACGTCCAGGGCGGATGGCTTCCGCGAGTCAATATCTCGCCGCACGCTCTGCCTCAGACTGGATTGTGAAGATCGAACAAGCTGTGTACGGTGCTGATCTCTCAATAATGCCAGTCCTCCCATGAAAGAATGGTATTTAGCGAACGTGCCAGTGCTAATGAAGCTCAATTTCGACATGAACGAGGCCAATACTCGCTGCCGAAAGACGGCATCTTTCTGGTTCACAAAAGAGCATCGACTTAGCATTTCAAGTAGCATTCTCCATTGCTCAGCTCCATCACGTTCGTCGGCATTGACTATTTGTTGGCAATATGCGTCCAGCAACTCTCCAACGGCGGCCTCCACTTTAAGGAGCTTAATACCGGCCAGCTTGTCGAAGAGAGGGTAGGCCTTTTGTAGCGTGGGCTGCAGAAACAGAACCATAGTATTGTATCGCACTGGTCGTAGCACTTGGATAAGATGATCTTTACACTCTCTCGAAAAGCCTCGACCAGACGCTGAGCCGAGAAGAGACCAGCTCTTGTAGTCAATTGGTGACTTTAGAAGACCACACTTCAGCCACAGCCAGAGAGTGTTGGCCCATAGTCTTGCGTTGTCTTTGTGTGTCTGAAGAAAGTTGTTGTGCTCTACAATTTCCCGAAAGAACTCATAAAAGACTAAGTTGGGCTTCTGATCTTCCACGATGAATTCGCGTTGCAACTTATCAATGTCAGGCTTCGTTTTCCCAAAATCGAAACTCCCAATAATCTTAATGATGTTTTGGAGCAGATCCTCCCTTCCAGGGCATGTCACAACTGTCCATAGTTTACAGGCAAACGCCAATTTGATAAGGATGTTGCCACCTGTGTTATTCAAGAACTCAGGCATCTTCTTGACTACTGATTGTTCCGTTGCACTGGTAGGTTGCATGTCACAAAGGTCACTCATAGCTTCCCGATAACTCTGATATTTCTCACCTGCCATCCATCCTGCTCCATCCGAGAAGCGTTTGTTGTCGTAGGTGATACCCAGTGCGGAAGCCATTGATGCCAAGAAGCCTTTTCTCTTAATGGTCCTCGGCCGTGCTCCACCTGCGGTTGCCCCAAAATCGTCTTCGTCCGCATCCGCAAGTATTTCTGCTTCATCCGAGTCCTCTTCCTCATCTTCGGAACGTGCCATATTTCTGTTCTCGCGTGTACCAACCGCCTCTGATGATGATACCCGCCCTCCCGACTGAGGGAGATCCTTTAGAGTAGCAGTATCCACTTTAGAGTTACCGCTGGATGGAGCAAACGCTTCTTTTGTAGCTTCCTTTGCGACTTCGCTGTACGTCTTTCGTGTTGTTCCATGTGAACCGACCGCTTCCTGCGTTGATTCTTGTGCAGGAGACTTCTTATCTACAACATCTCCCGAGGGCGACGCTTGCTCAGGCTTTATAATTATCTTGGCTTCGTCTCCCCAAGAGATGATCTGCTCCACCACTCCCTTGGGCAAATAGAATACCGGCATGGCTGGCAATTCCTGTGGAGGTTGTGTCACTATCAAAGCCGCCATTGTACTCCTACTAGAAATTTCGACTGCAGCATCGACAAATGTGCCTCGATAGATACAAACTTTACCAGATACCTCACGAAAGTCCCTGAGATGCTCTGGATAACGGTGCTCATCGATCTTCTTGGTCCAAAACTTGGCCTCCGCAATATCAAACTTGGATCCTCCAGCCAGAGAAATAGGCAACACGCTCTCCGCACTCACCACATCGTGCTGCAGAGCGACATTGCCATCATAATAATTAGGCCTGTACCGTTCAATGCTAAGCTCATATCGGTAATTGCTTCTCTCCGTGATCATGCTGCCCGCGCTCCTCTTGTTCCACTCGCCTCTTGCAAGGATAAAAAGTAAAATTAAGCCAAGCCAAAACTGAGCTTGCCACCAACTCCAACAAAATTAAATCAAAGGACTACCAGGAATGTACCAGTGAGTATAGTACGTGCTACTACTAGTCTTTCCACGCTTCTTTGTTCATCTTCCCAAAGCAAGTATCTTGGATTGAGATGTTATGGTCCACGTAAATGACTTGGACTTTTGAGATTGCTTTTTCAGTTATTGGCGTGAAGCAATTAAGAAGTTTTTGCAAGGTCCGTGCCAAGACAGACGTTACAGTCGTGTCGTTGAGACGTGCTCAAAACCGAAACTTTTATGCCAATTTCTTCTTTCCAAGAAAACCCCAACTGGCAAGTCATGCTAATAATTAACAGAATAGCACACTTGTTCTACTACTAGCTAGTAGCTAGCTTGTAACGTAACTGTTCCCGCCGACTCGCACTTTGAACGCACAGGGAATCGAACAGAGAACAATCACATTCGTTTTGGGTCTCTCAGGATCAGCAGGTTCTGCAGCAGTTAAGCAGACCAGCTGATCATCAATTTAACAACAGTCATTTGCCACAATGTGGAGAAGACTAGTGCAGACTAGCGTGAAAAATCTGGCTTGGTTGTGAAGACTGTCAACACATTCTTCATTCCAAGATGACAACGACCATGCAGTTTGCATTGTTTTGTGTGGGTGGTTTGTGTGGGTGCCCCAGTGGCAGAGGTGGGTTGCTCATGCAACCACAATGTTCTTTCTTGGCTTCATGCAAGCACAAGTCAGAAAGCATGGGAGTCACCATTTTGCACTGTGAAGGTGAGGAGCAGACAACAGCAGCAATGTCATTGAAGGAATCAATGTGAGCTCGTGAGTGTGCGCCCCGCAAAGAAGCCTCATGGCTCCATCCACCTCAAGCCACAATTCGGGATGAAGTGCAGGAGAGTCCATGGCATTCAGAAATCTGGTGTGCTCCTCACTTTCACAGCATCATCTCTTGCTGTGTCGTTGGTTGCCCATCTTCAATGCAGCATTCATGTTTTCATGGCATGTGAGTTGCAGTGCAAATTGATTAACTTTGGAGTTGTGATGTCATGTGGGGTAATCACAATGGAAGCCCAACCTCACATCCACCATGAAGCTTTATTGAATGTGATGGCTACATTGACAGCAGCCATTTTTAAGCGTCCACAGACATTTGATGCTTCAATTTGCCCATGATGGGAAGTGCTTTTTCCAACTTCCTCTCCACTGGGGTTGCATTGTCTTCCAAATTTAGCAAAATCATGTAGTCAATTCTTTTGATCATCTTTTGTTTGGGGACCATAGCACATTGCTAAGAGCAAACTAGGGACAACTGAAATAATTTTCGGGGAACTTCATCTTGACAGCTAGCAGTTGTCCATTGATCATTTGCATTTGGCATCCATTGAAAATGGCTCTTTGTTGACAACAATTCATCAAATTTTGTTCTTGGCAGATTTAACAGCCTCTTGCAATGGTTGGGAGCTTTAGCAGCAGCAGCCAGTGACATTTGTGATTGTCAAACATTTGCATTGTCAAAATCACCATTGTGCCCAATCACCACTGCAATGATCAACAACGTGTTTGCAACAATTAAGCAACAGACACAATCTGTTGATTGACCTTCCAACGTTGGGCATGGTCAATCTTACTAGCATCAAATCAAGCATGCACAACAAAACCCATCATCTTGACAGATCAACCCAACTCATTTCCAACACAAATCACATCTGACTGTTGTGCCTAAGCATGAGGCCACCTCACAAGAGCATCAAGGAAACCCCCAGGCTTGGGCTAACTGGTGCCTAAGAGGTAGCAAGAAAATGAGTCTACCCCCAAACTAAGCTTAAGAATTGCATCATATTTCGAAGCTGGCATTGCCAAACAAAACTTGTACACCTTTCTTCACCTGGACTGCTCATCAAAGACTGAACACTGAAGTCCACAGAGACATTGTGGTTGTGTTGTAGCATTCAACAAGAAATGATCATGAAGCAACACATTGAGCTTGTGTTCCAAGTTCATAAAGCCAGCTTGCAATGTTCTGCTGGACAAAACCAAGAAAGTTATGCTAACTGCTTAATTTCAAAGAATTTCAAGCATCAGCACCGCCAGACAAAGTGTTGCATCTAGTGGACACCAAAATGGCTTGGTTGGAACTGTTGGAAGATGTGTGCATCTGCAACAATGGTGTCTTTGAAGTTCCCACTTCAAGATCCACTACAACAAGTAGCAAGCATCAACACTACCACAATTTCTAGTAAACTGAACTGTTTCACCAAACAAGCAGGTCTGTTTGATAATCAACCAACATTTACTAGAATTCATCCGACGAGAAGAAGCAGTCAGTCGTCGTTAAAGAAGCAAGTGAGCACGAGCGCGAACGAAGCTCACGCAGATTGATAGCAATTCGGAAATCGATGCGCGAAGATCAAAGCAACGTGCATTGCAGGAAATCGACACGCAAAGATCAAAGCAATGTGGGTTGCAGTGCAAAAGATCGTCGCCGAAGAACGATTCGAGGTTTGAGAGCAAGCCCAGAAGGGATCGGCTTTGTGCTGATTGAAGTTAACGAATAAGAAGACTGCCAATTGGATTGACGAAGACGGTTTGAGCTTGGAGTCTTGCTGTGAAGCACACTGTCGCTGGGCCGACAGATGCGAAGACAAAGCAGAAGCGTTGATTGGATTGACGAGCCCAAGAAAAAGAATCTGTCGCCGGGACGACAGGAATTGACACAAAAGAAGAGTGTCGATTGGATCGATACAAAAGATGACAGAAGAAGGCTGTCGCTGGGACGACACGTGAAGTTAAACAAAGAAGACAACAAGCCAAAGAGCAAGTTAAAAGCACAGGAGTGCGGCAAGAGAATGAGTGCTAGTGTCAACAGCAACACCAGCTTTAACAGCAGGAGAAGCTGTCTCTTATACACATCTCCGAGCCCACGAGACTAAGGCGAATCTCGTATGCCGTCTTCTGCTTGAAAA
>ENA-ORBV01005743-ORBV01005743.1-microbial-mat-metagenome-genome-assembly--contig:-NODE-5743-length-22510-cov-8.630054_pt1 | contig 22510 bp, 20 predicted proteins | sample MGYA00237777_ERZ505514 | MGnify/ENA primary metagenome ERZ505514 (study PRJEB26160, sample SAMN06269048) | microbial mat metagenome | isolation source: Oligotrophic lake microbial mat | place... | reverse complement strand
ATCCAACTTTTGGCGCGATGGCCCTGGGGCGACGGGGGGGCGAAACAGTGTCGAAGCTTTGGGGATTGTCGGCGTGAAGGAAGGGCGGTCTACTTGGCACCGTTATGAGCCACGAAGATGCGAGTGCCGAGCCTGTTTGCGTGATCGAATCGATCCCGACTGGGGGCGAGAACGAGATCGACTCAGCGACGATTCAAGCCGAGGGGATCCCAACGCCACCTCACTTGCGGCTGTATCCTGAACTCGGACGCGGCGGCATGGGGCGCATTCATCCCGCAACCGATCGCAACCTGCTCCGGCATGTAGCACTAAAGCGGCTGGATCGGGACCTCGCTCGGGAGCCGATGTATCGCGAAGGCTTCATTGCAGAAGCGCAGATCACGGGACAGCTCGAGCATCCGAATATCGTTCCCGTACACGAGCTGGCAGTCTCTAAAGACGGTGTGCCGTACTTCACGATGAAGCTCGTGCAGGGTTGGAGCTTTGATAAATGGCTCGCGCATCCGCTTCGCCGGGTTGGCTCGCACGCTCGGATCGAAGAGGGGCTAGAAATTTTTCTCAAGGTTTGCGACGCCATTTCGTACGCACACCACCGCGGAGTGATTCACCGTGATCTGAAGCCCGAGAACATCATGGTGGCCGATTTCGGTCAGGTTTATTTGATGGATTGGGGGTTGGCCAAGCTCACCAAACGCAGGCCCGCTTCAGGCGCGGATTCGCAAATGGAAACACCGGGCCCCGTAGGAACGATCACGCACATGGCGCCCGAACAGGCGCGCGGCAATCCTGCCGATATGGATGAGCGCAGCGATATTTTCGGCCTCGGTGCGATCCTCTACGAGATCGTGAGCGCCCGTACGCCCTATGGCCGCTACATAGATTACGAGGATTGCCTGGAACACGCTCAGGCGGGCAAAGTGGTTCCGATTTCGGAAGTGGCCAATCGAGTGCCTATCCCACGGCGCCTCTGCAGCATCATTGCTCGGGCGGTGGCTCCAGATCCTGCTGCGCGCTATCAGCGGGCCGTTGAGCTTCGCCAAGATGTGCATGCCTTTTTGCGCGGTGGGCTGCATCTACCCCAAGAGACCTTCGAGCCCGGGAGCTTGATCTTGCGGGAGGGTGATGTGGGGGACCGCGCGTACATGATTGTGAGCGGGAATTGTCGTGCATTTCGCTCTGTCGAAGGACAGCGTGAAACGCTGACGACCATGGGCCCAGGTGAAGTGTTTGGTGAGATGGCGTTGCTGCTCGATGAGCCGCGTGCTGCTTCGGTTGAAGCTGTCGATCAGGTGATGGTGCTCGTGCTGGATAAGAGTACGATGGCGGAGGGTCTCGGTATGGAGGGTTGGACGGGCTCGCTGGTGCGAGCGTTGGCGCAACGTTTTCGACGCTTGGAACAACAGTTTCGTGATTCGGGGCTACGCCGCCGTTGACCAAGGGTTGACGGCGCTAGCCGGGCCCGCATCATGGGGGGCCACAGATTTATTTGTCTGAGAAGGTTGTTGGATGTATGCAGCGAACGCTTGGAGTCATGCTTTCATTGGGCCTGTTTTTCGCTTGCGGCGGGCAAACGCTGACGAGCGACGATTGCAATTTGAGTCAGATCTGTCCCACTGACACGCCTGCGTCGCCCGCTGCACCGAGCGCGAAACCGGTGCCGGTCAAGCCGACTCGCACCCTTGGGCAATGCAAGGTCGACCAAGACTGTCCCAAAGGGCAGAGCTGTTTCGGAAGCGAATGTTTGACGATCGGGGAAATTATGCCGTTTCCCGATTCAGCGGCGCTGGAACCGAGTTCAGCGCCAGCTCCCAAGCAACACTGACCTTGATGCGTCGTTCGGATGGTACCTGACGACGTTTAGCTGTAACGGCGTAAGTCCGGAGCAGATACAGTGGGAGAGCCTGCTTGCCAGTGCGCGTTCCGCCTAGAAGTGGAGCGGAAGACTCGTGAGCGAGAGTAGTTGAGTCGCTCACTTAATTGGTGTTGCGTCGCAAGTTTCCATTGCTCTTGATTCTCTCCTCGCGCAACTTTTGAAGGATGGCTAGAGGCAGAGGTTTGTTTGTGTGGGTGAGGGCTCTGCTTTTGACGGTGAGTATTCCGTTCCTGATTGTTTCGGGTTGCACGGGCGGCGATCTCCAGGCGCCGGGGCCCTCGGGAATGGCCGGCACCAGCTCGGTGGGAATCGATCTGACGCCTCCTCAGCAGCTCGATCTCGGCTCCGGTTCGCTGCCGATCACCTGTCGCACACAGTGCGGTGTCGGGGAATGTGGGCCGGTTGCGAATGGTTGCGGAGGTATTCTCACGTGCGGGGGTTGCACGAGCCCAGAAACCTGTGGCGGGGGAGGCGTGGCCAGTCACTGTGGTGGAAGCGCTGCGTGCGCACCCACGACTTGTCAGGCGCTTGGGAAAACCTGTGGCGACCAACCCGATGGCTGTGGGGGTGTGTTGCACTGCTGGGCCAATGGCGCGAGTGCTTGTCCGAACCCCGCATTCCAATGCGTGAATGGTACCTGCACAGACACCTCGAAGTGCACCAAGCTCAACTGTTCTGATTACGGCGCAGCGCCAGATAAATGCGGACCGGTCAGTGACGGCTGCGGCGGGACGCTCGACTGCGGGTACGCGTGCGCGGCTGATGAAGTGTGCGGCATCTCCGCTCCTGGCCAGTGCGCAAAGCCCACTTGTCAGCCCCTCGATTGTGAACAAGCCGTTCTCGGAAAACCGGCGAATTTTTGCGGGTTTGTAGCTGATGGCTGCGGTGGAGAACTTCTTGGCTGCATCAACGGTTGTTCCAACGGGCAGAGCTGTGGCGCGGGCGGCCCGGATCTCTGCGGAGCATTCACATCGGCATGCGTACCCAAAACAACTGCCGATTGCGGTTCAAGTTGCGGGCTAATCGGAGATGGTTGTGGCGGAAGTGTTGCTTGCGGCGGCTGCCTGGCCGCGGAGAGCTGCGGTGGCGGAGGTGTGCCTGGAAGGTGCGGTGCGCCCGCTTGCGTACCGTTGGCGTGTGGCGATTGGGGTGCCACCTGCGGAACGATCAGTGACGGCTGCGGGGGCGTTGCCGCGAGCTGTGGCACCTGTGCTGGCGATGAGGTTTGCAACGCCAACAAGTGCGAAAAAATCCAGTGCGTTCCAAAGCTGACGAATGAGGTTTGCGTGGCGCTCTGCGGTCAGCAAAGCGACGGCTGTGGGGGTGTCCTAGATTGCGGCGGCTGCACCGCTCCCAACAGTTGCGGGGGCGGAGGCACTCCGAGCGTTTGCGGCGTTCCTCCGTGCACACCCAAAACTTGTGCCGACGTTGGCGCAACTTGTGGCGCTATCGGGGATGGCTGCGGTGGCATCGTCGCCTCGTGCGGCACCTGTCCTGAGCCGGATATCTGTGGCGGCGGTGGGATGGCGAGCGTGTGCGGTAACGCCAACGCCAATGATCCAAATTGCACGGGCCTTTGCCAAAACCAGGCCTACTGTCCTGGCGGCCAGGAAACTCGGCTCAGCGGCAAAGTGTACGCGCCCAATGGCACGGAGGTTCTTTACAACGCGTTGGTGTACGTGCCGAACGCTCCAATACCTGCAATTCAGGCGGGAGCCAGTTGCGGTCGCTGCGAAGACGAGGCCCTCGGCTCGCCATTGGCTTCCGCGCTCACCGGCCCGGATGGTTCGTTCGTCTTGCGCAATGTCCCAGCTGGGGTCGCTTTCCCGCTCGTGGTCAAAATGGGTAAGTGGCGGCGCGTGGTGACGATTCCTGCCGTCACCAAGTGCACAAATGTGAATCTAACAACGAACGACACACGCCTGCCGCGTCACATGGCGGACGCAGCTCCTCAGAATGTCCAATACTTGAGTATCCCGAGCATGGCGATGGTGACTGGCAGCGTGGATGAACTAGAGTGTGTCCTGCGCAAGATGGGGGTGGATGATCGCGAGTTCACCTTGCCCACAGGTGGCGGACGGATCCACATGTATCGCGCCAACGGCGCCCACTATGGTTGTACCGCGTTCAAAACTGATGGTTCCTGCAAGACGTTCGTCTCTACCCCAAGAAGCCAGCTTTTTGCGGCAACAACGGGCAACAAGCACAAGATCGACGAGTACGATGTCGCCATATTTGGCTGCGAAGGCGCCGCCAACGAGCACAATGCAGACGATCTTATCTTGCGGAATTTCGCCAACGCCGGCGGCCGCGTGTTCGCCTCGCACTTCAGCTACACGTACCTGCACGATACAGCGCAGTTCCAGGACAGCGCCACTTGGGGCGGCCCGCACAACAACAATGGCGCCAAGACAACCGGCATCGTGGACACCACGAGCCCGAAGGGCCAGGCCTTCAACGCATGGCTCGGGAACGTGGCAGCTCAGCATCCGAGTTACGGCAGCGGATACATGTCCATTGATGAGCCGCGAAGCTACGTGAAGGCGGCGGGCAGCGCTTCCGAGCGTTTCATCCACACCGACGCCGCGGTTCGCTTGCAGCCCGGGAATGTCAAGATCAACACGGACACTTCGATTCAGCAGTACGCGTTCAACACACCTTATGGGGCGAGTGACGCGAATATCTGTGGCCGCGTGCTGTACAGCGGTTTTCACGTCGCAGGTGCTAGCGGTAATGGATCGCAGGTGTTCCCGGCGCAGTGCGCGACGGGTCCGCTCACCGCCCAGGAAAAAGTCCTCGAATTCATGATTTTCGACCTTTCCGCGTGTGTTTCTTCGGGTGCGCCCCCGCAACCTCCGACCTGCACGAAGACGAGCTGCAGCGTGTTGGGCGCTCAGTGCGGATTCGTCGCTGACGGGTGCGGCGGTGTGCTGGATTGCGGTACCTGTACTTTCCCCAGTACTTGTGGTGGCGGCGGTACGGCTAATCAATGCGGCAGCGTCTGTGTGCCGACCCGTTGCGGCAAAGTGGGAGCGAATTGCGGCGTGATCGCCGACGGTTGTGGTGGCACGTTGGCGTGCGGCAGCTGCCAATCGCCGGCAGTCTGTGGTGGCGGCGGTGTGGCCAACGTGTGCGGCTTGCCAGCTTGCCAGCCGCGATCTTGTTCCAGTGTGGGTGCCGCATGCGGAATCATTTCTGATGGCTGCGGTGGCACGTTTTCCTGCGGAGCCTGTGCGAATGGCACGAGCTGCGGCGGCGGTGGTACGCCGAATGTCTGTGGCGCTGGAAGCTGTAGTCCACGCAGCTGCATGTCGGCCGGGGCCGAATGTGGACTCGTCGGAGATGGCTGTGGCGGTGCGATCGACTGCGGTAATTGTGCGTCGAACGCGCAGTGTGGTTTGGGCGGTCCGAACCTATGCGGGCTCAAGTGCACCCCGAGAACTTGCAACGCAGCTCAAGCGACGTGTGGCTTTATTGGGGATGGTTGTGGCGGTGTTTTGCAGTGTGGCACCTGCGTTCAGCCCCAAATCTGCGGTGGCGCAGGGGTCGCCAATCAGTGCGGCGGTGCTTGCACCAAGACAACTTGCCAGGCCAGCAACGCCGGCTGTGGCCAGATCTCTGACGGCTGCGGCGCTAGCCTCGACTGTGGAGGCTGTCCCAATGGGCAAAGCTGTGGCGGCGGCGGCGTGGCTAACCAATGCGGCAATGGCGTCTGCACAGCCACCACGTGCCAAGCAGCCGGAGCCAACTGCGGCATCATCGGTGACGGTTGTGGCGGTGTGACGAACTGCGGCCAGTGTGCCGGCAATCAAACCTGTGGCGGCGCGGGCGTCCGCAATCACTGTGGCGTGGGGACCACGAGTTGCCAGCCGCTCACTTGCGTGGGCCAAAATGCAACGTGTGGGCCCGTCGCTGACGGTTGTGGAGGCCTGCTGGATTGCGGTGTCTGCCCGAACGGGCAAACCTGTGGCGGCGCCGGAACGCCCAGCCGTTGTGGCGGTACTCTACGATAGACGTTAGATACGAGCGGCGTTGGTGCCGGCTTCGCCGATACCTACCGAATCCGTCACGAGCGCAACTGGCGCGCCCCCTGGAGGATCAAAGGGGGCTCGCCCATATTGCTGGGTTCCAAGCCCAGGAAAGAGGGGCGCGAGAGCATATTGGCGGAACCAGTACCAGAAGAGGCTGCGCTCCAAGAGCGCGCTCGGGATTTTGCTTTCGACCGCCAAGTGCAGAGCCTTCAACTTACTCCAGTGCGTGCCCGGATTTTCGTGGTGTACGAAGTGGTAGCCGTTATTGAACAAGAAAAAATTGGTCAACGCGCCGTTGAAGCTTCGGGAGTGCGCATACTCGGACCAAGGATCAGCATGCACATGCTGTTCATAGTTGAAGAGCATGATGGTGAAGAGCGCAAAGAAACCCGGCAGCCCAGAGACAACGGCCCAGGTGTAGATGCCAGTCTTCACGCCGTGGAGCGCAATCGCACCGCCCAAGAGCGCGAGATGGGCGATGATCACGGCCGCGTACTGGGCTTGGATTTGCCGATACAGCGAGGGCTTCTCCGCTTTGGCCTTGCGGATAAATTCGTCGATCGGCTCCTTCTGGAACCAGCTTGAGACGAAGAAATAGCTCATGGCCACGCGGAAGATATGCCGATTGGTGTAACGCCAGGTGATCGTGGCGTCGCCCGCCTTGTTCACCAGCTTGTGGTGATTCAAGTTGTGGGTGGGGATCCACGCGAACGTTGGATACCCATAAAAAATAGAGATCCACATCCCGAACAGCTGGTTCTGCTGCTTCGTTTTGAAGGTCGGGCAATGGTTGTGGTTGTGAGCAATGACGCCGCACGCCAGCGCAAAGTAACAACTGACCCACCACAGATAGGGAATGAGGTGGGGGTTCAGGTACTGAACTGCCACCACGCCCGGTGTGAGGACCATGGTCCAGAGGAGAGTTCTGAGGTCCGCTAAGTTTCTGAGTCCCACGTGATTGGGTGAGACTCTATAAGGGGCGAGCCTCGGGGTCTCGTAAATTCCGACACGGTCTGCGGTCGGAGGCCCCTAAAAAAATCACGCAAAAGATGCTGAAGCCCTCTCTTGCCGGTGATTTGTGCGCTGCGTACGCCGAGTAGCGGCGGATCCTGAGGAAATCGCTACTGCCGGAGGTGCCAGGCCTTGGGCGCCAGAAATGCCTCAATGCCCAGGGTCGAAAGGGTGCAACCAATCCCCGAGTTCCTCTGCCCGGACCAGGGCAGACGTGGGCTCACGCGGTCACAACAGTTCCAGTAGGCCGTACCCACTTCGAGTGCTCCCAGGATGCTCCGCGCGCGTTCTTCGCTCGCTGAGTAAACCGAAGCCGTTAATCCGTAAGCGGTATCATTCATCAGCGTCAGAGCTTCGGCGTCGTCTTCCACCTTCATCAAACCGATGATGGGGCCAAAGCTTTCGTCGCGCATCACGGACATTTCATGCGTCACGTTCACCAATACGGTCGGTTCGAAGAAATGCCCTGGATGGTCCGCTCGCTTGCCACCGAGGAGCACTGTCGCGCCCTTTTCCTTGGCATCGGCGATCTGCACTTCGAGGAACTCCAGCTGACTGCTCCGGCGTGTCATCGGTCCGATATAGGTCTCTGGATGGGTCGGATCTCCCAAACGAAAGCCGCGCACTGTTTGTTCGAAAAGCGCGAGAAATCGATCCCAGATCTTCGCGTGCACGTAAATGCGTTCGACGGAGCAGCAGCTTTGTCCCGAGTTGTAGAAGGCACCATCCGCGATCCCGGGTGCGGCGGTTTCTACGTTGGCGTCTTCGGCCACGTACACTGGGTCTTTTCCGCCCAACTCAAGCTGTACCTTGATGAGGCGTTCCGCCGCCTTCTTAGCGATCTTCACGCCAGTACCGTGCGAACCGGTGAAGAAGACTCCGTTCACCGGCAAATCCAGCAACTCGCTGCCGACGGCGCCGTCGCCAATCACCGTGCTGAAGATGGCCTCGGGGACGCCCGCTTCGTGAAGCAAGCGGGCAATTTCTAGACCGGTCAGCGACGCGAGTTCGCTGGGCTTATAGAGCACCGCGTTCCCAGTGAGAAGCGCTGGGATGAAGACGTTTCCACCAACGAAATAAGGATAATTCCAGGCTGAGATGTTAACGATCACGCCTAGAGGTCCCCAAGAAATCTGTTCGCTCAAGCCTTCCTCGGCGTGAACGGTCTTCTTCGCCAGGAGCCGCTCTGTCTCAGCGAGAAAGAAATCGATGCGCCCGAGGAGCCCAGCAATTTCGTTTCGGGACTGCGCGATGGGTTTGCCGACCTCAGCGGTGAGTGTCTTGGCGAGCTTGCTGGCTTGGGCCATCACGAGCGTCTTAAAACGCGAGATGATACGGCTCCGTTCGGCGAAGGGTCGTGCCGCCCAGGCAGGTTGCTGAGCACGAGCGTTCTCGAACTTGGTAAGGATGGATGTCGGGGTATCGGTTTCGAGCTCTCCTAGCACCGCATCGGTGGCTGGATTGATGATCTGAAGGGCCATGGGGTGAAGATGATAGCTCAAGACGACGCTGACTCGAAGCCTTCCCTGGGCTGCCCGGTACAGGCCCAAAGAGCCAACAGCACCAGGCTCAGCCAGAGCATCAGCGCCAGTCCTAAATGGGCAATCTGCAGCCACGCCGGCGCGCCGACCACGATGTTCAGTCCACCCAGAAGCAGCTGCGCAACGAGTACTATTCGCACTGACCTTGCCCAGGCTCGAACTCTCGGTGATTGCACTCCCTCGGCCACGCGCGTCACGCAGCGAAAAATCGCAGCGCTCAGCAACACGGCGAGCATCGGGTGCAGGATGCGCAGCGACTGTAGAAAGTGCAGGTTACCGGCTCCGAAGCGTTCGCCGAGTGGCGTGATGGCTAGGAGAGGATAGAGGGTATCGCCTAGGGCGGTCAACGCGCCGGTCATTGAGAGTGCCAGCACGCTCAGAAGGGCAAACCCAGCGGGGCGGCGGGCCACGCCTGCTTCGATGCGCAGCCGCTCTGAAAAAGGTGCGCTCCACGCTGTTACGGCGAAGGCCGCGCACAGCAGAGAAGCGGTGGCTAAATGAAGCGGCATCACGATCGCCCGGGCCAGAGATGCGTCGTTGGCAACTAGGCGGCCGAGCACTAACCCAGCGCCGACCAGGCATTCCACGATCATGAGCGCGAGCACCCAACTCGCCGCGCGGTAGGCGAGGTGAGTTGGGGTGAAAATCCGCCGAGACCACGCAAAAACAACGATTGCAGAAATCAGTGCCAGGCCGCTTGTGAGGCGATGGGAGATTTCGATCAACGTCTCGAGCCGGCGAGGCATGTGAAAAATCTCACCGTTGCAGTTCGGCCAGTGCTGTCCACAGCCCGCCCCGGAGCCCGTGACGCGCACTACCGCTCCAAACAGCACGACCAAAACTGTGTAGGCCAGGCCTGCCCAGGCAAAACGACCATAGCGTGAAGAGGACGCAGCTTTTTCGTCGTTCTGGTGCGATAGCAGGAGAGACGCGTCCAAGGTCACGAAGCGTGGGTGTGCCATGATTCTTGGGAGGGGTCGAGGATGACAACACAAGCCCCGTTGCGCTACGCCTGGGAGCACGCGTAGGCTGCGCCTCCGTCTAACCTGCGAGCCCGGAAAAAGTTCCGGCTTTCGCCAACATTTGAGGAAGAATCGATGTCAGAAGCGTTTTTTCGCGGCATAGAAAAGATCCGCTACGAAGGCCCGGAAACCGAAAACCCTTTGGCGTTCCGCTACTACGACAAGGATCGTCTTGTGCTCGGCAAGCGGCTTGAAGACCATCTGCGCGTAGCCGTCTGTTACTGGCACACTTTCGCATGGCACGGAAACGACGTGTTCGGCGCGGGCACGTTTGAACGTCCCTGGTTAAAGAGTGGCGACGCCATGGTGCGCGCAGAAGAGAAGCTGAAAGTTGCGTTTGAGTTTTTTGAAAAACTCGGCCAGCCGTTCTTCGCCTTCCACGATCGCGACGTCGCACCCGAGGGCAACACGCTCAAAGAGAGCCACGCCAACCTCGACCGCATCCTCGAAAAGATGCAGGCGGAAATGGCGCGCACGGGCACCAAACTGCTTTGGGGAACGGCCAATCTTTTTAGCCACCCCCGCTACATGAGCGGCGCCGCTACCAATCCCGATCCGGAAGTGTTCGCCTACGGAGCGGCTCAGGTGCGTAAGATCCTCGACGCAACCCACCGCTTGGGTGGTGAGAACTACGTGCTGTGGGGCGGGCGCGAAGGTTACGAAACGTTGCTGAATACCGACATGAAAGCGGAAATTGAGCAGTTTGGTCGCTTTCTTTCGCTCGTGGCAGAGCACAAGCACAAGATCGGCTTCAAGGGCTTACTCCTGATTGAACCCAAGCCCAAAGAGCCCACCAGCCACCAGTACGACTTTGACACCGCGACCGTGCACGCGTGTCTCCAGAAGTTCGGCCTGGAAAAAGAATACAAGGTTAACATCGAAAATAATCACGCCACCCTCGCAGGCCATAGCTTCCAACACGAAGTGGCGTACGCAGCGGCGAATGATCTCTTGGGCAGCATCGACATCAACCGCGGCGACTCTTTGCTCGGTTGGGATACCGACCAATTCCCGAATGATGTCACGGAGACCGCGCTCGTGCTCCACACGATCCTCAAGGCCGGCGGCCTCACCACCGGTGGCATGAACTTCGATGCCAAGCTTCGACGACAAAGTACTGAGCCGGATGACCTCTTCCATGCGCACATTGGCGGCATGGACACTTTGGCTCATGGCTTGCTCATGGCGGAGAAGATGATCACGGACAAGAAGCTCGATCAGGTGATCGAGAAGCGTTACGAAGGCTGGCGCGGAGAGCTCGGTCAGCGCATCCTGGGCAAGAAAGAGACGTTGGAGAGCCTGAGTGATCTTGTCTTGAGCAAGGGCCTTGAGCCGAAGCCGTGCTCGGGTCGCCAAGAGCTGCTTGAGAATCTCGTCAACAAATACAGCTGAGAATGAGGGGCTCCGAGTCCGGGTCAGCGATGGCCCGGCTTCGGGCCTAGATGCGAGCCATGCTGTTTGATGTCATTGCCGTGATCATCGGCATCTCCTACACGCTCCGCCGATTGAGCCTGGCTCGGCAGGAAATTCCTGCAGGAAGTGTGCTGCCGGCGGGGTTCGAAGCTTGGCGGGCTGCGCAATTGCGAGCCTATTTCATCGGGGCGAGTGCCTGTTTCGGAAAAGTGGTGCTGGGAAACGCCTTCTTGTTCGTCATGGGTCAGTTGGCGGTGGGCGACGAAAGCTGGGGCAAGCGAGGCGTCAGCATTGCGATTGATGTGCTTTGGATTGTTGGCCTAGTCGTGGCGATGTTGAACAGCGCCAAGGCCCGCAAGGTGCGGCAAAATCTGAATTTGCCCGAAGTTTTTGCTACCTGAGGAAAGCTTTTGCCGCTGCAGGCGTACTTAGCTGACGATGTATGCTGACTGGCAAAGCTTGGGAGTTGCGTTGGCGGGGCTGTACGAGGCGCGTCGCGACGGAGGAGCATCAGCAATCGTGCTTCTAGCTCCCGCAGCCGATAACCTCCAGTCGCAGTCGCAGTCGCAGTCGCAGCCGGCGAGCATTCTAGGTCCGTCTGACGCCTTTTGGGAGCCGTCAGTACCCAGGCGAATGACCATCAGGGAGCTTGGCCGGATCCGCTGCCGGCGCGGCTGAAGGAACTCGAGCGCTCGGTGGCGGTGGCATCGTATTCGCCGGTCGATTCTTGAGGCACTCTTCGAGCTTCGCTGTGATCTGCGGAGGAGCTCCGGGCGGGAGCGTGGGCGTACCCATCACGTTGTGGAAGATACGCTTCCAATGGAAGGAACTATCAAACCCAAACGCCAACCAAACAAACATGGCGCGCCCCTTGATGTTCCCATACGGGACGCCGCCGCCCCGACCGCCGTTCCAGGCGCGTGAATCCATACTGTTGTTGCGGTTGTCTCCGAGCACCCAGACTTCACCGGGGGCGACATGATAGGGCCCTTGCCGTCCATCGAAGCGCCCCTCTTCATGAATAGTGAGATACGAGTATTTCCCAAGGTGCTCCATGTAGAGCTCCCCACGTTCGGTATTTGCGGAGCCCGCATGGAATTCGTAGGTGCCGATGTGGCAACTGGGAACAGGCCAGCCATTGATGATCGGGTGCCCGCCTTCGAGCTCCAGCACGTCGCCCTCCGTGGCAATCACGCGCTTGATGAAATCTTGGCGCTCCGCAATTGGATCCGGATCCGGGAATTCGAACACCATCACATCGCCCCGTCCGGGGGGCATCGAGCTCAAAAATCGAGTCTTCGTAAACGGGACGCTGGGCCCGTAAACTAGTTTATTCACGAAGATATGATCCTGGATTTGGAGCGTGGGCAACATCGAGCCGCTCGGGATCTTGAACGCCTCTACGACGAACGCACGCAGCAAGAGCGCGACACCGATCGCGACACCGATCGATTCGGCGTACTCGCGCAGTTCGGATTTCTGCCAGCGGGAGAGATTCTCCTCCACCTGATGCGCAGCGTCGGCGAGTGCCTTAGTGAAGGCGTCGGCGTCGAAGGGGCGGCTGTCGAGCGTAGCTCTCAGGTTATCGAGTGCCTGGCGGATCTCTTCTTGCTTGGAGCTGGGCAGCTCACGTTGGATGCGGTTGGGATTGCGGGTGAGGATGCGTTCGGCATCGTCAATCAGGTGTAAGGCACTTTCAAACGCGCGGCGTAGCTCGCGTGGGATATCGCTGCGGCCCGCGACGCTCAGCTCGCCGGCAAACGGCAACGAATGCCGATAGTGATAGAGCACCATTTCGAAGATCGTAAAAAAGACGATCGCGGCCGGCACTCGCTGGTCCTTCACGAACCATTGAATCTGGCCTAGCAAGCTCGATGCGTGCTCCTCACCGCCGCCGATGAATTGCACCGCGAGCGCGGCAAACCCAATCGGCACTACGAGAAACCACAGCGGCCAGAATAGGTAGCGCTGAAGCGGGCTTGAGCTGGTGTTCGAGGGGGAGTTGGCCAAATCGCCCTGGTTCATTACTCGTCACCCCGATCCGAGGCAACCAGCTACGGAGCGTCTCCAACTTGCACGAGGTAGTCGACCCGAGCGGCCCCGGAAGAGGGCGTGGTTCGACCGATACTTTGGCTGTGATCGAGCACCAAATAGTACTCTCCGGGCGGCGCCGGGATGAAGCGTTTTACGGGCGCACCTGCTGCAAGCACTTCGTCGATCAGGGGCGGGGCGTTGAGTGTCGCCGGGGCGCTGCCCCGAATGTACTGTTCCACCATGACGTCGCCGAGCCCCTTGGGGACAATGAAAGCATCCACTGCGGGGGCGCCATCCACGGAGAACGTGAGGAACAAGGCTTGCCCTTTAGAGCGCACTGAAAATCCAGAGATAAAGTCTTGCTGACCCGGCTGGAGCTCGGTGCGGTCGTTGCCAAGCTCGCTATTTTCAGACTCGCCCACTGTAAATGGCCGAAATGGACGTTGACCGGGTGGGATGAGCCCAAGGCCAAAGTCCGTCTCTCCCGCGTTGCTATACCGGATCACAGTGAAGCCTTGCCGGAGCTGGCCTTCGACAATCTGTTTGCCTGTTTCGTTGGGATCGACACCCGTGAGTGCAATCCCAGCCTGCGCCAACGGGGAGCCCACCGACAAAGTCTCAAACTGGGTGGCCGTGATATTTCTGGGGCGGAAGTAGACGTACAGGGCACCCTCGTGCAGCCGAAAATCTGGCGCAAACTCGACAAGGCCACGCGTTCGAAACCCAATGCGGCCGGTGACGTTCGTCCAACCGTACCCCTTTCCTGAGTACTGCAGCACAAAGGATTTTCGGGTCTCGTCGTCGATGATCTGACTCTCGCAGCTTTCCGCAAAGAATCGGCCCGCAACAGGCTCCTGATTGCTCATGCGCAACGGAGCACCGCGGCCTAACATCTCCTCACAAAAGCGCTCCAGTCCAAACTTCAAGATATCAAAGCGCAGCGACTTGTTTTGTGGGTTGTTCACGACGCCCGCACCCAACACCGCGAGCGAACTGCGACCCACGGCCTCGCGCGATGCGCAACTCAGTTGGCTGACGAAGCAGATCAGGAGCAGGCAGCGCCAACGCCCCTGCTTGAGAGCAAAACGAAAGCAGACCATCCAGCCCACGATACACCAGAACGCAAGCGGCGCACATCCGGCTCTAGAGCCCAAGATTGACCGGATCCAGCGGGTCCCTCACGATGAGCCTAGCTATGAGCCACATTGCAGTTCTTGGAGCCGGCGCCTGGGGGAGTGCCTTGAGCTTGGTCCTGGCGGGGAAAGGCAATGACGTTAAGTTGTGGACATACGATACCGAGCACGCGCTGGCGTTGACACGCGATCGCGAGAATCTCGCTTTCTTCAAAGGTTTTCCACTCCCAGCGAGCGTTGCGCCGACGTCGGACATCGCGTTATGTGTTCGCGGGGCTGCGCTCGTAGTGGTCGTTGTGCCGACGTCCGCCTATCGGGCAACGCTGTTGCAGCTGGAGCCTCATTTCGAACGAGATGCCACGCTGGTGACCGCGACTAAAGGAATCGAAGACGGTACGCTGATGCTGCTGAGCGAGGTCGTCGAAGATTGCCTGGGTGCGGATGTCGCCTATCGAAGTGTCGTGTTGTCGGGGCCAAGCTTTGCCAAAGAGGTTGCGCTCGGCATGCCCACGAACATTGTGGCCGCAGGAGTCGACGCTAAGCTGGTGGCGGCCGTGCAAACGAGTCTGTCAACCGAGCGTTTTCGGATCTACGCGAGTGCTGATCCGATCGGGGTTCAGGTAGGTGGGGCACTCAAGAATGTGATCGCAATTGCAGCTGGAGCTTGTGAGGGTTTGGGCTTCGGCCACAACACGCGGGCGGCGTTGATCACGCGCGGTTTGGCTGAGATGTCCCGGCTGGCGGTGGCCAAAGGCGGCAATGTCCTGTCACTTGCTGGGCTTGCCGGGCTCGGGGATCTGGTGTTGACGTGCACCGGCGCGCTGTCGCGAAATCGAACCGTTGGCTACGAAATCGGGCGGGGGCAACCCTTGGCCGAGGTGCTCGCCGGGCTCGGCCATGTCGCCGAGGGTGTGGATACCGCACGGAGCGCCTACGAACTGGCGACCGCACTCTCGGTGGAGCTCCCGATCTCAAGTGAGGTTTATCGCGTGTTGTTCGAGGGAAAGAGCGCCCTGGACGCGGTCCGCGACGTTCTGAAAAGGCCACTCGGGCGTGAATGGCCTTGAGTGAGGTCTTGGTGTTGTGCTGGAGTTTGCTAAGGTCTGCGCGTTAAATGGCAACCCTTCGCTACTATCCTTCTGAAGATGCGCCGGCTCTTTTTGCGCTCACCAAACCGGTCACCACCATCGGACGGGCACTCGAAAACGATGTGCACTTGGACGACCCGAGCGTCGCCGAGCAGCACGCCCAGATTATCTTCAATGGGCGCGACTTTCAGCTTGAAGAAATCGACAAGGAAGCGGAGATCTCTGTCAACGACAAGCGCAAACGGCGCCTGCGGCTCGCGCACGGCGATAGGATCAAGCTTGGAAGAGCCGCTTTGGGGTTTTCGATGTACTCCGAAGTGGTGCAGGCGGAGTCGGGCGGTGGCGGCAGCCAGGAAGGCAATCTGTTCGCGGGGCTGCGCCGTTTACACACGTTCAGCGAGCGCCTCATGCAGCAATCGTCCGTGGATGAGCTCTTGGGCGCTTTGCTCGATGATGTGATCGAACTCACGGGCGCCGCGCGTGGCATGGTGCTCTTAGTCGATGCGGGAGAGCCGAGCACCCAAGCTCGCGTGCGGGCCTCACGCGATGTGAAGCGGGAGATCATCGAGAACCCTTCCGGCCAAATCAGCGATAGTATCGTGCGCCAGGTGATTGAGAGCAAGCGGCCGCTGATTGTGAGCGACGCGCTTTCTGACACCACCTTCGGAAAGAGTGTGAGTGTGATGTCACTCAAGCTTTCGAGCGTGATGTGCGCGCCGCTTCTAAGCCAAGGGGACGTGATCGGTGTCATCTATCTTGGTAACGATGAAATCAAGCACCTTTTTGATCGCCGTCAGCTGGATCTGCTCACCATCTTTTCGGCGCAAGCTTCCTTGATCCTGCAGAATGCAATGCTGCTCACCGCTCTCAAAGCCGACAAAGAGAAGCTGAGCGCGGAGCTGGCGGATAAGCGTTTTGGCGAGATCATTGGCTCCTGCCCTTCGATGTTAGAAGTGTTTCGTAAGCTGCAAAAAGTCGCCACGACCGATATCAGTGTGCTGATCACCGGTGAAACGGGCACCGGCAAAGAGCTGATCGCTCGGGAAATCCATCGGCGGAGTCAACGCGCCAAGGGGCCGTTCGTGACCGTGAATTGCGGAGCCATCCCGGAAAATTTGATCGAAAGTGAGATGTTTGGGCACGTGAAAGGGGCGTTCACGGGAGCGATTGCGAGCCGAACCGGGAAATTTCAGCAGGCCGATGGCGGAACGCTGTTCCTCGACGAAGTGGGCGAGCTGCCGTTGCTACTCCAAGTCAAGCTGTTGCGCGCGATTCAGGAGCGCGTGGTGGTCCGCGTCGGCGATAGCCGCCCCGAGAAGTGTGATATTCGGATTTTAGCGGCCACCAACCGCAACCTGGAAGAGATGATACAAGCCGGTGGGTTTCGAGAAGATCTATATTATCGACTCAATGTGGTGAATCTATGGTTGCCGCCGCTGCGTGAGCGCGGGGATGATGTGCTGATCATCGCCAAAGCCCTGTTGAGCAAGTATTCCGAGGAGCTGAATCGTCCGGTTAAGGGCTTTGCCCCGCAAGCGCTGCCCGCCATCCGAAAATATCCCTGGCCCGGCAATATTCGGCAGCTCGAAAATCGCATCAAAAAAGCCCTGGTGTTGTGCGACCGCACGCTGTTGAATCCGGAGGATTTGGATCTCGGGCCCGAAGCTCAGGCGCCCATCGTGCCGCTTGAAAAAGCCAAGGAAGATTTCCAGCGCAGCTACGTGTTGGAAGTCTTGGAACGCAACAACGGCAATCGCACGCAAACAGCGCGGGACCTCGGCGTTGACCCTCGAACTATTTTTCGATATCTCGAGAAAGAGAACACGCCGATTGGGCAAAAGCTGGGTGACGAGCCGTAGCTTGCAGGGTGGCCACGAACCCTTAGTGAACGTCGCCGACTAACCAAGCAAACCCGGGTACCAAGACTTCCTCGGGAGTGGCTCCGCCGTGGCGCTCGCGGCCCGTCCCACCGTCGAACGGATCGAGATGGAAGCCGTGATCACCAAACACAAAAGCAAGAGTGCGAGGCGCCAGCTTACCCAAAAATTGCGCGAGAGCTTGGCTCGTTTCTTCGGCAATTTCGTCGAACCGCTCATTCAATGGAGCGCCGGGGGCCTCAAGGCTAGCCTGGACAACGTCGAGCTTGTGGAGTTCACGATGCCCGGTTTTGACACGACGGAGCGTGGTGGCGTTGCGACCGTGGGCGACAACAGCGGGGCTCTCATCTGCCACTTCGAGCGGGTTAAATTCCTTGAGTCCAGCTGGGCCGCGGCCGATCAGTTCTAACTGAGTCGTGGTGGTGGTGGGCAAAGCAGACCACAGAAGCAGCCGTTCAGCCAGCGCAGCGCGCCCAGCCACGAGCTGCTGCAGACGTTCCTCAACGCGTAGGCCGAGATCGAAACGCAGGGCGTCCACCAAAATCAGCTGCACACTTCTTGCGCCATGCAGGCGTCCTATGCGTGCTGCGATGTCGGGCACATCGAGCACCATGGTAGGTCGCTTGCCACGGTGGCGGAGCGCATCAAAGGCATCCGTATAGCTGCGTTCGAAACTCTTGCTCCAGGCTTCCGCGACGGAGCGTGCGCGAGGGTCATCGAGTCCGGATACGATGGCGTTGCTCAAGGGGACGTAGCTTGAGACAAACAGGCGTTCAATCACACTGAGCGGCTTGGGCCCTCGTGCGGTGTCTAGCTCTGTGACCCACTCCGGCCATCGGGCGCTCAATGTGTGGTCTTGGCGTCGAATTGGGGCATTTCGGATGGGATCCGGGGTCGGAGCGATGAGTTCGAGTGCAGGTTCAGGCGCGTGCGTGGCGGCATACGTGTGCTCGTTCTGGACGGAGGCTTGTTCGTCAAAGTCCGTAGCGTCGCTGTCGACGTCATCGGTGTCATCGGCTTCAGCTTCAGAGTCATCGTCAACGTCTTCAACGTCATCAATCTCGTCTAGGTCTGCTTCATCGACATCAGCGTCATCGCACGCTGGGAGGTCAAGCTCGGTATTCTCGAAGTTGGAAACCGGTGACTCCGCGTTCGACAGTTCCATGGCGGCCACACTGTGCGATACAGCTGGCACCACGTCAGGGATGGGTTCACTCAGCAGACGCCGGTTCGAGTCCGTCAACAGATCCGACAGCCGGCACGGCGCTTGGTAGCCCTTGAGACCCAGATTGATCGTTTGTAGCAAGACTTGGACGGGACGCCCGCTCACGGCCGTTGACCACCAAGCGAGCACACGACTGTCGTCGGCGTCGAGCACGCCGCCTGAATTTGCAATGCCCCGAAGACTCGGGACACTCAGCACGAGGCCGCGCCTGCCCACAAGCCGCGCTCGATACAGCTGATCGCTGAGCGAGGCATCGAGATTGGTACTGGCTCCGATGCCCGGCGGGGCTGCGCCGAGACGCTCCAGCGTGCCGTCGATATTCTCTTCAAGCCAAAGTCCAAGGTTACCTCGGACGGCTGGTCCGGGTGCCTCGGTTCGGACCGCCACAAGCTCCTCGGTTTCAGCGAGTGCCAGGAGCTGCTCGGCCTCCGTTCGATCCACGAATTGAACGCTTCCAAGCGTCAGGCATAGTTCTTCGGCGACTGCAACACTCATCCCAGCAGCTTTGGCCCATTTCGCCTGCTATGGCCCAGTTTTCCGCCACTCCTCAAGAAACTTGGCCAAAGCCTCACGGTCGCCATTGACGGGTCGGGTGATCGTAAATACCTTGGAGGAAGGTTCCCTCTACTGAGTTCGAGAGACGCGTAAACGAATCCCTTACCAGATTCCGAAAGGGAGACGAGACGAAGGTGAAGCGCTAGGCCCGGAACTTCTCACCGGGAAGCCAGAAGCCCTCAACAAGTCACCCACCTAGTTTATCTAGGGGTTCGGTATCGCTAATTATTCTCGCGGCTCGAGTGGTACGGAGCCTATGTTGAACGGGCCCTCTGGGCCCGTTCGCTTTTTGTCACGGCGGTGAGTTGCGGCTGGTTGGCTTGGAGCGGATGCGGCAAGGGAGGCTTCGGTTTGCTCAGCTGCCGCGAAGCGCGACCGCCGCCCTTTTCGTTCCTTGAAAGATAGTAAGCATGCTTACTACCTCGTGCCGCTGGATCAGGGCTGGGTATCCCGTGATTCAGCCCCTCCGCCGCGCGGACCGCGCGCTTCTTACAGCGCCGCAGCTCACCGGCGCGGGAGCACAGCGAAGAGGGGCTCGGCCGCGCGGAGCCTTGCGAGCACGGCAGGACTTGCAGTTGGCTCTCTTTCGAGGAGCATCGAATCAAAGCCGGATTTACTCCGTGATGGCACTTTCGAACCAATCTGGACTGCTCGCAGAGCGCTACGGGTACACGCCTTACGGTAAGCGGCGGGTGGTCTCGCCTGGTGGCGCGACGTTAGCTGCAAGCGCTGTGGGGAATCAGGTTGGATTTACGGGGCGGTATTACGATGTCGAGACAGCGTTGACGACTTCCGGGCGCGGTATCAGGATGCGGAATTGGGGAGGTTTGTGGGGAGGGATCCGATAGGGTATGTGGACGGATCGTCGTTATATGGAGCGTATTTTGTGCCTGGGAGTGTTGACCCAACAGTTGCGCAACTGTGAGCTGCGGTGCTTCCGGGTCCCGCCCGGGAGCGCACTCCCAAGTGTATCGAATTGTCGTATCTCGAGCGCGGCGATTCCTCGAGAGTCGTTCGGAAGGACTGCGCAACGGGAAAGTGGGAGATTGTCTACAAGTCGCAATGGACCGGGTGCTCCGCTAAGTGCCCATCAGGTTGGTCCGCATAGGGCCAGAAGGGAAGGTGCGCTAGACTCGCATCGGAGGTTGTAGCTGCTTTGAAGAGAAACTGCATTTTGCGCGAGGCGAGGGGGCTAACGGTTGCTGCTATGTGCGGTGTTCTTTTGGCGACTGTTGTGATTAGCCTCGGCCTAGGGATTCTGATGCGGTTGACGCTGCGCGCATTGGACATGTCCTTGCGTTCGCTCGTAGTTGACGTTGGTGACGAAATCGCCCAGATACTCGCTGCGGCGGCAGGGCTGGTAATATTGAGGTATTGGACGCGGCAAACGTGGATGAGCCTTGTCCCGCTTCGGAAGTGGGGGGTGCCGCTATATTTGCCGCTGTTGGTTTCAGTCCTCGGGCTCGCGCTGCTAACGGCTGCCCTGCGGGCATCGGTCTTGGCGGTGTCCGGCCCCGTAGTGCCCGTAGTGAATGTGACGAAAGCCCAAAGTTTTGTCGTACTATTCTCTGCTTTGGTTCTAGCACCTTTCGCCGAGGAGCTTTTGATGCGGGGGGCCGTATTGGGGGGGCTGCTGAAACGGTACCCCAAGAGAGAAGCCGTTCTTCTCTCTTCTTTGGCATTCGCCGTGCTCCATTTCAGCCCATATCAGTTTCTTCAAAGCATTGCTCTGGGGCTCGTGGTCGGCTGGGTGCGCGTCACTATTGCCTCCCTCTGGCCAGGTATTCTGGCGCACACGGCGTTCAATGCGTTCTTGTTTTTGGTAGGAACGGATGTCTTTGCACCCGGGGTGAGCGCCATGTTGGGGACGGTGCTCTTCGTCCTTGGCCTCCTCTGGATTCGCTCGCGGGTGGGGGAATTCCAACACCGTGGCGAGGGTGTGACGTGAGCGATGCCAATAGATTTTGCGCGTTTCGTGACCATCGAGTGCGCCAAGCCGTCCTTCCCGCTGCTCCTCTTGTGGGTTTTTCTAGAATGGCTTTTTCTAGGAAGTAACTATCAAGCTGCTGAGCCATCACGCTCGGTGATAATTCTATTTATTGGCCTCTCCATTGTGTCGGTCATATTTTACGCCAGGACTTGGCTTTGGGGGTTCTTGATCGTGGACACTACCGAAGAACTATCGGGCTGGGCACGCCCGCCGACTGAAGTGTTGCGCACTTCTCAAGCGTCATGTGCGCCAAGAGACGCTGTCGCCCAGTACGGAGGCGACGCGTACAAGGACGCGGCGTTCGCGGCTCTTGTTGCGTCTGGAGCACCCCGCCTGTGCAAACGGTGACGTGGGCGGTCATTTTGGTAGTCAGTGTGGCCTCAGCTGAGCTGCTATTCCGACTCGTTCGACGTCCTGTGATAGCAATCCTCGGGAGTGGTATAGTGACAGCCGTCGCGCTGCACATCATCAGTTATGTGGAGCGCGGGCATCACAACAAGTTCCTTGCAATTTCGTTTCCGCTCGCGATAGCGTATGGGCTGTTCCCTGCTGCGGTGTTCATGCTCGGCCGTCAAATGCTTGACTGGTGGAGGCAAAAGTGAACGGCCCAGTGGGCTGCTGGAGGTTCAGGAGCAGAAATGCATAGTACACAACTGTTCGAAATTCGCGGGAGATGTCGTACTCAAATGCACCCAAGCATGCACTGTCGTGTGTTAAACCTAGCGGTACTTTATGAGATGGTCGCATGCTCGGGCAATCACAGGCCCCCAGCATCGCCCCGCCCCACAGAGAGTGTCATGGTATTATCCTGTGATGATAGGTTGGCACGCGGACTCCGCATGGAAGAATCCAAGGACTACGCTGGTGCGCTTCGCACGTACGAGCCCTGCACCGATGATCTTGTTTTTCGAATCGGCATGCTCTCTCGGTGCTATTGACTGAACGCCGGCGGTACGCGCGATGCGCTTAGGTGGGATGCTCGCCCCATGGCTCAGGTTTCTGAAAACGTTAGCGCTGGTGAGGCCTGCTCCAAAGAGAGATTCTGCACTGGCGAACCCTCAAGCTATATGGCTGATGTTCCGGCAGGCCGTTATCCTGGCTGAAGCTCTGGCGGGAACGGGTCGGTCTGACCAGGCGAAGGCGACACTTGAGGCAGCCTTGCAGGTTTTTATTGCCGTGGAGGGCTTCGTGTTCATAGGCCAACGAATGAAGCGAGCTGAAAACGACGAGCTGCTCGCTTGGAGTCTCGGACAGGCCGACAAAGATGCTGGGATGGTCCGCCACCGGCTAAGCGAAGAGCATGTTGTTGGGGATTGATTCGTTTGTGGCCAAACCTGGCCGCACCCGTAGCCCGCTTCAAACGCATGCCCACGCGGCGGAGGAACAACCAAAAGAAGCGGGATGAGCTCACGGAAGTCGGAGCCAACGCTCGTCGATTGATCCCCAAAGCGTGCACAAAAACACGCAAAAGCACTAGGTCGGATCTGCCGGATGTGGAGCTACCCCGAGCCAGCGCTTTCCGCTCTTTTACTGAGGCGCCCACTCGATTAGGGTTCGCCGCAATGCCTCTATTTCAAAGCTTAGATTCCGGAGAACGCGCCCCCGACATTGCCTCGGGAGTCTCACGTCGAAGGCTCGCTGGATGGGTCGCTGCGAGCGGAGTGCTAGCGTGGGCGCCGTTTGCCCAGGCCGCGCGCATCAAGGGACAGCTGGTGAG